>Ga0307514_10000161_pt1 | contig 189676 bp, 192 predicted proteins | sample 16_EM_MG_FD_203088 | JGI IMG/M metagenome (GOLD analysis project Ga0307514, IMG submission 203088) | Populus trichocarpa ectomycorrhiza microbial communities from riparian zone in the Pacific Northwest, United States - 16_EM | ecosystem: Host-associated > Plants > Roots > Unclassified... | reverse complement strand
TAGTAGTCAACCCCCAGTAGTGACTAGGTCAGGGAGAGTGGTTAAGACAGGTCATTTGGGTCAATAAATACCACCCGCGGGTGGTCGGTTTCCCGGTCATGGGCGGTCACCCGGTAAAATACGTTATATACGTACCGGCAATTGCGGATGATACGTCAGCTGTCAGGAGGGGTGTATGTATCCCCAGATTAAATACAACGGTCGTGGTCAGAATGGATTTGAATCAGCAATGGGATCTGTCAGTTGCAATTGGACACGCATTAGGGGAAAGATAGGTCAGATTAGAGCGGAAAATACAAAAAAAGTGCGAAACCTGAGTATGACGCCCTCAGCAATCAGACTTCCTGACGGTTCCATGCTCACACCTATAGATATGTTAGTTGAATGGTATCCCCATAATTGTCAGACAAAGGATGTATCTTGAAAATTACCGATCAGAAAAAAAAGCGTATCATCCTCAATTGCCGGTACAGTACTCTATACAGTGTTTATGTGCGGGAATACGAGAGCCAGTGAGTCACAAGCGTACATTCGCTTGTTCACACAAGATATCGTTAGTTGTAGTGCGATCATATGCGTCCTCTGGCAATTTCCAATCTATGGCAGGACTAACACACATGTGGTGAGACTGCTCTCGTGCCCAGACTTTTTCACCGAGCTTATGAGCGAAGCGAAAACAAGCGAAAAAAGAACGTCTGGTATACGAGAATATTAGGAAGGGATGTTTTCGTATTCAGGCGACTCCCGGTTGATGGGGCCCAGAGATCAAGTTGACATTGCCAAGTTCTCAAGAAAGGGGTAGGGCCGGCCCCCAATTTTTTTAATCATCTAAATCGTAAAGACAAACCCATGAAAAAAAAGGAACCCAGTATAAGCATAAAACACCATTTTACCGAACCAACCAATCAATCAATGCCGTATCCAAGCTGCCTTGTCTACTCTGTAAACTCAGTCGAACCCCTGGGAAACACTCTCTTGTAAAGACTAATCGCCACAGCATCCTGGGGATTGATTCGCCCGTCAAACGTCGCCTTGAAGTATCCGTGTGTTCCCAGGCATTCCTTAATGAACCCACTCCTGCCGCGGCGCGTGTACAGCGGCATAGCCTTGAACCACTCCACGTCTTCTGTTCACGTGAGTCAGCACTATTACCTCCACAAAATCTTGAGAGGAACTTACCGCGATTGAAGAACATGTACCGCACCGTGACAATCCTCTTGTGGATCTTGTACGGATGGCCAGTGAGCACGATTCGCTTCGCCACCACACGATCCCGATCAACGCCGAGGAAGGAGCCCTGGCCAACAAGCTCCCAATCCGTCTCTCCGTCTCCGCGTTTCCAGGCCACGACTGGAACATTTCCCCATGTTAGTGGACCAACGAATGTTGCGACGCTGGTTCGCCCGGGGATAAGGAAGCGCTCGAACTTTGCGACATTGTTGGGACCAGTTCCTCCGGCTGTAGAATAGAGGGGGTTGACGTGGAGTCTCCGCGGGCCGATCTGTATGATTAACTCGTCCTTGGACTTAACGGCTTCGCCCTGGTAGTCGGTGGAGGCTGTGATGGAGACATTGACGACTGCCTGCTTGTGTTCGTGTCTAAGGAGACCCCAAAGGATCATTGGTCGCTCTGGCTTGAAGGCTTGTACAACCTCCGGAGATCCGTTTCGGAGGTAGACAAGGACTCTAGTGCCGGCTTGTACACCACCAACCAGGGCTTCGTTGATGACACGGTTCTTCATACCTCTGTAGTCTTGGATCTGCGCGAGCCGATCCCAGTCCTCGGGTTGCCAGGGTCGGTCTTCACTTGTTTCCCACTTGCTGGATCGCAAACTCTTGAGGCCGCGGTAACGAGCCAGACGCTCACGTGCGAGCACGTTGGGCTGCAGTTCGATTTCGTCGGGGAATTCGCGGTCTTCAGCAAGTTCGGCTTCGCGGTTTCTGAAAGCGGCGATTTGCGCAAACTCTTGGTCTGGGGAAGGGTCAAGGAACATTTCGCTTTTTGCATCATCCCCGTAGACGGTGCCGGCAACTGTGGTTGCGGAAGGACCAGCGAGACCTTCCATTCCGTCTTCGGGCTGTGCTTCAGTCCCGTCCATCTCCATTTCATTTTCTGGCTCCGAGTCGCCACCGACATCTGAACCGTAGTCTTCCCCGTCAAGGTACCAAGCGGCTTGGTATTTTGAAGTGCCGGAGGGGAGTTGCTTGGGAACTTCGTAGGCTTGTTTTACGTACTCATCGTCCTCAAAGTAGTGATGGTCGTCTAAGAGGACACCCTTTCGGGATTCGGACATGGTGGTGCCTGCTTCTGAGATTATGTCGGCTACGTCCTGCATCCTTTCTTCTTCGGAGGCAAGTTCGGTGAGGTCTTCTTGTTCTGACGTTGGTAGTTCGAGAACTTGGAGAGCGCTAGGGGAGGCGTCAACCGCCATCTCATCAATATTTGTGTGTCGTGATGGTGTTGTTGAAGGATATGTGCAGATCTACATTTTCCCACCGTGAACTTCTGGACGACAGCGAGGAGATATGCAGAAAGAGTGCTCTAGGAATACCTTCTCGATTTGAAAATCTCCGAAGCCTTGAATATGAACCAGTCTATCCGCCTTCAATCCCCTGCCTCTGATCACACCCCCGATAACCAATTGTTCGTCTTCGTACTGGACCTCCTCTGCCACCATATACGGCCTATCATCTCTCCAATGAACCCCTTTAGGCGTAGACGTACACAATAATCGAATCAGATTTGGGGCTTCTTGTGCTGAATCGGTTTCGTGAATCTTGGTAGTTGTGGGGAAGAAATGGGAGATGTAGCTGAGGAGAGACTTCTTAACGTCCGGCCTTCGCTTGACGGGTTCAATGGTCTCAAGGTGTTGGACGATGGTGTGTGTATTCGAAATCCCCTGAGCCTCTATGCCCCGAATCATGCCTTCGCCGAACGGATCCACCTCTTGGTTTGCAGACAACACAAACAGCACAAAATCTGCCGCCTTGCATCCGTCTAGCACAGCCAACATATCCCGCTTCAAAACAACCCATTGAATCTTCTGCTTAAACCTTTCTACCCTATAAACCTACCAATAAGCATTGACCCTGCACATAAATCCGGGGAAATAGCCACCTACCACATCGTGAAGACCCCCGTCTCTGGGCACTCCCCCTCAATATCCAAGCTCTTCATGAGCGCCTTTACCGTCACTGCGCTGCTCACATCCGCGCACAACGGCACGACTGCCACGATCCTGGGAGCAGCATCTCTCCCCCGAAATACTCGCGTTTCACGCTCAACTTCCTTGTTCTTGGTCTGCTGTAGTTGGCGCGCCTTGTTCCGCCGTTCAATCTTGGACATGACCTGTTGGTGATGGTTCTTGCGCGAAATGGCGGATGGGTCGTCAACTTTTCCTACAGTTCCTCCGAGTCAGCAACGCAACGTTATAGGGTGGGAGGGCGGGCACAACAAACCTTTGTTCTTAGCCTTCAACGAAGACTTTGTAGAATGGCGAGACTTGAAGGGCTTGTTCGATGATTTGGTGGTGGATCGATGGTGATGCACCGATGAAGAGACCATTTTCGAGGATTATGGAGAAGCGATCTCTCTTAGGAGTAGTAGGTGAAGAGTGAACAAACGGAATGCAATTGACGAACGGCTTAGATAGGTGGTGGTGGCTTTATTTTAGGAATTGTTATTATGCTGCTCGTCTCTGCTAATGTGGGGAGCTTTCTCGCACAGCAGTCCATCCGCCGCGCACTCAAGCCACTGCCTGCATGGTGGGGCGACGCTCCGACTTTTTTCTTTCTGACTTAGCGGAGAACTAGCCATCCCTGCCCCTCAGCCTCATATGTTACCCGGACGAGTGATAAGTGACAGCAAATTACCCCTGACCCTATTCTGTGGCACTGCTATTGTAAGTCACTGAGTGATAAACACATCGGATCCACAACCATCTTTGCAAAAGAGCCGGCTGCCATCTTCGCGAGAGGGAGATACTAGATAGATCTCCCTCGATTTTTTGCTTTACACTACCTAATTCATTCTCTATTGCAACCGTCAATATGGTTTCCTTCACAGAGGCTCAAGACGTCCAAAATATCACCGAATTTGATTCGATCTGGACCGGCTATAAGGGTCGAATGGCCTCCCCAGACCCACTCACAGGAAAAACACTCGGCAAACCTCGCTCTCGTGAAATCCTTCGTGGTCATCACAGACGAGTTGTCAACCTTGCTCATGACGTTGCAATAGCCAAAGAATTTGGGTATACGGTCAAGGTTTCTATGCACATATTCGAAATGTATCCACCCTGCACAACGTGGGCAACGAATCTTTTACGGACCTATCTACCGGATCTACTGATAAATGACCATAACGAGGGTAGATACGTTTTGGTCCGGACTGTTACATGTGCTGTTACTCTCGGTGCCATGCTTACTATCGTCGAGGACGAGAAGGGGAATTGGGAACAACTTGCTATCAATTGCTACGACCATCTGCACTCGGGGGAGGATTTTCTACCAAAGGGATCCATTTTGATGATTCGGCACCCTTATTTCAAACACACTCCCAATTCTGCCTTTTTTATCGTCGTGGACCACATCACTGACTTGACGATTGTGTTACCGATGTCTGCGATTATCCCGAAGGAATGGGCACCACCGAGTAAGACTGCTGAGGAGTGGTATGATGAAGGTTGTGCGCATCTATTGGACGGCAAGTATTACAGAGCGGTTCATTGGTAAGTAAATTATATCCTGCTCTGAAGCTCAACACAACACTGATCTGTCTCACTAGTTTTGGTTGTGCGGTACACGTGGCCAGCTATCTGGGGACTTCGAAGCCAGACACTGAACGCGATGCTCGTGTAGGCCGGTCTAAGGCATACAATAAAATTTGTATCTGGGAAAAAGCTTTGTTTGATGCCCAGCTTGCTTCTTCGTTGAAGAATTGTGCCGATGCTACCATACAGGCTTCTTTAGCACAGTATCACCTCCAGAATATACCTACCGCTGTAAATTTATTAATTCGGTCGGGTTGCTTCCCGCGCGACCACCTCTTCTTGGACGTTCTCTTGGAAAAGGCATTTGAACGAAGATGCGAGTCCAAGGGGATATTTTCCTTGAGAAAATTGAAGGACAGACGTTGGAATGGTGAACGGATGGAATGCCATGACTATACCGAACTCGTCAAATGCAGAGGCGCGGGGAAAGGAGTATGGTTCAAAGATGATATAAAGGAAATTGTACCTGGCCAATTGGTGCTGGTCACGAGGGCTTGGGCTTCCTGCTCGCCAGAAGAAAGTCGGATATTTGGTCTATACGACCACAGTAAGGGCAAAACTGTTAAAGGTAATCTATTAACACTTGCCCGGAGAGTGGCAGAGAAGTGTTCGAACAACCCAAATTCGTTTGGGATGGACTTACTCGAGAACCTTGGGTTGAATAAAGGGTATCAAGGCCTCAGAGAATTGAGAACAGTTGACGGAAAAGCGGTGATTGACACGTACGTTATTGACCTTGTTGTTCTAGCAAATGCTAACAAAGATTCACTGCAGCTTTGCTATATATCAATCAATTTACGAAGCGTGCGGGGACGTAGGAGCGTGTTTGGGGGACATCGAATCTGGGGATTCTGATCTGTCCGACTCAAAGGCGACAGCTTTCTTCGACCTAGTGCCAACCATCAAAACTGCGTGTTGGCCCAACTGCTTCGCTAGACAGATAGGGGATATTGTGGTTATCCATGCAACTCGTCACATTAGTGGCGGACAGGAAATGACAATCGCGAAGGAAGATGATTTGGATTTATCAGAATGCCGAGCAAATGATGGAAGCGGCTGTGAATGCCCATTACACGAGGCTGAGAATTTGCAACGCCCTGAACGAATTAAGACAAAGAGAACTATACTTGAGCGTCTGATTTGCGGCATGGGGACTGACGTCAAACATAATGTGTTAGATCAGTTCGGGAGATTCCAAATATGGGACAAAATCTTGGCCGAGCTTGACGAAGCATACAGCGATGTACCGAGAGGGATGCCAAAAGTTGTTAAGGCCCAGGCTTGCCTTTTGATGGTGAATTTCATAACAGAAAAAGGAAAAGACCGAGAAGCCATTGCAAAGCAGGTGATCCTCGCCGAGCTGGGGTTAGAATGTTTAGGATACCGATATGACGTTAAGAGTGAGGAACCAAAAATTTTGAAATATGGAGTCATGTGCAGTCAGGCTTTGACTTTTATGGAGATTGCGGCTCAGGGGTCACAGGCCCTGCAGGAAAGTAATGCGAATGCATATTCTTGGATGTTGAAGAAGTTGTGGACAATTTTTTATGCGGCTGACTCGAGCGAACTGGATACTGATGCGGTTGTTTGTTCGGCCCGATGATGGGATTGAATTGTGGATTGCCGGATGGCTTTGTTGTAATGAGTTGCTTTGTTTATTGACACCGATGAGACATAGTTGATATCAGTCTGGATAGGGTCTACAACGACTTGGAAATGAAAATGAGAAAAGATGTTTACTTCCTGAGTATTAATTATTGTGTTTACATATAGAGCAGGCCAGACATGAATTTCTGAGCCACCTTCTATAGATTCAAGTACACTGTTGCTTAATTATAACTACACCGCTAGCTCAGGGACGAAAGCATGAGCGCTAGATTTCAAAAACCAGTCTAAAGTAAGACTGCACTTTTAACATTTAAAAAGCTTATTTAACCAGCCTTCATAAATAACTTCCTTGCTGCAAACATGTCAAAGTACATAGGAACTATCAACAAGCGGGCTTTTGGATGCTCGCTGGTGGACATCAACTGGACGTTCTAAAAAATTGATCTTGTTTCTGAGTAGCCTATAGCTAGTAGATAACGTCCAAACAAGTCATGCTTTTCACAACAGTAGTTCTTACTTTCCGTTTGTGAAGTCCTTCATCCCGAAGTGTGCTGAAGACTTTGAACCGTATTTCGGGTTCTTAACACTACCACCTAATCCAGGTCTTTTTTATAATATTTCGTAGAAGTTTGCACTAATTTGTCTCGTGCCCAGCCTCCTGCGACTGGCCATAGTCTGACAGACGGCTTGGTAGGATTTTTGCGGTAACCAGAGACCAAAAGCCAGATGATAGACTAGACAGGTCACTGGAAATGATACAATCAATGCATTGATGTTTACTTCTACTTAAGTGAGTACTTTATGCATACCAAAACTTAACAGTCAATTCTTCCTCCGGTCCTTCTTTCATATATTATCGTGCCCGTTTAGGTGCTTCTGTTGAATCATCATCTGAACGAAATCCTCGGGGTTGACTTTGACTGAAAAGGCTCCAGCTTCGTTGGTGAATCGTCGTAGGTAACTACTTAAGTACCGTAGTGAATAATTAAGGTTTGAAAACACTGTCAGAACCGAAGTACCCAAAATACACACCGTGGGTACGATCCGAGGCCGTTACTCTACACGATCGGTACGAACCATACACAGGTTCAAGTTAAATTCGGCTCTGGCGGTGTGTTAATACACGCCGAATACAGATTTTTCAACTGCGCTTTTTTACAACGGTATATTAGGGAAAGATAACGACAGGCAGAGGCAAGGTCATTCATACTTCCACACCCGTAACCCCCTTCGTAATATCTCACAACCAGTCTTTTAAAACAACTTTATATTTATCAGGCTAGTTTTGACGGTATTATAGCACTCTGTCAAACAGAGGATTGCAGTTACTCAATTACTCTGCCAATCTGTAGACCGGTCAGCGGTCAGATTGGTCTGTTGTGAACATTGGCTACGAAATCTCGGCATGGTAGGAGATCAGGAACTGGTCTTCGTTGGGGCGGGTTACTTTGTAAGAGTTCCTCGCCAAGTCCTGTATGAGCTGCGAGAAGTGAAGGAGTCGGAACACCATTCGGCAGATTCCCATAAAGCGGACACCTTTCAGTAGGCAAAGTGCTGCTCGAAACCACCAAGACTCGCCAGAATGTTGAACCTTGTCTATCTATCCGCATCTAGTGGTTGACACAAGGCGAGATATTCCAAGACTGCTTTTAAACGGACCCTGGTGGTGATGGTGGTGGTGGAGAGAGGTCTACATCGGAGATCACCACTGTGGGTCAGTTGGATGTTTCATTTGGGTCGCAATGCAGACAACGAGGGTGTCAGACTCATCCACCCACTTTTCCAGTTACAAACACCAGCTTCGACAAGCAGCATAATATCGGAGTGTGGTACATTGTATGAACGGTGCCTCCCCTTGTTGCTGGATGCGATTCAGATACGAGGGGAGGTAGTCCCGGTCACAAGGACGTACTGTACGGCCTCGGTAGCATGAAATCTATGAAAGCCTTCTTCTAATCTTCGGCCGATTCCCTCCTTACAGCACATTATAGATTAAGTACGTTTTTTCTCGATATGATATAATGTAGAGCTTGGCAGCGTACTCATAGTCCATCACTCGGTGTGCATCAGTTAGTGTGCTCACTTCAGCGATGCCAACGTCCTCGCTGGAGTTGAACCCCGGGCTTGGTTAAGGGAAGCAATTTGACCCAGTTCAATTGGCACTGGATGCGTCTGTTTCGACAGCCGAGACTGCGAAATCGAAGGGGAACGTTCGCTCGTTGCCAGGTTTTATCATCACTCGCAAGCTCGCTCCTCGAAACAGACGGCTGGTTTTCAAATCCAAGGGGAAAGGTTTCTTGATAGTGATCTGTAATGGGGTTCAAAACGAAGTAGAACTGAGATTTTGAGTGAGACGCTTTTCGTTTGAATAGGGAGAGTACGCAATTCTACGTCTGGAAAGGTCCTCCATTCACTAGGGACAATTGCCCTGAGCCCCCCCCTCCCTCACTCACGCCTATTTATTTTTCTCCCTCTTCTCCCTTTCCTCTCCTTTTCTTTTTTCTCTTCAGCATATCTCGCTCTGCCTTTCCATCATCATCATTTCCATCTCTTGCTTCACAGCAATCTTTTCTCATTCCAGTCTTGCTTTACAGCACCAACTTTTTCGCATATTTTTCGTCGCTTTTTTTTAAAAAATCCGGCAATGTTTTTCAAACGTCTTGAAGATGTAACTAACCGTCTGCGCTCATCTCATGAGCCGCGCAATGAGTTCAGCGATGTTGTTGATGGACAAGGTATGTTTTAATGTATTCCATCCTCTTTCACTTGGATGTCGGTATTGATGATGGGATAGGATCACAGTCTAGAGCTCAGACTCCCCCTACTGGAGATAACTGCAAGTATTTCGAACCCAAGACTGGTCAGCTCATTGAAGGAGAAGCTTTGATTCATGGTACGATGATTATTTTCGAGTCAGGTGCGATAATGAGATGGCTAAATTCTGTGTGTAGCTATCCCTAAAGAGCATATGCCTGGTGGTTGGCCCATCGATATCGCCGAAGATGCCACTGAATCTGGGATCATCAACGCTTCTGAACAAGGTAAGTCAACTTTGTGCTGGTGCCGGTGGTGATGGAATGTGACGCTGATTTTGTGGATAGTTAAAGATGATTCCGATTCAGAATTGTCGCAGTTAGATGAAGTGGAGTTTTTGAGGTCGTTTTTGGCTTACAAGGGCCAGCTTCAGAGCAATGGTCGGGTCGCTCCTATTGCAACCATGACAGCCAATGGTGCATCCCAACCTGAGGTACACTCTGCGGAGATTCCAGAGGATGACTATGATTTCGAAATTTTCGCCAATGCCTCCGAGGAGATTTTCTGGGACGACGATTTCGAAGTTTTCTCTGATGCTTCCGAAGAGATCCTCGAGGATGGCCAAAATCCCAAGAGTGTCCATACTCAAGAAACCGATTTCGAAGGTGAATATACTTCTGATGCTGCTATTGAGAATCGTTCTGGAGCCGACAAAGCCATTAATACTGGGGATATTTTGGATAATGTTACCTCCGATAACGCTGAGGATACTCCCGCAAACCTCCAAGCCGGCGACCCCGTTGATGATTTCGACATATTCATGGCAGATGTTGGACCTCTTTCGGATAATGTTACCTCCAAAGCCACTGGCTTTGTAGAGGATACTCCCGGAAGAGATATCCAAGCTGCTGGTGCAATTCTCGCTTCCGCGATTGAAGAGCATACGTTCGAAGCCTATGATACTTTTTTGAATGTTGAGACCACCGAGGATCAGGATGGTGCTCAAGATTTCTTCATCGAACAGCATAAGTCAGAAGTACATGATGTTTCTTTGACTGTCGGGATCAATTCTCAGACCAATTCGGCTACTCCTACCAACAACCAGAACAGCTATACCGAAGATACTGTTCAAGATGGAGATTTCAAAACTCATGATACAACTTTCAAGTCCACGATCGAGTCTCAACTCTCTGGTCACAATGATCAGCATTCTTTCAGCGACAATGTCGAGGCTGCTTCTGAAGCCATCAACAGTATCATTGAAGAAAACGCCATTCTCAACTCTGTTGTCGAGCAGCACATCACTACCGCCAATACCTCCGTCGGTCACGACAATCCCGCCAATGGACCTGAGACGACTAAGGGCGACAACAACGTTTCTTCCGATGCTGTGGCTATTCCAACTGACGAAAAATCTTCAGCCGCAAAAGTTCCAGTCCCGTCCTTCGGTCACATTCCAAAGAGTACTCGTCCCGACATCGCCTCCAATCCTGCTTTGTGTCACAAGCCGTACAAGCAAGAGGAGGCTACGAAAATGATGGAACTCTACCAGGAACGTGCTAGCAGGAGTCATATTCGCAAAAAAAATCTGGCGGTTATCGATTGGAGAAACTTGGTCGACACTTACAACGTGATCTTTCCGCAAAGGATGAGGTCCAAGAACGCGCTTCAATGCCGGGTTAAAAAGGAACTCAAGAAGGCGCGCAAAATGAAGGAGAGAACTCCCCCTGCGCCTACTTCCGCCCCTATTGATGGTGATGTTGGACCTACCGAGGAAGCTTCTACTGAAGCTGGCATTGCCGGGCCTTTCGCTGATGGGCTTGAACGTGGTGATGGTCCTCTCGAGGAGCCAAAGATCAAATGGGTATATCCTAAGCTCGACGACAACAGATACCTAGAGGGGACAAAATACGACAAGAGCGGGAAGCCAGAGGGGTGGATCAATGACCCCAATGATAACGAAGATTCTACTGATAGAGCTACCATCTCTATCGAGACCCTCCAGAAGCTCAATGTCTTCAAACTTCCGACCAGCTCTCTCTTCTTCAGCGAGGAAGAAATTGTCTACTTCACGGAGCTTGCCAATCTTCTTATGGAGACCTACTGCGTTCCTCTCCAACAACTCGATTTAGAATTGCTGTTCAATTCCTTCCGCTACTTCAGGAAACATCACCATATTACACCCTCTCCCGAGCGTACTAATGGCGAAATCTACAAGCTCTATCTTCGTCAGATCAATCACGGAGTCCGGAACAATTCCCTCACTCTCAGGCGCCAGGCTGAATACGAGAGGCGCATGAATCTGAAGCCAGGCACCATTCACGCCGATACTCCGAGATTGTACACTCCTATCGAGGTTGCCGAGAGAGCTAATGCCGTCGCTTGGGTTCTCCTCAAGATGGATCCAAACATTGATCTTAATAATCGCCGGGATCTAGCAGAGATGTTCGGACAGGGAGAGCATCCCATTTCCATCCTCGAGATGGGGATCGTTGGAACCTATCCGGGACTGGAGCCGTTCTCGAAATCGGCAACCGAGTGGAGAGAAATAGCAGCTGCTAAGAGGCTCAAACTCCCTAAGAGGAATCGTTATTCCACTAAGGATGAACCCATCCAACTGGTGTCGGATTCAGAGGATGATTTCGATGATGAGGTGATTCCCGAGGGTCATGTGGTGAGTTAACATCCCTTCTTTCATATAGTTCTAAGTACATAACTAACAACAATATAGGTCTGGGAGTACCTCGCTTCTGAGGCTATCATCATTCGTGGACTCGTTAGGGCTTGGCTCATCCACTTTCCGGGAGTGAATATTGATTGGAAGATAATCCAGCAGTGTTTCAACGTATCCAACAAGGCGGAACATTGCTGCGGCCGCTGGAGAACCGGCAGGGAATTGCGCCATGAATGGAACGATATGTACCCTGAGTATGCGGAACTCATCAAGCAAGGCCGCATTGCCGAGGTTCCTCCCGAGTTTGAGTTTGAGTCCCAGATGAAGCGACTGAAGGCCAAGGGAACAAGGCGTAAGCTCCGCGACGACAATGAAGGCGAAAACGCCGAGGATATTGAGAGAGAAATTAAGAGACTTAGGCAAGAAGAAGAGGATTCTAATGCAGACGACGAAAGGGACGAGGAAGAAGTTTCTGCAGGTAGGAGCAAGAGGAAGCGAGACCATAACGATGATAGCCATGGCTCCGGTAAGAAGCCTAAGGTCAGCTTCTTTGAAGCCGACTGTGACGACAATAATGCCCGGGGCCCTACCAAGCGTAAGGCCAACAGCTTCACTATTGAAGAATCGGAGGACAATAAAATCCAGGGCCTCAGCAAGAAGCCTAAGACTACCAACTTTCTTGAACATGACACCACCGACTACCTTCCATGGGAAGAGGAAGCCACCCCCTTCATTATTCAAGACGAGCAGGACGATGAACTCTAACTTTATGCCCTTTACGATCACGATCGTCACGACTTTTACGACTGCATACTCCGTTCTTCTTTATTACTTTTTTTTTTTGGGTCATGCCAGATTTGTCGTATTAGTTGGTGTTTGGATGAGATGGAACCAATTCCCATTTGTATTTTCGGTTTTCAGGTTGTTTTCATGGGATGGAATCAATTGCGTTTTTGGTCTTACTTTCAGTTTGTTTCATGGGATGGAATAATTTCACGTTTGTGTTTTCGCCCTTACTGGGTGCTTTTCAGTTTGTTATCATCAACAAACGCGGAGTTTTTTAAAGCTATTTCCTCTATCTACAAGCAATGTCTAAGTGGTAATCTTGTATGCATGTGGTGACAATAGGATCACGACTTAGAACCTCCGATGCTTCAGGCGTCTGTTTAGCGAAGGACTTCACTCAGTCTTATCACGGAAATAAAAGTGACACACATTTCAATTCCCTATGTATCTGTAGAGTGGTCACGTATATCGAAGCAAACAAACAACACCGTAACGCCTCAATTCATTCCCTGTAGACCTATGTGTTTTAATTCTCTTGTTTCTCACCCTTGTTTTTATTCTTCCGTTTTTTCTTCTTTTTATTCTGGCCGACTTCGGAATTGTTTGTCTTTTCACCAAGAGACTTTGCCTTATTCTCATTCTCCATGTTTTCCTGCTCCATAACGATTTTACCTCTCCGCTTGTTGAGGGCGGTGAGAAGATTCTCCGTTCCTTTTGCAGCTATCGGCTGCTTCTCCTCAGCCTAGTCCATTTCCTCCGCCATGGGTGAAGTCTCCCGTGATTCTTCCTTCTTCGTCCGTGCAGTCTTCTTCCTCGCCTCCACAACCATAACCCTCGCCACCTCCTTCCCCTTCAGATACCCTTTCAACGCAATCCACCTCCTCGTTCTAGTATACACCACCTCAACACCTCTCATAGCATTCAACACTGGCACAAAAGCTTCCTCCAAACCGTCCTGCGAAGCTGTAACAAACCTCATCGCCAGCGTGACAGGAACAAGCGTAACCAACACTACACCAAGCTCCGTAAGCGTCAGCCCCCTCTCTCTTACCTTCATTACCGGATTCAACATTCTCTCTAGATGCATTGCATACATCTGCGACTTTGCCGCCAGTACGTCCCCGGGAAAGAGTGGCTGGTGGTGCACCATCTTCCACAATCCCATGCCGAGACGGGAAACTTTCAGTACCCACGGAAGAACGGTATCTTTGTGCCAGCTGCAGCATGAGTTCTTGACGCTGCGGGTGTAGCGGGAGATGGTGGCGATGCATGCGGGGTGGAGGCACATGGTGATCCCGTGCTGTATAAGCGTTAAGAACCTGGTGTACGCCTTGTCTATGTCCTCGGCTGCGGAGAGGAGGGAGTGGAATTGCGCTGCGAGGTGGGGGTGCGTAGATTCTTGGGTGACAAAGCGGGGTTTGAGGGCGAGGAGCTCGGTGAGGAGGTGTGCGGGGGAGCGGGAGGGGGGGACCAGTTGGTTCACCAGGGTGCTGGTAGTGTTAGAACTCGGAGGAGAAGGGGGTTAAGAGTAGGTACCGGATCTCATGGTCAGAGCTCACAATGAGAGCTGTCAAGTCGCCAAAGCTCGCACGGCGAGGTTTGAAGTTGGCAAAATCCTCGCTAAACCCATCACATAGCGCGGTAAGTGCAAACAAGGATGAGTCCATCCTCTCGAGCTTCTTGGGGTCAGCAAACTTCCCGTCTAAGGCTTGGGGAGATGCCCAAACCTCATCTTTAACAGAAGTAATATTCTTCACCAGCTTCTTCTTGACCGGATTTGTGATAGAGGGAGTGTTTGATAGAGCTTGTGCCATGGTGTCGACAGCTTCAAAACAAAACCTCAAATGCATCTCAAGAGAGATGAGCGGAAATCCATCCTCGTTGACAACATCGTCGAAGGTTTCCTCGAATGTTGCATAACCATAGTAATGACCGTCACTACGGTCGTCACCTAGAATTGAAGAAGAGTTGTTTGAATCTGGGTCGAAACCGTCTTCGCTGCTGTCGCTTGTCGTGGTGTAAGTGCCATCCTTGGAATTCCTCCTAACCCTGACCATTGTAACGAGAGAAGTTGTGGAACGATATGGATGGTGTCTGTAGTTTGGACGAAAGAGTTGGTGGGGGGGTGTTGATTGTTTGACAAGGCTGCAAGAGCGGGAAGGGACATTAGCCTGCAGGCCGTTTGAAGTGCTGCAACGAGTGAGACCCCATGCATAGCACCAACAAACCTCCCGAAAGCCCCAATAGGTGCCCAGAAACCAAGAGTACCAATCGGACTACTGCCATACAACGCCACTAGCACGCCCTCGAGAAAAGCCTCAGCCTCAGGAGCGTGGCGGGCGTATCATATTTAGGCACTGAGGTAGGTTCTTAAGCTGTCCAATAATGTCACTCTGCCCCGGCTCTTCCCGCTACATCTACAAACAACCAACCAGCAGGGTTTCCCCGTACCGGCTCAGAAAACAACCGGCCATCCTCCTCCATATGCCCAGAGACCAAAACGTGGGCTTGCATCCGTCTGCTTCCTGTCTCGTGCACGCTGCATCCCACACCCTCGCTCTACGGCAACTAAGACAGCTGGACACCACACCACCAACCCACCGCCTTGCTAAAAACATACCCACAGATGCCAGATATAACTGCCGCATAGACTAACAAGCGAGCCAATCGCCGATTTTGTGCCAAAGAGGGAATTTCAGACGTCAGCTTGTAAGGATGTGTGGGTGAAGGAATTATAATTCAGTATCAAAAGCCCTGTCCCATGCCTTAACTACAAAAAAGACTCCACAAGATATGAGAAGAATTTACAAAGTGAAGGGAAGAAAGATACACAACACAACGCAATGCAAGGAAGATGCCCAACTAATAGCTGTCGTGACTTCGTATCGTTTTCGGTAAGAGCAAAACATCCGACCAGAGAAAGAAAGAAAAAAGAGGAAGAGATCACAAGGTGGCTGTGCCGCTGCTCTGATGGTCGTAATAATCTTCCTCGTGCACAATCCTCAGCGTCTCCTCGACGAGCAACAGATCATGTTCAATGATCTCTGCCCAGTTTTGGATGTCGCCAATCTCCTACGTTTATGGTAAGTTCGGGCTTGTTCTTGAAGAGGATGATCTCAGCGACATACCTTTAGCTTGCCCCGTGCGCTATCAGCCATCCCGCCCCACTGCTTTGTTGTCTTTGAGAGCTGGTTGGTCTTGTTGCGGAGTTGCTTGGACTGGTTGTCCAAAGTGGCCGCATTGCTGTGGATGGTGGAGATGCGATCCCGGAGCTCGACATCAACCGTAGAGCCAAGGTTACGAAATTCACGGGTAAGGGTATGGCGGACATCATCTGCAAGAGAGTTAGCACAGATACAAATGGGGTATGGGGACCGGGTGAGAGTGGGACGGACCGGCACGCTTGTAGCGATCCTTGCGGAGGAGTTGGTCGTCTTTGATGATTCTTGCAGTAGCCATTGAGTGATGATACTAAGAGTCTAGGTGGATGTGATGTGTATAGAGAGTTTAGGAGTAAGAGTATGTCTTCTAAGTTTCCCGGAGATGAGAGGTGTGAAGCCAAAGGAATGTCGAAGTCCTCTCGTCTGAGAGGCAGGATACCGTCCTGATATAACAAATGAGCGATCCTCCTCGTATCCCCTCCAGTCCCCACTTCCCTCTTCACCCTTCCTTCTTCCCCGCCCTTTCCGTGATCCCCACCCACCTCTTTCCACCTGAATTATTTCCTCCTCCCTCCTCCCTGCCTATCCCACCCTGCTTCTCTGTCTTTTGTGGAGGCCACACTGTCTTCCGGACCAAACAGAAAACGACAACACAGCAAGCGTACCATGCACACGCAGGCGCAACTCCGTAGATCAAGGTCTTTAGGACGCCTTGTCGTCAGCTGGATGTGTGACAAGGAATGGTGGAGCTGATGTTTTTACTTGGCAGGTGCAACTCTCGCGATGCGATGGTGAAGGTAATCTGCAGGAATGAGCCGGTCTGGGGCGGACTGCAGCTGGCGACTGATGCGTTGGCAGCTCGAGAGAGGTCGAGTATGAGATGAGGCGGCGGCGATGGGCGATGGGATGGGTACTAGGGGCCGGGAAACCGAGGAGCGAAGGGAGGGGTTACGGTGGAATGAGCTAGGCGGAAGTGTGGGGCGCAAACGGAAAGCTTAGTGCGCGCACGGCGGCGCACCTCTGGAATCAGGCGCCTGGAACACAACATGTTAACACCAGCAAGCAATTGATAACGACACGCCTGGAATGGGCCCGATAGAGTGGGAGGAGGGGGTGAGGTTTGGGGGGTGAAAGATGGCGATGAGGGGGGAAATCAACTGAAGGTTGCGCATGCTACGAAGGGAAGGACTACTACATACTTTGGCAGCGTGTTCGTGGAGGGCTCTGATTCGAAGAGGGGCGTATGCACGATACGTTGTCCAACGATATTGAGGTTGTGTTCCCAACGATTCGCCGGGCCTATGCATACGATTCGATCATCTACCGAAACACGTTAGATAGGGCCAGCGCCACAGCCTTGTGGCGGTGCGATGACGACCATTGACCAATGAACTTCACGATGGACGTTCAAAATGTACAGAACACCGCGGGTACCTGGCAGTGAGATGGGCATCTCATCGGAATATGCACAACCTGGTTCCCGGGACGTCGAAATCTACCGTGGGACTGGAATCCGGAGGCGCTCCGGATTTTCATTTTCCCGTTCCGCTGCATGTGGCGCCCGCCAATCAAACGCCGCAGAAGCCTCCAGAGCGAAGACCCATACAGCTCCCCTGGAATTACGCAAAAGTTTCTAATAGTCAGAAGAAACCTCGTACTTATATCACTGTACATGCCCAAAGTTACAAAGCGGGGCGTGCAAACAGTCCACATTCAGAGTTGGAAGGCCAGAGCGTTTGTTGTTATTTGTACTTTTTAGAGTACGGAATATGCCAACGTACGGACTTGCCGTTAGCTGTAAATTATGCGTGGCAATTCTTCATGTCATGAGGAACAATTAGACCTGTCAAAGGATTCTGCATGGGGGTCGCAGCTCCTAAAAGTTCCTAGATTGGGCATCTTGCGTGCTCTCTAAACCTCTGGAGCCCTCAAACAAGTACTCTGGGACCTCCCAACAGGTACTCTAGATCTTCACGCCTCACCACAAGTATTTTGAATGACTCCCATTTCCTGCTGACCCCCAAAATTATGGTGGCAGTGTAACGCCACCATTGCCACAATGACGTCTACGCTTCACAACCCCGCGCTCTAGCTCGAATATGTAAGGCCCACCCCACCACCTTCACCAGCACGTTTCACAACCCCGCGCTCCAGCTCGAGTATGTAAGGCCCACCCCACCACCTTCACCAGCACGTTTCACATTCCATCAAACAACTCACACACACACGCATAAAAAATGCCGATCCCGCTCTACACCTCCGAAAAGCCATCCACCTCCGAGACTGGGCACACTCCCCCACTCGATAACTCAAAAACCACTTCGGATGGGCCAGCTACCTCTACGGTGTCGCCTACCTCGGCTGCTGCACAGGACGAGCTTGCGAGAACTTCGGCGCGCAGGGATAGTATAAACAATAGGGAGCAGACGGCTGAGGAGCGGGAGGAGGCGGCGAGATTGTATGAAGAGAGGATTGAGGAGGAGTATGCGAAACGGGAGGGAGGTGCTTAGGAAGGAGGGGCTGAGGGATGTGCGTTCTGTACTCTGCTGTACTTGTGTTTTTTTGAACGATAGTCGCGCTGTCAAGCCAGCTTGTGTGACGGTTAGGGTTGTGGAACAAGCTGTTTCGTATCCCTGTGTAAATCTCCAGATCTGTACAACTTCATGTCATATCTCTTCGGACATACCAAGTGCCTCTTCACAGAGAATCTGCTTCCGGATGTGTTCGGTGTGTTCATTACCGCAATTACACATGAACTTCATGAGTAGTCTCATGATAACCACCGCATTTGGGTAAAATACCCAGCACAGATCCCGTTGTATAAAGAAGCCGTCAACAGAATACTCATGGTAGTGGTAACTTGGAACCTAATTGCACAAAACACCGCATCTGTAATTATCACATGCAGCTTAAGTATTTCCAGAATCCCAGCGTCAGGGCGGGTATACTTAGCCCCGTAGCCGCTAAACCATATCCGTCAGCTATGAACGCTGACCATCATCAAATAGTCTCCAACGGCTGGTAAGCATCATCATCACTACGAATTTGACGAGCAAACTTCCAAGGCTATCAGCCATCGCAGCAGATCCCGGCGCTGCAAGCGTACGTACACACCAGGCGGTCCCACTCACAGAAAGCTCCGGTTTGGGTGCTATCTCCGAGATATCTCCCGACGTAGTGGTCAGTTAGCAATCAAACCCACCATATTTCAAGCTAGATACAAGTACTGTGGTGAGGATGTGCTAGTCTCCCTCACGAACTAGACCACCTCGTATCCTGGGTCATGACCGCACCTAGATAGCCATCACGGTCGATTTGTTGGCTATCTCATGGTAGTAAGATACAGATGCAGGCCAGTGGCGGATTCAGACCGGTTATGGACGGCCCGGACCAAGTATCCATTATAGCCTGACTTCCTCGAATCCTCAAATAGCGTGTTCATTCGGCTATCCACCATCGACGCACAACCTTTAACTTCTTGAACATATCACTGCACACCACATCGTAGTGGTCACACGCAAATGTGTTTGGATACTTGATGTGGGTTGGAGCATCCAAACTCATCCTTAGATGTTTTGGGGATGGCTGGTCGTGATTATGGAATAGTACTGATACTGTGGGTGCTGATCTGGGCCAGTGGGGGGGGGGGGCCTGACAGACACTTTTGTATGAACTTCACGCCTCGGTAGTGAGGATATGTGTTCATATATTCCGTCGCTCTCAAGTGTTCATTTGCAATCAGAATCAGGTGCCCCATCTCCCCATATCCCATCTCCCCATATCCCATCTCCCACCCCGTCCAACAAAACTTCCCGTGCCCCGTCACCATTCGTACTCTTCTCGTTCATGTTACACAATTGGTCGGTCAGCTCGGTGCTAGAGCGTTATCAGCAACACCTTAATGCTATTCCTATTCCCAATTTTGCAGGACTATGACACCCGGTTATTGAAAGTGCGGGTTTTCAGCTCTTTCATGTGATCTCACAATTGGTTTGCTAAAAAAACTATATTGGTTACGAAAGTCCAACCTACTTTTTAAGCACTCGAACAGGTGGACTCTCTTTCTTCACTTAATTGCGGTATTTTGACTAGGGGGTTACTGGAGGCCCCACGCATGGAACCCAGGGGCAGACCACATACCGCCCAGAGACACCACCCGGTGGAAGGGCAGTAGCCGGCACGAGCTGCGTCTATTGTTCATATCCATGTGGAATGGTTGAAATTGTAAACAGTTAAACGGTAGAACTCTCCATCTGGAGTGTACCTCCCGCGCCGTACGCGTGCTAAGTCTTCCACTCCTGCGTGTGATTGTACAACAGTAAACTTACCGTATTGAATGCGTGGACGTGGCCCTAAGCTGGAATATTTAGCGTTCATCATTGCTGGTTGCATTGGCATAGCAGTTATATGGTGAAGTATGTTACACTACAAAGTTTATATTGGGGGGGGCGTGTTAACATTCACAGGATAACCAGCTAACTTTTGTTATCACCCCCTCAAACCGCCGTGTATTCTAAAGAGGGGGGAGCCATGGTCTTCCGAACTAGCTCTACATATATCAATAGAGACCGGACGCCAGGGGACCTCACGTGAAATTCCTGGGGCAGTCCTGGACCCTGGGAATATTGCTGGCAGCCCGAGGGTTTCATGCGGTTTCTTGCCGTTAGTATAGTCTCGAACGTAAGATACCTGCTGATGGTATATTGGATTTTCAGTCTAGATCTCCGGCGCTCTTCGTTCCATTATCTACTGCATTGCCACGCCGGTTGCTAGGGCACCGGTTTAGGGCACTGCATCTGCATACAAGTGTCAAATAGACTCCCAGGTTCGGTCGGTAGCCACATAACCGCAGTGAGGTCGGTCAGGTCGTGTCACGTAAATAATGGCGTCGGGGGGTTGTGTATTCCACCCGTTGTGGAATAAACTTCACAGGGGTAAAGTCCCAGGCTCCCGTTAGGATTTCCTCCATATTCCGGGACTCTAGGTGCCGGGACTCTAATTACGGGACAGGATATATCTAGACAAAGCTCAATCCCGTCCTGCCCCATATAGCATGTATCACTATTTGCTGTCCAGGTGGATCTGAACAGGCAGCCGTGTGAGTCTATGGCTCTGTGTCTGGTTATGATGACTCTGGTTTATAAAGCACCGATTAAACGAGTACCAATTATGCAAAGAGGAGAGAAGTGTTATATAGTACAGTGCAGCCTTAAACCCAAACGAAATAGCAGAGACCCAAATACCCACCGTAAAAGTGCTTTTCCAGGACATAAAAACCTAACTCCAAAGAAAATACCAGACCCAATCGTATGCTTTTCTGTCCATTCACCCCCAACAAACGACATTGAAATATCCCTACTTCCCGAATGACAACCGTGCTATACTGGGCTTCTTGTCCAACGCCGGACCTAATGACAACCTGGCAACACTTCCTTTTCGCTCTAAGCCAGGGCTTAACTTTTGCTTCACGGCCTCAACTGCGGTCTAAACTCTCTTATCAGCTTCTCTCCACCCCAAGGCTAGGTGAAGGACATACCTTCGCCTTTCTTCTCGTCGTTGGTGGTGCTGGTGCTGGTGCTGGTGCTGATGTTGGTGCTGATGTTGGTGTTGATGTTGATGTAGATGTTGATGCTGGTGCTGGTTCTGATGCTCGTGTTGGTGTTGATTTTGATGCTAGTATTCGTGCTGATGCTCGTGCTGGGGGGGTAACGACTACCAATGGTTTCTTCTCCAACGGGGGGCCCAACGACAACTTCGTCGTACTCGCCTTTTGCAGACCGGGAGGCGGCATATTCTTCATCGCCTCAATCAATGTCTACATTTATCAGTATGGTCCACAAATTCATCAGCAGCAATCGCACATACCTTCTGTTTGCTTAGAACCCTCGGCGGCGTTGATGGCGGCATTGCCACCGCGGGTCTTCGCATGGTCTTCATAACTCTCCTGACGACATCGGTCACAAAATCCCCGCCTTCGGCCATGAGCACCATCATACTGGGACAATCCAGACGTTCGAAATTGAACGCGGCAAACGAGCTCACCACCACTCTCAAGCTTTCTTCGCGATGGGCCAGAGAATCGGTGTTTTCATAGACGTACCGCGCTAGCTTTACAAAGTTGTCTGCCGCGGTTGAGCAGCGTTCGATCCATCTAATCTCGTCCAGCAGCGCCGCGAGCCGGTTTATGCACTGTAGTTTGAGCGGCGTGATGTTGGCGAATTGTGCGAGTGCGTACAGTTTTGCGTGCGCGAGGAAGGGCTCCTCGTAGTCGAGTGGGGCATCATCGGGGATGGTGGGTGCAGAAGCAGGGCGGGGTGGGGTGGCGGGTGAAGATGCGGGGCGGGGTGGGGTGGCGGAGGAAGATGCGGGGTCGGAGAGTACGCTGGAAGGTGGTGAGGGTGTAGATGGTGGTGATGGACCAAAAGAATTTGCCATGGCTTCGACAAAAAGCCTACTTGTTGGTCGTGGCCGCCTTGTGTCCAATCCTGACGATCTTCGGGATCTTATCGCCGCAGCCTTAGGTGCGGGGACTTGGTATTCTTTCGTGTATAGCCATTGCACAAACCGTCCAACAGTTCCCTCGTCCCATTGCTCCCAGGCTATTGTTCGGCTACTCAAAGTTTTCCTTTGTCCCGTCACCAACTCCCGCAGAGTGTCAGAGTTCGAGGAAAGTAATCCCGAATGTACCGTAAATTCCTTCCTCTCGGGGCCGGCAGCGATTGTATAAACCGGAGTAGCGAGGAAACTACTGGTATTCATCGTTAGAAATATATTATGTAGAGGGAAGAAAGGGTGAAGGACTTTGTATTAGGCTCGTCCCGAATACTGGCAGTATTCATGACAGTGGAAGTCTTTATATACGAAGACGACGGCATGAAAAAATCCGGACATTATTGAACGTGGGCGAAGGTGATAAGATCATGATTTTCCTTTGTCATTGTCCCCGTTGGCACTTTTTTAGCTTCCGAATCTGCACGAAGCCGTGGGAGCGGACAACTCACATGTGCTACTGCATGTTGCACGATAATGCACGCAATTCCGCAAATTTAATTCGTCGTTACTTTGACTGTGACGTCTACTCACATGCCTACCCAGATTAATTCGGCTGGTAGATGCACTATAACGTTCTCGACCGGGAAAATTATGAAAGTCCTCAGTATAAGTTGCTCTTTAAAAGCTAGATACCTCCGCACAACTAGTGATCGAAGAAAATCAGCACCGGATGTTTTTGAGTACCACACCGACACTAGTCTTTACGGGATTCGAATATTCTGGGGAGATCGAGAAGATGGAGGCTGATATCGCGATTTCGGTCACCGCTAATTAGTTTTCTGATGGTGTTAGGATATGCAGAATGATTGGACCACAGGGCTGACATTAACGGCGCATCCTAAGCCTTCCTCACACGTTGCGCTGATTGTTTGGTGTCTTTCGCCTGGCCTGTAAGAGATGCGGGTCGATTGTAAACGTGTTTATATTTATTTGTTATACAGCGGATTACGCGGGTTGCTAACATTAGAACTAGAGATGGTGGAACACACCTGACAAATAATATTCTCAATTGGGGTTTTTCTTCATATTCTCTCTCTTCTTTCTCATTGTTGTATCATAACTGGGTAGGGAAAAGAAGATGAGGTTCAAAGATTGGAGGTCTCCCGTTGTTACAACCATTCTAGGACCGTGTTATAATCTAATCTAATCTAATCTAATATTCTCTCGAGGATTTGATGTTATCATACTTGTAATCTCGAAAAGAGTAATTTCAAATTATGTATCCGGAAATCGGCAAAACACTAAATGAATTGCAAATAGAAACACGAATTGTATGCAAATATTTCGATGTATTTGACACATAACAGTGGTGGTTGTAGATTTGTAATTTACGCGTTCCTTGGTAAACACACGCGTCTGCCGAACTTCATCTTCAGCCTGCATTCTACAATCCGACTCACCACACGTTACATAACAACCGGGATGACATGACGAATTGGCGAGAACGCGGATATGTGCCAGCTTCGGACGGAGAAGATTCGGATGCCGAATTGTCCACACAGGAGGAATCGCTTGGGTCCCCGATACCTCGACGCGAAGAAACACCCGACAAATTAGGCCGTAATGAGATGGGTAATGGTGGCGATGGAGGGGACAAAATGGAGCTGAAAATTTCAGGCGATACGGAAGGGCCAGGGATGGAACTACTAAATGCTACGGATGGTGAATTTATGGATATCGACAAAGCTCTCGGAGTCGCCACCCAACCCCAGAAGAGTGTCAGAGAAAGACTGTCAATTGAACACATGACGGCAGTCCTGCCGGCGGATATACCCGTTGTGGATCTCAGCAATCAACGAGATGAAGCTGATGACGAGGACGGAGGAGTTGGTTTACAGGTCCACAACCGGCTTCAGGGCTTGTTGAATGCCACTAACTGTACAGTAGGATATCGGGCGGCAGGTGGTGAACTACGAGCAGAATTTCAGGTCTATTTCCGACTCTCCGGACCCACTTACGGGAGAACCGCAACCACGGACGCGCTATACTCTAGCAAGAGCTAGAGACAATATAAATGAACGACGGATTCCCGAAGTTTCATCGGCTATGTCCTCACCCCTTTCATCAGTTCCGTCGTCACCCGTTCGAACCCTGACTCCTCCATCATCTCTTCATCCACCGGTGTCTGAACCACGGCCTGCGGTTGGATTTCAAGTCGTTGTAACTCGGTCTCGGGTGCCAAATTCACCCGTGCCGGGAACGCCCGCGATTGAGGAGACCTCTCCTTTTTTTGAACGGAGCCTACGTAACAGAAAGCCTATCCAGCTGCATCCATATGCACTCGAGGATGCACGCTACAAAATGCAGATGAAGGCGAAAGGTGTGCAACCAGTTCGAATACTGGAAATGCAGGAACAGATGGCCCAGGGTCCAGTTGTAGAGGATTCCCGGGATAAAGAATATGAAGCCCTGTCGCAGGAGAAAGATAGTCAATCGCCACAGCGTCGTATGGGCGGGTCATCCACGAGGAGGAAAGACAAAGCCCGCAGTGATGATGTCAACGATTTTGTGGATGCTGTCTACCGCGTAGAACAACGACGTCAGAAAATCATATCCCAAGACGGCTCCAAGCGGCGGAAATTGGCCCATGCATTTTCCGAGAAGCCTCGGAGGCAGGGTTTAGATCCCTCCAATTCAAAAACTTTAGGTTCCGGTGGTGTAGCACTTCAAGGAGCACCCTCTCTCTCTCCAGTGCAGACACAGCGCGAGGGGAATGTCTATGACTTTCCTGAATCGCAACTGTCATCACCATCGAGGACGCCCCTTCGCCACCGCAACTCAAATACCATGCTCCAACCTGCTCCAGCAGGTGTGGTCTCTCCAGGAAGACGAGATGGGTTTCGTTCATTCCTGGATTATTCCTCCGATTCGGATTTGGAGCCCTTACAGAATTCTAAGTTAAACCAAGGCTCCCCCATTCAGGCGAAGATATCCCGGCCGAGAGCAATTTCCGTATCATCTAATGAATCATCTCCTCGTCGAATGAGCTTGCTGGGAAGTCGAATTTCAAGAGCAGGGTCAGTATCGGACGGTTCGGAGAGCAAGAATGCCACTGAAAGTGAAGATTCCAGTTTAGAGAATAGACCGGATGGTCCTTCTAAGGTTGTGAAATTTTTCAAAAAGCGGGGGACTAAGGGGGTTTTGCCGGCTTCTTATATCAGATTTGCGGAGAAATCTAAGCCCAATGATGATGAGGACACACACCATCAGAGACGACAGTCTACTGCGCCGCCAGAGGAACGAAGGCCTGGTGTCGCTAGAGCAAAAGTATCCTCCAGAATCAGGGAGCCTGTTCAGGACTTATTTCCACAAGATATCGATGACAGCGACGACAGCGATGAGCTAATTATAACAGCATCAGCACCAGTGAAGTCGAAACAGCGGACTAAACCCCCAGCCTCCTCGGCGCCTCCAAGACGCGTGGTCAATCTACTGGATGATGGAGATATTCCAGAGGATAATCGGATCGATTATGGCCTTCCTGCGCAGGAGAGACGACGCCCGAATGCTCTCAAGGCTAAACGTAAACGTGCGAAGGCTTCAATGCATACTGGAAGTGGTGCAAAGCGTACTTACGACTATGGGCATGCATCTTCTAGAAGGCGAAAACTAAAACGGTCTTCTGGGCCCCAGCTTGGTATTGTAGATGCAGCCGCTCATCTCAAAAAATCTGGGGATAAACCACCGCCTAGATTTTTGAAGGTCGCAGCTCGAAATGCCATCACGAGAAAAGACTATGGACGCCAGAGCCCTGCACAGAAACTATTTGTCCTGGACACAGTGAACAATACTCAGGAAGTCCAAGATGTTTTGCGAAATTGGAGGGAGGGAACTTTGCCTTTTGGGAGATGTGAGGAGTATTCGTGGCGTGGTAATGCAGACAGTTGTATCGCACCCTCTCAGTCGAGCCTTCCGCCAACACAACGCCTAGGCAATTTGGGAAGTAGCAAGGCCACACGCCTCCCGGCTTTTCGTAAGGCAACGTCGTCTACTCCAAGACCTCGCCAAACCTCCCTTCTCCATCATGATTTTCAAAGACAGACCTCATCGGGGAAGAATGGCAGTGCCCGTCCGCGGAAGTCTCAGATACGGCCACTTGCGGTTGTTCCTTTGCGAGACGGCTATATGATGCACCGGCCTGCGTATACTCCCCAGCCAGCCCAGTTTGAACGAGACATTGCTAGTTCCCAACGCGCCTCCAGACAACACCCTACGTCGCTGATCATTGAGAATGTCATCCATAATTTGCGCCATCAACGTTTACAGCAACGAGCCCCCAAGGCTGCTAGTGCTATTTGGCCCGATCAGCTACTGCCAAGACCGACTGTTCAGCCACGCACCTTTACTCCTCCACCGCCATCATTGTCAACTACAGATTCTAATCGCGTCTCTCGCAGGCCTATTCGTCGCAAAAAACAAATACCTCAGCGGGTCGATGCGGATACTGTCGAGCGGCGACAACCGCCCGCCCAAGACCTCATTTTAGATGATGATCCGTTCGAACCAATCATTGTGGACGAACAGGCTGTACGGGACTGTCTTTCAGGCTTACTACCATTTGGCTCAAAGTACTCATTGAGCTTTGATACTTCGCCTCTCAAAGATGGAACAATATTCAATGCAGACACATACATAGGGAAGGGCAATTTTACTCTAGCATTAAACACTCTGGGGCCTCGAGTTCATGCCATTCACCAAGGAGCATCGTATCGTTTTGAAGAAAAACCACTTTATTGGGGTGTATACGAGGATTCAATAGCCACTGAGTTTGAAGCCGTGATGGGAATGATCGGCGATGCTGCCGAGAAACGATTGGATGGCTTTGATGAGGAAGCAAGCGTGGGACTGGAAGAACAGCTCTTTGCATACCAAGCTTACGGGTTTTATGGGTTTGTCACCAAGTACATTGCCGAGACATTGTCATTTCACGATCACCTTGATGCAGTATCCTTCGCCCAACGGTTTATACAGTCAATCGAAAGATGCTGTTCTCGACTTTCATTGAATGTCTCTGGGCCGTCGGATACTACAAAAATTCGTAAGACAAATACCCGTCTAGTGCTTCAAGCAAATGCCTTTTGTTTGGTTGTCGCGTTCCAGATCTTTCGTCTTTCTTCTGCAACTCCCGATGTTCAAGAACAGCTTAAATTACCCAAAATCCTTCGAAAGATTGGACGGGAACTACTGAGCCGATTGCTTCGGGTCGGAGTAGACCATATACGGGCATGTTATGAAGATCAGAGGCGACGAATCCAGTTCGAGCGAGGAATCGGTTCTGAACATTATCTTGTTGAGCTCTGGGTGTTGGCGATCCATACCCTCGATGGTATTGGTCTCACGGGTACCTCCTTTTGGGCAATACTCAATGATGAACTGCATGTCGACAGAGTAGAGAGCTCGGCCGAGGTCAAGACGTTTGAAAAGCTCTGGCGCACCCTGTTTACCCTAATGCCTCTCTATCAATTCGACGATCTTGGGCTAACCAAGCGTGTTGATGGCAATCATCCTGTTGCGGAAAACTGGTCTATGGTGAAGTTACTTGCCGGCAGACCGTTGAGGATATACAACATGAACAAGAATGGCCATTCAGGGACAATCAACGACTATCTCCGAATCATCTATGCACGATGTTATAACTTGATTACGAAATGGTATTGGACCAATCCGGATTCCATCATCCCTGTGCTTTTTGAGTTTTTTAGTAGCAATGGTTTGGCAAACCTCTCCAATGAACACGACCGTGGATCTCCGGATTTCTTGCTCAATCTGGACAAAAACCCTGTCATTGAAGTTGTCGATTCTGATCAATGCTTTCATCTTCTGCTGAAGATCATCGTTGTGGGACTGAAGCGCATGAGAATCACGTCAACTGCTCGCAAAACTAGTGGCTTGGTATATCGACTTATGCCGAATCACCGCAGACAGTATCCAAAAGATGAAGATCTCAGAGTAGAGCACTTAGATTCACTAAAAAATCACCATTATCTCTTGGAGACGCTTTACTGGGCGGCACCACCCGATTGCAGACCGCCTCTTGATGCAATTCGCCTGCTTGTCGACCCAGAAACATCGCATCGCGAAGCATGCACTGTTGCCATCAGAGCTTGGACGAATCTTCTTCGGTTTCAGTTACACAGTGGAGAAAGTCTTCTACCCTTAAAAGCGCTGATGCTGTGGTTTGATGATCTTGCCACGAAAACGCTGGGTCAGCATCAGTTGGCGCGCAGTGAAGCAGAGAAGCAGTTCAGACTTGTTCAAGAAACGGAAGATAGCAACTTATCAGAACAAGACCTCGAGGCGAATATCCGACGGAACCAAAGACAATTGGAAGCTCTCCTTAACGACCTCGTCAAGTCTTTGTGTCTCGAGTTGGCTTCGATTTCGGGGCATATCCCAAATGCCATAGTACTTTTGACACCTGGTAAGCTTAACAGAAATGATATTCTGTAGCAGAAGCTAATAAATTCTCCTAGCGGCAACTGCCAATATCTTAAACTCCTATACTCGGCTCTCGAATAAGTTACTCCTGGAAGTTTTGAGCCTTCTACAACAGTTCTTGAAGACGTGCAATTCTCTAGATGCCAATATTCAGAACAACATCCCTCCAGTGATTAATACTGATGAAGATAGTCAAGATTACGGGGATTGGTCAGGTTTTGAGGAGGTTGTTATGCAGGACGAAACGAAACAAGCCGCGGAGGTAAAAAATTTCTTTTACCCTCCATCATATTAGCGCTAATAAAATCCTAGCATTTCTTGTCCGTTGCATATGATTCGCTCCACCGCATGCTTTCGAACTGCTTTGGCGCCGATATCCAACCCGAGGAGACATTGCTAGTAAATATTGTTGACACATGGACATCAACCGCAGGGATTCTTGTGAAACATGGGATCAAGACTTGGGATGTCTACCTTGAATATAGTCGCGAATCATGGTCTTCTCTGCGCGATACACCGCAGACACGAAAGTTTACGGCCTATTTTCTGCCGAAAATTATCTATTGTGGTGTTGATATCTATCAGAGCAACAGGTCAACGTTTCTCGGCTTCTGGATGCGGTCGTTGGTTGAACGGGAGTCGATGCTGAAGTTTCAAAACGAATTTACTGCAACTTTATTAGATGTTGACTCTGAGAATCCGCTCCTAAATAATCTCCCATTTGAGAGGGATTCGGTTACAGGGTTGTTTAAAATTTCGCAGTTCGAGTTCCGAATGAGACGATTGCCACTGATATCGAGTGAGTTGCACTCCTATCACCGACATTGGGCCGTTTGCTAACGCTGCGCAGGTGTCCTAGAGAAGATGCGGGAAACATACAAAGCAGCACCTGGTCGTGAAGCTGCTGCGTTGAAGCAAGAGTATGCAGAGATGTTGAGAGCAATGATGAAGGCAATGAAGGAGAACTTTGAGGTAACTCACGTCGTTTCGTATGGAATTTCACAAATTTACCAACGAACAGGTTCTGCGATTATCAACAGTATCAGGAGCATATGTAGACTTCGTCCATAGGGTGGTCGAATTTCTTCTCCAGTACTCCACCGATATTGTCGAGATTGACAAGTTCTTCACCGATTCATCTGCATTCCCTCTACCAGCAATGGATCCAAACTACGTGGTTGGTCAACTGAAGAAATATGTTTTCGGCTTATCATTCCCAGGAACTCAGAAACAGCTTAACGCATTCTTTCAAACGCTAGGAGAACGCGCAGCTCTAGGGAATGAGCAGGAGAAACTCGTCAGCCAGCTCTCAACAGCGCTTTCCGAAGACTTTGAGACTGGTGATACCGGACGACCGACAATGAGGGCTTATTTTCTCCATGCCGTCTTCCCAGCCTACATAGAGGCGGCGCTCGAGCACCCTGCGGGCTGGGTCTTTGGTGTGCCTGTATTGAAAGCCCTCAGGAATGTAGTGAGTAACCTAAAGATCAACATGGACTCAACTTCCTACGCCTGCGCAAACTCTACTATCTCAATGCTAGCAACAATCCTAGACTCTATGCGTCGTGCTGCGAACCGTGCTATGTCCACCAACGACGCCTTCTCGACACCGCATACTCTTGGCACTCTCACCCTTCTTCTAAAAGTTCTAGCAGCCACCATTCCAGTGCTTGCATGGATCTACGACGAGGCCAATGAAACGCTAAGAGAAACCGCAAAGGAGTGTAGCGACTTTTTGATACGGTTTGCAGTTTATGCACGGAAGATGGTTACAGGTAGACAAGACGATGAAGCACAGAGACCCCTCGATATACTGGCGATGAGCGAGCGACCTCCATCAGGATTTGAAGCGGGGAGGAGACACTGTAAAGACACGCTTTCGCAGTACCTGGCAGCGAGGTGGAGGCAGGTCGGTGACGGCGGGTGGATGGTCGGCGATAGGGCGGTCTCGCTACCCCTGTACCCCCCGGATCAGGAGAAGTTTTTGGAGATGGTGGTGGAGGTGGTCAGGGTGGCGGGCAGGACTGAGGTGTTTGGGGATGTTATCAGGGATGTGGATGCAAGCGTTTGGGCATTTGAAAGTAGAGGCTTGCCGTGGATCCCGACGGAGGCGGCTAAGGGGGGGAGGAGGGTCGGGTTTTTGGATAGAGTGTTTTGTTAGTGATACCTTGTATAATGTGTACATATAGCATTCTGGGCGGCGTTTTTTTTTTTTTGCGTGATTTCTGCACGGTGGACTCAGCATGACATAACATCAGTTATCAACTTCGATACAGAGGTAAACCAGCATTAGAAGAAGTGTAAACTACACTACCGTATATACTATATGTTCACCTGAGCAAACAAAGTAGTTCCTTCCGCACTTCCGCACTTCCTTCCTCGTAATCCCTCTCTGCTATGAGATCGGTCCACTTGCCTGAATGCCGCAATCGACAACCCTGCAGTTGCGCTAATTGCAAGGCAAAGGCGCTAGTAGTTAGAATATAGTTTTGAACCTTGGATGGCTTAATGTTGATTGAACGACAGCTGATGCTGATTGGCTGGAAAGAAGTAAACCATGGCTTTCGAGAAGCAAAACCAACCAAATACTACTAAATGCTCAGTAGCCCTTCAATCAAGAGATTCGGGTATACGATTTGACTTCCCGCTCACTCTAACTCAACTAGGTGCTAATAAGTAGATTGGATAAGTGGATTGGGTATCGACGGTGAGAGTATCCCGAAAGTACATTAGCTCTAAAGTACGAGTAAATCACCACCTGAATGATTCATTTTCCAAGTACACCTGCGTTGTTGTGCTGTTTTATTGCGGCTCTTTCTCATATTATCCTACAACTTGAACCAACAACATCCATCACGAACCCCCATAAACTCCCACAGGTTTCTGGAAGTATTTTTCCTCTTTGCCTGCACCATGATGATCAAACCATCATCATACTTTCTCATCTCATCCCATCTCATCTATTTTCCCCAGAAAAAAACCCAATCCCGCAAAATCCCGCAAAGCCCCCACATTACAACTCCAACTCGTTCCATCCTCTAGTATTAATGCCTCGCAATTCCCCCATCCCCAATTCCTTCCTCCAAACCACCACCGCTAGCCTCAACCTCCACAAAATGGCCACGGCCCTCATCAACATCCGCGAAAAACTCAAATTCGCCTTCCCCAGCAGCCGGCCGCCATCCCTCGTCATCTCTGCGCCCTCCCCTCCACCCTCCCAACGCGGCGGCGGCCCACAAGTACCCCCAACCCCCGGCGTCTCCTCTCTCCTCAGCGCTCTGCAGAACCTTAGGATAGCACAGCACACGCTCAAGACACGGCTAAAGCTGTTTATCAACGCGTTCACGCCTCCGCCATCGTCATCTTCATCGTCATCGTCGTTGGGAGAGGAGAGTGGGTGGGGGTATAGCGAGGAAGGGGATGTGCACGAACCCAAGGCGATATTGCTGGGTGCGAGACAGGAGCTGTATAATCTCTCGGACCGGCATGAGGAGCTCCAGGGACGGTTCCGCACGTTGATGGAGACGGGGGATTTTTTAAGGACACGAGAACAGATTAAAGTTGCTGAGAGTGAGATGGCGAGGATTTGGGAGGCGTTTAGACAGTTGGAACATTTAGAAGCAGTGTCGTGGGAGAGGGTTTATGTTGTGTGTGGACGGATGTAGAGGGGGGGGGGATTGTATATATGATAGATGGAAATGATGGGATTGGCGAACTGAGGTTTGGGTTGATGGGCGGAACGAGGTTAGAATAAAGACTTCGATGCTGACTGCTGATACAGTTGCTAGGACAGTAGTTGGTACGCGCTATGGCATTTAGATGCTGATCATGAATTCATGAATTGTATTGCTTCACAAATATTCGTATAGGTACGTACAAGATCATGATCATAACGAAGACATTTGTGAACTCTTTTCATGTTCCAATTTGAAAGTAACGTTGGGGGTTAGGAATACCCATTGCCTCCAAACTAGAAGAAGATATCTGATGAGAGGCCTTCCCAACACTCCACGAAACAGTGCCCTACGGAGCGTCTGTTCAGGAGCGTATGGTAGATACACTTCCTGTGTCTCCCAGAACGAAAGATTGTCATATCTGGTATTGATGATACCACCCCTCTCCAATTATAGGCAACCGAATGTTAGACATCTGCTTGTTATGCAACCTGAAGTAAAAGTGTGGGACCGAGGATCGTAAATCTTGTGTAGCTGGCGTCGTATACTCAGAAGCACATGAAAATGCTTTCACTCCCCTCACACCAAATCCACCCAGATTTACCTAAAATCCGTCATCAGACTCCTCGGTGGGCTTGAACCTATTACCAGAGCCCCCAACATCGTCGTCATCGCCATGTTTTCGCTTCCCTTTACCCTTGGGAGCTTCTTCCTGCGTCGGTGTAGACGGATAGATACTCCGCCACAAACTGAAAAGCGCAAAAGACAATCACAAGACAGAATATTTATCCACGAGAATACCGAATTATTACTACATCCAAAAAACCGCCCCCGTAGCATTGGTCTAGCTGGGGTTTTCAGTATAAATTTTGACTATCTGAGTCTTGATGGTGGGCTTGAACTTTTTACCAGAGTCCTCGACATCGTGGTTTTCAATTGGTGTTCGCTACACCAACGTAGGCCTCACGTACAATCTTGTCGTACGAACGCTGAGCCGAGAGGCTGGACTTTCTGTGACGGATCTTCATAGTGGGTGGATGGATTGAGTTTTGCGCGCAGCTGCATTCCCGAGAATACCCTTCTCGGGGCAGAGTTCCCTTGCATTGTCGGTATGTGTACACATGCCGCATCCACTCGGATATTAGGCACAGAACTAAACCTGTGGCGAAGTGACTGGGCCATGAGTGACGGTGGCTTGCGCACGTTAATTCCGTGCCTTGCTACCGAGCCAATTCTCTCTTGCAGCGCGGCCTAGCGTCCTACAAGGGACATGGGACCGGAGAGATGTGAGACCGCGGAATATATGCCGGACACTTTCGGGACTCCGTTGGTGATAGTGTATGACTGGGGCAGATGAGGATACGAGCTTTTACTAACGTGCCGGACTCTGCACTGAGGCAAAATAAATATCGTTGACGGGTATTTGCATGGGATCCCCACTTCGGCTCCTTCCCGGCCGTCGGACGTGCTGATGACGCGTTGCACAGATCCGCATTCAAGGGTCCAAAGCAAGAGAGCGCATGTGATAGCCACGCACGTGTTCGCTCTTAGCTCTTAGTCGATGGTGTCGCAGAAGTGGTCTTCACATGCTCGTACTTGCGTCGCAGTCAACTCCGCTACCCATAAAGAGACATGCGCCAACACGATACGCCGCACGAAACGCAGCATGGAAGTTGACAATGCTGATGATGCCCTTCCCCAAACCCCCCCCAATTAAAGTCGGCGAGCTGTCTCACTTTGACCGCCGTCTATTCCCCTCAATGTTCGATCCCGGTCCCTGAACCCCCAGATATTTACATGTACATATCCGTTGAACGCGTTCCAAATTGCTTTCCCGTTTGCATTCGACATGTCTCGTTCTTACCCTCTGTTTCGCCAGGAGCGCGCTAAAATCTTCGTCGTCCTCCTGCTGTGGTGTGTATCTCGCTCCGTTGGCAAATAGAATACAGCTGAAGTTCTAAAGGTTTACATACTTTGTCCGAGGAAACCCGCACGGTCCGCCGATACCACTACTCCGCCGAGTCTCTAAAAAATTTTCAAAACGTCTCACGGCATTCCAGACAGTGACTCTTACGCTGCTGTACCTATATGTCGCCCGCAATTTCTCAAAGCTGCTCAACCTCGAGTCTCCGGAGCCGTTGGCAAATTTGTACACCAGGAGTTACTACCGCGCAACATGGGTTTTGACAGCTTTGGATGCCGGGTTTTGGACAGCAATGAGGATTCGGAGGAAGTGGTTGAGGGATGCTGCAAGTATGGCATTCAGTGTTTACTATCTGTTGGCGGCTGATAGAGCGGCTGAGAAGGTAACAGAGGGGCACACACACCTGCTGACGGGCAATTCCGGATGCTGATGCTGTTAGGTCCGGCGAGTACGAGCCAATATCACTGTAGACCACCTCCGGGTCGCTTGGGAGAAATCGACGACTCCCTATCTCAAGTTCTTGTCGGGCCTTCTGCATACAAATGCTAATAAATTTGCACCTCGACCATTGCGTATTCCTCGTCCGAAGGAGTCCGTGTACAAAGTCCCAGTAGATGCTTGGGTGTATTATGAAGGAACTCGAGAGCAGCTTCTTTCCTGCACCAAGATAATTCTTGACTTTCCGGGGGGAGGGTACGTTGCAATGTCGCCTCGCCACCATGATGATAAACTCTTTGCTTGGGCACGAATCTGTGGCGTGCCAGTTATTGCTATAGAATATAAAAAGGCCCCCGAGTATCCTTATCCATACTCTCTAAATGAATGCTACGACGTCTATCACTCAATTGTCTACACCCGTGGCCGATGCGTTGGCTTGTCTGGGGATGCCCTGCCAAAGATCGCCTTGACAGGTGATTCCGCAGGGGGAAACTATGCGGCCGGGGTCACGCTGATGATTCTCAACTCGACGTCAACATCGTCGACTGGACACTTGATGGAGGCTGGCTGGAAAGGCCTCCCACTTCCAGACGGAGTGGTCCTCATATACCCCAGCTTGGACCTCAACATGTCCTCCTGGATGTCAGAAGAGCAAATGAAGCTAATCCGCCAACGGGAGACACTGGACACCAACCGCGAAGTCGTCCGCAAAAAGAGCGAATACTACGAAAAAACCTCAGGCACAAGCCGGCACCCATCCCCGCACCGCACCTCGCCCACCAAACCCAACGGTATCACAAAGCCCAGCACAGAGTCCGCAGAGTCCCAAGAGTATACAACCCGCCTGGCAATGTCCTCCCGCCTATCCTACTTCAACGACCGCGTCCTCACCCCCGAGATGATGCGCGCCATGGTAATCCTCTACATCGGCCCCCACAACCGCCCCGACTTCCAAACCGACTTCTTCCTCTCCCCCATAGTCGCGCCAGACTCCCTCCTGGCACGCTTCCCGCCCGTCTACTTCCTTACCGGCGAGCGAGACCCCCTCGTCGACGACACCGTAATCTTTGCCGGCCGCATCCGCGCCGCAAAACAAGCCGTCCGTCTCCACCGCCGCGAACTGGGACTACACACCACCGACGACGACGCAGTGGAGGTCAGTCTGATCCAGGGAATCTCCCACGGGTTCCTGCAGATGTCGAGTATCTTCCCCCAGGCGAGACGGGAAATCGAGAAGTGTGCGATGTGGCTGAACCAGATTCTTGAGGATGTCCCGGCGGGTGAGGAGGCGGCTGCTGATAGTACTGACGACGAGGGGCCCGGGCTGCCCGGGTACGTGACGGCGTGTACCAGTGATGACGACCGACCGCTTGAGATTGGGGGTGGGCTGGGGGGCACGCCGGTGGGGAAGGGGCGGGGGCGGGGGAGGGGAAAGGTTAAGACTGTGCGGGGACGGGGGAGGAGGGCGGGGAGTGTGGTTAGTCTTGGGAGCGAGGAGGATTTGATGGGGCGGAGGATGAAGGGTGTTGCGAATGGACTTACTGGTGAGGGGATTAAGGATTAGGAGCTAGGTTCCGAAAGGTTTGTAAGGTCATTGAGCTCGCAGTGTAGATGTTAGCTGTAGTCGGTGGGGGGGGGGGGTGGAAGAATGGATGTGTGGATCTGTAGGATATCCCTTGCTCAGTGCTGCCGGCTATTGGTCCACAACCTCAATTGTTATCGTACACCCCCTCTTCCTTCTCACCCACTACCTCCTCCCCCTTCCCCTTCCCTCCCCCCTCCATCTGCGCCTTCGCATTATATAGTCTAACCTCCTCCTCCCGCCGGTTCTCGTAGCCAACCGCGTTCACGTCTGCACCCCTACCCCCACCACCCCGCCGTTAGTTCTCAGTCCAGTATTCCTAGCACTCCTCCCAACCCGTCCACTCAAGGGAAACTTACTCCTCCTGTAACCGCTTCAACCGCGTCTCGATTATCATCGGCTTGAAGATGTAGATCCCTGAGCTTCGTTAGCAGGGTGGAAGGGGCGAGGGAAGGGGGAAGGGTGGAAAGGGGGGGAAACCGTTCATGATCCCAAATACGGTCGCTAAAACGAAGGGGAATGTTCCGCCGCGCATTGTTTGGTAGAGAAGGGGGAGAGGGGGAGAGGTGACGTTGATGGGCGTGAGGCTTGGCGGGGAGGGAAGGGATGAAGGTTGTTCCGAATTCTACACAAAAGAATATGGAGAACTCTTGGTGGTAGGAATAATGGATTAATGATGCTAATAATACAAGATATAAACCCCCATCTGCATGCAGTGCCTTGACTCGTGAATTCCCGGAGCACTTCCAAGAAACCGAGCCCCTCCCCCGTCCACTTCACCCCGACCCGTCTCCGAGCGCTTTCACAATCCCCCAACTCGCACCCGCCGCCACGCCGCCAACAACCACCATCTCCACACCCCCGCGGACCCGCCCCTTCCATCCCTTCCCGCCCTCGCCAACCGCAACACTCCGTCCGACTCCAAACACGAATAAACACACCGCCATGACCCCCACGCTCCACCACAGCCCCTTCATCACCTCCTCTCTTCCGACAAAGAAATATGGACTACCCCCGTCAGCTCTCTCCCACTTCCTACAGGCGAGGGGGGGGGACACATACCTCAACGGCACAAACCCACCCAGAAAGTACCCCGCGGCAATCGTAAGCGCACTCGACAACGGCGTGCGACTGCTATTCCCCGGCGGCAAAGAGTGGTGGAAACTCATGAGGAAATCCACCGTCGCAGTCTCATCCCTTAGTAGCTCTACCACCAGCGGTGCCACCGCTTCCTCGCCGATCCCGAACGGGCGGAAGACGTCGTATACCAACCCCTCGACCGGCGAGCCCGAGGACACAAGTTTCCGTGTTTCTGCGAGTGTGGTGTTGTAGAACTCTCTACGGCTTGTTAGTGGGAAGAGAGCGGGGGAGGGGTGGAGGAACAAACGCTTCCCCGCGACCGGCCAGCCACCCGCCGAGGCCCATCGATATGCTACCCGCGATCAGCTCCGCGCAACCACCAAAGATTACGACGCGGGTGTCGTTGAAGGCGGAGAGCCCCGCGGTGAGGGCGAACGGAACTGTGAGGCCGTCCGAGAGACCGATTATCGCATCTGAGACTGTGCGGGCGTCGAGCCATGGCTTGGTTGTGGCCGAGGAGGTGGTGGTTGAGGAACAGACTGAGGGGCGGCGGGGGAGGTGCGGGCACTCTGGGTGGGGACAGAATTTATCGGCGGGGCCGCAGATGGGGGAGGTGTGGGTTTGTGGTGTGTCGGTGGATATGGTAGGGAGGAGAGGCTCGGTTTCGCGTCCGCTGCGGGGGAAGAGGAGGTTCTTGATTGTTACGAGAGACATGGTGTGTGTCTCTCTGGCGGAGAAGATGGTAGAGAACCGGAAGCTCGAAGATGAAGTGTGTGTGGTAAGTCAAACAATCTTAATTGCGATGATCTGAATCCGAGATGCGTGCTCTGGTAAAGACAAAGCTGAAGTGTGGTAGATAACTTGGGTTGTGATCTCTTTTGTTGCTTGAAGCTTCGTTGGTACCTATGACGTATTGCCTTAGCTGAAAGCTGTTTCTTGCGCATCCACCAGAGCAGCGGAAGCGGAAGCCCAGCCCATCTTATTTAAACCCCTCCATACTGCCGCTGCGGAGATTAACTTCCCATATCTATAACTTTCAAGTTAATTGTTGATCGTTGCAATAAAACCCTGCGGGCCAGCAACGTGGGGAGCCAATCAGATGTCTGCCATTTCCAATGCCTTCTAGAACACGTAGGCCCGGGCGGGAGCGAACAAGGAGGCGCGCCAGGTAGCTGAGGCTCAAGACTGAGACTAGGGCTTAGGTCATCTCATCCCAGTAATCAAAATCGCCGTAAAATTTCCCTCCCTGACTTGCTCTCCTTCTTGTAACGGCACGAGTGTTACTTGTCAACCTAAATTTCTCAGTGGTAAAACGAGCGTCAAACCGAGCCGAAAGCGAGTTGCAGTTCTCTGTCCTGGTCTACTGGAATTGATACTTTGGTTGGCCGGGAATAGTTTCCAATTCTATGTTGGTTGGGAGTGGGAGACGGGGGATTTCATACATACCAAGAGGGAGGTGGAAGGAGGAACATGGTGAATATGACGTAGGGTTCCAGTCGAACTTAGCACGTTCTGTGGACGGTTCCAACGATCTTGGGATTTAAATATCGCATCTCAGTGTCTTGCTTGCTGTGGGCTATGATCCCTAGTGGAGCTAAACGATGATCCCTGTCGCCCCGCGTCATGTACTCTAGAGTACATGAGTGAGTAGGCGGGGTTACATAGAGCTGCAGCTCACCTCCTCAAACACAACTATCAGAACACACACACTCTCGTCCATTACAAAAGCTTTCTCCCCAGGGCACAAGATATACCTCACACCGTACACCGCATCATGTCGCTCAAACAACGTGCGTGAAACTCGCCCCAAGTTTCCTCACTCTGAAGCTAAAACGCACATGTCCCAGTGTCCATCTTCGCACCTCAGCCCCATACAACCCGCGCCTCTCCAACCCACCTCTCCGTAGACCCCAAGGGCGAACGTATAGCCTACGCTGTAACTCTTTCCCCCCAGAGCGTGAAGCTCAAGCTAACACGTCCAGTCCGGCAAATCCGTCTTCCTCCGCTCCATCGATGACCCCTCCATCTGCACACAATACACCGGCCACACCGCCGTCGTAAACGTAGCCCGTTTCTCTCCCTCGGGGTACTATGTAGCCTCCGGCGATGCGTCCGGGAAAGTCAGGGTGTGGGATTGCGTCGGCGAGGAAATGGTCACGAAGGGGGAGTTCCACATCATCTCTGGCCCGATCAAGGACCTGGCCTGGGATGGGGAAAGTAAACGGATTATTGCTGTTGGTGATGGGAAAGAGCGGTACTTTCTCTTCCCCTCTCGTTGCCCGTCGGGAGTTGATAAGTGGAAAGGTTCGGCCACTGCATAACCTTCGATACCGGGAACAGTGTTGGCGAAGTCACCGGCCAGAGCAGCGTCATCAATTCGGTGTCTATCCGACAGCAACGTCCTTTCAGAGCTGCTACTGCCTCTGATGACCAGACTCTTGTCTTCTACCACGGTGCTCCGTTCAAGTTCAATTCGCTCCTGAAAGGCCATCACACAAACTTTGTGCACGGGGTTGCGTTCTCCCCCGATGGCGCTTATTTTGTGTCTGTGGGTGCAGACCGGAAGATATTTTTGTTTGACGGTAAGGAAGGTACGTTGAAAGCGGAGATAAAAGTTGCGGGGATCCATAAAGGCAGTATTCTATCTGTTTCCTGGAGTCCGGATTCAAAGCGTTTCGCCACCGCCTCGGCAGACCAGTCTGTTAAGATCTGGGACGCGGAATCACGGGCTCTCGTCAAGACCTGGAGCTTTGGACCTGGCGGCTCGATTCCGGATCATCAAGTTGGTGTGGTGTGGACCCCGAGAACGGACAATACTATCATATCGCTTTCTCTGTCCGGAGACTTGAACTACCTCTCGCCCACCTCCGATACACCCACCCGCATTGTGTCCGGTCATCAGAAACCTATCACCGCCCTAGAGATAACTGCTTCCAAAACCCTCTTGACAGGATCCACCGACGGCACTGTCGCCAGCTGGGACCTCGCCAAGGGAACAGCAGAAGTGATCCAAGGTGACGGCCACACGAACGTCATCGCAGCCTTCATCGAGACCTCCCCGAACACAGTATCGAGTGTAGCCTGGGACGACCAGCTGCGCATCATCAATAAGGGCAAATTCACCGCCTCCATTCCCACCGATTCCCAGCCAAAAGGCGCATCCCTCCTAGACGCCTCCAAAATCGTCCTCCTCACCACAACCGAACTCAGGGTCTACACCACAACCACAACCTCACCCTCCCTCACCACCTCCCAAAAACTCACCTTCACCCCCACAGCCCTCGCCACCTCCTCAACCGGGGAAATCGCAGTCGCAGCCCAAGACAGAGTCATCCGCATCTTCATCTACTCCTCCGCAGGCTTGCACGAAAAAACCAGCATCACCCTGTCCCGCTCCTTCGCCACCTCCCTCGCCTACTCCCCCGACGGCACATACTTTGCAGCCGGCGACTCGACTGGTCTAGTGGCACTATACACTACGGCGGGGTACACGAAGAAGACGGATCGCTGGGCGTTCCACACGGCAAGAATTGAAGATATCGCGTGGAATGCGGCAGGAACATATGTTGCCACTGCCTCACTCGATACGAATTTGTATATATATAGCGTTGAGAAACCGGGGAAGAATGCAAAAGTCAAGAACGCGCATATGGGCGGGATTAATGCTGTGCGCTGGGTGGATGCAGAAACGGTTGTGAGCGTGGGTAATGATGGGACTGTTAAGAGGTGGAAGGTGGAGGTGCCGGTTTAGATGGGGAGGAGGAGGGGGGATGCTTAGATTGCGGGATAGGGGTTTATAAGGCTGTGGGATGGGAATCTGTAGCGGAATATATGGATATTCATACATTACACACAGAATTCGCGAGTGCTAGCCAGTGAAACGCCCATTACCATTGTACCCCGTTTTCGAGGGCAATTTAAGTACACACGTCATGTTGGCCGAGTTACAAGTGCTTAGTTGTGTAAAGCCAATTGTGAGGTCTTAGTGGGCAAGGGGCGTCGATTGTTAATGGAGCGAATTCGGACGTTCCTGAAATCGTGTCCAGCTTTTTGGAGGGGGGTTCTTCCTGCTACTGATAATCAGTCACAATCTAGGATTGTAGACGTCTGAGCATTGAAGCAAGCAGCTCTTCTTTGGGTAACACTTGGAACTTGGAGTGGACGGGTCGGGAAAACATGGTTCTGGTGGAGCATCACCAGCTCGCACTCAAACGTAGAATAATCAACTCAATCTCTGCCTCTCTAGATATCCCGCACCATTGCAAGCAAAAACCCAGTATGATAATACTATAGTTAGCGAAAGTAAGTTCCTCAAATCAATCAATCCACCGCCAACAAAAAAAGCAGACCTCAAGATATACATAAAACCCCTGTCACCCTCGCTCAGAATCAAAAGAACGCCTATTATGAAATAAAAAATCAAGAAAATCAAGCATCAACGACGCCCAAGCTCCCTCTCAACTCCTCCCACCCTTCGGGTTCTTGTATCACTACATCCCCCACACTCCCCTTCTCTGCTACATACCCCGTCGGCAACCCGATCTTCACCCTTGCGCCCATCGTCCCTGTCTTCGTCTGAGGCTTGACGTTCTCGCCGATATGGCTCTCCACTCTTCCCAACAGATCGTTCTTCCACGCCCGAACAGCTTCATACCGTTCCCGCTGTCTTGCACACGTCCACCGGGGCGTCTCCTTAACCGGTTTCCACTTCATCCTATCTGCATCCTTCGGCACGAGTTTGTTAAGGTCCACCACGCGTTCTTCGACCACTAGACTCCGTAGCTCCGCCATGACATCACGGGACTCCTTTGCTAGCTCAGCCTCGTACTCTGCGATCGCCTTCTCCCTTGGATCCACGAGTGGTTGTAGCAGCCAGGAGTTCGCAGCGGTGAGGTCGTCACGTTTGTAGCTTGCGTTTTCCTCCCTAAAGAATGTGACGGCGCCTCTGAGGGCGGTAATCTCCTTCTTAAGGATCTCCACCTCCCTAGCCGTGGCAACGGCACGTTCTTGTCCCGCGCGGTCCGTTTCTCCGACTGCACGTTTGTCTTCGGCTGCCTTCCGCCATTTTGCGACATCAACTTCGAGGTTCTGGACTTCTTCCGTAAGCTCCTCGATGGCCTTCGAAAAGTCTTTTTCTCGGGCTGTGCCCTCGGCGACGGCGCGTTCAAGCTCTTCGATACGTTCGGATTGCTTAGTGACATTGCGCATGCGGGATTCGAGCAGCTCGATTTTTACGGCGGATTCTTCGAGATTTATGTCGCGGAGACGGATCTGGGTTGCCCGTTCGTGGAGGTCGTATTTGAGACGGCGGAGCTCTTCTTCCGTGTCCACGTTGACCACTTTGGTGGATTTTAGTTCTTGGGCGCGGACGATCCAGGGGGCGGGAGATTTCTCGACTGCATATACCACATTAGTATCAGTGATGGAGGGGGAAAGGGGATGTGTACATTCAGCTGTCATATCAATATCCACAGCCACACTGGCCAGCTCAACCAAGAGATTGGCCAAGTTCCTCAGGTCCTTAGTGATAGAACCAAAGATGTCGCTTTCACTCATGCTGAGCACTCTCTCGGTGGTTCTGAACATCGTATTCTGCAGATCGATCCAAGTGGGATCCTTCTGCTGCTCGTCTTCGGCATCGTTGAAGAGAATCGCATAAACATCTTCACCAACCGCCCTTGTATACATCGCCAACTTCTGAGCCGCCGCTTCACAATCCTCAAACTGCGACCGCTTATCCTGCGTAATTGATAGGTTTCTTACCCTGAAATCGTCCAGGGAGCGCATGATCTTGCCGACAATGACTTTGATGTTGCGCGACTGCGACACCACAGCGTCCGCCTTCTTAGTGAAGTTGGCTGCAGCCTCTTCGTCCTCGGGACCAGAGGGTAGCTTCTTTTGCACCGCAAGTTTTATAAGGGTTATAGCAAGAGCTGAAGACTCCATGTGGGTCTGCATCATCAGGATACGCATATGCACGTCACTGGCAAATCCTTCAAGATCGTTCGTGAGATGGATTTCCCCGAGATGAGACATAAGGGCCATAGTACGCTGGAGCTCTGCAACACATTGTTTTTCGTTGAGTTCGTCTCTTCGCAGACCTTCGATCCAGCTGTTTAGAGCTCTTTCCACCGGGTCGAGTTCATACAGTGCTCCTTGGAATCGTCTAAACTGCTCGACGGAGCAAGAGCCAAAACACGCGACGAAACGATCGCACATAGCAGAGACCCAGGTAAGCTTGTCGCACATTTCGCAGGCAGCCATGAGTTGTTCTTCATGGCCGCCGACGAACTGGCCTGTATGTCCGGTGAGGCGCTCCTTCACAAAGGTCTGAAGAAGTCCGGCTTTGAATGAAACACGCTTGAAGCGGAGAAGGGCGAGTACGGAGTCACGATCGTCATGGAATGAGTCGGGGAGGAACATCTGTCAATATAAGCATGCATCGAGAAGGGGACGGAAGTGATGAAACATACTTGAACAACAGCCAGATGCTCCATTGCCTCCTCAGCCTCCATTTTCCTTAATTCCAAATCGATAGTCTTATTCTGTGCCTTTGCCGCAGTGATCTGTAGCTTCATGTTGATATCGAGCATCGACCTAGACCTAGCTGTCAACTCCTCAGCTTCGGTCTCGGTGATTTGTTGTGAAGCCTTCATATCCTCCAGGTCGCTCTGAAGGTTGACAACCAAATCTCTAAATCTCGTGATGGTGTACTCGGCCTCTTCGTTACTGGCATCAAGCTGAGCAATCCTCTTCGACTGTTCAGCGATAATCAAGTCCCGGTAGTCAAGCTCCTCTTGCATCTGCTTTTCCGTCTCGATATGATTAATCTCAAGTTCGTCGCTGATCTCCTTCAGGCTCTCCAAGTCTTCAACAGTGGCACGGTATTCGTCAATCTGTTCACTCATGTTCATATTGCGCTCCGATAACTCTTCCAGCATTTCCTCGGCACCCAAGGCGGTTTCGAGTTGTCCCCTAAGATCCTCCACAGCAGACTGACTTGCAATAAGCTTCTCTTTGATATTTTCATAGTCGTCCTTATATTTCACTAATTCCGTCAATTCTTCCTCTAGACTTGCATTCGCCCCTTTGAGCTCATCCTCTGTCTGGCTCGTAATCTCCCTAAGCCTTAATAGTGCCTCTCTCAGCCGTTCGTTCTGCTTTTCGAGCTGTAGCCATCCAGCAGATGTCTTCTCTTCTGGAGTCATTCCTTGGGAAAGCTCCTCATTCTCTTCCCGGAGTATCTCAACCTCCATTTCCAACTCCTCTGCCTTCCCCCGGACAGCATCCAGCTCGGCTTTGTAGGCCTCCGTTTGTTCCTCTGCCATTTCTCGGTCTAGAGTTGCCATCTCCAGCAGGGCCTCGTGCTCAGCTTTGATATCCTCAACCTCTGCTACCGTTGCCTCCATCTCCTTGAGTTGCTTCTTCAACTCCACAAGTTCTGCTTGCTGGGGTTGATACCTTTGCTGGAGCTTCTGAATGATAGCCTCATACTTATCTCGTTCCTCCTGCACCCTTTGCAGAATTTTCAAGTTTTCCCGATCCTCCTGTCGTTTCTTCTCCAGCACCTTCACCTTGCTCTTCAAGTCCTCATTTTCCCTCTGTGTCGCCGCAAGCTCCGCATGACTCGCGCCCCCTGCCGGGGTTCTAGATGGTGAAGTTCTAGGACTCATGGTTCCCCCGGGCGCAAGGGACTCTCTTCTCGCAAGGGTCGGTCTGGCGCCAGAGGTTGAATTCACCAACGGGCCAGTCCTGGCTTTCTGCGTATCCGGCGAGGACCGTTGGCTTACATTACTTTCCGCTGACGCCTTCCGGACAAGACTCCCTACCGCTCCCGGCTTCAACGACAACCTGCTTGCGCCCCGCGACACCGGTGTAGTAGAACCACTACCACTAGTACTCGAGGTGGATGCCGTAACGGCCCTAGAGAGTGGTGCACCTCCCATGCTCGGGCCGCTAACAGAATTCCGTTTCTGGGGCGCCGATTTTGATGGGGGAGGTCCCATAGATCCTGGGCGGGCTGTGGGCGCAGGTCGGAGGGAGGTTGCTGGTGTTCGGTTGGTGATGGTTGGCGTTTGTGTTCGAGGTGTACTGGGGCCTGAAGACGATGGAGTAGAGACGTGGCCTCGTGCTGCCGAAGCTGGTCGGCTGGGACTCTGAAAAACATTTCCATCAGCTCAGCTTCCTCAAAACTTCCTCCTGACGTGGATGCAGTACCCGCAGTGTCATAGATCTCCCCTTCGTCGTCGTCACTGGCGGTGGGGCAGGGCTGGAAACAGATAGTCTCTTCCCTTGGGTTGTTGTTGGCGTACCGATGGTTTTCGATTGTGGCCTCGCCCTAGGAGGAGGGGGTGGAGGAGGTCTTTCGATAAGTCTAGGTACGGAGGGCCCGACGAACATGCCGTATCTGTCCTTGCAAGAAAAGTACGTGACGCCAAACACGGTGCCATTGTTCTTTCCTATCGGCATGCCCAGCTCCACGCCTATCCACTCCCCCTCCCGGAACTCTGTGGGGCCGACGAAGCGGACAATAGCATGCTGGCCGTTTACGTCAACGTGGTCACCGACCAGGAAGTCGCCCATGGTGGTTCTGCTTTGTTGGTGCGGGTATCCGCGTTCTCGATGTTGCTTGGTTTGTCGTGATGCAGATGGTTTTTTGATGGTTTAATGACTTGCTTCTCCATTAGGGGGGGACGCGCTGTTGCTGCATTGTAACCTAATCCGGAAATTGCCGACAGGCAAACGTGCATCGCACAATCAAGCACTCGCTTCGTGCATTACTGCAGTTAGAGCTCGATGCAAATACTGTGTACATCTACAAAAACAACCCGTGGGTCCTCTCCAAAAGAAAAAAAAACACGAGCGAAACGAAATGCAAAAAAAACAGAAGACAATAAGAAGCTGAAGTCATGTCCTTAATCATAACCCCACGGTTCCACCCCAGCGCTAACCTCCTTTTAGCATGAATCACGAAGGATCAATCTCCCCATCGCCTGTAGTTTTACCTTTAGGAGGAGGAGAATCAGGGGACCACTGCTGAGCTGCAGGAGGGGCATGAGCTTAGATATAGCTATTCTTAATATGTAAAAAAAGAAGCTGAACCTTCCACTTGTCCAAGTTGCTGATTCAGCGTACTAGAAGAGGTGCTCCGAGTACGCTGCCTCATCTCTTACTTCGACATTCAACAAACCCACCTACAAAAATATATACTCACTCTAGCTAGGAAAGTTCATATCAATATCCACATAGCTTTGCTGCGCCCTTTAGTAGCCATGCGGCGTTCTGGCCGTCCTCGGGGAGTATGTCCTGCTTTGTAGTGTAGCATTGCGAGTGAGTTCGCGGCGTCATCGGGTTCGCCGATTTCGGTTTGGAGGGTAGCCACGCGCTCGAGAATTCGGGCTGCTTGATCGTCTGTGGGTGTGGACTCGGAGATAACATAGAAGGCTGTGAATGCGAGGGGGAAGAAGGCGTACGAGAATGGAGGCTAGGATGTAGAATGGGATCCGATGTCACTGCTGAAGAAGAGGATGGGCGAGTTTTATGTGGTGGATAAGAAGTTACAGATGAGATGGAAGTGGAGAATGAGGGAATTCCGGTTGGCAAAGTATAAGGACTCGGAGGTAGGAGTGAGTGTAAGATATGGAGACGAGATTGGTTATAATACCCAGGAACAGCATGCGGCATGATAGAGGTTTGGAATACCGTAGGCTAGTGATTAGCTACCAGTGGTTTATAGTATGGGAGGAAATGATCTCAGACCTACGTGTCTAAAATCAAGGGCACAGTGAATATAGACCTAATGTTAAGCATAATGTACAGTACTCCACACTGCTGGTATAGATTTTGCCCAAGAACCGTGATATATGTAACCCATAAACATTTTCCAAAGATAGATAAGAAATAAACTCCAGGAATAAAGCAAATAAAACGCCCAGCCATCCGTCTAATCCCATTTACACTACCGCCGTTAGTTATAAGGAATTTTATACTGCGGAATCGGTTGTCCTGTATCATCTTGGCCTATTCCATCATTAGCAAAACGTGCATTGCTCAAGAAGTACGAAGAGTGTATGTACCATGAAATTTCCACCACCGTTTCTGGCAGCTGTAGCCATCGAAATCAAAGCTGTTGGCCTTATCAAACGGACACATACACCTCACAGAATCGTGGGGGGCTTCATCCGTTGGGCATCTCCCGTATGGGGGATGCTTATATCCCATGTCGTGCCAAAAGTGTATCTGGTCCTTCTGCAGGAACTAAGGGAGAGGTGAGTTCACATTCGATAGCTGCAACTAGAGGTGGTGATCATACCAGTGCTGCTGCAATGGAGTGAACCGGTGCATCACCCCAGCGCTCGTAGAAGAATCCACCCTTGCTGTCCAGGAAATCAAAGTAATCCTGGTACTCCTTCGAACGCCATAGGTTTAAGTCGGCAATCTCAAAATTGCTCCAGAAGTGGCAGTTGTTGAAGTCTTTCTTGAACAACGAGTCTTTGCCCTTGTAACCGTCAACTATAAATTCCACGGAGTTGTCGTCCGCGATGTATTCCGGGTGTTTTTTCGCAAACTCTTGCGTCGTAGACCAAAGCGTCTCAATGGTAGAGCGGAACTCTAAGAGCGTCATAACGAAAGAGTAGCGTTTGTTATTTTCGCGCATGAAGGTGAATGGATCGTAGAGTTGATCGCAGTAAAAGCCGGTTCCCGGCTCTACCCTCCAATACCAATCAAAGTCTTTCAAAAGCTCGCTCTTCCAGAAAAAACCCGAGTTATATCTACACACTATTTTGCCGGTGTCAGCAGTAGTCCGGGTTGTAATGCGGGTTGTGATGATGCTCAAGAGATCGACTCACTGTGCCTATAGCTCTCCGATCCTCCGTAGATTATCTTTTTGTCCTCGAACTCCTGCAGTTTCTGACGAAATTTCGCGTCGTCGATAAAGTCCGGAACACTCCAATGTTCATGCGGAATCAACCCATATTGCACTTCACCCGACGCAATGCGAGACGTTTGAAGTTTGAAGTCCTCCGTGAAGTCCTCGTCATTGAGAAAGGTCCAAGGGTACCGGTAGTATTGGTTGAAGCGCTCTTCGATATTCTTCATGGCAATCAGTGCATCCTTCTGTTCCCGGTTTCTACCAGCTTTGTCAGCCTTAACTACGTAGTTCGACATTTCAGATACACACCTCACTAGCATCACCAAACTTGCTTTCTCAATCCCAATCTGCGTCCTATTCCTTACACCCTCGCCCCGAAGATGTTCCGATGTTTCTGGAACTCCCCAGAAGTGCTTCTTGAATCTCAGGCTCTGGTACGGCGTTGGTGCGGGTGCGGGTGGTGTAGGGGTGGCGATACCCGCCTCCGCAACTTTTGGAGTCTCTGGTACCTTGAGTGTGGCGACGGTGTTTAGTCCCTCAAACTTGCTGGCAGCATCTTGTAGTGGTGCGACCCGCCGGGATCCAGCCATCCAGAAGAGAAGCGTGCACAGCACGGCAAGAATGATGAGTGTCTTTCGCGATGCGAGGCCTCGCCGTGTTGGCACAACATATTTTGAATCCATTGTTGTTGTTGTGGAAAGAGTGAAGAGGTGAAGAAGAAGGGATGAGGGTGAGGGTAAGTGCGTGGAGCTGACGTTGATAAGTAAAGTGTTGCATGGATCATGCTGTGAACATCATCTGTGCCCCAATCTGGATGAAACCTGAAACCGGAGCGCAGCCCTTTTCTTCCCGCTTCCGCTTCCGAGCGTTCCAGAGTATGATGACGCACAAAGTACGCGGCGATTTGTGTAGTCGAGTCCTTATTAGCGCCTGCGGATAGAGTGCTTATGGGCCGAAGATGAATGCCGGTATTTATTTATTGAATTGAATGGGCTTATTGGCAGTTGCATTTATGTACCGCCCACGCCTATGTTTGGGAGATAACCATGGTACAGTAACTGTGCCCAGAGATTTGACGGCGGGTAGCATTGATACTATTTTTACATAAAACGACTGCGCAGTGGGATAGGAGAAGCATCAAACAACATGTGCGCGCCCGAACTCAGCCGTCAAGACAGTAGCCAACAGTTAGTGCTTCTTGTTGAGCGTCGCACCCCGGGTTGTTGCTTGCAGCTTTCGTGCAGGCTTTTCTTGCCAATCGACTCCGATTTTGGAAGCGAAGATCGGATCCCTACCATTTTCGCCGATTGGGGACTGCCGATCATTCGAGCATGAGTCAGGAGGAAAAAATGTTGGTGAGACTGCATATCAAAAGACGTCAAATCCTTACTCTATGCTACTCTAGAGTATCTACATCGAGCACCACCAAATTGTGAGGCGAGGATCAGTCAGGCGAAGAAACGAATGAAGCTAGAGCAAATCGCTACGACTTGCTAACTCCGTGGAATCTTCTGCGAAGGTTGGACAAAGCGCCGTGCGGCTTCACCCGCAATACCATTACTGAAAGACGAGAGTTTCTCCAAACGTTCTACAGGATCTTGAAGAATTAGCGAGTATGCTAAGGACGCAATAGGCACACTCACCCAGAAGGCTACCTACTCTACTCTAGGTAAGGAGAGGACGAGGAGTATGGATCCCTCATAAGATGTCACTCATCTCTAACGGTTCTGACCCGATCCTAGCTCCGCCTCGTCTTTATATGCTTCTTCACCCCTGAAGACAGAGGAGCGGTGAGAGTGAAGTCAGTTGCAGGGAAGACCGGCGAGGAGCGGTGATAGGACGAGCGGTGTCGAGTGGTGTCGAGTGGAGGGGAGTCCATTCTCCACTACCGAGTCACGAGTCGTCAGGCACAAACTCCTCGAGTCGTGCCGAGCCCAGCGAACAACAGCGCAGACGAACGAGCAAACGAAAACGGTCAAACCCTCCAGAAAACCCGACGACCCGAGGGAAACCGACAGTCGGTCGCGATGTTGGGTGGGGATTCTCTCGGAGTTCTCGACAAAATTTCCGACCAGTGGTGCCAGCAGTGCAGCGCAGTTGACGCTGCTGCTGTATGCATTAACATATCGGCCACAAGAAAGAGGAAGGAGAAATACGGGAACAATTTGGAGAAGATAAGTTAAGGCTCCCTCAGATAAAACATAAAGGGGCATACCGATCCTCGGGTTCGCCCCACTTCTCATCTTGTTATATACGGCGGCACTGAAAATTATTAGTTATGGTTGACTGACTAGAAGGGCTCACAAATAGTGTTTGCAACAGGCCAGTCCGGCCACCTACCGGTCTGCGGTAGTCTTTCACACGGCTTGGATACGGTGTGGCTACGCGCCAGCGATAAAAAGCTGTCTGGTAGACTACATACTAAGTAGATCTACAGATTGGCAGACCGGTTAGACACATGTTGTGGCAAAGTGCGCGGGTTCAAAGATTCAGTCTATCCATTAGGGATTCGGACGACTAAGTAGCCAAGCCTCTGTATATAAGTCGGCCACCTGGCCATCACAATTGAACTCTAGCTCCTCTCTTCGCTACCAGTCAGTATAACAATACAGATCATGTACGATGAAGGCCTTGCCTGCCGATATTGCGCTGTATATTCTGATCAGGTCTACTTTTTAGCAAACCTAGGCCTGATTTCTACTGATCTACTATGCTAAAGGCCGGCCTCGGCTAGGGTCAGATTTGGCCTTACCCGCCGTTTCATAACACTGCTCACAACTTCGGGCCTACGCGCTTCGACCGACTCCAGAATCCATTTTTTGGATGATCGATACGTTTACGATTCTGATAAATGGATACCTTCATTGATCGGAGACGTAAGCTAAGTAAGGCCTACGACGAATCGAAAGAAGAAGCACAGCTTAGTGAGTTTGGGACATAAGGGTTCATGGTCTTCATAGCAGGGGACTGGATGGGGGGGTTCGCTTGGGTGGATTTATGTGTTAACTTCTCCGCTAAATTCTGGTGAGATCGAAGCTCACTTCCACAAGATTATGGTCATACACTGGAGCGGCAGTCTGATACTTCACGCCTGCCGTCGCCGTCGCACCCGCCTCACTAGTGATGCACACGGCACGGTTGTTGTAGCACAGCGACTTTGCCGCATTATCGGTGCGACATTGCCTGTGCAGTTACTTATTGTGCATCTGTCGATGAGTTAGCAAGGTTTCAGAACTGGGTAGCTTTATGAGAAGTTAAAATGCCAAGGGCTTGGATATGCAGCGCTGCGTGTGGTGAGAGACGGAGCTCTTCTTTCTTCCTGCTCTGGTCATCATTCCTCGAGCCTGCATATTATGCTTCTTTGCTGGTCAAACGCTGTCTCGTCGGAACGACGCCCTTGCCCGCAATCTACAGCCATCTATAGAACAGATGAGCTTCTTCCGCATAACAACCACCCTCTACATTGCCATCGTATCTCACCAAGGAAGAAGCTGCAATGTACCAGGAAGCTCAACGCCAAGGGCTCCGACATGCGGTGCGGTGTGGTAAAAGACGGAGCTTTTCTTCCTGTTCTGGCGTGCATCCTTCAAATCTCCATATCATACTATTTTGCTAGTTCAAACTTATCCAACACAGCTTAATTGGAACTGCCATTTCCGTCCATCTATAATCATCTCTATACACACTTCAGTATCTTACGGATGACGTTTACCCTCCTACAGTGTCATCCTATCTCGCCCAGAAAGAAGCTGCCGATAGTGGCATGCATTTAGGTTACGACGGGTTATCGGTACGGAGACCGAAGTAGAGGCAACCTACTTGTGAATGTTAAAACATAGAGGATTGATTAAGTACGGTAGATGAAGATGGCTTATAGGGAGATCCTTAGAGTTACAGAAATTGGCAGAATTGTAGGGTAGGTATCCACCAAGGAACCACCCAAGTTGATAGTGTGTTCTCTTTTCTTTTCCTTTTTGCAGCGCGCAGTTAAGGTAGTAGGAGACTGGGGCCCTCGCAAACTGGCTATGTCAGGGGGACGTGTATTTAGGTTTTCTTACGTCCATCATAGGCCTTTGGGATCAATACGAGTATGATTCAAAACAAAACAGATGGAGACTCAAGGTCCAGTGGCATTCCTAAATACTGTCGCTAGCATATTACATTAGCTTACTCTTTATATAGCATTTGATCGATATGGTAAATAGATTGACGGCGGACTTTGAGGTTGGTTCAACGCTGTTTGCTAGCTAGACTTGATCGCCGGTCAGGTGTTTATAACAACATCTTAGCGGTTCCACCACCTTCTCAAACAGCTCCTCTTTCCATTTCCCATCTGAACTCCTTCGCCTGCCGATCTGTGATATCAAACACCATTCAATTGCATCCGCAAACTCTGGACCTGCTTCGCCCTGTACGTTCTCATTACACCATTGCAATGTAGTAATCAGCTGGTCTGTAGACGTCGCCAGACCCTTCCGGGCCATGTACTCCTCCAGCGTGGTACCGAAACATAGCTCCAATAAAACAATCCCCAAGCTACAGGTACCTTTATCGTCGCCTCTCTTCGGGAGTTTAGACGGAGAAGCGTAAAGCCGCCGAGAGAGGTACGGTTGTTCAAACGTGCCGGAGTTTAGAAAAAGAATGTTTTGGTGCTCCAGCGAACATGTAACCACGGACTAGAGTGAAGTTGAAGATGGGACGAGGCGAGGATGAGAGCTAGCAGATAGCGCTGTCGGCGGTTGAGGACGTCAGTGGTGAGAAGTGTTTCTAAGGAAGTGGTTGCTGGGGATTCTTCTTGGGAGAGACAGCGGTAGATGATGTAGCGATGCTCTTCACCTTTGAGGAAGCCGAGGCATATTGAGTTGGAATAGTTGTGTGCTATGGCGGTGCAGAGATTCGTGATCTCGGTCATGTCCGGATCCGTGCTCGAGAGACTGGAGAGTGGGTTAGGGTCTGCCCAACCAACTCTTCGTCGATGCGAGGGAGTTGAAGGCGGTGTCCTACACATAAGGGAATTCTCCGTGTCAGTAAAGCGGCTCCTCTCTGGGCAGCGGAGACAATGCATGTACAAAGAAGTAGGATTTCGACTTTGTCCAGAACGTTCCCTGCGACTCGCTAACGATGAACGAGGCTTTTGGGCCAGTTGTTTATGATTAGGAACCGATTTCGATGAATTATTCTCTATGGTCTGCAAACGGATCGCTGCCATCCGCGATTGGCCACTGTCTTCGAGCACTTCAATACTCGTCTCTTGCCACGCCCAGGTACATGGTGATTGACAAGCTGTACTTAGGGAAAATATGAAGGCAACCCTGAATTCCACCTTCGGAGAGGACTGCATATGATGCCGCAGGAGCAGGTTTGCATGATGAAGCGTACTGCAACCGTAACACCATGCCTTCGTAAGAAGGCCGAAGAGAGCATTTGCGTGCCGCCATAATCCCTGAAGTGTTGCTGCTACAGCCTTTGTCTGTAGACGGTTTCTAGATGATGCTAACCGTTCACTCCTTGCCAGGAGTCTGTGAAGATCACTATTGTACTTTTCGAGTTTGAGTAATAGGTTTCGCGTGTTGTCCCCCCAACACTGAACTTGATCCTCTGCTTATGAAACTCCAAGATTTGCCTCTTCGCCAACTTGTCCTTCCATACCTTCCATAGTGCTGCAGACTGTGGATCGGCTGTGCCTGTCTGTGACTACGCTGTCAGATACTACCATTGAGAGGAGAAACTGTTGGGATATACAGATTCACAAGGGGTGTCTTGTAGCCGAAGCTTACCCACTCCAAGCTTTCCTTCAACTTCTCCATAACCTCCTCCAGCTCTTTCATAATGTCCATGTAAGCGTCGTAAGACTTTGGCAATCTTTCCCGAAGCTGCTCCTCAAGTTCTAGTTCTTTCCACGCTAGGCTATTAGAGTCCTTGAGGAGTTCTCGCAGTTCACTCTCATCTCTAACAATTGGTCCCAGCAGCTCTTCAAGGTTTTCTTCGAATGCCAACTTTTCGCGTTCAAGCGCTCGCTTGAACTTCGTATACTGCTGCTTATAGCTCCACCAGTCGTCCCACACCTCTGGGGTCTTTTTGTAGTGTTCCATTGCTGAGATCATGAGTGGGAAGGCGCCAAGAACAAGGCCAGCTATTTCAGCCATGGTCGTTGGATTGTCCGTTGAAATTGACTATAAGGACTAGATCTAAGAGCGCTTGAGCTGGGCATGCGCGCGACTCTTGTAGGCATCCGCATAATATGTCTTGGCAAAGTGGGGTATGCGTAGCCGAGAAGATATGCGCGAAGGTAAGGGTAGATGAGGTCGGAGTTTACTTAGAAACGATTATCGAACCATTACTAAGTATGGCAAGCGGCCGAAACTCTGTGCCTATTGCTTCTTGGGGCCAACAATGTGTGGAAGCTTTCGAGAAGTTATCCAACTTGCTTGAGGACTAAGATCGCTAAAGTTAGTTTAGGATTACACATTCCAGTGTCAATGACCAGCTTAGTCGCTTCAAGATATGGGCGGGACACATTGGGGCCCTACAAGGGATAAATTTGCCCAGTTCTTTAGATTTCAGGCTGAGAGAGACGCCAAAGGTCCTCAATCATGTTGTGGATCTTCTGGAAGATTTGCACGATGGTTTGCAGGAGAGTGAGTCCTTATATTTATACCTTTCATTGTAGTAGACGCGGTCTACGAAGCAGGAAACTTATTATGATCTAGTGTGCTCGATAGCTTCTGGCGAGCGATCTAACCGAACCACATCGCCAGACGCTACATTCGATCTCGACGATGAGGTAGAGAGTACGGGTTCATTAGGAGAATCACGAGGAGACGGAAACTTGACATACTCTCAGCCAACATCCGAGATACAGGAACTGACTGAGATGACTATCGAGACCATTACAACCCTTTTCAAGGCTTCTATCGTCATTCGAAATGCAACCTCGCGGGATAGATATGCCAAAGCGGTCACATCTTCACGAGAACCATTTGATGACCAATTCGATATAAGTCATGTCGAGCACAAATTTCCCCGTATATGCTGTTCTGACTGGCTGGCGAAGCGGTTGGGAAGAGCAATTACCAGGCGACGCGAGTTTTACGTTATTGTCGGGATCACTGGGAGAAACTCTCTAGACAAACAGCCACTTCCGCAGCCGAATATCTGGCCACTGGAGTCGGAAATTCGCTGCACCAAGCAATCCTAGCACTAAGAGAGACTAGAACTCAGATTTCCGGTTCAAAAGTTGCGAGCACAATAGCTCAGACCAATGCATCGACCCTTGGACCACTTCCCTCAGATTTTACACCAGATATCACGGAAGGCCAGGTTCGATCAGATGAAGATCGCTCGAGGGTTTCGCAGGCAACGTCTGTTGCCGAAGATGGAGAACACAAGCTCGAAGTTACGAAGCTCTCTAACGTCGCCACAGGGCAGATGCCTTTTGAGTGTCCCTACTGTTGGACTATTTAAGCTATCAGGAGTCAACGCACTTGGAGGTGGGCGGAAGACATCTGGTAATGGCAATATGACCTGCTAATGGACGGCAGAAAACATATATTCAGCGACCTAAAACCCTACGTTTGCTTGTTTGCGGAATGTGATCTGAGAATGTTCGCGGATCCTTACACATGGTTCGATCATGAACTCCAGGAGCATCGAGTGGAGTGGTGCTGCCAATTTGCAACCACCCACCATACCACTCATTTGAGAGATTCAACAGCCACATGCATGCGCATCATGGGCAGAAGTTTACGGAAACCCAGCTGCCAACAGTAGCTAAACTTTGTCAGCAGCCTATTGAGACTATAGCGGCCAGTGACTGTCCTTTCTGTGAAGTCTGGGAAACGGGACTTAGAGTAATGAATCCGCAAGTACTAAAAGAGGACCTCTTAGTAGTTACACCCAGCAATTTCGACGCCATGTTGGTGCCCACATGGAACAACTCGCACTTTTGCACTATCACGCCAGTTGGAGGAAGAGGATGAGGACGGCCAGTCAAACGACGCTGCCGGAGCTGCCGGTTCACAATCTGCCTTTATTGAAAGCTCTAAGAACAGCCAGGGTGCTGAAAAAACTTCAGAGGAGAGGGGAGAAAATCCCACCGATCAGGCGGCTGCCTTGGTTGAGACCATATATTCTGCACAACATCTCACCTTAGGCACTGAAAGCTTCTCAAAGAAGGAAATATTCGGCGACTGGCTTTCAAAGGATGAAGGACCCTCCGATCTTTCTGAGCCCGACCCGTTGCAAGAATTGAGCGTTCCAGACTTGTTGGGCGGGGAAGATTTATCTGCGCGAGTGCAACTTTTGATTGACACCATCGACGATCAAAACTACCAAGTACACCTGAAGGAGATACTACGAGTAAGCCTTCACATAGCCCATTGAACGCATGTGTGTAGGAGGACATGTAACATCAGAGGAACTTAACCCAGACATCATGGACGACTGAACTGATACAAAGGTCTCTTAGATAACCAATTCCAACATGGACGTCCACACGAAAGTCATACGCAAACTGTTAAATGACAATTACCATTCCACTTATTCATCCTTCATGCCTAGAGGAAATGGCTTCCAGATACTCGCCGATTTAATGAAGGATATAGCCTCTTCACCCCAAACAGTGAAGCAAAAGTTTGCAGACGTGATCCTCGACACACTAGGATCCGAAGGTTTGGGTAGGATTTCCAGCAGCTTCAATACTTTTCTGGAGTTGTTGAGTCTCGATCCTCTTCAGCAGGCTGTTCTCGCGGTGGGATTCTTTGGACACCCCAAATATCATGACTATGGCGGGTACACTCGCGGCGCTCGCGGTGCTCCTTGCTCACAGCTCTGTAGGTATCCATGTTTTTATTGCGTCATTCTCGGACATTGTAGAAATTTTGGCGGACTCCTCAAAGCATCCAGAGATGACTGTTGAGGGGATAGCATTCTTTTTACATCAGTTCCTCTCAACTGACATTTTGAGCAACTTGGAAAAATTCGAGGTTTGTTCTGCCGCAAGACACCGCTATGAATACACTTATCTGCCTTATGAGATTAGCAGTATCATCGATCTCTTTGAACAAGAGAAAGGAGGAAGGACGAGACGGGGAGGGAAGGGAGAACCATCGAGTGGAGACCGGAATAGATTAGATTAGATTAGATTAGATTGGGGGCTCTGTTCGGAAAAAGGCATATCTTGGGTGACAACTTGAATGACTTCACACATGTAAGGACTGCATCAGTCCCTCCTTCAACTATGAGACGCACACTACTACCAGCAAGAACACGATTCTCAGCACCATTTTTGCCGCCACCGGCACACCGGTTCCTCCCCGCGGTGCATTTAACGAGTGGCAATCGACCAAACTCCTCGAAAGCTCCGGTTGACTTCTATACGCTCTTCCCAAGCAGCATCCCGCTTGGTCCTCCGCCAAAGGGACCCTTTACTATCGACCCGCGTGCACTCCAGCGTGAGTTTTTCAGCCTCCAACAAAAGTCACACCCAGATACTCCTCTACATGTGCGCACGGCGGACGGTCCGTCATCAGCCTTCATTAACAAGGCATACACCACACTCCGAGACCCGTTGTCTAGGGCGCAGTATTTACTATCGCTTAGAGGAGTCAATGTTGAGGACGATGAGATGTTGAAAATTGACGACCAGGAATTATTGATGGAGGTTTTAGAGGCGCAGGAGGAGATTGAAGGTGCCCAACGCGAGGATGATCTAAAGCCATTAAAGAAGGTGAACGATGAGAGGATTGTTAAGAGCTTCGGGATATTGGAGGAAGCGTTCGCGGCCGATGATTTGAATACTGCAAAAGTGGAAGCGGTGAGATTGAAATATTGGACAAATTTGGCTGAGACATTGAAGAACTGGGAGAAGGGAGAACCCGTAGTGCTGATCCACTGATTGATGTGTCCGAGGGGTACCGCAATTTGTTGATTATATGCAGACTGACGCACGGTCAATACAACGGTAAGCCTGCACCATAGACTGAACTGTTTCAAACCAGAGGAACCACAGAATATCGACTAACTCTGTTTAAAGCATAGGTATCGGAGAATCACACGTAGTTACTTCTGCGGCGGCGTGTTTTCGGGCCAGCAATACCGCTTGTAATATAATAGGGATATTGATGGGGGAATGGACTTGATTTCTCCATGGTATTTCTTGGGGGCACAGGTTACATCCGCTTCCATAGTGGAGTGAAGTCTCATCACTATTACAAGTGCTCCAGCGTATGTAGGGCTTTCAAGGTTAGATAAACGACTTAAAGCTTCAAGTCGCCTGCCCTATTACTTGCTACCACACACCATGTAGTTAGATGGGGTTGTCTTTTCAGTGCCCATCAATACAGCGCGCCCATCGATCGCATTCTTGTGCTGAGGTCTACCTGATTTTCATGGTACAAATGAAGTGGGTTGATATCCATAACACGTGACGCTGCATAGATTCGGACCTAGACTACCTTCTCTGTGGAAGTTTGCCTCGTTGGAGACCAGTACGAGCATGTTGTGGGAGCTGGCGCTTGTAAATTGCCAGGGTAAAGTGGCGTGGCGAGAGGGGAATCCAGAAAACCGCAATTCCATTTTTATGCGTGGTGCGAAAGGTGGGAAAGCGTCCAAAACTCGTCCGAAAACAAGGCTCTCCCTTGGCACCAGATATCAGACACAACTCCATCGTCACATACAACTATATACTAGTTGTGCATTCGCGTCGAGCCGTCATCAGTTAGGGGCAGTCTTGTTGGACTGTCCAGCTGGGCGAGTGACACCTATCGTCTATCGATAAAACTTATTAACTTCGCGTCGTCCCTTAATCCGCAGTCATATACAACGGGACTGCATTACATACCATCTCCACACCTACGCGTCTCCTCCCGCACTCCCTCCTCCCCGCCCCCTTCCTCCACACTCACCAACCCGGACGACTAGTGCAGTACATAAGATGAGCGATTTAGACAACCCAGCAAGTATGGACGCAGGCTGTTTGGTTGTTCCGGGTGTGTCTGGCGCGGTCGCCAAAGACACAGCTGGTCCACCACCGTTTAAACATTGTCTTCCCGTTCGCCCTATTGGTTCAGAGAGAGTCGAGGCGGCGGTAAAGGAAACGTTGGAGTCCTCACCCCGAGAGTGGTTGCAGGAACCCCAGGCTGGAGAGACATATGCGACTTCGGAGGATGCTGTTCGTCGTCTGCAGGTATTATCGCCGCGCCCCGGAATACTATAATATTGTTACTAAATAATTTCCCAGGCATACGCCTTTGCCCATGGCTTCGCTATCGTTGTCGGTTCCTCAACTGCCGAAAAGATTCGCTACAAATGTGTCCACCATTCGAGAGCCCCACGAAACTCCCGCCACTTAACAGGCTACACTGTCTCAAAGGAAGCATTCGACCAGCTGGGGGGAAAAACCAACGATGGCGATACCCTTCGCCAGAGAACGGGGAGGTTCTGCGGGAAGGATTGCAAGTTTGGGATCAATGCTGTCAAGAGGAAAATACCAGAGACTGGAATCAGGGAATCGCACTGGACTCTGAGTGTTACTCGACTGGTTCATAGCCATCCGGCTACCGCGAATCCTTTCCGGTACCAGAAGCACCAGAAGGCGTATCCACAGTACAGATATATCTTCAAGGATCACGTTCAAGGCGAAGTACCGGGTTTCAATATCGAGGCAGAGGCCGAACACGTCGATCCCGAAGAGGGAGCTGCAGAGGCGCGGAGTAAAGGGTATGCGGCGGGCGCTATTCTCCATGAAGGCGAGCACGGAGGAGTCTCCCAGAGTTGGCTGAAGACCTTCGTTCCAGGCGCTTTGCATGGGATGGACCCTATCCAACACCTCTTCGGTAAAATATCATCCCACGCATTCGACAAGATCAAGGCCGAGTGGATTAAAGCTATAGATATGACTACCACCGATTGGAACGCCTCTTGCGCGTGTAAGATTATCCGACGGCTCGGTCTACCGTGTTCACATATCCTCCTCCCGTACGTTGGAGGAACACGGTTGCTCCCACTGCGCTATCTCCACCCAGGATGGTTCGTTGGTGGGTCTTCGTACGGATCAGCAAACTGGAAAATGCCAGCGCCAGTTCCCATGTCTGTAGCTACCCCCGATGATCACCTCGCTGTCTCCGGCTTCCATCTGATCACAAAGACGGTGCATCAACTCCATCACAACCTGCGCAGCGAACATGCTGAAGAGTACACTCACGAGTTTCAAGAGATACTCGACAAACTGCAGGAAAAATACAGCACCAACACTAGAACCCCTCGGAAACGCCCTGCTAAGACAAACCCACTGGATACCGACCCAGGACCTCCCGCTAAACGTACCAGCCCCAGGAACGACAAATACAAGCCTGGATTCTGGAAGGGTCTTGCTGATGGAAAGGCCTTCTGAGCGAGTGAGAAGGGGTGCATAGGTGGAGTGGAGAGGATTTACCGCAAGGTGAAGGAAGTGACTGAAGCTTTATTCCGTGTAGATTCTGAGGTGTTGGCGTGTATTCTGTGAACGATTGTTTATGCTTTACTATATAGCTGTTCTCGCTTGAGGGCGATTAGCTAGTGCTTTGTAAAGTAATGAGGTTGTCATCACGGCGAGTCTTTCTTTTACGAAAATACCATGAGGACAGGGGTAATAAACTGGATGATGAATTGGAATCTGTCTTATGCATTCTAAGGCTTGTATGAAGCTCGAACCAATTTACTTCACGAATAGTACTACATTGCATGATATCCCCGCTTTGGCCGAAAGCACCCGCCAAATGCAGTCTTTACGAGTCATTGAAAATAAGGAATGTAGATACCCCCAATCCTACATACAGGTGTCAACCCTATATCTCTCCCTTGTAGATTCTACATGGTTTAAAATTAGATGAGCATGAAACTTTTTCTGGCAAACAACGGTGCCAGAAACACCCAGCAATCAGGTCCGAAACCTGCAGTTTTCAATTGGCGCTATAAACACCAACTTCCCGGGCTGAAAACCCAAGGGTATCACCTTTTTACATTCACTTGGCTATGTCAGCCGCTTGACAGAAAGGCCAGCCTATCTCCACGAACCTTAAAAGCTACACGTGCTAGAAACATCCAGCAAACTGTGCTCGAAACCTGTGACCACAGCCCCCCTAAGACAAATTCCTCCGCGAGCAGATTTTCCGCCGGGGCTGTTGACATGATATAAACGCTGCTGTCTCCAGGGTGGTTTCTTCTCTTGGTTCCTTGAATGCAGGGTGGCAATACAAATCTTCACAGCTTCATCTCTACGAATATACACTAGCTATACTTGCTAGCTTTTAATGGGTGCCAGTAGTTGATGCCAACGTTCCATCTAACTATTCTTCGAAAAACAACTTTCCAGGTCAATAGTACCGGCTACAGAGAAACCGAAGTCCACGATGACAGTTTCCTACCCGGACAGTATTTAGAGTAAATATACAATAACCATCCACCCCCCATCCCCTCCCTGATCGTATGCCCCAGACACCCCCTCGCGGCCCTGGTCCCTTCCACATCAAGTCTCCATCTCATACCAACCCTGACGCTATTTCGTGGTCCAGAGAATCAAGGGATCGTACGCTGAGTTTAACCATCTATCTATACACAAAACCCCCACGCCATAGTAGTTGAGGGGAGCAGCATCGTACTTGGTGTATCTTCCACGGGCTCCTGTATGACGTTATTCACGCGGTATCACTCGCCCGATGTGATGGGTACGGTTGTTTTTGGTGTGGCCACTCAATTGTCGCGGGACTTGCTATTCGCTATTAACGTATCCAGTGCTACAATATGGTTGAAAGATTTAAGTAACATGGGGTGCGTAGTTGTACACCTGCGTATGTTACTAGCACTATACGAATAGAATACACACATACCAGCTTGTCCCCTCTGGCCCATGGCAATGCGTTACTGCCCCGGTCTCTACGACAGTGAAAGGATGGAATGAAGGAAAGATGGATTAAACTGCCATAAATTTCCTCAACCCCCAAATCTGTGCTCCCTCACAAATACCTGGTATTCTCTCTTAAAAAATCCTAAATACAAAAGAAGCCAGCTGCACAAGCTATGTATACCTCTCGCATTCTCCCTCCCCAGGTAAATAATACAGTTTCGAATCCAGTTACACCCAATCCCCTCGCCGAAAAGAAAAAGAGAGAACACCATTCCATGCTTGTGGTACTTGCTGCACACCGAAACACAAGGGAAAAGAAACGAACGCGGACTACTAAAGGACGTATGTAATAAGGAACTAGTTCAAAGCAAAGTAAAGGTAAAGGGTAATAAACACGCAACTCCAAACCCCCGGGTACCTACGTATCGACCACAAACTGGGGCCTAGTCGGCGCCTCTCTCAGCGTCAAAAACTTCATTCCCTTCTTCCACGTGCTAGTACCTTCAGGGGCATTTCCAACCCCCGAATTACTCCTGGTGGAGCTATAACTGCTGCTTCCCTCGCCGGCCGGCGACCCCCTCCTCCCGCTACTACTGCTTCCCAATTCTGGCGCAACAAGCTTCACCTCCGGCGGTCTCGTAATCTTTGGGTTCTTATTCCCCAGGATAATTGGCACTGTAACCTCGAGGTCGCCCAACGCACTTCTCAACGGGGACGAGTACCAGTGACTGCCGGAGCTCATCGGTATGGTGATCTGTACGAGGTGTGAGACTCGGAAGTATAGGGAGCGTGATTTGGCGATGATGGCATTTGTGTTATCGATTGATTTTCCCTTGCGACTGTTGGTGGTGCTGCCGTTGAGGACGATTTTAGGGTTTGGTGATGTGGGTGTTGGGGACTCGGGGATGTCGTTGTTGTTGCGGGGGTCGCCAAGAGGGAGAGTGGTGGTGGGGAGCAGGGAGTCGGTGATGAAAGTTTGGAACGATGGGAGGCTGACTGTCATCATTTCCACGACCTCTAATCCGCCAGCAAGTCCATTATCTTGATTATATGGTGGGGATTCACCGTCCTTCTTTGTCTCGGGCTTGATGGTAACCATTTCGCTGTGGTGGAGTATAAACTTCTTCCCCGTGAGAACCCGAAGGTGCTCTTTCCCCACAACTTTCATCCTCAAAGGCTGGTTTTCATCCTCACGGTCGTCGTCCTGCTGTCTCTCCAGGGCTTCACCATCTGGACTTTCACCAGCCAAAGCCCTAGTTTCCACTACCCTTGCGCCCAAGCCCTTCGGCAGCGGCAGGCCATCCCTAATCTGCAAGGTAAGCTTCATGGCAATATCCTCCCCCGGTAGAAACCGACTGCTCGGCATTTCTATAGTCAACTTGGCAATCGTGTTATTATTATCGTCTGTAATCCTAGTAGTCCTCTCGATCGCCGACGACAAGATTGAAGGATGCGGTTTGTCGATGACGGGTGTACTATTGCTTGACGCGGACAATGGAATATCCGCCGTGGTAAGCGTCAACTTCGGACCTCTGATCTTAGGAGTACTACCACCACTACCCATCGCTGGAGACCCCGGAGATCCGGGAGGATATAGTGTGTGTGCACTGCGATTATCCGGTTTTTTAAAGCTGTTCTTGTCGCTTGATTTCTTCTTCCTCATGCTGGGCTTTTTTGATATCAACGGAGTCTCGAGTGACGGGTCAACGTAGGGTATGAATGCCATCCGGAGAGGTTTGGTGCGATACTCCATGATCTCTGTTGTATGGCTGAACGGTAACGTCTCCCTCGAATCGGGTCGATTATCTACCGCCAGCTTGGCCGAGAAGCTGTACGAGATGAGGGGACGATCAGAGGTGGGAGGAAGGTTAATATGTGGAAACCGGAAAGCAAACAAGAAGCTCCTCAAGCCCTCCTGTATCAAATCTGTCCACCCCATCGTCAGTATTTCCTCCACAACTCCATCGTTCCTAGGAACCCACCTCCAGAGTAGAGATCCCTGAATTCCGAGATAAAGTTCACCAACTTTCCCTCGACATCTGTGACGCCACAAAACATAATCGAAACGGTAATCCCCTTCAACGGTTTCTTGACTCTGAACGTCACCTGCCCTACACACACATCAGCCTGCATCGTCCAACCCGTCCATCACCTGAAACCCACCATTGAACGTCGACACAGGCCCAAACACACTCTGACCAGCCCTACCCCCCAACTCCTCCACCTTAAAATCCTCGATCCTGACCTCCTTCCCTAGTGCCCTCCGTATCCTGTTCGCAACCACAACCTTTGCGGCGACAGCCTGCCACGCACTCGAGGGAGTACGTCCGGCGACCATGTCGAGCTCTGGTGTCGCAAACGCGCGTTTCCTGTAGAGTAGAGGGATCGACTGTCTCCGGGGTTGCACGATATCCTGGGTCGTGATGACTTCCACGTCGTCGTCGTTGTCGTCGCTTTCCGCTTCTTCCGGTGGCGGTGGCTGCGGGGAGACGGACCGGGTCAGCGGACGACAGAATGCGCCGTCGAGGTTGAAGCTGGGGATCTCCGGGAGGTCCTCGAAGGCAGGAGCGAGTGCCGGTGGAGGCTGGATGGGACGTTGTCGCTCGGGAGAGCGGAAGCAGCAGAGGGTGCTACCAGCCATGGTGGAGGTTAGCGATGTCTTCGGTGACGATGGGGATAATGGATGCTGCATACGAACGGAGCAAAAGGGCTTGAGGTAGCTGTGGTAAGCAAACGGTGCAGCTCGCTGTGTATGCATCCACCTGTGGAGGAAGGTAGCTGCCAGCCTAGCTACTTAAGCAAGCATCGTCAAAGCGGCGGGAACGCACATGGCTCACATACCTTTGGTATCAACTCTCTCTCGCGTTTGTGCTGTATGTCTCGCGATCTCCTCTCAGATCAAACACGATCGATGCTGCGCGCGCACGCGAGGCACATATATGCCCTTTCCTTTTCGTGGAGCAGCCAGTAGCACAGGTGTAGAGCCAATAGCCATCCAACTTTTCCAACTCTGCCTTCTGCCCTGCCTCGCTTAACCAACTCACCCACTTACTCGCTGCAGGTCGCTGTTGGTAGATATAAGTTTCAGCGCGGGGCGCCGCTGGAAGAGATGGCGCGCGATGACGAAGGTCGGATATTGATTGATTGATGGATGGCAGCTCGGCGCGGTGATGTGGCATGGAAATCTCCCTCCCCCACACCCCTGCCTCTCGGCAAACCTCTGTGCTTTCATGCGTTGTAACGTGGCAAGCCTTATTCTACTGAAAGGAAAAAAAGATGATTTTTCGCGCCCCATCTTTCGCCCCACATCCCCATCGCGAACGGCGATGAAGGAAAGGGAACGTAGGGGTCGTGTTTCATGACGGTCGTCAAGGGTTAGGGAAGCCTTTAGCTTCGACCAGCTTTTTGGGTCCGCGGATTACTGATCTGTATGGGTACATACTAATATCTAGACCACAATTTTCTCTGGCGCCACATGCAACTTGGAGTTAGATACCATACAAAATCCAGATTTAAAGCCAATTCCATCATTTAATAGCCATCAAATTGTAGCTGAATGGCTTGTCCAAAACCTGAAATTCCAGATTAACTGCGCTGAAAACGGAGTCTTTAAGCGCCCCATTATTGTTGGTGGCAGCTTTTCGAACTTGAACAAAGGAACTCCTGCAATTAAACTGGAGTAGAATCATTCCTCAAACCCGTCGTTTGGCAGCCGAACGCGCCTTTCGTTTAAGCTCAAGTGTGAGAAAAGAAGGCTCGGGCGCCAACTGGGGGTCGTGCCCGAGATGTTCCTCTCGTTGGTAGACTCAACGGGTGAGATACCATGAAACCTTGTATTCACAAACCATTCATGCATTAGTATGTGATTTCCTCCAGCAATCGGAACCCATAGACTGAGGCGATAACCGTTACCCATGTTATATCGCCAAACAGATGAGCTTCAATTCGCCCCCATTGAATAAAGCACACTATACACCTCAACCCAATATGCTTCAGTGTCACCAACTCCTTGCGTCTAGAGAGAAACAAAGAAACAAAGAAGTACAAAAAAAAAAGAAAGCTATAGTGGACAGACAGACAGACATCTTATCATGAGCATCATGAACCGGTACTCCAGACACCAACAACAAAATGCGCATCGCATCACATATACACCCTTCATCTCCACCCCCGCCCACCCCCACGGCCCATCTCCTACCGGATACCTAGATACTTCCTCACCCTGCCACTCATGCTCTTCGTCCCCTCTTCACGCGACATAACCTTCCTCTGCACTCCCCCCGCTCCCATACTAACCGCCACCTCCGCACTCGGTTTCGGCGGCCACAAATCATCGCTCTTCCACCCCTGTACCAGGGCATCGATCATATTTGCCAGGTTGACGGGAACAGGGAGTTCACCGGATCTGACGACGCAGCGCTGATATATATCCTGGTAAGCACTGGGGGAGACCAAGCGCGTCATGGGGTTCTGCGAGAACCTGCTTTCCCCAACCGGAATCCACCCCTCCGAGTCTGCGCCCGTCCACTGATCGCGTCTTCGTAGCCATGTGCGAAGCCCCGGGTTCTCACGCATCATTTCGCGCTCGTGGCGCCGTCGAAGTCGTCGCTGCGATGTGGGCGTTGGGAGGGAGGCGGGGGAATCCCACTTGAAGGGGCTGCTGCTGCTGGATGCTGGCGGCGGTATTTCCTCGGAGATTTCGTAGTCGCTGTCGTCGACGCGTTGTTTCCAGGTGCCCTGGGAGCGGGAGTGGGAGCGGCGACGCTCCTGTTTTCGCTTCCGCTTGCGGCGCGGAGAGTCGGCGAGGGTGGCTACGGGCGGTGGGGTTTGTGGGCGACGATACGACAGAACGCGTTGTAGGGTGTCGGTTCTGTTGATGTTGTTTTTGCTGCGAGACTTCCGTGGTGCGTCGTCGAGATCGTCGGAATCTGAGGATGAAGACGAAGACTCCTCGGTTGAGTTCCACTCCTCGTCCCAGCTATCTTCTACTTCTTCCTCCTCCGCGGTTGGGGCGGGATTTTTGGAGTCTTGGTCGGCAGTGGGACGCCAGGCGCCCAGAACTCCCGAGCGGCTGAAGGTGCTTGCGGCACTGGCGGACGAGACAGCACGGGATAGGGGAACGGGGGAAGGCGTGGGACGGGCCCGTGGTGGGACATATTCCCAGTCGGTGCGGACCTGAGAGAGGAGGTCCTTGACGTTCCGAATTGCATCGGCTTTTTGTTGGCGGGAGAGGTGGACAGTGGAAGAAGAGGGTGAGACATCATTGTTGGTACCTGACATTACTATGGCTGCGATGAGGAAGGAGGGTGGTGAGGAGTTGAGATTTGTGGTGGTGCTGGGGTATGTAGCAGCGGATCGTCGTCCCGCTTGGTGGGTGGGTAGTGATTGTGGTGATGATGGTATGTGAGCACCTGAGCAAGGCTGGTTCTCACTGGGTTTAAATTAAGAGCCGCAATATAGCCGCAGCACGATGATGCAAATATTATATGAGGGGTCGGTCTCGTCCGGTGCACAAAACGCGGGGTACATGTGGGCGTGTAACAATTCAATTAACCCGAGTACAGATTATTGACATGCAACAAAAATTCAACAAATTGTTATGTCACCCTACTTCGGAACAACTAGACCCCCACAGAACTTTTCGATCAACAAAATAGAGTACGTTCACACCTCCAACTAGTGCAAAGATATTATCAGACCATTAGCATCTTGCCAACTGCTGCAGCTCAGCCGCCAGACACAGCCCCAGCAGCGCAGCAGCAAGCAGCTCGAATAGAGTAAGTACAAGCAAAGTACTTTGCATAGTATTCAAATCAAACACCCTGTCCCAAATCGAATGCCCCAGGAACCACGTTTTTGAGAATCAGGTTAGAACGCGCCTCCCACCCCTTTGAAATGCGTCCTTTGGAACCAGTTTCGGAGCATTTTCATCCGTGCTCGAGGCACCTCCCAATACCGGGTTAACACCCCTGCATCCATCCCACCGCTGCCACTGCAGTGACCAAGCTCACGGATCAAATAGCCTAGAGTTTTACCCGGTTGTCACTTGTCGTGACTTCCAATGCCATTAGGCCATACGGCTGGATTAGTAGAACACCCTCGCTGATGTCTCCTTCATTAGGGATGGGTGATTCTGATTTAAGCCGATATCTTCCAGAAGCCGTTCCGGATAATCACTTGAATAGGTAGCTATATGATAGTAGTTTCTATCAACGGTCGTGTTCTTAAGTGATTCGTTGTGTCGTAGTGTAACCTGCTCAGACATCTAGATATTGGTAACTCGTAAGCCTAAGGGAACGATCACGATCGGTGCCATGGTGGTGTAAGCTAGCCTTGTGTTGAGCCACACAGTTAATGCCGAATGAGAGGAGGTGATTCTGTTGGACAAGCCGTAGATAGGCAAAATGCACCGGGTAGTTGCCTCGTGGCGAGGAGAGGTGGGGTCACCAGCACATTCTCCGGGAAAGTCTTGTTGCGAAGGGGGGTCAGACCAGCTTGAAGTCAAAGCAGAAAGGAGTGTCACTTGCCTCACTCTCTCCGTCTGAAATCGAACCCGTGTGCTCCTGGCCGCCAATCCGAGTCATCAGCAAACACGCCCACTCCTGAAGTCGCAGCAACAAACAAACCCTCCCCAGATACATCCTACTGCGCTCCTAGCCTAATTCCTCCCCCGAACCAGAAACGGGCATGCCTTCAGTTTCATTCGAATCCTCACCCGTGGAGCCTGGTCCTTCCCGTTACTTGTCAATTTTCGAGGCTCGGCCGGGAGAACCGTTTCCTTGGTACAGCTAACTCAACGTATCAGCAAAGGCTTAACTGAAGTCTTGGCTCGCATGGAGGTTCCAGAATGCGAGGCGGATAGATATGTCGAGACACGCAGCGGGCGGGTCATGTCTTGAGTTGAAAAGCTTGTGTAAAGCACCATGCAAGCAGTTGGGTGATATGAAATCCGTAGACAAGGATGGGGACGGAATGCAGGCAGATAGAAGAGTTCTCGCTCTCCTGCACTGAAAACCAATCGCTCGGCTGCAGAGAGTCACTATCACGAAGAGTACTTAAATACATACAGTACTACACTAACTACTAAGTACTAAGTAAGTACACACCCACTTCAGCAGCAGTGGATGAAGAATACATAGCAAGGCCCAAAGCCTGGAGTGGAGAATTCGGGGCCTGGGAGCGCTGGGGAAAAAAAAGCAAACATCAAAAAACTCCTGCCGCTTGCTTTTGCATAGCCTGAAAGAAGAGCCCGACAAAGAAGCAAAAAAAGGAACCGCGGAACAAAACAACCAGAAGCCAACCGCCGATATATGAAAAAGAAAAACAAAAAATACAAGTGTCATGAATTTCAGACAGCACACGATACTCTTTGAAAATAACTCCAAAAAGAATCCAGTCAGGTGAAAACAAAAGATATCTTTGCTGCAATCAACTCAGGCTCCCACACCCGCTACCTCTCCATTGCTCTTGCCGTTCTGCGTCTCAGTGGGGTTCCACCTCCCTTTGTTCCATCCGCCCTGCTTTCCCATACCCCCTCTTGATGGTGGCAATTCACCCCACCTCCGGACCCATTCCCTTTCATCTAACCGCCTCTTCTTGCTACCACCGCCCCGACTCTCGGCTTCACCCGCTTCTACCCATTCCATATCCCATATCGAATATGACATCCCATCATGAATAGTATTCCAACTCCTACTCTTGAGTGCGTTTTTGACCGAACCGGTATATCTTTCCAACCTGGGCAAGATCAAGAGATTCACCAGTAGATCTTTGCCGGGTGGTATTGTGGGACGTTTCTCTTCAGTCTTCTTGGCGGTCCCATTGATCTTCCATTTTCCGGGGGCCGGGGTAGTTGGGGATGTGGAGGCCGAAATTGATCCCTTCAATATAATCTTCCTTCCTGTCTCTTTCAAAAGCGTCGGATCTACATCCTCCGGAATATAACCCGGAATTCTACCCGTGTGAATCAACACGGCCAATATATCAGAATCATCCGTATACACCTCAGTACCCCAAACACATCTCCTCCTAGTGACGTCCCGTCTATGGGTATCGCTCAAAAACCTTTTGGGTATCCGGACTTGGAAGATCGAATTTTCTCTTCCTTCGAACCTTGGAAGTAGAGGCTGTGTTATAGAATACCCTTCTTTTGGTGTGGGAGTAGGAAGGTAAACTGTTGAACCCAAATAATTCCGGGGCTTGGACTCAAGCGATGCAAGCACCTTAGACGAATCAATGAGAAGTGTTGTTGCAATTTTGGACAGGGACTGATTAGTTGATGTACCCGGTTGGGAAGCAGGCAAGGGCGGGTTGTGATGATGATGAATATGGGTATGTGGGTGTGGGTGGTGGTGGTGGTGTGTGTGAAGAGGGGATCTGGAGCGTGCCGACGCAGAGACCTTTGGTGCCTCGAGACCGATTGTAGAAGGCTGCTCGTCATAATGGTGATGGTGGTGATTGAGATGACTAAATCTAATCTGTCAGTTTCGGGGTCTAAAGGCGAAGGTGGGAATAAGAGTACTGACTGAGGATGTTGATGATGGTGGTGGTGTCGCTTCTTCTTCTCCGCCTTGGACGAACTATCATCATCTTCTAGATTTCTTTTCATCCCCATTCCTCCCATCATGCCCATGCCCACCTTGTCCCTCCCTTCTCTTTCCTTCTCCAACACATCCTTCGATAGGTCATTCCAACCCAACCCTAACCCGGCGCTGCGTCTCGGTGGACTGTGATATGCAAGTGCAGAGTCGGTTAATCTCATAATCCCATCCTTATCGCGGACAATTCCGTCTCTGTCCTTCCCAACCCGTTCCTTGCCATCAGCCATAAGGCTGGATAGGGGTCGATTCAAACCACGCTGTTTCAGCGCATCCTCCGCCCTGAGGGGTTCATCACGCCCCCCCGATGAAACCTCTCTCGAAGGAGGTTTGAAGCGTTGTGGTCGGGCGTCTCTGTCTCGAGCATCATCGCCCACGGTGGGCAAAGGCAGACTTGGGCTGATGGAGAACGGGCTAGGCGGCATCGTTACAGAGTATCCAGAGAATGGTTGCTGATAGCTTTCCCTGGGGGTAGTCGCAGAACCGGACAATTGGGAGTGCGAAGACCCAAACCCCTGAGAACCAGCGGTGGAAGTTTGGGGAAGCGACATGGTAGTGGAGGTCGATATAGATGCAGAAGGTGGTGCTGGAGACTGCTGGATCCCATTCTGACTTCCCGTAATCGGGAATCTAGATGTTATCGTCATTCCATAAGGAGGATGTGAGCTGGATGTCTGAGGGTTCTGTAGCTCCATTCGCTCTCTACCAAACAGCGAACTGGCAGAATGCGAACCACCGAACCTTTCCCTTTCATTGAACCGATCTCGATCTCGATCTCGATCTCGATCACGTTCACGTTGTTCTCTTTCTCTGTCCCTCTCTCTTTGTTCCCTTTCCCTCTGTTCCCTCATCCTCTCTCTCTCCCTCTGCTCCCTTTCCCTCTCGCGTTCCATTTCTTCCCGTTCCCGTTGTTCCTGTTCGAGCAGTTGCCTCTCCCTTTCTCTCTCTCTCGCCTCGCGTTCTCGGAGTATTCCTTGCTGTCTATCCCGCTCGCGCTCCCTCTGCCACTCCAGCTGTCTCTCCCCGTACATTTCTCTATCGGAAAAGCTTCCCGATCGTATATGTCTTGGCGGGCCATCATCGCGTACTCCAGGTAATCCGTGAGGTTGAGACTGTGGTCGTGGCGGTGGCGGTGGTGGTGGCGGCGGCGCGCTTCGTTGACCAAAGCTCGGCATGCCATAAGGCGCCTCGCGATCCGCGTTAGAAAGATGTTGCAATTGATGGTGAGCCCTGTATACGGGTTCTGGAGGCGTGATGCGACTTTGTTTCGGCCCAGGTAAACCTTGTATCGAGGTTGTTGCGCTGCTTGGGCTTGTTGATTCCCTACTACGGTCGATCGTAGCAAACTCCGGAGTAAATGGCGCTTTCAAAGGAGACATGTCTGGTTGCCGGCCGCTTGATGGGGTTGGTGGGGGCAGTGGTCCACCATCGAGCATTGAGGAAATTGACATAGACGGCCGGTGTGGCAATGGTAGTTCTCGGGTGGGTGCAATTCCTGACCCTTGACTGAAGCCAGAGGGCGGTGGTCCTGCGGGTTGGTGCTGGTGCAATGTAGGTAATGAAGGGGGAGGAGGAGGCGGCGGTCGCAATGGCTGAGCTGACTGCGGGTGGGAAAGCGAGGTGCGGTGCGGAGAACTAGGAGGAGGCATACCGCGAATATGTTGTTGCTGCTGCGAGTGGTGGTGATGCTGTGTGGATTGCGACGAGGTCTGCGGTGGTGGTGGTGGTGGCGGTGGGTGTTGTTGATGCGACTGCGACATGACGGGATCTTGTGGGGGACCTGCATCACACACAACCTTCAGTTAATTTCGTAATCGCTTGAAATTTTAAGTAGAGTTTAGCGTCGCCCCAGATAAGCGCGACTTAATGCGTCGAGGCATTTTTTTCTCACAACAACCGGATTGCGACAGCCACGCACGAGAATAGCAAACATACCTCGAGCAATGTGGGGGGAATTATGATAAGATGGAGTGCGGCGATGACCATGGTTGTCTGGAGTAGACGTCCGGTGCGGTGGTAGGAACACAGGAGAGCCGCGGTTCGAAGTCGGATTGATGGCGGCGCCGTTCGGAGGGATTGGTTCTGTTGCGGAGTAAGCTCAGCCAATGGCAGAAACGCGACAAGAATGAAGTTCCACACTAGATAAGAGCAAACGGCTCTAGAGTAGGGTGGAAGTCTAACGGGGTTCACGTGGCTGCCATATTTTGGTAGCACCCCACATGACATCCTATCCCCTCTCGTCACTGCAGAAAGAAAACACAGTGGGTCCACTAACCATGTCGCGACGTTGTCGGCTGCTGCTGTAGAGATTGTAGAGGCGGCGGTCCAGGGCGGTAACCCGATCCGGGCCCGTTCATCCTGTCAAACTCCGGAGATCGTGAGGATTCGCCATAATGTTGCGACGAGGCGATTCCGGCATGATGGGGTGGAGGTGGAGGTGGAAGTGGAGGTGGATGCGAAGATTGGTGAGAAGCGGAATGTCCATAGAATCCTTCGGTGGAAGGATTCCGGCCATTCATCTTTAGTCGCTTCGACCGGTCTCGTTCGATCTCGGAAATGGGTTGGGTTGGAGGAAGGTGTTGTTGAAGGTGGGAATGCTGAAGGTGATTTGGAGCGGGACGAGGCGCGTAAGGATGATGAGGATGCGAGGGATTAGGTAGAGGCGGTGGTTGTGGTGGTGGTTGTGGTTGCGGAAGGGTATGATGCGGTGCGTGTGCGTGTGAAAGTGAGGCACGCGGTTGAGCCGTTGAGAAATGACGAAGGTGATCCATGATTAATGGTTAGTGTGTCAGTCTAGGAGTTGGGTGTGTGTGTGGGCGGTGTTGTGTTGTGTGGGGGATCAGGGCGATCGAGGGAATACGGGGACGAGTTGGGCAGAGAGGTTCGTCCGGGCACGCTCAAAACAAAAGCCGAGAACAGCACGACACGAGAAGCGGAGCAGATGGCGATGGAGGAGAAAGACGGGGTAAGGAAGGCGGATGAAAGACGGCGGAAAGAAAGGGAACGGACGGATGCGCACAGACAGCAGCAGAGGCAACAAGCGGCAAGGGCAAGTCGAGCCAATAGCTGGTTAATGCGGATGACAGGCCGCGGTGGAAGAGGAGGGAGGGAGAAGAGGGAGGGAGAGGTGGTGGTGGTGGTGGTGGTGATGGCGATATGAATCAACGGCTGCTTGTTGTTGCTGCTTGGGTTGCTAAACTACGTACTCGCTGCAGAAATTCAGACAGACGGATGCGTGAGCACGACGGGGAGAGGGAATGAGAGTGAGTGATATCTGCACTTCGATTGCCACCTCGTCTGCTGTCTGGCCCGCCGCCTGGAGCAGGTATTCTGCTCGATCTCTACGGCCTATTCTCGTCTGCTGGAGCAAGCGAGTTCTGGTGGCTGCTATTTCATACTACCGAGCGCTCCCAAACTTCTCCGCATCCAAGCGGTACATAAACACTTCTGCGAAGTGGGAAGCAACTTTATTTAGTGCGCCAAAACCGTTGTCGGAGTCCTGCCCTGTGAATCAATCTGCCTGTCAGCAGCAGCAGCAGCAGCATCCACATCGCTCCGTGTCTCCATCCCATCCATCCATCCACGGTGATCCATCCACCATCCACCACTCAGTGGCCTTCACCACCACCCGCTCGATCCCCATCCACAGAGCTATTGTATCTAGAACGTCCGAAACATGCAGCCCCCACCTCTCCCCTCTTCCTTGCCCACACACCATCAGCATCATCGCATGCGATTGAAGAAGCGGCAGAAAAAAAAGGCTCTTGTTCTGCGCCTGCTGTGCGTTTCCGATTTGCGCGCCGTCAGAAGACGAGGGACCCAGCCAATCGGATCTCCCTGCCGCCTACTTCGCGGTGGCTCCCTGATCCTCGTCCGTCACATCACATCACATCACATCACATCACATCACATTACATAGCGGTACATTACGTTGCATCCACTATCAGCCCAAACACTGCAATCGCACAGCTGTTCGCCCGAAGCGGTGGGCGTGTCTCGCGGTGCCTAGGCGTCGCACACGCCCTGAAAATCCCCGTCGGTATTCAGCACTCCCCGTCCGTACTTAACCTATACTCCCGCGCTCTATTTTCGGCGATTGCTATTGCGCGGTCCTGGGTTCCTTCCTTCCTTCGAGAATACATACTAGTATGGAGTCACCTCCCGCGCCGTCGGTAGCTCACAGCTTGTCTGGCCCCTCCTCATCTCGGAGAGCGCGCTTTCCAGCGCTTTCGCTGCCTGTCCCTGGAGCACCGTCCGCGTCGCTAGCCCTCTACAAAGCACGGGTACGAGCCGCCTTTGTTGGGGCAAACCCCCGGGTGTGCGTTGCGTTCTTCCTTTTTGGTGAGCTTTGAGCGATCTCCTCCCTTCCGAGAAGTAATTACCAGAGTAATCTTGTCTGCCAGGGCACTCTAATCAGTTCCTTCCACAGGTCTCATCAACAATGTCCTCTACGTCATCATCCTCTCTGCAGCTTTCGACCTCGTGGGTCCGGCCCTCCCTAAAGGCATTGTTCTTTTGGCCGATGTCGTTCCTTCGCTATTCGTGAAGCTCATCACCCCATACTTTATCCACCATCTCCCCTACCGCTTCCGCATCTTGATTCTCGTCGCGCTCTCGTTCATTGGAATGCAGCTGGTGGCATGGCAGCAGGAGCTTTCGGCGCGACTCTTTGGAGTTGTCCTGGCGTCGACCTCTGCGGGTCTGGGGGAGCTGTCGTTTCTAGGGATGACACATTTCTACGGGCAGTTTGCAATACTGTTTTGGGGCAGTGGTACGGGCGCCGCTGGCCTGTTGGGGGCCGGGTTGTATGTCTGTGCTACGAGTTGGATACAGATGTCGGTGAGGGCAAGTATCATGACGTTTGGGTTCTTGCCAGTCATAATGCTAGTGGCATTCTTTGGAGTGCTGCCCCAGGGTCCGCTAATTTCCACACGCAAGGAGTACGAGCCAATTGCGGAGCGAGAAGTAGATGATGAAGAAGATGTGGTTGGCGGAGAAGAAGGAAGCCTTCTAGCTTCCTCCATGCACTCGGCTAGTGGCCACACGTTTGCAGCCAAAAGTTCACCAAAGGGCGATTGGCTTCATGATCTTGCAATAAAGCTAAAGAGGACGAGCAAGCTCTTTTTCCCTTAGTCCGTCCATTTACTCTTCACATTCGAAAACTATAGCTAACTTGGCCGCCTGCAGCATGCTCCCACTACTCCTCGTCTACATCGCCGAATATACCATAAACCAAGGTGTCGCACCGACTCTCCTTTACCCCCTCTCAAAGATGCCATTTACGCACTACCGCGATGCATACCCCATGTACGGCACCGTTTATCAAGTCGGCGTGTTCATATCTCGGTCCTCGACGCCCTTCATACGCGTACACGCGCTTTACCCACCGACTTTCCTCCAGATTATCAATCTGGCAGTGCTGACACTGCACGCAATGTTTAATTTCATCCCCAGTATATGGATCATCTTTGCCATCATATTTTGGGAGGGGTTCCTGGGCGGGCTGGTGTATGTCAACACCTTTGCAGAGATCACGGATGTGATGGAAGGTGAGGAGAGGGAGTTTAGTCTGGGGGTTACGCCGGTGTCTGACTCCTTCGGGATCTGTATGGCCGGCTTCATCTCGATAGGATTGGAACCGTTTCTGTGTAGGTGGCAGGTGGAGAGGGGCAGAAACTACTGTCAATTGACTTGATCTGCATAGATATAGACTGTGATAGACAGTTATAGATACCGGCTGTGGCATTTGAAGTTAGTGTTATCTTGTCTTTAGAGCGAGTACTGGAGTTACGGCTATAGTTATAAATAAGTAAACTCATAGAGTTCATCTTTGGCATGTTTCAACCGCAAAGTGAACAGGTAAACTTAGAACTCTCGTGTCTTTGATAAGGTTCAGGGCGAAGACAGCCGAGTCTGAAAGTATATGGTCATATATGAGAATTCACGAGTGAGAATTGATGGATATAAAAAAAGTTTATATTCCCATCTAAAGAGTGCTTTCATTTATTTGTGGGTTCTGATAGGTACAGTATGTTCTTCTGCACTCATTCTAGCTGACATCATCATCTCCTTATATAGTGCACAAAATCACCACTCATCACCATCATGCCACCACAAATAGAAGTCAACACCTAAAGCAACGGCACCGAAGGAATATCGGGCGCGAGAACCGGTAACGTTCCGTTGTTGGTAGGTAGTGCTGGATTGGGCATGACCCAGCAGAGGTGCGGCGCAAACACCCTCGCTGTTATACTCCTCCACCAACTTCAGCGCTTCAGGTAACTCCGCCCGGCGAAGTTTCAGATCACTAATGCGGCCTCGTTATGCCTTGCTGTTCCATTGCGGTTGGTGGGGCGTCGTGAGATGTGGACGGAGGGTCTGCGTATACGGAATCGTCAGAGTGAGGGTGAGGAGGCTGCGAGACGCATTGAGTGTTGGTAGGATAAAAAAAGGGCAAAACTGCTCGAGGGTCGACTAAACGCCTTCCCGCCACTAGGAAACATCATGTTAGATGAGGGGTGGTGGAACGCAATGAGTGTTGAAGAGGATACGCCATTACACCATGGTCGACCTGTCCAAGTTTGAACTTGGTCATCGTAAACTACTGGTGTGCGGGTCGACTATCATAGCCGCGTGGGTGTAGGGTATGGGCGTCATTGTCAGTTGAGGGTCATTTGAAAGTTTTTCATCGCCAGCTAGAAACACGCAACGAGATGGGGCCTCCGTACGTGAGCGTGGGGCGTCATTGTTGAGTTGGCGATGGAGCTGGGCTCGGAAGCTCACGTCGGGTCGGCGAATCTTGCCAAGTTCCAGGTTCAATCTATCCGCGCCAGGGAATGCATTCTCCCTCTTTCTCTTTCTCTCCTCCTCTCACACCATCAATTCTATAATTGACACGACCACACTCAGCACGCATCTCCAAGGTATGTTCCCTCCCTGTCCCACTCCCTGCGAGCGCACACCCTCTATGATGAAGCAAATATTTCATTCACAGACCTGTTCTGAAATATCCATGTGGATCGATAATATACCAACTGCTGTCTGATTTACGGTTTTTTATGCTGAAGTTTTTTGATATGAACTTTTGGGCATGAATACTGACTTTGAGAAGGTCCGTTGTTGACTGATGGGGATTGGGCGAAGGGAATGAATGGGTTTGAGATTGTTGAAGTAAAAATAATGAATAATTTGGGGAAATTTTGGCTTGAAATGTGATGTGACCTTAATTGGACGTGAAGATCTGCTCGGTTTTTGCTGGTTGTATGAGGTTTGTTTCATCAACTTGCGTATGAAGTCCGCCTATGTTTGGCAGACAGAACAATTGCCCATCGTACTCCAGTTAGGGCTGTTCAAAATCCTCACGATCAATTGCAAGCTAGGAGCAAAAGCACCTAAACTAAATACTATCGTATCTATACCAGATGTTCATTTTCGCTTCACCGAGCGAGCTTGGTGGAAATCTGGCCAACGAGAGCAATGAAACGACTTGGAGAAACAGCATTGTGTGGCTAGCGTATTAGGGCTTGGGGCTATGTATAATGACAGTCTCAAGCGAAGTCGCACCAAGCCGCATATCGCAACCTCCCACACAGGCACAGCGAATTTGACGATATCACCCGCCAACTAACACAAGCAGCAGCGTCGTCGCCCATCCCCACAACCTAGAGCCGACAAAATGGTGAGTCTACACCTGCTCGCTTTCCTATTTCCACGGTTCTACGGTTTTTACGGTTTTTACGGTTTCTGGAGAGATGGAAATCAACGAATTGAGGGAGAAATGCTGACAGTTTGATTTCTGCAGACGACCCGACCTACTGTCTCGATTATCGGTGCTGATGGAAAGCCCTGCGGCTCCACCCCCCTACCGTGCGTCTTTAAGTCGCCCATCCGTCCCGATATTGTCCAGTCGGTCCACACCGGTATGGCCAAGAACAAGAGACAACCATACGCCGTATCTTCCAAGGCCGGTCATCAGACCTCTGCTGAGTCCTGGGGAACTGGTGAGGATTTCCGGCACGATGGGAAGTCAATGGAATAATCGAGTTGACGAATGATTGAACAGGTCGTGCTGTTGCCCGTATCCCCCGTGTCTCTGGTGGAGGAACCCACCGTGCCGGTCAGGCTGCCTTCGGTAATCAGTGTCGTTCCGGTCGTATGTTCGCGCCCACCAAGACCTGGCGCAAGTGGCATGTGAAGATCCCCCAGGGACAGAGACGTTTCGCTACTGCCTCTGCCCTTGCTGCCTCCACTGCCGTTCCCTTGGTTCAGGCCCGTGGTCACCGCATCTCCGAAGTCCCCGAGCTTCCCCTTGTCATCTCCACCTCCGCCTTCAACGACCTCACCAAGACCCGCGCCGCCGTTTCCCTCTTCAAGTCCGTCGGTGCCTACTCCGATGTCGTCAAGGTGTCTAAGTCCCGCAAGACCCGTGCCGGTAAGGGTAAGCTGCGTGGACGCCGTCACCGCCAGCGCCGTGGTCCTCTTGTCATCTTCAACCCCGCCGATGAGAGCTCCGCCGGTGTCGCCAAGGCTTTCCGCAACGTTCCCGGTGTCGAGACCTCGTCCGTCTCCTCCCTCAACCTCCTCCAGCTCGCCCCTGGTGGACACTTGGGTCGTTTCGTCATCTGGACCGAGTCCGCTTTCAACGCACTCAACAACATCTACGGTTCCACCACCGAGGCTGCTGAGGGAAAGAAGAACTACCTCTTGCCTTCAAACGTTGTTTCCCAGTCCGACCTTGGCCGTCTTATCAACTCTACCGAAGTTCAGAGTGTTCTGCGACCCGTTAAGGGCGGTGCTCGCCAGAAGAAGGGTGGAAAGGCTGGTGTGTTGAAGAAGAACCCCCTCAAGAACAAGCAGGTCATGCTCAGACTCAACCCATACGCCAAGACTTTCAGCGAGCAGAAGCTCGGCTGCCAGAAAGTGGAGGGTTCAAAGGAACGGCCCGGTTTGACCGAGACCTTCAAGAACGTTCTCAACGCTCCGTAAAGGGGTTGAGAAGTGAAGGTGGTTGGTTTTTGTTTTTGTGTTTTAATGACAATAAAAATAGTCTGGGTTTGGGTATCATGGGGTGTTTTACGTGCCAATATCATATGAATGGTTTATTTTTCTTTCTGTTTTATCTCACCGTGTGTGATGCTCTGTAGCTCAATGATTCATGCATTTGAATTCTTCCACGCATCTGGGTTGCACGTACTGTTCTTAAACAATCCAGCTCTACATGCAAGGCCATGAAAGGAAAGCGTCATTGGATATGAAACCCAGGCAAGGTAGGAACAAACAGGATGACAATTGCGAGTGATGCGTTGAGGATTAATTTCTGGGCGAGTGATAAAACCCACACTCAATACACGTTCCTCAAAACCAGCGTACAAACTTCAGACACCCGCCCGCCTCCGTCTCCGCCTCCCCAAGTCCGCGGGATACAGAGGAATAGTTATTAAAGAATGGTTAGTAATTGAATGTTTTGAGCACCCGGCACCATGTTTTTACTGGTTGAGATGGGAGATCTAGTCTTGTTTATACTCGCGTTAGAGCTATAGTACCCGAATCCAAGGGTTAAGTAGAGTAGGACTATAGCTACCACAAGCATATGGAAGAGATTTCCTTTTAGTTCTTCCGCTTCGCTCGCTACTCAGCTGGGCTCTCATATAGAACAGGGGCCCGAGTAATCCTTTTCTCTCGTGCCGAGCTGAACAGGTTCAACCACCGATGACGAAGCTTTGACTGGACTAGGGCTATATTTGGAGATTGGTTCGTGTTGTCGAATATTAAGCACTTATGCATCAGATCTCACTCGACTACCCCGTTTAAACAAACCTCGTATTTCAGGAGTACTTTCTGCTTATTCGTTCTGTAGGAAAGGAAAGTACTATACGGCTAGATCATGTACCTCACGCTTTCTAGATAGCGGAGGCGGAAATTGGAGCTGGGGTGTGTTTGTTTCCAGTTCTGGGTCATGTTCGCGGATGAATATGAAGAATACCAATACATACGTTCGTATCCTACTCCCCTTTCAAAAGCACTGGGCTATATGGCTAGCTGGTGAGGTGCTATAATCCCAAACTTAGGTAAACGGAATTGGGAATGTTTCGGCTTCATTCGATGTCATATAAATCTCTATAAAAGTAGCGGCTTATACTGTCGTTAACTAAATGGTAGATTATCTTAATGAATCTTGAGTGTAGGGTCAGTTCCCCTCACGTCGAATGTTGCATTTATACTTGCGTTACACAGTCAATTCGTAGTAATATGTATGTTCTACCCCACCAACCAAGTTGTCCCCTTGGCCAAGGGGACCTATCCCACTCACCAAGTAAACACCTATTGACCACAACCGCAAGCAAAATTCAGCCCATGGATTATCATTCACTATCTCAAATACGGGTTTGGGAGAAACAGCTTCAGCGACAGCATCAAACCTTCTGTTTACTGACCTATACTTGCAGATGTGCATCTTGATGCCATCGAGAAGGTCTCCTGCAAATTTTAATGTATGAAAGTTATTGGGAACTTATTAAATATAGTAATTTCACGATTTACTTGGGTGGGAAACTTAGTCGGTGGGGTAGAACATGTATGTACCTCCAAAGTGCAACCATTGACAATAGGCCATTCTCTTGTCACAAAGATTCGCCGAAGAAACTCCTTTGCCTGTATATCCAAAGAAAGCCTACATTGAACCGATCCAAGTATTATCTCAAAAGATTCCTAAATACATTACTAATGAAGCATAGAGACATTGTTATAATCATAATGGCAGCGAATTCTTTGAATGAGGTCAATACACCGACGTCGACATCAACACCAGGCTCGTCCGAAAGCGATGAAAAGCAGCCACAAGCTCATGTACGGTATTCGACTACAGCCACGGCCGTTCCGCGTCCTCTTGCACAGAATTCCTCGAATCCGATACACAATCCGGCTACAACTACGCTTGTTCCACCCATCCTACAGCGTCGTGCCACGCTTTCATCAACCGGAGGCAGAGCAAAACGCATCTTCCGCAACCGCATGCATAGCACGCAACCGCACCCAACTCCGATAGACCCAGTGATATCAGCCGTTGAACAACAGCAGGATGAAGGAGCTCCAGCTCAACGAGGTTCCAGAATTAAGGCAAACCCTAAAGACATCCTCCAAGCCGCCTGTGCTCATGAGAAATATACTACCCATCTAACAGGCTTCCCAATCAACACCACTCTTCCGGAGTATGATGACCTGAATGCCTACCCGATTAGCCAAGATTCTGCAAAGGAACTCCTGGAGCAAGAGATTGCTCGGCTCGTGAATATTGTCGAAAATCCCGAAGATGCATTGCGATTCTCTGGTCAAGAGCTTCTCAAAGAAGGATCTTTGGACAGCTACAATAAGCTTTCTTCGCTGTCCCAAATGATTATGAAGGCATTTTCTATCTGCACCCTTGATAATGAAGTTATTTCCCTGAAATGTTGCAAGGGGCTTACCAACAAAGAGAAAGTGGCAAGATACATGAGAACAGTTAGTTCTGGTCAGCCCGCTTGTGCACAGAAAGAGTTTGAATCCGAATCGTCTGAGAACCTTTACGATTGGAAGTACACGTATGCGAGCTATATTCTGGTCGACTACGCGACTGCAGTCATTGTAAGGCTGGTTACTCAATCAGGGAATGGAGAGTATTGGCACAACAACTTGGTGGGAGTGCTTGCAAAATGGACAACAAAGGTCAAAATGCTGTTACTGGATCTATACAATAGCACTTCTATTTCACTGAGAGCTGCGGGATATGCACTAGACAGAGATTCGAGCCAGCCAGGCACCAAAAACCGGGAGGAGGTGGAGGACGAGGATGGTGAGGTTTGTGAAGAACTAAAAATGCCTCTCGACACAAACGCGGAATCTTTTGTCAAGTGGCACTGCGTCCACCAGGAAAGGTTTCGATCAGGACTTGTAGCCATCCTGAGATACATCTTCACATCTTTGCAACATTTGAAACGTTCAGGGCTTTCCATGACCTCTTACGAAGTCTGTGCGGTAGTCTATGAGACAGGGTTCGAAGGATTCAAGGTATGGGTCCTTGGATCTCACTGCATATTTACGATAGATTGGTAGACATCTAACAAAGCAAATGTAGGCACTTCTTTTTCAGGACCGGAACTATGAATTTACGGCCACATCAGATCTCAATAATCTCAACGTCGCACATTCAGCATTTAGCATTCTGAACCAGACCGTTCTGGACCTCCAGGTACGGATCTCCCAACGTGGACCACCGATCCTAGGCACAGACGGTCTACGGACGATGATTGAGTGGACTTATTTCGAAAAGCGGGATGGCCCAAGCCCTGGTACCAGAGGTCCGGAAAACCCGAATCTTGATTCATCTGACATTACAACTGGCAAACAAGAATTGGTTCTCTGTAATATGGAAGACATCATTACCGTGATGGTACCACTGGCGGCAGCGAGTCCAGTGATTTCGGCGAATCTCAACAGCTTCAGAAATATGGTTGCCCTCACTGGGGATGTTGACGACATCGTCCGTCCTTATGCAGAGAGCACATTCGGCGCATTCTTTCGAATGTTCACCAACGAATTCGATAGTACTACTCGACGTTTGGATGTTCTTCGACTGTCGCAAGCGGTACAAAGCGGTCTTTTTTCCAGAAGCAGTCTCATTGGTGGAACAGAAAGCAAGTCTACTCCGACCAACGATCAGAATATGGTCTCATCACGCGATATCCAGCATGAACTCAACGCAAAACAATTACGACAGCTCACAGCAGAAATGGACGAGTGGGTATATGATGAAAGCTCGGTGATCGTTAATTGTGGATTCTATGTCTGGAGTGTCATTATTACAGCCATAACCTTGGTTATTGGTGGCCTGGCCATAGGCTTCGCTCTTGGCACTCGCATAGAAGGGGTGGACCCTTTCAACATTACGACGTACGCATGGGTCTTGGCAGCCTTCGTCATTCTGGTCTGCAAAAGCATTTATGTTGAAAATTGGCCGTGGAGGGACTTTCTCCTACGTCGGGTCCAGTGCCGAAGTGTCTCCGAACTACAGGGCATTACTGGAATCAACGAGCAACTCATCATGGCCAAACTCCTCCATGACGAGCACTGGACGATTTTGAATACCCGGGGGCCCTATAATTCGGTATTTCAGCGTAAATCACAAGACGGAACCGGCTTCTCTATCGACCGACCTCTGAATACGCGTACTTTGTTACTCAGTGGCTTGACCTTGTTGAAAGTCATTACCCCGGAAGGCCATGCCCTCGTGTGCCTTGATGCTCGGCGAGGAACAGACCTTAAGGTTGTCGAACACCGGGGCCTGGCAAGTAAAGAACATCTGGTATGCGAGATCATCCGGCCGCAGTTGCGTACTTCGGAGGAATCCCGTGGTGTACAGCCCTTGAAGTTGTCCTTGACAAAGTCCCCACTGAGATCACAGTCCCCACTAAGATGGAAAGGGGTGCAAGGCGTTTACAATAAGTTAGATACTGTTTTTGTGTAAGGGGTGTATCGTTCAGTCACCTGCGACAAACCTGCGCAGATAAAAACAGCGACCACACCTATGCCTCGTTGATACCTGTTTTTTTTTAGTTTTGCTAGTTCTGAAGATAGGTAATGCGTTGGTTCCATCGGGACGAGTGGTGAACTTGATAACGGTGAGATAACTGATGATGGGAATTCGTATAGCAACTACTTCTTATTAACTTTTGCAGTTTTTCCCTTGCAATTGTTTTCTTGTTTTCTATTTTGGCTGTTTGCCCATTTTTTAGGGCGGGTTTTGGCGATTATTTTTGCAACTCATTGCAGGCTAGCCGGTATAACTATTTGAGTAGGTAGCCTACCTGTGGAGATGGTGGAAATCTTTGACGTCACTGGTCTGTATATGGAAGTTTCTTTGCTGTTAGCCCAAATAGCAATAGATCCTACCGGTACCATGTCGACCCCCTGTCCAAGAACTTACTTTTTTGACACTGCAGCACTCGCTGGACAGCACAACAATACGCTTATCCCAGTCGTCCTAACTTATTATTCTCGCAATCCTCTGAGGTTGGCTGGAGTGATGCCCTGTCATGAGACTCATTGTAAAGATTTCCCGAGCTCTCGGATAAAACTAGTGCTCTACTCTAGGGATAGAACATATCAACCGTATGATACCGTATCTTTTACATAGAGGCAGGTTCTATTAGGTATACAACTACGTATACTAATCCCCACGCCCCGGAGCTTGGAGCCTAGGGATTGAGAAGGTGAGGATTCGGAGACGTCAGCTGCTGCCAGTGACTGGAATATGATCTCGTCCGTAGGCACTTTGGCTGCTGCCTTGATTCTTCATGTTTAGATATCACCAAGCTTACTATTCCGTACGTACTGCAGCGCTTAGTCAACAATGATAACTTGATATAAATTGTAGGAAACCGGGAAACTAGATAACTTCTACAATATGGCTCGTTCGAAGCCGAGTTCATGTTATCCTCCATACGAATATAACCAACCACCCCTAGAGTAGGTCCTCGAGTTTTTAGAGAGAGCTTTGGATGGTGAATCTATCTTCTAGATCGCCGTTAGTGCATGGATATCCATTTCAATAGCTCGGGCCGAGCCGAGCCGCTGTTTTTGCTAGTTTGCCTGGCTGGAGACTGAGGTAGTGATCAAGAATGCGGGATATTGGGATAGTAGTTGGGAGTAAGACAGTGTGAGGCCGATTTCGAGAAGAGTTTATAGATTCATACGACTAAGCTCTCCACCGATTGTCACCCGGGGTGTGATACGCTAGAACGAGTAGTAATATCCCCAGATATTACTGGCAAGGCTAGTCTGGTAGGCTTGTGAATTCGCTGGCCGGTCAGGTAAAGTCCATCACAGCTTGGTTGGGAATCTGGTGCACCTGGGGATGACGCTTGCACGGTCCGGTGGGTTGGAGGTCTTTAGAACTACGTAGCGTGGGGCTTCACCACCACCGTGGCATGTCGATGTTTGTTCATTGGTTCCTGATGAAATGGATGGAACCGCCACCGCAGCCGTTGATGCACCGATAGTTGAATCAGGGCTCTGCTGGTCATGCGCGTACGTGGTAGCGTGGGTGTCATCCAGAGATATGCAGTCTGAAGGCTGGTGCTTAATTAAGAGAAGCTTCCGGGCCGAGTCGGACGGATGACCTCTCCTATATTCCTAGGAATTTCATCTCCTCGGGGTAACCATAAAAATCATCACTGACTCTCACCGGCTTTGTCCGCCAGCATAGCGCGTACAGAAACTTCGAAACCTTCTTCCGCAGATGCGCGTTTGCTCTATTCCATCGTGGCTCTAGATCGGGGATCGGATCGACCGTACGCAGCCTCTCTTACTTTCGAAAATCCCAGCTTTCTTTTGCTCCGTGAAGATCCGCCAAAGTCATCGCCCTGCGCACTTGGCGCCGAGCCTTATCGCCTATCGCATAAGTTTGTATCATAATTATGTGCGTCAGGCACCGTACCACCATAGGCACGTGATGTGGTGATCCCACGGGCTCCAGTACTGAACGTTTATTGGTGTTGTGTCAGACGCGTATGACCAGGGAAGCTGAAGTGGGTGTGTGCGTTGGAAATTCTAGCCGAGTGAGTTGTTGTGAGACGTTGGAACTCGAGGGGATGAAGAGCTCAAGTATGAGAGAGCCACCGAACGGAGTAACTGCTCAAGTGCAAGACTGCCTTGCTGAGAAACGGATATAAGTAAAAGCAAAAGAAAAAAAAAAAGCTGCTGCTATGCAATGCGCAAAGAGCTCTCGAATAACACTAAAATCACGCACACCCCTTGAATTGCACGACCCGTTGCGAGTGCCCGGGTTTTAATCCATCTGCAGCAGAAGCTGTGAGAGCAGCATCGGCTCCAATGCACTTATTGGCCCAGCAATGGTTCCAAGCCCCTTGTTTTCGTCTCGTCGACAAACACAACGCTGCACCATCCGCGTTTGTCGCCTGGGCACCACCACCACCACCACAACCACTAACACCACTACCACCACTACCACCACAGCCACTGCCAACACAAATTCCACACCCATCAAAACGTCACCCGCTCGCCCATCATTCTGCCGTCTCAACACCCCGCAGGCGAAGCAGGAGAAAGCATCCAGTTACGCACTCTAGCCACCACCACCACCACCACCACCACCACAACCACAGACGAAGATCGACAACACATCCAACGAGAGCAAGAAAGGTGGAATCGGGATACTAGAAAGCTCCAGCGCAGGCTTGACGCCGCCGAAGCCGGGATGAAGTTCTCCCACAGCATCCAGTTCAATGCGGTGCCGGATTGGAGTACTCATTACATCGCGTACTCGAACTTAAAAAAGCTGTTGGGTTTTTCCCTTCCTTTAACCTTTTCTCTTTCGTTACACACGAGTGGGTTTATCGTGTAAGGCGGCTCGGCTAACATCGATAATCGTCTGAAAAAAATAGAATCTACACTCTCGAAAAGAAAGTCGTTCAGAGCCGAGCCAAGGCCGTAGACGGACAAGATCCCGAACGCACCGCGCTAATCGCTAGCGATGTCGATACGGACATTGTTTTCCGGAGAGCGCTAGATTCGGAGCTGGAAAAGATTACAAGTTTTTACTCGAACAAGGAGAGCGAGCTGCTGGCTGAGGTTGTACAGCTACTTAAAGATGTGGAGGAGTACAATCAGGGACAACTCGAGTTCGTGAACAATCCCTACAAGGACCGACGGTTGCGGTCTTCTGGGAGCAGTGGGTTTTCGCGATGGGGAAGCACCCAGGAGCTGGGACGGGTGGATGATGATTCCGACGACGATGATGATGGCGTGGAACCGGAGGGTCCGAGTGGGCGGTTGTTGGGGCGGAGACAGAGCTGGGGGAACGTGCACCAATCCATAACGTCCGACGCACCCAGTGAGTTTTCTTTCCGACGACGAGCCTCGATAGCATATTCCGAGGAGGGAGAGCAGGATGTGTTCCACGATAAGCGGATCACTCTCAAGAAACGAGCTATATCCCTGTTCGTGGCGCTACGAGAGCTCAAGAGCTATGCTCAGCTGAATAAGACGGGATTCACTAAGGCACTGAAGAAATATGACAAGATTCTGCAAAGGAACCTCAAGAATGCATACATTGAGCAGAAGGTTACTCCAGCACACTGCTTCCAGCCGTCTACGATAGGGTATCTGGACGAGAATGTTAACAAGATCGTGGAGATGTACGCCAATCTCGTCACTAACGGCGACGTAGAAGAGGCCAGGAAGGAACTGCGATTGCATCTAAGGGAGCATGTGGTATGGGAAAGGAATACGGTATGGAGGGATATGATAGGGATCGAAAGAAAGGCGCACGCAGCCCATATTGGACCATTAGTTGGGGATGGGATAGAGAAGCAGCGGCTGGATGGAGATGAGACGGACACGGTGATGTTCACGAAGCATCTAAACACACCAATGGGAAGCGTGAGAATACCTACATGGTTGTTTTCGACGGGCTTTTTCACGTTGACGGCTATTATCGTTGTATTTGCGATGTTGCTACAAGTGAAGACATTTGACACGCCGGAACAACAGAATTGTTTTGCCATGCTGGTGTTTGTCAGTTTGCTGTGGGCTACTGAGGTTTGTATTCCATCTACCATTTAGTCTTTTTATACAAGTCTAATACGGTATGTGTAGGTCATTCCTCTATTCGTTACCTCCTTGCTCATTCCTTTTCTGGTCGTCCTATTACGTATAGTACGTCAAGAAGACAAGCCCCACAACAGAATGGAAACCAAGGAAGCCACCAAATACATATTCTCTGCCATGTGGACACCTGTGATCATGCTACTCCTCGGTGGCTTTGCCCTTGCCGCAGCACTCAGCAAATACGGCATCGCAAAACGCATGGCTACCTTCGTTCTGTCTAAAGCCGGAACGCGGCCCCGAACGGTGCTAGTTACCAACATGTTCGTCGCCATGTTCGCCTCGATGTGGATCTCTAACGTCGCAGCCCCCGTGCTCTGCTTCTCCATCATCCAACCTCTCCTCCGGAACCTCCCCGCCGGCTCCGACTTCTCAAAAGCCCTGATCCTCGGCATCGCCCTCGCCAGCAACATCGGAGGAATGGCGAGCCCCATCGCCAGTCCCCAGAACATTATTGCACTGGAGAATATGCGCCCGGCCCCCAGCTGGGGAGCATGGTTCTTCATCGCTCTCCCCGTGTGCATAATCTCCATCCTCCTGATCTGGGTGCTTCTACTGGTCACATTCCGCCCGGGGAAGGGCACGACTATCGTCCCCATCCGTCCCGTTAAGGACCCCTTTACCGGTGTAGAATGGTTTATCACTATCACGACCGTCGTCACTATTGCGCTCTGGTGTGCCAGTCACTCGCTCGAACACATTTTCGGCGACATGGGTGTGATTGCGATCATCCCCCTTGTCCTCTTCTTCGGTACCGGCATTCTCTCCAAAGAAGACTTCAACAACTTCCTCTGGACAATCATCATCCTCGCCGCCGGCGGGTTGTCCCTCGGAAAAGCCGTCAACTCCTCCGGCCTACTCCACACGATCGCACACGGAATCAAAGAACAAGTCGAGGGTCACAGCCTGTACGCAGTCCTCTGCGTCTTCTGCGCCATGATCCTGGTTGTCGCGACATTCATTTCGCACACCGTCGCTGCGCTGATCATTCTGCCCATCGTCATGCGCGTTGGCGCAGCAATGGACGAGCCCCATCCGAACCTCCTTGTTATGGGAAGCGCGATGATGTGCTCTACTGCGATGGGTTTGCCGACTAGTGGGTTCCCGAATATGACGGCGATTATGATGGAGGACTCGCAAACGGGAGAGAGGTATCTCAGTGTTAAACATTTCATCACTAGGGGTGTGCCGAGTAGCTTTATTAGTTTCTTTGTGGTTGTGACAGTGGGATATGGGTTGATGAGGATTGCTGGGTTCTGAAGAGGGGGATGGTTGCATCAGGGAGTTTTACATGTTGGGTTTTTTTTGGTGGAGTTAGAATTTGTGCAGCTCCTGACATGATGGAGCGGTGTTCTTGTTGCATATCTTTGTAGTTAGATGAAATGCTGAAGGAGGAGTGGTGGGAGGGTTTTGTTATCATTTTGCATTCATTCAGTGGTGAAAGCGTTGAATGCTAGTTATACGTATGTGATTTCCGAGTGAGTGTGAGTGAACGAGTGTGTGGTGGGAAAGAACGTGAGCAGACTGCGTACCTGCAGCCAGTGAGATAGTCATGACCCGGGCTAGAAGTAAACATCCCAATGCCATCCCCATACTCCATCTCCGCTGTTGGAGAGATGCTTTGCTCAACTGGTTTGTCCGCTGTGGGGTAAGCGGTCGAAAGGTACTTCTGAAAAACTTTACAGAGTTGTTGAGTGAGACCTGATGTTCGTCTATATCATCCGCGCTCTCGAGGCCTCTTAACTCTCTGAGTTAGCTTTATTTCAGTTAGGGTTTGGGCCTCGGGATATCTTGTCGGAACCTTTCCGGACAATCAATTCTTACAGTCAACTCGCAGCAGTCGCTTTCGACGATCCAGCCACCAAACCAAGTAAATTATATACATACATCTCAGAGAAGTGTACAACCAATCGTGCTCAAATTGAATTCTCCCTATTAATCTAATGCCCTGACCTTAACCCCTGCCTTCTAGTGCTCGTTACTAACTCTGGCCAGCTCTGTTGTGCATTTTGCCTTCTTAATCTGACGAATAACTAGCGGTGGGACACTAGGAACTTGCAGGGTAGACTGAAGAAAGCTTTCAGACTAGCCTGATGGCCTCTGTTTCTTGGTACCACTACCTGTGGCTATCATACAGTATTTTTGTGTGAAGAATTTTGCATCAGAATAATTTGGAACGGGAGAAAGGACTACCTTTACTACCCGCACTTCATCTCACAGACCACCGTGTCCTTGTGTTGTAGTAGCGAATGCAGGCTAAAGCCATGCATAGCTGCTGTCTCAAATAGTGCAGGATGGGCCTATACTGCTGAGACATTCTGCGCAAACATTGTTACTTTTGACTACCTTGTCGTTCCAATGTGGATTATTGAGACTGCCGCGAGTTGACTGTAAGAATTAACTGTCCGGAAAGGTTCCGATATCTTGTCCCACAGCTGCAGAAGTCTCGTGGCCAACATCAGATGTCTAACCATCCAAATTCGTCCACGGTGCACGAACCCCGGATGGAGCGACCGAGGCCACGGGCGGTTGTGGTGTTGCATATACGATTGTTGCTGAGGGGATCCGGTCATGCCCGGACGAGTAGGATTCCTATTACACCCACCCAAATAGTGATGATATCCAACAATCCTCAGCAAAGACAATGATGAGCGTGCACGCTACTAGGGGTAGACACACCCAAGAGCTTTTTAACCCCGATGCCCTCCATAAGTCATGGTGACAGCTATCGGCTAGTGCACGATCCGGTGCGATTTTCGACTAGATGGATTGTTGCATATTCGGGGATTGAGCCTTCTGGTAAACAAAGAACTGGTGCATGGCCAACGGTGCTGTGAATACTAAGGTTCGAAACCTAGGTTGGATCAAAGTTCAAGTACTATATACACCAAAGTTCGAAATCAATGTTCCCATTCTTTTTGCCAGGCCTGTTTAGACATTGTGTCGAAGCATCACTGCTTGGGTGGGTATACAAACTCGTCCGGGTACAACAGCCGGGATACGGAGGAATAATTATAAACGGACGATCAGTGCAGGCAACCAGGTATCTGGAGATAGGAGATGCAGGGGTTAAGTAGCATATAGGAAGGATTTCTTCTTGATTCTGAGCCGAGCTCGCTACTCGGTGTCTCTCGCTACTTGGTGTCTCTCACTCGCGTAGAATAAGGACCCAGATCTTTCAAGCAAGAACTAATGTCTGGCTTAACTGGTGCTGTAAACGCCAAGGTTCGAAACCTAAGCTGGACTAAAGTTTGTCAGTTTAGGTGCTGTAAACACTAAGAGTTGAAATCTCAGGTGCTATCCCCACACGCTCGGTTTCCTTAGATTTGCGGCAGTTTTCAGCCTTACAGATTGGTTGGTCGGACCAATGTGAGGCTAGGCAGTTCCGTGTTTCCGATTGGCTGATAGAACTAATTGGCGGTTGGGATAGGAAGTGCACGGAAACCAACGAAGGGGGGATTTTTTTGCAGTTTTCATTTGGGTCTTGATCAGCGGGTGGCGAATTTTCATTGGCCATTGTTGACTTCGAGTGGTAGTTAGTAGACTAGATAATACTACTTTTGGTATCACTCGCCGACCTCCTGGCAGGATCTTCGCTGTGGCAAATTGCAACTAATTCGCCCTTCGTGAACGTATGGGATAAACACCAGGCTCAGGTGCTAAAAGTATTGAGGTTCGAAGCCTGTAGTTGCGTCCGTTCTTTTACCCTACTCCTTTGTCCTCGGGGAACAGTATAGAGGCAAGACGGAAGAACCCAAGAGGAATCTATCAAGCATCATTGCTGATATGCAAAGTGTTATAGCCACGGTCTTATGTACTTTCACCCTTGTGTCCAGACACTATAGCCTTGGCCCGAGTATGTATAAATATCCCTCAACAATGTACTAATGGCCCCTTATTATCTGTCCGATTATGTTATATTAGGTATTCTCCCGCCGTTCCCAGGCTTGGACTATTCACGGGTGAGGGTAAGATTGTGTTGGTTTCCAGTGGGTGAGAGTGAATTACTTGATTCCTCTTGACTCTACTTGTTTGCTTCGACTTGCGGTTGTACAACATCACTTGGGGAACAAGTACACGACGGAGACAAGGTTTCGAACCCCCGTGTTTATAGCACTAGTTCTAAGTTTCGAGCCTTGATGTTTACCGCAGTTAAGCTAGGCATTAGATCTTGTCTTTTGAAGATTAGTGACGATCAGAAGGGGGAGATTGGGACAAGAACCCTATTGTACATGATTTTGGTACGGCGTAGTGTGAATTCTACAATCTTGTGGTGTAAACTTCGCGGCGGTGTTTGGTTAGCGGCTTTAGCCTCTCGTCGTTGGGTAAGTGGTTGATCCACACAGCAGCCAGGAGAGCACACTGCCGCAGGTAGATTTGACAACAGCCCGAGAGCATGTGTCGCGTTTGGGTCTACATCACAGCGAGTGATTCCCATGGCAACGGGTGATATATATTCTCATGACGACGTGAGAAAATGGCGTTCAAACGACACCACTACCTCACCACCACCACCTCACCACCACAACCACCTCACCACAACCATAGCGTAGAAGCCATGATTCCGGTAGTGTGATTTAGATAGCGCTCGGAGGTATCATAGGGAAAGAGAGCAAAAGAATGAGCACTACAGGTTTCGAACTTTGGTGTTTGCAGCACCTGGCTGGAGTTTATAGTGCCATGAACTACTAGCTGGGTTGTTATTGGAATATTTAGAGCCTGACTGTGCCTAACAATCCTCCACATGTTTGAAGGAAAGTGGCAAGGAACGAGAGCGTGAAAACTAAGAGCTAGAGAGTTTTACTGGGTATTGAGCGGGGCAGAAGAATCAAGACGAAATCTTCCCCACATGCAGGTGCTCAAAATGGTGCGTATAGCAATGGTCTTAACCCCTGTGTTTGGGTACTACAGCTCTAACGCGAGTAGTACTATTGCGGAACCGAGTAGATAATGTCCTCATCGCCAGAGACACCAACCACCCGGTCTGTGGGCCCACAGGGCGAGCTGTCATGTAGCTGTGCCACCACCTTAGCGCTTACGGTGATTTGCAGAAATATATGACGAGTGTCATATCCTATGTAGAGTATAATGCTGGCAGTTACGCTTGCAAGGATGGACGCGGTTTGCCTGAACTCCGCTGGTTGTGGATACCTAGGTACCCTCCCTGAACAGGGACAAAGTAGTCGCGGCCTCGGCTCCTTTGTCACCGCTTTAAAGGCTGAAGGCGAGATGGGTGATAGATTGGCAAAATCAGCAGAGCCTGACATATCTCATCTCGTGTCAGAGTTAAATCTGGAAACCGGGAATGACCGGGCGTGGTAATTAGGAGTGTTTCCATCAGTAGTGTGTCCAAGTTATATAGTGGCATCCCTCGTAGACTAAGGATCCTAAATTTTGCGTTGATAAGATTACGATTACTCTTAGCGGTTTGTATGCAATGGAAGCCTGACACGGGTGAAACAATTCCATGTTTATCTGGTTTCTCGCTTGTGTATACAGAAGAGGCAGAAAGCCTGTGGACGATAGGCACCCGCGGTTGCCACTTTTTGCGTAGCACTCGGCTTATGTGTCGGTCTGAAAGACGGTTGTTTGCGCGCTAGCGTTAGCTAACTCTAAATTCTATATGTTAATGATTAAAATCATCGGATTAGCAAGAAAATTATGTGGTTGAGCATGTGCTAGAACATCCAACAAGCAGGTTCGAAACCTGAAGCGCTCAATTGGTGCTATAAACACCAACTTTCAGGGCTGGAAACCCTTGGTTATCACATTTTTATATCTTGGCTTGTGTGTAAGCTGGGCATATAGTATTTTGACAGAATCTAAGTCAGTCAATCTCTATGAAGCTATGGGATGAACCTTGGTATACGTACCTTCTACACTATCGTGGAAACAAGGATGTATAAGGTTCCGTAGATATGGCATGTGGTCCGGGATTGAATGTCACGAGAATGATATACCGAATGGAACCGGCGCCCTGAGTACACAGAAAAACAATACCGTCCGCCTGTGTGTCGCTACATGTAATCTACAGCTCGACCAAAGGGGAGGGGGGGCAGTATTAAATAGAGCGGCAAGGGTCTGGTCAGCAGCGGAGGTGAGGTGGACATGGTAAGCGGTTAATCAACAAGCGCGCTTACGCCGGTTTGTCCTGCGCCAAACAGGGGAACGACGAAAACAACTTGAGCTGAAGCTCTCTAGTGGCCACACGCACGTTTAGATATTACAGGGAAATGAACAATGCGAAACGTATGTGGACTATTCTAAGTATACCTGAATCCTCATTGTATGAGATAACCAGGGTTTGGAGGAAACGGGTCCACCACCAGTCTCACAGGGAAAGAGAGATGAATTCGCGGTGTTACTAGAGAATGGGGCGTGTAGCATAAACATGTGCACTTGCACCTCTGACTTGCAGCTCTTCCCGCACACAGTGCAATATCTCCCTCCCTGGCCGTGAGTACACGAAGGACACGGTTACCTCCATCTATCCGTCCAAGGTATTTATCGCGCAGCAAGGGTGGATTTTGTTATGTATGTGAAAACAATCGGTGCACGCTTCTGGCAGTTATTCACAAAGAAGCGTTTGCCTGCGATTCCAGCCTACGATGCTACAATAGCCGCATTCCCCTTCCTCTTACACCATCTCCTTTCAGGTCCCATCTCCGCCTTCTGGGAGTTAAATAGATTAGCTATCTGTTGGTCTCTTAGGTAATCCTCCATTTACACTCGCACCTCTCGTTAGTCGGATCTTCACCTCACTAGTAAGCTCGTTCAAATGCGAAGCGAAAAAAAGATCGTCTGGTATGAATAGTAACTCGCCTATAAGTATCTAGCTTATAAGTTATTGCTAGTGTGGAGCTGCTCCTGGAGCCCGAATGACAGCTCATGAAACATCTGCCATCTAATCTTATCTAATTCCTCGTCCCGAACTATGACGCAATCGCGTCGGGCAGCCACGCCACTAGCTGTCTAACATCGTGCAAGCGTTGGGGAAACCCCACCTGACAAAACTGGCCAGCCCTTCCGCGTACCGCATCCACTACCTCCTCAGTGTTTCCAGCCTTTCCTCGCCAAAAACAAGATGTGCAGAAAGACCCAGTGCTCCACTTGCTGTAGGTTGCCTTTCATCTTCCCATCGGTATACTGACAACTGCTGGGCATATAGCCGGCGTCACCTGGTTTGGGCGCTGCGGCCTGCATATCGCTCAAGTGCTTGATCCCATACCCGTTGAACAATGGTGTACATGCACGAAACCTGAGGGAAGCACCTACCCGCCCATTGGTCCCCCTCCCCCATCATCGTGTAGGACCACTAGCTATCTCGTCTCCCCACACCAGAGGCTAACAGCGGTTGTGGCAGAACTGGGTTTGACGGATGATGGATTTATTATATTGGACGAATGGGTGGCAGTCGGAATCCGGAAGCTTGATGTAATCATCAATCGTGGTTCGATGGGTGTGAGGGAGAATTGAGCATGGATATTACTTTGGAGTAGTGTGATTGAAATAGCCCTATACAACGGACGCCCCGGTGGGCTATGTTGAAGGGCTATGGTGAAGGGCTAGCATCGCCTGCCAGCCCTAGCTTTTCAGCCCCCGTGAGGTCGTAAATTCTACATATTGCATAACCTTCCTTGTGCTGGAAGAGTAACGACCCCTCGGGATCAGCGTTGCCAGCACGGGTAGCGGCCGCATAGAAGAACCAGAAATATTACCCATCATGACATGATCCTTGAGGACTGTGACGCGCGCCAGCTGGCAGTAAGCGAAGACTTTCTCATTGGCGTCGTCAGAGAGATTAACTAGCCTGACCTAAACCTCAATCAATGACTATATATTAACCATAGTAGCCTGCTCATAATTAGTGCACGGGCTTCCAAGCATGGCATCAAACTCTGGAGATATCGCTGGTGTGTGGCTATAGTTGCGCTCCAACGCTGTACGTGTCCGAGCGTGTTCACTTCTTACTCGCTACTCTACAGTAGGCCATGCGCATGCGTGTAGTATTTGAGCGGTGTCTTGCCTTCCTGTCGAAAGTAACATCTTTGCAAGACACACCAGGCAGAGAGAATCCTGGATTCGGCATATTCACGAGCGAGCTAGGTAGGACACGCCAGGCTGAAGGTTCCTGAACTCGGAGTATTGCCAGGAACGACCGAGCCTGGTGGAACTACAGCGTACCAAACTTTCCTGTCCATGCGCACCAACATCACTGGATGTTTGTAGACGGGCTAAGGACGTAATTTCGCTCAACTCTCACGAGCTAGACTCTACCCCAATATTTGCCCTGTTACTATGGGTACACGTGGTGAATTATCCCGCTGTCTCAATCTCTTTACAGTTCCGCTCAGAGCGTATGGTTCTGACCGCATTGCACTAACTCCCGGAAACCTGGAACTCACGATCCCTGAGACTCACAAAGAGCTGGAGGAGGTTCTGGGTTTCACAATTTCAAAGCACATCTGTGCAAAATAGGCAATGAAGCACAACCACTTTGATCAAGTACACGGCCGTGTCTGTCCACCCAAAATAGACCCTTCTTCTATTACCCCTCTCGCACGACCACTTTTGGTGATGAGATATTGCTCATCTACGCGCATGCGGCGCGGAGGCGTGGCAAAGTACTGGGGAGGATTCATAGAGTGAAGAGTCATGGATAAGGAGGGAAGGCACCATATCATTGCGCACATCCCGGAAGTTATACACAACACTCTGAACTCGCTAACGAATGATGGTGGAGAAGCCATTAGGAACACATAGTTTCACATGCGTCATATCGTTTCTGTGATGGGAAATAGATTTCTCGACGAGCCAAAAGGTGTTGCTGGCGGAAAGCCCCATCCAGCGGGGCATACGTATGGCATCGGACGAGTTCTGAGTCGTAGATGCATTGTGCAGACTGTAGATCTTCCGGCTTAGAGCCCTTCATGTCTTGTCGATCCACACCGCTCCGGGAATGTGTGATTATTCGCCTGGCCCCGTATGTCTGTGCTGTAAGGGATGGCTATCACTTTTGTCAATGATAGATGATGCTCTAGGGTACTTTGACCAGAGTGGCTGCTCGCAATTCAGAACTGCAGCAATGGGGCATTCGTACAGCCCTAAACTCCATTCTCGTGGTTGTATGGTTAGGACCGTTAGATAATCATGAGATTCACCCCATTCCCTGTAGGACTGAAACCAGAAATATCTAATATCACAACCTGCTCGTTGGTATCAGCTCTTTGGCTCCAATTGTGGGGAGGCCAGGACGCAGGACGTGGTCGGATGCAAAAGGCGCTGGCTGTGCTTAATGTCTAAGTGGCACATAACGTATGATGATGATTTGTTAACTCAGAGGCGTTCTGATATACTTTGGATGATGAAAATACCCTATCTCACTCGTTTTCGGGCGACATGCGGACCGTCTCCAGAAAGCAAATTCTCTCAGCCAACTCGTGGCGGTACAGTCAGTCTTTGATTGCCGCACCCAAAACAGTGGACGATCATCGCTACCCATATGCATGACCGCTGTGCTTACCAGCTAATACTCAAGAGCAATTTCTACGCGAAGCCTTGTCTTTGCCCCGGCAGAACGAACCAACCACTTGAGTTTCCTCAGCAATTTTGGTATCAAGCATTCCCCATCTTTCCCATTGTACTAATGAAGAAGGAGGGGACGCACTCCTCAAGCTCTGATAACACATGGAATGGCAAGGAGGGAATAACAACGCAGATCGAGCGCCTGACTGCAGGCTTCACCGTTGTCAGCAGCAGCCTTGGCCAGCACTCTAACGAGGGACGCCCTAAGCCAGTAAGCCCGTTACTGCTACTAGACTGCTAGGTAATTGAGATGCACAACACAGCCTTGAAGATACCTGCGATGCATCGGCAATGGAGAAGGCTCAAAGTGCGAGGGCTGCGCTGCGCAGGTACAAGGTACACGAAGTGGGCTGAAGTCTGGAGACGGTGTGGAAGAATTTAGGGAGATAACGAAATGTACTAGTACTTGCTATTAGTTGTGCCCAGCCAAAGTTGACTCGTGGATTAACTGAATTGACTGTCCGGGGACACACCACCAAACCGAATGACGGTGGTCAGGTTTCAGAACCATGCACGAAATGATTGCCTGAGTACGACAATAACGACCGCTCATAATGAGTCCTAGTAAGTGATGCGCAGACAGAGATTTGAGATACCTCCCAAGGTACTTCGTAAGAAGGGTTGAAACCCTAGAGGAAATTAATCGTTCGTTTTCATTTAATCAAGTTGGAACTCACCAACCTCCTGCGTTGCACCATGGTTGCAGTATGCGCTGCAATTGGATGTCTTGCAACATGGTACAGTATCCAACAACCACTTGGTCAAACTTATACTGACGCTGCATCCGCAGAATCGATGGGTTCAAAAGGCAACGGCAAGAAAAACGATGCACGTTCCTTTTGATAAGATGCAGTCAGTCCATCCTGACTTCCGGGATGTCCCTGGGCGGTAGGGTAGGCCCAAAATGCTTGGATTAGGCGAGACCACCCCAACGTTTAAACTACTGCAGAATTGAACTTGTCCGGAGACAAAGCCGTTTTTTTTTGCAGCGAGCGTATCGCTTCCATATTCGCATCTCGTTCTCGGTTTTTGATATATACGCCCCCATATTATTTGACATTTGGGATTACAAAAAATTTGACACAGGGGGTTGAAAGAGCACATATGCATGCGTCGTCATCCTTCAAGGTATGAGGTACAGCTGCATGAACAGGATGAATATGAGTGGATCTACATGGCTTGCGAACCACACAAATCACAAACAATGACTGGGTATGTCGTGTGTAAGCACAACCCACCGTCACCCTAGAAGAGATGTAAGCACGGACCATGTAGGCATAAGTATGATCCGGCGTATCCGGGTTCTGTACCTAGGCTATAACCAACCTGGGCAGTCGAAACCGAGGCTGAACAAGAAGATCTTGATAAGGTGGTAGTGATGGTGGTTGGAAAATCTGCCAATCTTGTCTATATTCGTGGGAAATCCCTAAAGAAGTGCTTCCATCCGTCTTGACGCTGTTCTCTGTCTCACGGGTGATGGATAATGACGCAATTGACTAGGCTTGAACCCGAAAATAAGATATAAAAAGAAGCATGCTGCTGGGTTTATCTCAGTTACATAAAGTCGCGTGTACCTACCCCTATGTACAAACAAAACAAACTCCTAAATCACGGAACGGGCCGTCTTTGATCCAAACCTACCCAACAAAAATGGCTCGTGAGGGGGAGCTGGCTGGCTAGTTGAACGGATGGATAGATCGTTCAATATCTGCGGTTATATTATTGTGATGGAGGCCTATACTGGGCGTACGCGGCGGAATTGGACGTATGATTCATCAGTATGTTTGGAGAGTAGATGAAACATGTGTCCCGTGATAGCAAACCAACATGTCTTTATTGTTGTGGAGTCGCTATATTCCCGCAAACGAGTTCCGAGCAAACAAAACCGTTCTGCCCATTTATGTCGAATGCTGCATCCCGTCTCCTCACGGCTGCTGAAAGAAACGAAATCTTCGCCACACTTCATGCCAGATCCCGTCTGCAGCCCCGAAACAACCTACAACCTATAACCTGCAACCCCCCTCTCCGCCCGCCTCCACTCTGCTCGCTTGAAACAAAGTGGGTAGCGAAAAGAGACCAAGGACTTGGACTCGGTTCCTCCCCACACTAGACAGTGATCAGGGTACATAGAGTGGCCCAACTGGCGATGACACCACTTTAGGGACACCCAAGCGGTGTACAGTACAACTTTCAGCCAACTTCATCAAATCCACTACTGCCTACTGATTATAGGTACTCCAAGATGCACGAAATCCATAGCGTGAGAACGTAGGGCATAGCATCTTGGGGGCTGCATTATAGTACCAGCCACAAAGTATCCTTGATACCGGTCCCACCATGTAACAAAATTGGCGGTGAACGCAAATTCATGTATCAGCACTCGTCCTAGTACACCATAGAAGCGGGGTTTGCGAAACTACTCGCCGCTTGTTGTGTCAGAGCATTATCGGTTATTACTCGAGAAAGCCACAAATTATTCCCAGGAGGAGGGTCGTAGGGATACTGGTTTCACGGCGGAATGGTGATGATGGTCCGTGGGTTCCCGCTGCTCCCCGGTTAAAAATATACCCAAAACTCAGTTTAGCAACAAAAGGAGCCTCGGCTTCGGCGTAGGGTATGTATCAAGTAGATAGACGAGATATGTCGGAAGTTGAACTGTCAGCCACTGTAGATATTGTGAATTTTAAAGTGGATGCTACGCACTTTATATGGCAGAGAGACAGATAGTGTGCAAGTTCTTCATATGGGAAACCGAAACTGCCCTAGTTAACGTGGTGTATGACTTCTTCCACACGGTTGTTCGGATTCTGTTTTGTAGCCTCCTCGACATAAAGAGCTAGGTGGTTTTCGTTGTCCCCGTAGGATAGTTAGTTCATTCATTGTAGTAAACAAGCTTCTGCAGCCTACCATCCTTACGGTCCGACTATTCCTGGACGAGTTTCGGCCGCCGATGGGCAATGCGGGGGGATGTGCGAAATTGTGCTACTGCTGTGCGACCACATCAATCCTGTATGTAGCCTCATAATGGCGGCTGAAGTGTTGTTGCGGTGGGCAGGGGTCGAGGCTAATATAGACGGCGCTATGCTGCGGGGAAGCCGAATCAAAGGTCCCACCTTCCCTGGGTTCCAGGTTCATATATGAAAGATTGTCGTGTTGGCTAAATGATAGAATCCATGCTAAAGGGGGAACATCATGCGATCTATCGCCAATGAGTAAACGCGACGTATTATGCGGCTATCGTGGTTGCGGGCGGAGCCGAGACAGTCCCAGACAGCCGCTGATAGCAAAAGCCATGCTACTAAGCAACCGCGAGGGACTCGAGCGGAATTTGCCGCATACAATTCTCAAGAAGGAAGGAGTCTTGAATGATCACGCGAGGGTAGATTGATTAGATACTGAACACTAGTTTAAGTGGAGATGGGGAGTCGACACCTCCTTTGTCCTTTTCACTCGTGTCATGATTCACGAAGCCGACCAATATCACCCCTATTTGATTCGCCACCCAGGCAATGCTTCATGCTGGCACCGGAATCGCAATCGCGCGCTTTCCTACCCCGAATTACGTACCGCATCAACCTCTAGGCGCAATTCGCTTCTTTTGGTACTGTTGAGGGGCTTCAGGGACCTGATGATTAGTGATTCTTGAAAAGCGTATCCGTTACCTACGAGGAGTCGAGTTTTTGGTGGTGCGGGGACGTCAAAATATGTATTTGAGAATGGGCTAAACGCACGGACTCCCGCTGATCTACCCGCACGTCACCGCCGGAGATTGCAAGTCGTTTTCGACGACTTCTGCCCTGTATTCATCGATTTTCATTTATCCTATCTAAAGAATTTTCACACACCCAAATCTATCCGCCGGTCCGTCAGCCATCCAGTCTCACCCTAATCTCATCGAATGTTCGTACGCCACGCCCCCATTTACTCCTACATATGCCAAGCGAAAAAGGTATAGTGTTCGGCACTACCGCGAATAGTACAAGAGTCGGTCTCACTGTCAAACGGTTTCAAACTCTGCTGCTGGTTCCGAGAGCAAAAGATTATAGACCAGTGGATTCGGAGGTCCAGGACCAAGTTGGGCTGCACTCTAAATACTAACGCATACGACAAACCGTTATGAAGATCATAAAGATCAATTGGGAGGTGACAGGCGACATGGGACTTTGCGAGGAATATACTTGGGTATCATTTTGTGACCACGAATCCTAGAGTTATTCCGGTGTTCGGATCCGCAGCATTGTGGAGTGTGTTTTACGTGGCTTCATGCCGACTCCACTTCCATGTGGGTCATCCGCAGAATAGTAAATCATTTCCGCCTACTGGCGAACATCAGCGTTCGTCTGTATTATTTGTGCGGCACCAGATGGCGGATTTGGAAACCGGTCAGATGTCGGCACCGCCTTTACCGACAACCGTTTTACAGATCTGTCTTGGGCCCTTTAGCATTGCTCCCAATCTTAGGGAGTTTTACAGGCATTTGTATCTGACCTGTGCTCTCCGGGATGCTAAGAGTTGAATTGAAAACGAGGAAGTCTCGGTTACATTGTTCAAGGTAAAAAATCGGTGAGAATCCATGAGGAATAATACTGTTATAAGATTGCTGGCATAAGCGAATGCATGGGCGAAATCTTCTTCCTATCCCCGCAGCTCCTAAACGAGAAGGAAATACTCGATAGCCGCCGTGGAGTCACATTCGCTTTCTTCCAGAAGCCTGGCAAAGTCAAGGTGCTGCATATGCCCTTGCCCTGCGACAGAGGACCTGAGCATCGGGTGTGGTTCTCGTGATACGATACGATACTGTTGGTGAAGATAAGTGTGATTGGTATCGGTGTCAGTTTTCAGGCGAACCAATCTCGTCGCTGTCGGCCACAGGCGAACCTTCGAGAAGTTGTGAATTCGAACAGAAAGTTGCACTCAGGGCGCACATGTTGATGCTGGGTGTCTGTAATATGACGGACGGTGTAAACCATGTGTGGAAATGCTGGGGATTCGTTCGTCGCCTTCCCCAACCGTCCAGCAGGCGCATTTTTGTCTCAAGTCTCAATCTTTCCGCCAGTTCTGTACTGACACATCTTTCTGCTGCTGTTCGAACGTTTACTTTGTTCGGCAAGCAAAAGAAAGAAAATATCGAAGGAATGAAAGAAGCAATTGTGCCGGCACGGAGCTCAGAATACTATGCATGGAAGCAGAATAGATATGGAGAAAGAATATCTAAACGTCAAAGACGCTGCGTCCATCGTGGAGATGACAGGGTTTTGCTGGACCATACATAGCGCCGCTCACTACCATTTCCCCGCACCGCACCCCACCACCCCCCTTTCTCGTAATATGAGCTGCGTCCGTCCATGACTATCTCCAAACCATTACCTTTCTGGGAAGCTCCATGCCACAGGTTTGGATGGGCAGGAAGAACTCTAGCTCTTGTACCCAAATTATCAACATACGAACGTAGATAAGTATGCAAAGAAAGTATGATCAACTTTTCATGAGGGCACAGGGATCGTTAGAATGGATGCAACCTCAGTTCTGTAATCAGCATGAAGAACATGCACTCGCACCCCTTTAGCTCCGTGGTTGATGTAGATATCCAGCCCACCTTCATCGCGGGCCATTCCTTACCCATAATGTGTTTATTGAGTATTAGTTTATGCTCCAAACTCTAGGTACCCCGGTTCACTGACGCCGGCCCCTCCGGGGTTGAACGTAGGAATCGAGATATATAAGCAACTGGGTTAGGTTCCCTCCGGTCAGTTGCAGCGCACAAAGGGTATTATGTGCTTAATTTATTAGTATTATGTATACGGAAGAGTTTCATTCCATCTCGGTGAAGAAGGGCATCAGCGGTTATCTTCGTCCCCATACCTCTCCACTGGTTCCCTACCTCTATTCTCAGAGTAAACCGGCGACCATACGGTTGGGATGGGTCGTAATAATAATTCAATAATACTTCACTATGCAATTTGATTCAATACCATCTCTGAATATTGAAGATATTTCTCGACTCGGTTTGCTCCTGTGCGTTCAGGATGAAGTTGTAGATTATATGATGACGATGGTAATGGATGAAGGTGATGTGATGGTGAATCACCTTATCGTTCATACTTTCCTCTTTCTTCCTCAGTATTCGATGTCATCCAGCGACACACATCGGAGCTTATGCTCACCCTCTCATATTCTCTGTCCCACAAATCCATCCCGAGCGAGCGCTTCTCTTTTGACGTCACTAGCAGTCCACCACCACCGCCCACCATCAAAAGCCAACCACGACGTTGTTGCTTGCCCACCTTCACGTCTGTTGTCTCTGGATGGGTTGGAGCTGCAGGATAATATCCCACTCTCGGGTTGGAAAATAATATCCCTTCCGACAATTGTGATTCAGAGTGGGGAGGAAAAAGCAAATAAACCATTCGACCGCAGCGGAGACGAGAACGGGCTAGCGAGAGTAACCACCTGGTGACAACCAAAACCAAGCAAGTCTCGGTTGCGACTGGCGGAGAAGCCCACAGAAGGAAACCCCCAACCACTGCGTTCACTGGGTGAACACGAATTCGTTTTTCCCAATCCGCCAATCCGACTTGACCGAGCAATCATTTTCCCCGCCGACACGAACAAAGGACTTCGGACCTTCGCGGCCTGAGCGACGCGACAATTGCGATACGGCTTTCTTTGCTCTCTGTTCTTTCTGCTTGCGCCGGGTCCGAGCGCGATCACTATAGTTAGTTGGTTTGGTTCAGTGGGCAACGTTGCTGGGGACACAGCAGTTAATTACACTTCTCCAAGACGCAGACGACGACAAGCGGAGATAGGAGGACGGACAGCAAACGCTACTTACTTGGGGAGGATCCAAAGGCTCAGAGCGCTGCAACAACTGAAGAAGGTCCGACTCGGGGCGCAAAGGCGGGAGCCCAACTTAGGAGGAGGCGAGTGCTCCTTATAGTTACCCTCGTCGCCTCTTCTCTTTGGCGATGCTGATCTACGACTGACCAGCCCACCAAACACCAACCACTTATTACCTCGCGGTTGTCTCTCGTCATCTCTCCCAACGACCCTGTGTGCTCTACTTTCTCGGTTTACTTGGCGTTCCGCTAGATTCCGTCATTCAATCTATAATTCTGGACAAGAGCCCATACTCTCTTCACTACCGGCTTCCTTATCCTACATCACAGGGTCGAATACTCGTTCACAAGACTTCCTATTGGAAGTAGTGTAGGAAACCACCGTCAATGCATGTTGCGCGTGTCTGCGGCTTGGGCGCGCCATAAGTTTTTATCATTCTGTCTACCTACAGCCTCCGTACCTTTTTTATTTCATTCACGGCCAGACTACGCCCGCAAGGGGGTGTTGTGCGCCAGTCACCATCTAACATCAAAACGTGGTAGCCCTGTGCTCTAGTGGTTTGGAGGAGGATTCTAATATATTCTCCGACGCTCCGGGAGTTTTCTGATTTGCCCTCCACGAATTCCCTCGAAAGCTGCGAAATATTGGTTGAAACCTTTTTGATAGCCCGCCAGCCATATTGTGCAAACTGTTCGCGACACCCATCAGTTGTGGACTCCTTTAATAATCAGGCAGGCATCGGATATCAGCCAATTTGTAGGGTGTCCGTGTCTCTCTTCAATGTCTGAGGAGAACCGCTACGACTCCCATCCGATTGCAGTACCTAGTCACTATTCGATACACGTTCCTCAAACGAACGGAGGTGTCCTTTACCCTAGTGTAGCGCCGCAAACTCCAGGCAATCAATACAGATATCGAGCGGAAGGCCCCGAGTATCGTTACAATATGAACGGAGTTGCTGGAGGCCCACAGCCCAACCATCACCCCCACCAGCCATTTCTATACGGCGGTGCTATGCCATCGGTTTCCCGAGGTCCTCCGCAATGGCAGCAATTTTACGCCACGTCCGACACCGAACAAGCTCGTCGAAATCTATCTCACGACGCTGCACAATCTACCCCTGCTCCATACCCTCCAACTGAGATGGCAGATTCTTGGAGTAAGGCACCAACATCGTTTGTAAGGTCTCAACATTCTCAGAATCAAAATTTCTCCCATTCCCACAATATGGGAGGCCACTCTTCAAATTACAACCTTCACCATCATTCCCAGTCTTACAGTCGACCACTACACAATCCACTAGAACCTAGCGCAGCACCATCGCCCCCGAACCCATATCCTGGTTCACCAAGAACTCCAATCTCGTCCCAGCAAACCGTTGGTACGAACGGTATACCTGCACCACAACCTTTTAGGCAATCAAGTCAGTCTCGAGCCCCGTTAGCAGTCTCAACAGCCGCATCGGATAACTCAATATATCGTTCCGAACCTTCGTCAAGCCATGCAAATAGTTATCCCAATTCCTGCCAATCTTCACCTTCCACAAATTCGCTTCTACCACGACAGGGGAGAAATAGCATGGTTTCTCCGCTGGGGCCACCAGTTAACCCCCCTTCAAACTACGTTGAGAACAGCAATCACTGCTCTTTCGTACGCCGAGATAGCGATGGCTTTGGCCGACATCCAAACGTTGCCGAAAATGACAGGAAAGGACCCGGGTCGGTCCCAAAAACAACACAAAGCCACTACAGCCAACCTGAATATGACTCGGAGGACGATAAGCAGGTTAAGAGAGAGAGACACTCGAGATCACCAAGCGTTAGCATGAGCCCAAGGACTGCTCGGGCTGATCGCCCGAATGACCGAAGCCCCTCGTTTTCCGGGTCGGCTACCAAAGAGTCTAAATCCGGATTGGAATTGCCAGGCAAGAAAAAGGGCATGCCGGTATTTCGGGGCAGCGACGGGACCGATTACTATGAAAACGAGCCTGTTCCTCCAGGGGTGGAAATCCCAGAGGGGTGGCAAATAGGAACCGGGAAGCAGACGAAAGGACTTTTGCTCCCAAGGGTAAAAGATGGCATTCAGGTGAACCCAGAGTGGGGATTTACTGCAGGTGGGAGGGCAAGACAGCGGCTACCACAGGCTTGCAAAAACTGTCGAGCAAAGAAAATTCGATGCGTGTAAGTGGACGATTAGTGGAGGGGCCATTCATGTTGGGGGGGTCGATGGCTAAACGTTTTCCACAGAGAGAGCGACTATGACGAGTTGGTGTGTCAGCACTGCATGAAAATGCGGATTCAATGTCAACGGTATGATAAGTAAGTTCGATATAGCGGGAAATGGATTCCATTGCTGATACCGCCTTTTCTTGTAGGGACGACGATAAGAAGAAAAAGCATCGAGCAAGCCAATCCCAGGAATATATAAAAACGGAGAATGGCGCCGGCCGCTCAGTGTCGGTTGCTTCGGATACCGGAATGCCAATGGTTAAGAGTGGAACTAAAAAGCGGAGGTCAACTGATGAAAGCTTAAACGGCAACAAAAGGCTCAACCGGGGGACTGGGTCAAGAGCGAGTTCTATCACTAGGGAGCCTTTGAATACCAATCTAGCGGATTCTTCACCGCCGGTTCGGCGTCAGCAGATGCAATCGGCCCTGCCTTTGGAAACGGAGAAGCCGCCGCTATTTCCAAGCGACCCCACGGATGCTACTGCCGTCAGACAAGACCAGGCCGACTCTAGAGGAAAGCTGGTGAAGGCGTTGCGAGAAAACCAATTCCAGGTGTCCCAATCGCAGGAGATGTATGGGCATGGCCGGACAAGTTCAATGCCAGACTCTTCTCCGTATTCGTACACTTCTACGTCTCCAACAACCTCAGTTTCGAATGGTCCCCTTGGTTTTATAGAAAATCAGACTTATGGAGTGATTACCGAATCTCGACACCGTACTATGCGTAGCTCGACGCCCGCAACCATGACGGGAACACCGCCAATGTCTTCTATACCCCATGCAATTGGAGAGGACCCAAGACATCTTGACCTTCCGGGTCCACCCAAACTCTTTCGCCTTATGGAGGCATATTTTGAAAACGTTTACTCGCAAACTTACGCATTCTTACATCGTAAAACTTTCATGGAAAACCTTGAGAATCACCCACTGGTTTTGTTGTTTTCCATGTGCGCCGTGGCTGCTCGATTTTCGGACTACGCCAGTTCCGAAACGGTATATGCAGCCAGGGCGAGGGAGTTGATTATGTTGAATTATGACAGCTATACTTTGGAAGTGGTCCAAAGCATGGTGAACATGGGACTGCATGATTTTGGCAGTAACAATGGGCATAAAGCATGGATGTTTGCAGGAATGGCGGTGAGAATGGGCGCTGCGTTGAATATGAACCTTGAAAACCGAAAGAAGGAGAAAAATAAAAACGTCATTGCAAAGGAGTGTGCTAGACGTACTTATTGGTCATATTATCTCATGGATGTCCGTGCCTTCTTCCACCACTTGCATCGGCCCATTTACTGACTTCATTTGTGTACTAGAGGTTCAACAGCTACGGAGTTGCGCGGCCGTTCCTCACACAAGATCACGACTGCCACATACAACTACCTTGTAACCAGCCGTCATTTACCAACGGCAGGTATGTGGTTACAGAGCACCTCCTCGGCCCGAACCCTTATCACCCACAAGGAGGATCGAAATATATGGGTGCAATGGCCTACCTTGTTCGAGTTGTTGGCATATGGGGAAACATTTTGAGACAGATACACCTTTCTGGGTTTCAGACATATTCAACCGGTGAAATGTATTCGCACAACGGAAATCAGAGCATAGCCGGAAACGAATTCAATGATTTTATCGGTAAACTTGAGAGCTGGAGGAAGACACTCCCATCCGGCCTCCAGTATTCGAATGAAAACCTGGCTGGTCAAATCAAAGTTGGAACTACTGGCGCGTTTGTGATGATGCATGTCATGTGGCATACCGCCATGGCATATGTTCATCGTTATGTGCGAACTGTTGGTGTCCCAAAAGATTTCATCCAAGAGAATATACCGTCCAATGTCATTGTCGAAAGTATTCGAAAAGCGTTCGTTCATGCCGATGCGGTGTTGCAAATTATGTGTCATGTTCAGCAAAAGAAAAACGAAGCCAGGCTAAGGGGTGAACCGCCAGTCACCGTGAATGCGCCTTTCCTAGGACAGGCAATCTCTGATGCATGCAACATCACTGTTATTCGAGCGTTGGAAGTCCGTGGTGAGCTGAGTGGAGTACATGCACAAAGACACAGGGTCACAGTAGGAGTGGAGTGGTTAAAGGAGCTTAAACTTTATTGGAAGCCCATAGAGTCGATGTACAAGAAGTTGAAGAGGACATGTCGGAGCCTTGACCGGAGCTCCCACCCGCCATCGGCACAACTAAATACTCCAGAATCCAGTGTCGACTCGGGCCTGCAACCAGGCCTTCATTTTAGTATCGATCCCCGCGAATATACCGCAGACCCTACCACGGATCCAACATTTCGTCCAAGCCCGGAGTTTCCGGCATTCCGGGATTATTTGCAAGTGATCCCCCCGAATTTTTTTAGTGAAGCTTTCGGTGCGGGTGGGTCACAATATCATATTGCTGAATACGCACGAACCGAAGGCGGATTCCCGGATTTGTACCCATACAGTAGTGATCCCCAACTTGTGTCCGGCGTCAGTGCAACGTACGAAATCGAGATGTCGGGCGGTCTACCCCTTGGCCCGGAAGACATGCCAGTAGATTCCATGCAAATGGATCATTCCACCATGACGATGGGCGGCGGCGGCGGATCATACATTCTTGGTATATCCGAAGCGTGCGAGTCCTCGGATGACGACGACGATGGAGACGACCCTGCATCTCCAAAATCCGATAAGGAACAAGTCGAGAGGGACAGACACGCGGTGTACTTTGACCTATCGGCAGTGCGCGACGGGAATCTGCAGGACTCTTCGTCATCGGATTCCTCCGGGTATAGTCGCCGAGCAAGTGAAGCCGCGACGATAAAACACGATAATAACCCGATGGATGTGCTGAATCTCATCAACACCGATGGCATCGCAGCTAGGTTGCAGGATCATCAGAATGGACCCGATGAGTTTACCGGTCCAAGAGGAGCTGCGGCACCGGAAAATACGGAGATGGGAGGCCAGCCTAATCTGGATAATAGTGGTACCGGCCCCGGCTAGCAATTAGAGTTTGATGGACGGGCTGCGGACGACGACGAGGCAGACAGACAGGATATATGGGAATTGATTTATTAGTGCTTTTTTGGGTGTCAGGAAGGGGAGCAAACGGAGTTTCTTATTAATTTTAGTCCTTTTTTTTCCTTGTGGGCGGTGGGGTTTTTTCTTTTGAGTTTCGTTCTTTTTTGAGTTTTCCTATATTCGATATCCCACATCTGAGCAAGTGTATGTGACCATTATGTGTGTTTTCCTTGTCTTATTACTATCGGTGTTTCTGAGCAAGGGTTTATTTTTTTTCACTCCTATGTGATATGTGCCTTAAGTAGTGCCCTACATATGATATCTGTTCGGCTGGGGGTCTTTGTTTGCTTGGTTTTGTTTGTTTTACACAGCATCTTGATGGGGCGGGCGGGGCGGTACCTTGAGCGTGGTGTTCTTTCGTTTGATGATAATCTGCGGGCTGGGTTGGGGTTAGGGAGGGAGGGTGCTATTCTTTGGTTGCACTATCAATTATATTCTTCTCTTCAATTTCTTCATATTTATTAACATTTAACATTTGAACCCTACTTTGAGTTTGGAAACCTGGTATGCTTTTTGTGTTTTGTATGAGGGATTGGTTTTTATATATCAGTAAGGCTTTATACCCCTCCGCGTTTCATCTCATAGCTGGGCGAAATTTATGAGTTTTTTTATGTGGTATATGATGGGTACGGGTTTCGATTTTTTGATTATTTTTCCGGTAGAATATCCTCCCACCCCCAACGCTACTATATATCTGCAGAGATCTACCTACAAATTGGTTCCCCCCCTCGCTACAGCAGGAGCAGGGCGCGCCACCGATCCGCCCCAAAAAGGGGGGGTAACAGACGAGTGCAACATTTCTCACATACTCTAACGAAGGGCCGGGGAAACTAAAAAAGTGCAACAATATAACTAAAAAGTTTCAGCTACTATATGCAGTCAGCAAAATTTTTTTTTCTAGCGGGGGGCGTATGTGTGTGATTATGTTTTCTTTGCTTCTTTTTCGCTTTGCGTCGGGATTGAGATTGTGGGGGAATAAACCGGTGCGGTGCATGCCACCCAGCCCCATGGACGCAGGTCTCGGTAGTTGCACGCAACATGTAAGTACCGTCGTGCGCGTGGCGCGGAGAAGTATGGACGGGGGAGCTAACGGGGACATAACGGGGGACAACCCCGGGCCTTCGTTTGGTGTTGATGACGAGGACCCGGCTTCCTCCGCCCTCGGTTTGTATCACTCGGTTCCCGCACCCTTGCATACCCCCTCCCCCACCAGCTCGAGTGGAGGGCGCAAGGGATCGGGGTTTGTTACTTCCGGTCGTCGGGGCGGGAGCGGGCTTACCGGAGCTTCGATCGTGATGTCGTACCCTTGAAACGTTGTGGGGAATTTTTTTTTCCCTTTTTTTTTTGTGCGTGCGTGCATGAGGGAATTTGAGAGGAATTCCCAGTTGTGACCTCTTGGAAGTGTGCCGGGAGATCGACGACGGGCTGTGGAGTGCGGTAAGTGCTGGGAAGAACCCGGGAGAGGGAGGCTGGTATGTCACGGCGCCGGCCGCGGGTCTTGTCCCCGGGGATTATCAGGTGGGCGGGTGGGGTAGAGCGGGAGGCTCCTACTCCGAGACGGGGGGGTAGGGAGGAGGCTCGAAGTGGTGGCTTGCGGGAGTGTAGGACGGCCATGGTGGGTTCTGGCTTCCGGCCGCGACGACCGGTCATGGAGTTGCACTCGGTTGGTCGTCTCTACCGGTTGCTTTATGGCACCCCTACGTCCGTGGCTTTACGGTGGGTGGGCCAGATGGCCGTGCGGTAATCTTTCTCTCCGGTTTTCGTTCTGTCAACGGAACGTTGGCAGCTCATTGGAAGCGGGGATGAGAGGAAGGGGCGGAGAAAGAGAAGAGAGGGAAGGGGAAGGAGCAAGAGTAGGATAGAATGAGGACGAGGAGGAGGAAGAACGGGAATTGTAACTATCCGGTCCTACTAAGTATCGTCATGATTTAGCACACCTATCTGTCAAACCAAATCCACTTGCGCATGCCTGCACGGTAGCGGCATGGGCCAATACTCGCAAGGAACCGTATCCAAGCTCAGACCGCCCGGGGTGACCCTCATCTGTCGATGGTACAGCTAATACAGTATACTCGCTTCGCTCTCCTGCTCACAATTACTCGTTGCTCCCAGTGCTACTCGATAGTACCGCATCCACCTCTCCGAATCTTTCTCTAATCCGCTGCCCACTTCTCTTGCTTTTAACGATAGTTTGGAGACACGGGCCACCATTTATGGACAAGTAGAATCTCCGAAGCCCTCTCCGCTATCATACCTCTGGAAGGTTTGGTTCTTGGAATCCCGAGAATGTTCCCTCGAGACATTCGATATTGGGACTCGGTTTATGCTGTATATAATCACTATTTATACCCAATCAGTCACAGATTTACCCTGATGACCTCTTGTTGGGTGTACGAAAGGACTTTGTATCCGATGCATTTGAACATCTCACGAGATCACATGCACTCACTCGGTAACCTATGAGTTGTCGTGGTGATTGTACGTCTCGGAGAGAACAGAAGGCCATACGTACCAGTTGCTCGGATCATATATCGTCACTCACGATGTGTTCCGACACAACACTCGGCTCGATGCACGGTGTCGAGTAAAAGACTGCGACCTCGGCGTTTATAGCACCCCGTTTTACTTGGTTGATGTTTACAGCGCTTGGCGTTCACAGCGCCATGCCCCACCATTCAAGCTAGGGAGCTGTTCTGTTATATTGATGATCACCGCAATTGTAGATCCGCGCAAGGAAAATAACTCCGACGCACAAATACATCTTCAAAACCCAACTACAAAATATACCTAAAGCTCCTACTCATATCCCCGACTTCACCCTCCCCCTCCTCACTCTCCACAACCACCCCGCCGCGCCCTGCATCCCTCTCCATATTCTCCCTCCTGATTCCGAGCACATACGCCGTCGACGCCACCATCGACAGCGCCGCAAACGCAATGCACACCGAGTAGCCTGTCTTGTAGTACGGCGCGTCTTTGGCCAGGAATAAGAACGTCGCTATGATACCGCCCAGGTTCCCGAACGAAATCTGGAACGCGCTGCCGATCGATCGTCGGGTGTGGCCTGCGAGGTTGGTCTGGAAGTAGCAGACAACTACTGGCATTGCCGCGAATGCGCCTGTGGTTTTTAGATTCAAGGTTGAGATGCTGGAGGGGGGGAGGGGGATAGGTACCGGGATACGACATGAATAACCCTCCGTATTGTGCACTCCGATTGGAGTGCGTAGTCATCAATACCACGAAACCTGCAATCGTGATGAGCGAGGTGAAGATTATGAACCAGTATCTGTGTTTCAGCCAGTCTGACGCAAACGCGACGATCATGGCTAGTACCCAGGCCGATAAAGCTACCGGCACGGTTCTGATGGAGGCTTGGATTGAGGAGTAGTGCCAGCCTTTGATGATTGTTGGCGCGAAGTACGCGAAGCCATATGCTGCGGAAATTTCAGCTGGTGATTACATATGGTTACTCTTGCACGTACCAGATACGATGAAGCCGAAATACATTAGTGCTCCGAGCATGTACTTCCCCATGTATCAGCAACTACAGAAGGAAGGAGCTAGAGAACAAGTACTTTGTAGTCCGTAAGGACCACCTTGAGATCCCGAAATCCCACCGGTGGCTTCTCGCGTCCGCTCTTGCCGACGTCTTTTCGGAGGCGTGCCAAAACCCATTCGCGCTCGCCGTCGGAGAGCCATGAGACATCTTCTGGGAAATCAGGGATGAGGAAGTAACTGCCCAGTCAGCACCGATTCTTTGTTCCCCAGCGGAGCAAAGTTACCTCAAAATTCCAACCAGACAAGTCAATGCCCCTTCCTTCGGTTTATCAGCAGTGTACCGGTAAAGGGAAGAGACAGCCGACCAAGATGAAGATCCAGCGCCACGCCTTTTCTTTATCAGCAGATTCGCGGACACGGGGAGGGATGCCGGACCAACTTCCCGTGGTAGCCATCCATCTTCCCAATCGCCGAGGCAAGCAAGCCTCCGAACGCCCCCGCCAGAGCTGTCGAGATGAAGAAGAAGCTGAAGCGCTTCTGAGATTCCTCCCGCCGATACCACATCGAAACTACGGGGTTAATATAAGCTACCGCCCTGTTCTTTACGCGGAGATTCGGACTTACGGATGTAAAAACATCCCCTGAATAGGTTAGCTATGATACAACGTAGCTTAATAAAGGACCACTTACGGAAACAGTCCGGTCTCGAAAAATCCCAGGAAGAACCTATCAACGTCAGGATATACATATGCCCTTAAGTGTCTTTAGTTTCTACTAACCTAGTTGCTAGCAGCCCGCCGTAGTTGGTGACGAATCCCTGGAGACACCCGACCAAACCGAACATGAATACGCAAAAACTTAGGTATCTGTGGGGTTTGAATCGTTTGAGCTGGAAATTTTCATCAACATTGCGCCTTCGTTGTCTGTTGCAAGCAACTGCCTACCAATGCATTTGATGGAATCTGCATATTGTCAGTATCCACTTCATGCATAATTGGAGCAGGAGGACTTACCTCGAACAATATATACGGGATGAAGAAGATACACAGAGCAAAGTTGTACTGTGTTCCCTTAAGCTTCAGCTCCTTACTGAGACCGAACACGGCCGCATTGCTGCACGCATCTGTTAGAATCCACCTCCCGTTGTCAGAAACCAAGTGACCTGCCCAATATTGACGCGATCCAGGAACGCAACCAGATAAGCGAGCGTCAGGATGGGGAGGACTCGAAGGTCGATCTTTGTCAATATACGACGACCATCAGTCTCCGAATCCGAGCCAGAATCCGTCTCAGGGTCTAATTCTTGGCGAGTGGCTGCCGCTTGAACCGAACGTAAGCATCTAATATTGGTAATTGCAAACGGTATCCTACCCTTCTCCGTGGACATTGCGGCGTCTTGAAGTTCCAGAGAATCGGAGTTGATATGGGCCCAGCTGCTCTGGTTCTCACAATATTGTGTCGCTTGAAAACTGGGATGACGGCTGGTTTATGAATGCAGAACTGGATCTCGAGAGATAAGAAGGGTTTTTCGTGTGGATGAACCGGTTAATATAATTCGCGGCTTCTTGCTGCCAAATATATTACTTGAGTAAGATTCTACAAATATGTAACGGCTGACAACAGACCAATGCATCGTTGTTGGCCAGGATCTTAAGGCGAATGGGGCTACTACCCGTGGTGCAGAAAGACTGCATTCGGGTATCCAACTCTTCGCGGAGCAGTAGTTACTTTCGTGCAACCTGAAAGTGATGGAGAATTAATCTACGTAAGGCTAGCGGCGATAACGGGGATAGACACCCACAATACTGATCACCCGAGGTCGCTGTCGTCGGTCATACCTGTTCAGAATCCGTGGTTTCTGGTGTGAAAGTGAGAATATATGAATCTCATCTGCTCGCGTAGAGAGCCAAGTAACGTCACGACAGCGCTAAATTTGACAAGCGCCACATCCGGAACCTTAAATATTCTCCGAGTGACCCAGCTAGAGTACATACAGCGGGTGGAAAAAAAGTATTAAGTAAACGGACGATAACCGGCCATTTATAGCCACACAGCTCAAAGCAGGTACTTCACTCAGTCAGCATTGTAAATGAAGGTTCTGGTTTCTATGGTATTAAATATCAGACCATTGTTGGACATTCATTCTTACTGTATTACACGAATTTCGCTTTGGGGGTGAGTATTTGCAAATAGTAACTCTCCTTGTAGTCACCGGTTTCATTCGATAAGAATAGCTACAAAGATAATGAGAATCACTGGGCATATTCAAGGGGTCCTTCTGAGCATTGTGACTAAATTTTGTACTTTAGCGAGAATTTATTCTGCTATTAACACAGTTTACTGCTTACAGTGCGTTTACTTAACACTTTTCCACTCGCTGTACTAAGTACATACAATCCTCCTACGACGAAACAAAAGCCAACTCTCCTTACCGCCTCCTTGTGATTACACCCGTGTAGGCTCCTCCACAAACCACTCATCTCCGTCTTTCAACAACTCACTGCTCTTAATCCCCGTCCTAATGAGCTTCATCTCATCCACGTCCTGAGGACGTATCAAGACTTTTACTTCACCAGGCTTATCTGGCATCTCTATTGGCCATATGAGGATCAATTCGACCGAGAACGAATGAGTGAAGTACGTGAATTCGTCGGGAATGACACACACAACCCTTGTACGGTATTGGTCTTGATCTTGGCCGAGAAGCTTGTGGTCGAGGAAGAGAATACCAGTCGTGTCGTCGGAGCGAATGCGAAACAAGTTTGGGGATGAGATATAGGCAAGATCTTTACTGATGGCAACAGGATGTGGGGGCGATGTATGTTGAGAAGGTACAGCTTGGATTAGCCGTGGGGGTAGCGGAAACGGTACTGGCCATTTTATTTCATCCCGTTTGACGTTGCGATCGACGTTGTAGACATACTTCCCACACAGTGAGAACTGAAGGTCTGCTAGATACTCGTCTGTGAAAGTCAGCGGCAGTTCCCATAAGGGAGACAGCAGATTGTTTGAAATTCGTACCAGTTAATTGTGTTGTGGTGAGTAAATTCTGTTCTGTGATCTCTGCGAGCCAGGCTCCGTTCTCAAACATGTAGTTCCAATACGAGAATGCGAACAAAGTGGGGCTGGTTGGATGGAAGGCCACTCTAATAGCCTGCGGATCCATAGTTGCGTCATCGCCAATGGAATGAGAAACTTGCAACTTCCATGCTCTGTCCGATGGAGAAGTCCCTTTATCATATATTTTCAGGAGAAAGAGATTTTGTGTTGTCGTGATACAAGCCAATCTCGTTTCGCTCTCATTGAAAGTCGCGCTGATGAGCTCATCCGCACTGCCGAGGGGCAAAACCAGGGGTTCCAGAGCATTAGAGTTTCCTTTGTGGATGCAGAACAGCTTCGATTTCACCGCTAGATAGCCTCCATTTGGGCTCAATAAGATGCTATTAGATACTGCAGACTTTAGATATCGCGGGTCTCCGGTGCGGCGATCAACAGGGCCATCAAGTGACCAACTCTCGACGAGGACTTCTGGTTTCTCTTGGCTTCAACACATCAAGTCAGTATCAGTTATGATCCCGAACCCATTACTTACTTTATTCTAGAACACATTGCCAGCACGAAGCTCCCACCATTATCAGTAACCATTCCAGAGCTCTTGCCGTCAGCCAAAAGCATCTTTCTAGAACCCCACAGTTGCAACTCTTCGCCAGAGTTCCATTCGATATTAAGGTTTCGTTCGATAACATCGCCGTCTGAGGTAACAATTTCAACAAGATCGCTTCGGGCAGCGCCCGGCACAATTGAAAAGGCCAAAGATGTATCAAAGTCTTTGAAGAGGTATATCATGTGAGCGTCATTGCGTCCCAAAGTCCAAACAACGATAGACGAGCCGCCATGATATGACTCGGATGATACTTCGCTGTCACTGTGTCTGATTCCCGGAAGCCTAGCAACTATCCTTCGTTCGTCTTTTGTGAATTGCGGGAATTGGATGCGCGGAACCTTGGCCATAGGAAGCTCAATGCTCTTATTATCTTCAACATTGAAACACATTCGTCGATGCTCCAATACGCTCCCACAGAGTTCTTTAAAGAAAATTACAAGGTTATTTCCCGAGGGACTGAAGGCTAGAATGATAACTTGTTCCGAATACCCCTTCTCGGCTGGAAAAGAGTGCTTTAAAATAGAATTGCCGCAGATATCGAGGACCTCAAGCTCTGTCTGGTTGTTTACTCGAGCAACACGAGCACCATTACCACTGAAGCATGTGTTAACAACACCTAAGTTTGGGTCAGGGTCATATATGGCGGGCGGACGACTGATTTTTTGTTCGGTAAGAATATTCCAGATCCCGCCGGGAGTAAGAAGGGTGTTATTCTCCCCAAAGCTGACAACGCTTCCGCGGCCCTCTCCCCAAAAGAGGTTGGGCACAGGATCCCGGAAAATAGAACACTGTAAGCCCTCGAGCCGATCCACGAAAGCTATCTCAGCCCATGCATCCGAGCTTTTTGTGTTCGGATCGGTAATTATACTCCAGCAGACAGTTCGGTAGAATGTTTCGGGGCCGTTTCCACCCAGATGCTGGGGACAGAAGGTGACCGCCACAAAGGTTCCACGGTCTCGTGCGGCTGCTGATCGCACCACCCATTGACCATTTGGACTTTGTTCTTCCATATCTACCGCTGGGCGAAAGCGCATATGCTTCTTCATAAGTTGTCGATTTAGGCGTATGGTATCTGCAGCACGTTCTGTGGCGAAAAGGCTATCGGTGACGCGATCAAGGTGGACCCAAGATTTCTCAAACTTCCAGACTTGCGCCGAACGCGTGCGGTTTGGCCTAACTGCTTGGACACGCTGAGATCTAGGATTTTTAGGATTGGGCAGACAAGTATGAACAATTTGAGGTTTTCGGGAAACGGTTTTACCATAAGAGTCCAGGAACTCGATTACCAGAGTCATCCACTTCCCAATTAATGTCTCCATTCCCGCCGCGACCAAGCGCTCAGCTGTGTGAGACGCAAATTCTGCCCCAGCCTGACGTATGTACTCTTCGAGCCAAAGAGTAGAGAATTTCTTTTCTAAAAAGTTTGCGATTTTGACCACTAATTGCTGTTTCCTGGCCTGAATGGAATCGGACTGTGACGCATCGGAACTCAGCTCGTGGACATCGAGAACATACTCTGGCCAATAAATAACCGCATAGTCGAAAAAGGGATATCGATCAAATTCGGCAGTCCGGATCAAATTTTGCTTCGGAAATAGAATCTCACGGTTCTGGAAGTATGGATCGTCGTGGAGGTACTTTGCTGAGAGAAAGTCGATGCACGTTTGCCCTAACGTAAAGCCAGCTTCCAGACCATCCACGAGGAACGCTGCACAGCCATCAGGTAGTTTAAGTTTGTCTGGCGAACTCTTTAGGAAATCTCGAGTTGAAAGGTGGATTACTCGGATCATGTCACCGTCGTCTAATCCAGTGTATGACACCAGAGATCCACACACTCGCACAATATCTTTTCTTGACCATCGAAGCCCGTAGTCATCATCTTCCTCATCATCGAATAGCTCATCGTCCGGATTCGCAGTTCTTAAGGCTTGCTCGAGCTCCTCAAATCTTAGTGGGCGACTGCTGCCCACAATCCATCTCAACACTAGACGACTGAAATTCTGCAGGTCCTGGGGAAGCTCGCTAAGTTTCTTCAAGATCTTGGCATATACCTCGTTCAACCCGTTTGGAAGCTTCTTTAGTAGATCCCAGATAGCTCGTACGCTGATTTGGTCCTTGACATCCTTGCACATGAGATATGCCCACAGAAACATTCCCCTGTGGTTCTCAATCTTCCCCAGCTCAGCAATAACATTGCTCCGCAATCGAGCGTCCTTTGACGACTGCAGGCGCTCGATTTTGTTGATTTTGTATTCAACAAACGATGCAATATCGTGCTTCACGTCGTCCCCCGACATTTCGATGACCTGGGTAGCAGCAGCCTTCGCAAACTCATCAACGTGTACGCCTGTTTTACGGCCAGTAACCACCACCCTGACAACTTCCGAGTCGGTGGTACTCAGCCTCTGCAACTCCCGCACAAAAGACTTTGCGCCTCTGCATTCATCAATGGCGTCAAATATGAGTGTTATAGCTAACTTGTGCGAGGTTATTGATGCATGGAAAATACTCCACAAGACGTCAAAATCCATTGTAGGTCTGTGGACACGGGAGTTCAGTTCTTTTTCGAAAGACAATAGGGAGCCTCCACCCATGCGAACGAGCTGATCGTAAAGCTGCTGGAGAAGAGATCTCATTGCTGTAAGTGGTGTGTTTTTTGTGTCGTCGTCGGCCTTAAAATAGTGGTACAGAACAATGCCAGACGGCAGCTGCGATGCGGCTTGGGAGATCGCATCAGTGATTAAAAAGGAACTCAAAATTGTCTTTCCTGCCCCGGGTATGCCGTATATAACGAGGAATGCTCCAGTAGGACTTGATCTCCAGGTTAAATATTTCTCTTTGGTCAAAACCCACTTGCAAGTTCCAGTGTGGCGTTTCTTGTCTGCTCGCTTGAAATCTACTTCGAAAGAAGGGGCAGCTATCCATGAAACCAATTTTGCCGTCTGTTCAGTCTTGAAGTACTCTCTTGCCTGTTCCCAATGAGCTGCGTCATCCGAGTAGTGCTGGGCTGCCGCAGCAACGGTAAGTCTGGCTTCCTGCTTGTCAAGCTCGCCTTTCAGCGCTTCGAACTTCTTCGTGATAGACCCTGATAACGCAACTTTGAAGGCGGTTTCTAGCACCCAGACTCTGTTAGAATATCGTCCCCATCATAGGTCGCTATCGAAGAACAGGGCACCCACTTGCAACGGTGGTTCGGTAATGTTTGACGGCTTCCACCCAGAAACCAATGATTGAGATATACAATGATTCCAAAGCAGATTTGACAAGTGGTTTATCGCCAAAAGTGGACTCCAGGCTCCCAACATACTGCAGTTTCTCGCTCATTGCAAGCAGGAACTCCAATGCTTGAACGAAAGAGTCGTGAACGTTTTTAACTGTCTACGGGAAGAATTCATCTGTCAGTCCATGGGCTTTGTTGCAAATATACGGGCGCCTACATCAAAAACGAAGTTCACACTTGCCCAAATGAGGTCTCCTCCCTTCGGCGAAAGCTTGCAAACACCTTGAAGCAAACCTTGGAATGGCTGGAGGTGTATCCTTGCGGTTTCTAAGGCTTCCAACAGACGAAGCGCTCTTCGGTTGCCATGCCCGATGGTCTTTCCCCGCTCCACCAGGTCGTTCAAACTGGTCGGAGTCTCGATTCGAGCGAGTTCCTTTTCGGTAAGTTGTTCCTTGTAGGTTTTCAAGGCCTGTTGAAAGGCACTCTCCGTCGCAGAAGTAGCCATCGTACCTGTACCCGAAACGTGTGTTCTACGGTAGCGATAAAAGCAAAAGATGAAAATGCTGCAGCTCACTTGACAGATGTTCTGTCACGGTGATATGATAGGATACAAGAAATGACCCCGCACAACCTGCAGAACTACCAATCACTGTCACTTGAGGAGTTCCCCATTCCTGTTCGCTGTATTCTCCATAATACATCTTTCGAGAAATATCGTAGAGAAGCACAGAGAGAAGACGGCATGAACGAAAAAAGTGTAGTCAATTTGAGCTAATACGCAAGTCAATCGGTCAAAAACTTAGAGACACTGCAGAGAAAATGTTCTGGGGCAAAATATAGAGGTGAGAAGTGCCGGTACGTGCAGGTCGATAGGCATACAGTAATCTGAAACCCCTAATCCGAGAATCTCGGTAAGTTCCGATGTATTAATCTCACAGAACTCCGACATCACTTACTCCCAACCCATCATGCCACCACAGTCCTCTGCGTTCCGCCAGTCCCTGGCTCCGACATCCGCCTACGCCCGTCACCTCTCCTATTCCGCCGCGCAGAACCACATCTACAATAACCCCGCGCCGGCTCCCCCGACACAGCGAACAGAGCGCGACATCCTCCTCTCTCACCACCGGTTTCTGCAAGAGCACTCATCCGCCACCACCACCACCGCAGAGTACGAGCGCGCCCTCGTTGCCTCCTACGATGCAAAGCTCTATAAGGAATTCGTGCTCATCGAGCTCTCGCAATACCGTGCGGGGCGGGTAGCGATGCGGTGGCGCACCGAGGAGGAGGTGAAGAAGGGGAAGGGGGAACGTACTTGTGCAGCATTAGACTGCGAGGAAGTTAGCGAAGGGGAGCGTGAGGTGTTGTTCAGTTATGTAGAAGATGGCGAAGCGAGGGAGGCGATGGTGAAGGTTAGGTTGTGTGAGCCGTGCGGCGTGAAGCTTACGAAAGCAAGGGAGAGAGAGGGAGGCGGGAAAAAGAAAGAGGAAGGACGATCCCGCAGCGAGAGGAAGAGGAGGGATGATAGAAGACGAAGCGGGTCACGATCGCGCAGAAGGAGAGATGGTAGTGATGGTAGGAGAACACCGACGTCCACTGAAAAGGAGACTGCGGATGTTGAACACGAACGGGAACGAAGGCCGTATCGACGGAGAGACGAGTCCAAGGTTAACACACAGCACAGGTCACCTCGTAGACGAGGCAGATCAAGGTCCCCTTCACCAATTGGGGATAGCGGTGAACGAGGGCCCCGCAGAAAGCAGTCGAAGTCTTTGTATAGGCACCGCCCAGAGTCTGAGGGGGATTGATTTGTCCGATTTGTTGGTTAATTTATCATTGGGGGAGTTTGGGAATCGGCGTAATATTTGTTATATACCACTCTAGATTGAATTACAGGCTAGGGTGATTGGCTGGATATTAGATACCCTATGATTCCTCAAAAGAAGCAATCGATCGAGGCTGAGGAGTTTCGAATGGGATGCTCGATTTCTCACTCGAACAATATGACCCTCTAGCATTAATACGCGTGATCATGAGAATAGACATTATGTCGAGTGATGGGAAATGGCATGTGCTCTCTATGAATTGATTCCTTTTTGTTTACTTGCTGTGTTTGTTTATCTTGGATTCTAAAATAAAGCAGGTGGCCGTCCGTTACAAGAGCGAGATGAATTGAAAGCCAATTTTCATGATGATAGCAATCAAGTAGAAAGGTCATTAGTCGTTGTGTTATTTTCAAAGAACCCAACTGCGACAACTTTACACTTCGCGTCACCTCTCGTCACTTCACCTCAGTCATTCATTGCTGAGCATTCGTTCCTCCAATCCTCTCGCACATTCATCAACACATCACCTCCATTTCCACTCCCCCCTCCACCAGACATCCATCCCTATCTATCCTTCCCGTTTACTCTATCTGTTAGGTGGTGATATCGTTAAACGTTCAAAGCTCGATGTCGCCAGTTCCTGGAACGCCAACACATGGGCCCCGTTCGGTTGTTGGTAGTGGTCAACCCGACGTAGCCCATTCGACTCGGACCTCTGCTTCAGGTACACCGGCTCCGAGGACAATGATGACTCCGGATAGATCTAGCCGTGGAGTCGGCACTCTGTCGTCCCCAATGAGCGCGACGCCATCACCTTCGCAGATCTTGTACAACATGCGTTTATCCGCCGGCGCACCGGCTCGCATAACTCCCAAACGTGGGACACCTGACAGATTTATCCCGTCGCTTACCAGTGCGACGAGCTTTCGCATGGGTGCGTCTACGGCTGACTTATCGCCAGACGAGAGATTGCTTCGACACCACATCAAGGGCAGCCAACGAGAGCGTAGCAACTCCCCGGTGGGACGTGGGCGCGACGCTGATGCTGCAGCGAGAGGCAGCCTGTTAAACCAAAGGCTTTCTGCGGGTGGGGTTGGAATGTTTGCGGTTGGGATTCCTGCTGGTCTTGCGCCAGAGGCGCCGGTGGTTCCACGACAGAGGGGAAGGGAGATCAATGGCAACATCTTTTCCAACAAGAGAAGCCCCGAGAAGGAGAAGGAGTCTCATGAGCTGAGACTTTCGGCCGCTTTGGGTGTGGATAGGTGTAGGAAGGTTTTGACATTTACCGGAGAGAGGGAAGTTGGATCTGGACCAATTGTGAGGCGGGGAGCGATTCCTGGAAGTCCTAGTGCTGTTCCTAGTGCTCGCAATGTTTTGTGGGAGTCTGTTCTCGAGTGTCAAAATGGTCGGTTTGTGGTTGAGGAAAGCCTTTCGAGCCCTAGGCTAACGTATGACAGTCGACTCAAACCCCAACTTAGCGAAGAGGCTTCAACAGAGGACTGTTCCAACTACTCCTTTCAGGGTTTTGGATGCCCCAGGCTTGAGAGACGACTATTACTGCTCCCTAATCGCGTATAGCCCAACAACTCACTCCCTTGCTGTTGGCCTGCACAGCGACATTTACAGTTGGCACGAGTCTACTGGCGCTCGCCCATTTAAGCAATGGTCTACGGCGCATGTTACTTCCTTGGCTTTTTCTTCGGCTCAAGGAAACAATAACATCCTTGCGATTGGTCGTATTGACGGATCCCTTACCCTTTGGAACCCCGCCGAACGCATTCCGAGGGTCGAACAGCCACACAACGCTAGTATCGCGTGTTTGACGTGGAAGCCCATCGTCAGTCCTCGATCAACGCTAGTACCCATTGGGAATTTTCCCCGTGGTGTGGGTTTCTCGGAGGACTTGCTAGTTGGCGATGAAATAGGCAATATCTACTTCTATGCTGTGAATTGGGGCCTCTACAACATGGTGACCCGACAGGATGCGACTATCACGTTGCTCCGCCGCATTGCTGTTCATACGCAGCAGATCTGTGGCCTTGCCTGGAGTCATGATGGTGAGCAGTTTGCTACTGGAGGAAATGACAATACAGCTTTCTTGTTTGAGACCGTCAATATTGAGGGTTCTCGTAACGCGGCCGGCATGAGGGAGACAAATGAGCATCCTGTGGTTGAAGGAGGCGAGAAGCATCGCTGGCAACACGGCGCCGCTGTTAAGGCGATCGCTTTTTGTCCTTGGCAAAAGACCCTTCTAGCAACTGGTACTTTCCCGTTTATATTGTATCACGACTAGCACTGACAGTAATAGGTGGTGGATCCAACGACCGTTGCATTCACTTTTTCCACACTGTGTCAGGAGTCACCCTGAAGACCGTCAACGTCTCAGCTCAAGTCACCTCTCTCCTCTGGTCTACCTCTCACTGCGAGATAGCTGCCACTTTAGGTTACGCAAATCCTGACCACCCCGTTCGTATCGTCGTCTACTCCTGGCCGAGGTGTCACCAGGTCGTCCAGGTTCCGTGGCAAGAAGAGATGCGTGCTCTTTATGCGGTATCCTATCCTGGTGGCCCCAACGTCTCGGAGGGAAGTGTGACTACTCAAACTTACGAACAAGACGAGTCAGACGGTGATGATGTCGATAGGTTGCTCAGAGAACTTGGAACCAGACCGGGCCGCAGGAGCAGGAGGAAGGAGAGCGAAGGTTGTATTGTCGTTGCAGCCAGCGATGAAACCGTGAGATTCCATGAAATCTGGAGTGAGACTCGCCGCGAGGTACTGCAGCACAGGGGAGTTTTGGGCGGTAGCGACATCTTAGAACAGATGGAGGGGATTGAGAGAGAGGGCAATGAGACAATTCGTTAACTTTCCAGCTCATAAAAGTGTCGATGTCTTTCTGTTAGTTACACTCTCACTTAGTCGACTGCTACCTCTTGCACTGGGGAGATACTGGGTTTTGGCGTTTTTCTTTTTCGTTTGTAGGGCTGGGGTTCCATTGTTCTTCGTGAAGAGCATTTTTTGGAGTCACGGTTCGGAGATCAATACGGGGCGTTTTCCGTTCATGGCTTGAGCCCGAGGTAGTTAGTCTTACAACAATACTGGGTTTCTTCTGCGAGTAAGATCTTCTGTAGTACAATTAGGGGATTTACACTGAGATTTTCTGCACATTTCGCGCCTGCGTCTGATGACTTGTGAAAACCGATGTAAAAGGCACTAGGCGGCAGCCTATCTGTTCCTGTAACCCCCTGGAGCAGTGACCATAGGCGTGCATCTCAACCTTCACCATCGATTCGCTATCACGAAACGTCAAACCCAATCTAAAAGCGATATTTTTTTAAATTCCAAACCCAAATCCCAAACTCCCAATAATTCCCCAAAAAACCCTACTCAAACTTAATAGTATTCACCAACGTCCCAAGCTTCTCAATCTCCACCTCCATCACATCCCCATCCTTCAAATACTGCGGCGGGTTCATTCCCATCCCCACCCCACTCGGTGTCCCCGTCATAATAAGTGACCCTTTCTGCAGTGTTGTCCCCTGCGAAATAAACGAGATGATCTCCGGAATCCCAAAGATAAGGTCATTCGTATTCGTATCCTGTCTCACCTCCCCATTCACGCGCGTCTGCAGCCGCAGTTGTCCCGCATCCCCAACCGTCTTTTGCGACACGATCGCGGGTCCGAGGGGCGCGTACTTGTCAAAGCCCTTGGAGAAACAGAACTGTGGGACTCCACCTGCGTAGGCCTTTTCACGCTGCCATTTTCGGGCTGACACATCGTTGGACGTCACATAGCCGGCGATGTGCTCGTGGACTTTGTCGGCAGGGATGTTTTTTCCGGCTTTACCGATTACGATTGTCTACTGCTGTTAGCGATGGGAGAGAAGAGGGGGAGAGGGGTGGTACAAGCTCGCCCTCGTAGTCGGCCTGCTCGTCTTGTGCCAGCTTGGGGATCGGGATGTCCTCGCCCCAGTCTGCGACTGAGGTTGCGGGCTTGATGAAGATGGAAGGGTACGGAGGCGGGGTGCGGCCGGCTTCCTTAACTATACCACAATATCAGCTTCACCCTTTCATACACATGTACAGGGGACGAACTGTGCTTCATGTAGTTCAACCCAACACATCTAATGATAGGAACCTGCTCAACGGTCAAAGGCCCCAGCAGTGTCTTAACGTCAACAACCTTGTCCGTGACCTTTGCATCATCGGCGAAGACGTCGTCGCCCTTGATGATTCGTGCTTTCAGGCCACCAGACTTAAAGAGTTTTCCGATGTCGTCGGTTTCTGGAGTGACGATGGGTTCACCGTTGTGGATAGTACCGTCGGCGGAGGAGAAGCGGATTAGGCGGGACCAGGAGATCATTGTGCGGATTTGATGTAGACAGAAGAGGGTGAAGGGAGGAATTGTGGCGGTATTGATGGAGGAGATTGGGTGGGATAGATGGAGAAGATTGGGTGGGATAGAGATGTGGGAGCTTTTTTATGTCTAATCGATTTTTTGTGATGATGCGACGGACTGCCGCCGTAACTTCCAAAAAATCTCCGGAGGTGGATGCGGAGGTGGAGGTGGCGGAGATACCCTGCCCTGTTAACTCCGGGCGGAGACGGATAGCTTCCGGCCACTGCTAGGGTACGGAACGCCTTCCGCCATAGAGACACCACCTAAACATCAAGTATTGCGCAATGCCTAGTACCCAAAAAAGAGACGGAAGGAGAATCTAGAGCTCAAAATGCTTCACATGTTTGGGGGCTTGAGTTCGAGTAGGGACAATGTATCGGAATATTGACGTCTGCCGGGGTTAGGGTCGAGAGCTAGGCAAGGAACAACTTTATTCCGGGTGTATGAGGAACTCTACGGGATTAAAGAAAGACTGAGTGATGGAGCGCCGTCCTGAGGCGATGACATGAACATGGGTCATAGCAAACCTAGAACGGAGCACACACAGGATCTCAAATCATCACGCTTTGGCGGATAAACAGTAATCAAGACGATGGTTTCGCTACGAAACCACAGAATAAAGGTGCGAACAAAAGCATCAAATTCCGGTATATCATCTCAACTAGCCTACACAAAAACCCCATTCCCAAAACTCAATCCCAAAACACCAATTCCTCCCTCCATCTATGCCTCCAGCTCCTTCTTTCGGTACATATTCAAATTCTGCATCAACGGCCTATCCGAGAAACTAAATAAATACGCCGTCTCCCCCTCCTCCACAAAATGCTGTATCCTGGTATAATGCGGCACACAGAACGTATCCGACCTGTTCCACGCCAACTTCTTTTGTAATTCACCTGCCTCTCCGACGAGCGTGTAACCTTTCCCTTGGTACACGTGGAATATGAACGACGATGTATCTTGTCGTGGCGGTGAATGTGTCCCTCCATCGATGCGCTCTGCGTGGCTTGCAATGATCTTGGAGAGATGTTGGTCGTCGCTGAGAGTGTACAGGTACGTGGCGTAGTTTCCGGGCTGGGCGTCTAAGTATTGCTGAACAGGCGCCCAGGAGAATTTTACGGGGGAGCTTTCCACGGGCCTGTGATACTTAGCACCCGAATCAAATATTGTCAGGGGTATTTACTCGCTCGGATATCGCGACTTAGAGTAGTTCTGTGCAAAGTTCACTGGTAGGAACTGATATATCGGCAGATCCAACCCATCAAGCCAGATCATAGGCCCCTCGCCTTCATGTCCATGATCGTGCCATGTCCACGAAGGTGTGAGAATCACGTCCCCACGCTCCATGTAGATCTTTTTCCCATCGACCGCTGTGAACCCGCGCGAACCCTCGATGATGAAGCGCAGTGCGAACGCAGTGTGCCGGTGCGCGGGCGCTGTCTCACCAGGGCTTATCAATTGTAGTCCGGCATAGAGGGTGTCGGTTGTCTGGGGGGCCTCTGTGACGCGGTCAATTTGTGTCTTTGCGAGGAATGGGGGGATGTACGTAGGGCGGGGTTGATGAGCATGAGTACCCGTCGCTCTGCTTCCTCGGCAGTGACAAGTTCGCCGGCTCGTAGCAGGAGAGGGCGGAGCTCTTTATAGTTCCATAGGTGAGGGATGGCTTTGGGATTGGGATGAGGCGGAACCACGGCATTCATGACGGTCCATAGCGGTTCGACATTATGAGGAGAGAGCTCTAAGATGAAGCGCTCGGTCTATGTATCGTGGGTTGTCAGTTTATTGGTAGCAGGATTTGGGGAGAAGATACCAGTATCGTGTTTGCGGACTCGGAAGAAGGCATGGCTATGGTAGTGTTGCAGGATGATTGTTGGATATAGAGAAGGTTTAAACTTAATTGATCAATTGCAAGTGGAGGCGGGCTTCGGCGCAGTGTGAACTGGGAATCAACTTATAATACCATTCTGCCGTTATTATCTGTGACGCCATCATTTCGAATGAGCTCGAAGACGGAACACTCCGCGATCATCCTCATTCATCAGGATCGCCTCCGGCCTCTTATCTGATGCTTGGCTGCTGCGGGTCCCCGCATTCCAGCTGACCAAGCCACCAACTAACACGGCCTTACTCGTAGCTCGGCTGCATTGCCGGGGTCATTAGACCGCTGCTCCGGCTTGACTCCGGGTCACGTGCCCGGACCTGAACCGGAGGGGACGAACAGGACACGGCAGTCGAAGATGCAAAAGCATTTATTAAGTATATTTATACACCCTCGATGTATCCTTCGCTAACACTCATCTCGCCACATCTTCTATTCTCTACCACTTCGAATTCATCTCCACAATCTCAGTTACAATCAACATGCCTACCAGCGCAATTCCAAAGGAGTCCCCTTTTAATATCCTGATTGTTGGAGCCGGGCTTGGAGGTCTCGCAGCAGCAATTGCACTCAAGAAGAAAGGCCACAATGTACACGTTCTCGAAGGTGCCACTGCACTGGGTGAAGTCGGAGCTGGAATTCAGATCCCGCCAAACAGCACACGTCTTCTAGAAAGCTGGGGACTGAAGGACGCGCTTCTGAAGAAGGTCGTGTGGCCAAAGGCTATCAATATGAGACGGTATAAAACTGGTGAGATTATTGGCATTACGCCGCTGGATCCTACTATGACTAAAACCTACGGTTTCCCGTGAGTGGATTCTTGCCTGTTAGAGTGGTTGTGTAGTTAACCGGAAATAGCTACTGGCTCATCCACAGAGCAGACTACCAGCAGCTGCTTTATGATGCCGCCATCGCCGAGGGTGTTAAGGTCACACTCGGTGCATATGTGGAAGATGTCGACCAGGACAATGTAACCGTCACTCTTGCCGACGGAACCGTCTTCAGCGCCGACCTGATTGTGGGAGCAGACGGTCAGTGCATCTTCTACGTACAACCTTTACATACTGACCCCCCTAGGAATTCGCTCCCGCGTCCGCCAATTCGCCGTCATGCCTGAAGAAATCGTCGAGCCCCGAACCACCACCAACTGCGCCTACCGTGCTATCGTCCCTGGCGATGTGATGCGTGCCGACCCAGATCTCAAGCGGCTGATAGAAGAGCCTTACTCCAACTGCTGGATCGGCTACCGCCGGCACATCATGGCGTACCCCATCCGCGAAGGGCAGCTGTACAATCTTGTCATGTCGCACCCCGGCAGCGCCGCAGTCGGAAAATGGAACGAGCCCGGGAAACTCGATGAGATGAAGAGTCACTACACCGGCTGGGATCCGATCCTGGATAAAGTCCTTGACGGCGTTCAGTCGTGTCTGAAGTGGAAACTTGTGGATCTACCGGTGCTGACGCGATGGGTTAGTAAGTCGGGGAAAGTGGTGTTGATTGGTGATGCGGCGCATGCTATGGTGCCTTATCTCGCTCAGGTACGTTCACTACACTTTTGGCTTACATCCCTCTAACATCAAACCAGGGTGCTGCACAAGCGATTGAAGACGGCGCAACACTAGCCGAGTGTGTCGCCCGCGCCCGTAATACCAATGACCTTCCCGCTGTTCTGAAAGTCTTCCAGATAACCCGTAAGCCGCGGTGCGAGAAAATCCAGAAGGGCTCGATGGAGAACGGAGACATTTGGCACATGCCCGATGGACCTGAGCAGGTTGCTCGTGATGCGGATATGAAGGTTACGATGGAGAAACTTGCGGCGAAGGAGGCGGGAACTCCAATACCTAAGGAGTCGAAGGTGGTGAAGAGTAACCCTAATAGGTGGTCAGATGAGGAGTTTCAGCCGTGGTTGTTTGGGCATGATGCTATTGCTCATGTATGTCTCCCCAATGAGTGTGAGACGAGTTGTGGGCTAATGAATGGTGATAGGCTAATACGCAACTTGATGCATTGTTGAAGTTGGAGGAGGCATAAGCAAGGGAGTGAGGGAGATAAAGGTTGCGGACAGCTTCGGCGCAAGCTGGTGAGATTTATTGGGAAATTGTAATTTAGTTTATTGGCAAGCGTTTTATTTCAATGCAACACAGTAACACTTTATAACTTTCTGTCCCAAAAGCGAACTACAAGAGTCTCATTGCACCACATATCCGTGACTCCATGGCAAGAGCGTACATGCTTTGCCGTCACGGATCATTATCCCGCCATACCCTCCTCACCTACCATCCATTTGATGAGGGAGGTGAGGAGGTCTCCAAGAACGTTATCAATTTCAAGGCGGTTGTTTTCGCCATCAGAGGAATATACCATGTACTTAGAGATATGCACACATCTCCCAAAACTACCACCACTGCTATTACAATACACTCGAAGGGTCGTGGTCTAGATCTGGCCCTTTTTGGAGGCTACGGTTATCGGTGTTGGGATAATACAAATTATTTTAGACCGCACATAATGCGGTAGGCGGTCAATTGATAACTGATACGAGATCAAATCGACCACGAATCCACAAGATTGCGGGGAAATAAGGTGCTTCCGTAAAGTGCGTACTCCACATTCGTCTAGACCTAATAGGTGAACAAGGGGGAGCGCCAAGACAACAGTGTCCAACCTCTCCGCGTTTATGAACCAATGACAACCATACTAGCCCGCGATATTAACCGTAATTCACTGTCTTCCGGACGAGCGGACAAATCCTAAAGACACGAACCCGGAACCGCACCCGTTTTTGACGGAATGGGTTCCGTGCATGCATGCAACGGGTCCGAGCTTAGGGCCAATGGCAGAGCTTCCTCAGATGCATAGCCGGGGTATTAAGCTTCTTGCCACATGCACGCCCTGCTAGCCGGTGGTTGGCTTTGCTAGTCTAAAGATTTCTCATTCACCAGTGCAGGCGAAGAGACACCGAGCGGTTGGCCATGACGCCAGCACCATCTTTCCCCACCTTTTCCCCATACCCCAGATACCTGTTCCTCGGTTCTTGCTTGGGGATCGAGGTGGTATATAAGACGCACGGATTCCGCGGTATACTACTATTTCTTTTCTCCAGCGCCCTGTTGTTATGGAAGGAAAAGACCAGGAACTAGTGCATATCGAAAATGGCATCAAAACGAACCTCGGATCGCTGGACGCTCAGGACCTCCAGAGCGAGCTTGACTCCCTTGATCGGGAGATGGAGAAGAGAATGAGGGGGAAGTTCGATAAGTGGATTTTGCCCGTGGTTACGTTGATCTATCTTATGGCGTTCATTGATCGGTATGTTAATCTCCCGGAGATGAGGAGGGGGTGCTGATGGGATACAGGAGCAATATGGGAAATGCGAAAATTATGGGGATGGAGGAAGATTTGGTGCTGAAGGGGTATGACTTCAATATTGCCCTCACGGGTTTCTTTATCACCTATGTCCTATTTGAAGTGTGGGTTTCTCTTCTCCCCTGAATGGAGGTGGCAAGATGGCTAATGATTCTAGTCCCGCAAATGTGCTCTGTAAGAGATTTGGTCCAAAGATTTGGCTGGCCCTCATCACGTTCCTGTTTGGGTTGACGACGCTTTGCATTGCGTTCGTGTCTAACCACACAGGACTTGTGGCTGCGAGAGTCATGTTGGGTGTTGCGGAGGCTGGAATCATGCCGGGGATCACTTACACCCTGTCGACTTTGTAAGTTTCCAGCGATGAGTGGAGGTTGTGGGATGTGCTAACTGTCACAGCTACCGCCGCCATGAACTGGTTACTAGAGTCGGAATTTACGCGTCTGTGGCTAGTGTAGCTGGCGGCTTCGGTGGTGGGTACCCCTCTGCAGTACTGCGGTTCCTAGCTAAGAACTCCCAGGTCTCATGGCTACTGGATTCTCCCAAGTCCCTAAGTGGGGAATGGTCCATACCTGGCGCAACATCTTCTTCTTCGAAGGAGCACTAACCATCATCGCCGCCGCGATCTGCTACTTCCTCCTCCCAAACTCCCCCGGCGAGGCCAGCTTCCTCACCGAAGAAGAGCGTGCTCTCGGCGTGCGCCGGATCCAGCTCGAGGCACTCGCCTTATCCACAGAGAAGATCCAGCGCCGCCACTTCTCTGCATCAATCCTCAATCTCAACACCTGGCTGATGGCAATCGGACTTTTCTGTTCGCTGCTGTGTATGAACTCAGTGGCTTTATTCATGGTACTCCCCTCCTCCACTCCAGTACACCCACACGCTTACAGTCTCGCAGCCATCGCTCCTGAAAGCAATGAACTTCACCTCCATCAAAGCCCAGCTAATGACAGTCCCACCCTACGTCCTCGGCTCAGTCGTATGTATCATCTCCGCCATCACCTCCGACAAACTCAAAACGCGCGGTCCAATCCTACTGATCCTAGCGGGTCCCACCATTATCACTGGCTTCGCCCTTCTAAACACCATCGACATCATCGCAGTCAAATACTTTGCACTGTTCCTGGTCACTATGGGAGCCTTCACCGCCAGCCCTGTGTTTATCTCTTGGACCGTCGATAACTCTGCTGGCCCTACGGTGCGTGCTATCGCCTCGGCATTTGCGGTTTCGTTGGGGTCCTCGGGTGGGTTGGTCGCGACATGGACGTATCTCCCCTCCGAGGCGCCGGGATATAATACCGGGCATATTATTAACCTTGCGTCCGGGATATTGCTGTGGTGTGTGGTTACGATTGCGACGGGGTATTTGAGGTGGGAGAATAGGCAGAGGGATATGGGGAGAAGGGATTATAGGTTGGAGGGGAAGTCGGAGGCGGAGGTGGCGACGCTGGGGCATTCGCATCCGGCTTTTAGGTATACCCCGTAAGATGAGGTGGTTTGGCGGGGGGTAAAAGATGAAGGAGTGGTTTCACAGATTACTCTACTTCTGATTTAATATACGCTGTCTATGAAACGTGTATGCTGGAGAGAGGGCAGGGAACTGTGGCAGTCGAGGCTGACGGTAGCCATTTTGTATGGTGTACCTTCAGATGAGGCTAGAACGACTCTCCCAACACTACAGATTTGTTTATGAGCTGGAGTGGTACTTGCGCTCGAAAACCAGCCGTCTGACAGACGTGGCTCTGATGCAGCTGGTGAATGAACCAAGCTAAATTGTCATGTGATATGGTGTGGACGAGTGATCATGATACAACCAGTTTTCGCCATTCTCCAGTAACTTCGTCCCGCAAACCCACCTTCACGGTCGAGATGGCCAAGTGCCGGAACAACTCCGTTGGCGAACCGGCCTGAAATGACTTCTTGAGCTATGAACGGGAACCATAGTTGAGGTGACCGATGATGACGTTCTAACCTGTGCAATATACTTACCATCAACAGTAATAGAACTACAACCATCCCACACGGTGGATTTTTCATATAAAATTTTAGACCTCCTTCGCATGTATCATAAAACTTACTAACGGCTGACGGTTGGATGGATCTCACTCATGGCCCACAACTCGGTGTACCGGAGATAGAAATGATGCCGAAGCCTGGGCACTGGCCAGTAGTCCGCGGTAAAACCTTATCGAAGGTTTCTTTCCACCAAATTTTAGGGCCTCCTAAAGTTAATGGGTACAGTTTGACAATCCGGAGACATGGCGAAAAAATTTGCTCGATACTAGATAGTGAGTGAGAGCCTGTGAGCATTAGCCGAGGTTGGGCTTGCGGGCAAAGCCGAAAGCTTGGTACGGCATGCCGACACCGGTTATTCCATTTTAGGCGTCTGGCCGAATTACACCCGAGCTCCGAGATCGCTCCATCACGCCACATCCGTCAACCACCACACGATCCACCGTCCATGAACAATCCCAACCCCGCCCATGCTGCTGCTGCTGCTGCAAACAATCCACCAGCAACAAACGTACCCGCAAGCGGAGACACGCGTCAGGTGAAGCGGAGGAAAGTCGCGACTGCGTGCGACGAGGTAATCTTTTGCTACACTGCAATCTAATTGTGGGAGCGCGAAGGTAACGAGTGAGGAGTGCCGTCAACGAAAGAGCAAGTGCGATGGTGTGAAGCCAAGTTGTGGACCGTGCGAGCGGAAGGGGAGAGGTCTGGGTAGGTGCACGTACCAGAGTGACTTGACGAGGACGGTTCCGCAAAGGTAGGGAAGGATTGGCAGCGCTGGAGGCAAGATGGGGCCATTAACCGCGCGCGGAATAGCTATATTGAAGAATTGGAGGCCCGGATACGATCGCTAGAGAGTAATGCCAACCCGACACCAGACGTGCAGGCTGCTGCGGGATACAGCAGTAGTGGTGGGGAAGGCGTGGTGTTACAGGTACATTGGTGCTTCCTGATGATAGCTTGCATCGGACAGGTGCTAAAAGTGGGTATTGTTGTTAGGGTATAGCTAACACCGAACGGTCTTTCTATTCGACGGAATATCAGCGCTATGAAGCATCGCCCCACTCGCATCTCCCGCATCAAGGTTCAGAGATCAATATACCAATGCTCAGGACAGATCCGGCAAAAGATCGCGCTCCTCCAATGGCTCCCCTGGGATTGAGTCCCATGGACATGAGCAATGCTTCAAATTCTCAGCTTGGAAGTCGTTTACATATTGCTGCACCGAGTCCGGGGTATATACATGGACCTCCTAGCGAATTACCGTTTCCTGATGAGGGTCGAACACGACGGCTATCACATTCGGCGGTGCCTGCAGGAGGTAAAGATGGAGCTGATGCAATGGGTACTACATCTACCGGGGATGATGAGGCGGAAGGAGACGAAAATGAAAGCTTCTTTGGAAGCTCTTCAACCGTATCATTTATGAAGCAAATCAAACGGACCGTTGTCAACAAAAGGACAAGCTCGCAATCTCCACAAGAGATTCCCTCACGAACTTCATCCGGGGTAATAGGAGAAGCGGACGCTGCATGGCCAAGGAAGCCTAGGAATAACGATGAATTCTTGGAAGACCTGGAGGATTTTGTTCTCCCTCCTCGGAGTATAGCAGACCATCTCGTTGACTGCTACTGGATCTGGGTGCACTCTCTATATCCATTTCTGCACCGTCCTACTTTTATGCGGACGTACCAACAGCTATTTGAGTATTCGGCGTTGAATGAAGAGTCCATTCAGAACAGTTTACCTGAAGGCAAACCTCCCGGACGGATGTTTAGATGTATCTTGAACCTTGTCTTTGCGTTTGGATGCCAGTTTTCTTCATCTATATCATCAGCTCGACGAGATTCATCGTCTGATGTGTTCTTTAAACGATCTAGATTACTACTTCATGTCGATATTCTGGGATCGGGGTCTATTTACCTGGTGCAGGCGCTGCTTCTGATGGGACAGTATCTGCAGTCGACGAAATCTCCGAATCGATGCTGGAATGTTGTTGGATTGGCGATTCGGGTGGCGCAGGGGCTGGGCTTGCATTTGGACTCGACAAGTCAGAATAGGAAAAGCATTGTGGAAAGGGAAGTTTGGAGGAGAGTATGGCATGGCTGTATTTTAATGGACAGGTGAGTTTGATGTGAGGATGACCTTCGAACATGCTGCAGTCCAAAGATTTTTGAGGTATAATCTCCTTTTTATCTGCTTTCTAATGCCCATTCAGGGTTGTATCCATGACATTCGGTCGTCCTTCCATGATATCAATGCATTCGCAAGTCACGCTCCCTCTCGAGATTGACGACGAGTTTATTGGCAATGAAAACACACCATGTGAGCAGCCCGAGGACCGTCCTTCTCGGATGTCGTTTTACATCTCCACTCTGAAGTTATATGATATACTTGGCGAAATTCTTTCGATCTTTTACGATTCTTCGGGCAGTCGCAGTGCAACCACTGCTATTGGTGACAAAGCCGATAACTACTATCAGTCGCTTCTGAGATTGGACAGGATGCTCCTTGATTTCCAAAGGGGACTACCTCCGTTCCTAAGGTTGCATCCAGTTGATAAGAACAACCGTCCGTATGTTGGTGAATATTCATTCACGACGAGACAAGCAAACGTTTTACACGCAAGGTGAATCACCCCCAATGGTAATTTGAGCTTCGTTCCAATCGCAGTATAGGCGATTAAGGCAGTTTCTGCGGAATACTAACTCAACGGATGTAGATATCTGAACATCCGTATCCTCCTTTTCCGCCCTATTCTCATCAACCTCATACAAGAATCGCAAACAACATATCCCGAACAGAATTTCGGTCAACAGCCTCCAATTACAACCACATTGTTGGAAGCATCTCTGGCCTTGAAATGCTCCGTCTCTTGCGTTTTGGCGGCTCAAGAAGCCATCGGTCTCATTGATGATAACCTCCTTACTGGTGCAGTTCCAGCGTGGTGGTATTATATTTTTTGTGAGTAACGAGCGGATCTGTTGAAGAAGTGTCCTGCTGAGTTGGTATTGCAGATTTGTACACAGCAGCAACCGTGCTCCTTGCAGCAAAGCTTTGTCCAGCGCTGGAAGGAGAGCCGGATTATGGCTCTCTAGAAGTGTCGTGGAAGAAATGTATCGAGATTTTGAGGGGTCTGGAGGATCGGTATGAAAGTGCAAAACGATGCTTAGCTACATTGGAGGTGTTTTACGATCAGATCATATCTTCGGCCGATGAAGGTGGGTCTCAACGGCTTACGCCCTCTGTCCGGAGATTATTGGCTGACACGAGGATTCTAGATAAGCAAGATGCAAAAGAACAGTCCGGTGGAGGGACAAGAGCAGTGGCATGTGAGGGCGGCGAAGCTTTCGATGACCCCCTTCTGCACTTCAATCGCAGTGCTGTTTGGGGCGCTGACGTGAATTTTGACTGGTTTATGGAGCATCCGCTATGGAACAGTCCGGAAGTTATGCTCTAAACATTATTTATCTTCACCAAAGGGGACGCGCGTTTGATAATTTTTACGTATTCCACATTTAATAGAGGGGTTAACTACATGACTTGAGGTCATTATTATCGAAAGCAATACTTAATACACACATATACTTATGTTCAAATCTCTCCCTCCTCTCCCCCTCCTCCCTTCTTCTTAGTGCCCAGGCATAGTCTCAAACTGCATTGTCCCCTCCACTGGCCGACAATAATCTGGGCGATTCTTTGCAAACAACTCCACAACCGGCGGGAACAAATTCGTTGCCCTTTATTTCATCAGCCATCTCCCCTCCCCCTGCACCCGTTTAGATCACTCACCCATTATCGAGAATTCCCGTCTTGACCACCGTCTTCTCACCCTTATGATGGCCAGGTTTTGTAAACAGCGTGCATCCGCAATTTCCGCAGAATCCCTTCTCTTTCGGAAGACCCGACATAGTACCGGTAGCTACCGTGTACGTCTTCAGATGTCCTTCAGGATCGGAAATCGTGATCTCGGAGGTGTTAAATAACGCGTTTGTCTGGTATGGCCCACCGGAATTCTTTTGGCAGTCGCGGCAGTAGCATGTCATGCGTTTCAGTGGTGTTGCGCCCGCTGCAATCGTGAGTATGATGAGACCGCAGAGGCAGGTACCGGTTATTGAGGTTGACATTGGTATGGGTGGATTGTAGGAATGGTGAACGGGGGGTAAAGGGGCGGTACACATTGTGGGGACGGTTAGGTGCGGATTGTTCCGGCAGCGTTACTATTGGGTGAAGGAAACTGGTTCCGTGTGTAGGGCTGTGGCCGAACAGGGCCGAGGCCGAAATGCGAGGCCGAATGCGAGGTGTCCCACGAGCCTGGTTATAAATACCCTTTCAAAGTTTTACTGTTGTGCAATAGAGTAAGCAATCTATTATCCTCGGGAGTGAATGTAGGACCCCCCAGACGGATCTACATATGTGGTAATTCGAACTCCATGCTGCGATCTATAGTGGATCCATCGACGGAGTGGATTTGTGGAGTAGACTACCCCGCCGCCGCCCATCGGTGAACTGCGAACCACGTACCGTCACTCGTGCTCCAAATTCGTCTGGATTTATCCTTCGTGGCTCCAATTCTCTCTACTTGTAGTTACTGTACTGTGTAATCTGATCTGACTCGTTACTTTGTAGTACGTGCAGATTAATATTGCATGGGGGACCTAATATAATCCGTCGTCTCCATTTGTCTAGTTGCGCATGCGAGCCCCGTTGGATAATCATCTGGCTTCAAGCGTCAAGGTGAATAAAAGTTGCAATTGGCGACGGGTATATAACCTGCACGTACTTCAAAAATAACGAGTTGGACCAGGTTTTACGGTAGGTGTGAATATATACACTGTACGCCTAATATATATGCTGAACTCCCAAAAGAAAAAAGCCAAAATAATTTCCCATCCATCTTCCTTTCAGCCACGACTACTTACTACTCCTCTCCCCTTTCTGCCTTCTCCCTCTGGAGCTTCTGCAACATTGGACTCTTCATCCGGATGATCTTCCCCCACTTATAGAATGCAAACGGAATCGGCACCAATACTGCTGCTAACATCGCTACCAATGTTGCTGCCCTACATAACTCATCAGTCCCTTCTTTCCTTTCCCTTCTCAAAAAGTGGGGAACATACCAATTTGGGCCTAACTTGTGATACATCAACGGTCCAAACAGCGGCATAACACCACCGAGAACACTTCTCGTGATCGTCCCTCCCGCCAGCGCGCTCGCCGAAAATATGTCATAGCTGGTGACCAGATAATTATTCGCGTGCAAAAACACATACGTATTTCCTAGACCATATGGGACTCCTGAAAGGATTGGGTAAATCCAATGGATGCTAGTGGGCACACACGTCCAGGCGAACCACAGCATGCTCATGGGAATCAACACAGCCGCAATACACACGATCAGGATCCGCGCCTCTGGCGGCCGCTTGCCGGTGTCTGGGTCAATGCTGTGCATGTTATATATCTTCCGACTCAGCGGTTCTGATGCCACCGCGAGTACTGTTCCCACGCCGATGCCCAGGAAGGCGAGTCCTGATATTCCTGGCCCCCAGCCGCGGATCTCGGAGAAGACGACTGGGTAGGCGGTGAAGCATAGGTATAGTATCCCGTAGATGGCGGCGACGTAGATAGACCAGAAGATGCTACGCGGGGATGTTAACAGGCGCAAGCCGCGAGGCGTAGGGAGGTATATACCACATAGGTTCAGTGAATAACATTATCACTGGACGCTTCAAGTTGAGAACCACAAGCTCCAGTACATCTCCTTCCCCGTCCTTGTAACAAAACCGTGACATGTACCTCTCGTCTCCCGTCTCCCTTCGTAGCTTCTCGGCACGTCGCCGGAGTAGCACTGGCGCATAGGTCTCGGGATGTGTCAATCCTAGTAGTCCAAAGACTCCCGCCAAGATTAGTACCAGCCAGTTGTTCCAACGCCATCCGAGGCTTTGGTAAACGAAACCCCCGACGATTGGGCCTGGGGTGTCCTGGTTAGTTGTGTATGCTGTTGACTGGGGAGTATTAGGAAGCATACCAAGAACGGGACCATTCATAGGTGCTGTTCACCCTGTATTAGCGACAGGAAACTACATAGTGGAAGGGATATATGTACCTAAACTGTTTAAGGACGAAGTTTAGCATATGTCTACCGACTACCCAGTTACGTGAGTAGAAAGAGAGGAATAAAAATTGAACTATAAGTACCAAAACAGACTGAAAGCTAACGCTCGCCATTCTTCAGAGAAGATATCACCCACAGTGCCCGGTCCATTTGAAAGAGTGACTGAACCGGCCAAAGCCCTGGAAAGAGGTCAGCGCGCCGGCAGAGCAGCCATATCACAGGTACGCACGCGAAAAATCTAACCACGAGGATGGTGGTAAAATTTGTGGCCACGCATGCCGGTATCACAAAGAGGAAATATACAAACAGCGAGACCAGGTAGACGATTCTCCGTCCATATAACTCCGATAGTGGCGCTAGAAGCATCGGCCCGCATCCTAATCCTACGAGGTATGTAGTCATCCCAAGAATCAACGTCGTCGGTTGTTTTATGCCGAATTCCTCCATCATCCCCGCCCTGCCCGAGACATATGAAGTTGAATAGAAGACGCTGCAAAACACACGCTCTAGTCAGGACATTGCGTTCCTCAAACCCCACTCCCAGTGGAAACGAATATATTTAGAAAACAAACAGCGTTCATACACAACCAGTGTCTGCATCCCAAGCAGCGCCAAAATCCATCCTCTCTTGGCCAAACCCCAATTCATGGGATACTCGGGGTCTCCGTCCTCCCATCGAACTTCAAACGGTGTACCCAGCACGGCCTCCAGGTCCGCCGTCGTCCGCGTCTTCGATATCGGTTTTGTCACGCTCAATACATTGTAGCGCTCGCGTTCACACTTCTCGGGTTCATCGACCTCCGTAGTCGTTACCCGCACAATGGCTTCATCGTAGCATGAATCGCCACTACCACCATTGTGATCACGCTTGGATAATATATCCTCAAGACTTGTTCCGGCCTCAAGATCCTTCTCCGTGTGGGAGCTCGCAGCGTAAGTCGAAGTCGATGAGCGGGACATCGTGAGTGTGTTGATAACGCAGAGGGGGAAGAGGAGGAATGGAGGGGCAAGATACTCGCTTTTCAACTCCTCCTCTGATTTCAAATCCAAACCCCCGCCGGATTTAGCTCAAGCTCGCACTTGCTCGCCCTACATCTTGCAAGTCTCCATCTGCAGCTGCGAGGAGAAGCGAGCACACTGGACCCATTTTCGTGCGAAGGTAAATTCTTAATGGCTGCTATCATTGATCTGCTGTCCCTTTTGCCATGGATATTTTACCCCACACCGGCCCCGATAGTCCATCCTTTAGGTCTACCCGGTCTCCCCCTAGATTCCCAAGCCGGCTAACCGGCAACACTGACATATAGTACAACATATGACGGCAATTGCGTGTGGGGGTAACCATAGTGTGAGGTTAAGGGCGAGAAAAGGTTCTTTTGAACCCAAATTGGGAGGCCCAGACGAAAGTGGTGTTATAATCAACGCTGGGAATGACGTCTAGATATCGTATTGCCGCAGGAAAAAGCAAGACCACCTTCGGCGATTTTTGTTTCATGGGTGCGGGTGGTGGCGTGGCGTTTGGCGATACTTGAAGTTCACTTCGCGGTAATTGAGACATGGACTCAGATCCTACTACTACTTTGCCGCGACTAACGCTAGTAGGACTTCATCGATTTTACGCGCACTTTTGTGTAAAATGAGATGAACGGTGAAATAACAGCACCTATCACACCTAATTCTCAGGTATCAGTAGTGTCCTATTCGGCCTGCTGTAGTATAGGTACTCGGTATAGACCTTCAATTTGGAGCTAATGCGTCAGTTGAGCAAATGAGAGAAATATCCGACGAAATACCCTTTCAAGCCTCTGGAGCATAATCAGGATAAGGTACCAAGGCGGGGTTGTGGTCCGTACTTTTCTCACGTTTCAGCCATGCATGCAGGCGGAGACCACCTATATTGCCATTTGTACCCAAGTATTCATCCAATGCAGGCTGATGCAAGAGATCGAGTAGATAGACGAAAAGTTACCATGCCGTGCGGGTATTCCCGAACATTATTTTTAGCGTTACACGAGCCCAGCGAGCTGGCAAGTGCTACCGGCAATAACCGCCTTTCGTCAGGTATAAGTATATCAGCAAGACCTTCTCGACCTTCTAGTAAGTTCTTTCCGCTTCAAACCGATAGTAGACGGCTATCAACGTCCAGCTGGAAAGACTCTTCACGTTGGATTCAGAGTCATTGAGCATCCCGCGCGAGAGGTCGGTGGGATTGGAAGCTACTGCAGGTCCCAACATTTTATTAGTGTGCACCGTTCGAGGAGGAAGAGGAGGGATTGTTTTGGCAGTCGCCTCAATGCAATATCTGATGTTCTTTCGATTCGATCCAAGCAAGTACCGGTGGCTTTCGACGGCCTTTGTCGCTCCGTTATCCGAGCTTTCTTTAACTTCATCTCTATTCTACCGGCCGAGTTGGGGGGCATCTATGAAAGTTGACGATCTCAGAAGTAAGTTTTGCAAAGGTGGTGGCAAATTCAGGATAATAAGCTAAGCTTATCACAGAGCGTATTCGATCCCGAAGCAAACCGCCAAAAACCACTCCATCTTAACAAAAAAGACGCACGCCTCAATCATAGCCTCATATCACATCATTATCCTGGATGGCGGTTTCTTTCCCACCGGTCCAAACTCTTATCTCTGGGTGGTCACTTGCCAACATCATCCGCATTTTCACTCTGAACGAATTCACTCGGTCACCGCTAGTTATCAATCGTGGTGCGCTAGTTATCAATCGGGGTGTGATGTGCCCCATCGACAGTGTTGCGGGGTATGAATTCGCGCATTCCGAGTGCGTGTACATGATTGGACTGGAGGCTGGTCACGGGTAACTATATAGCTCACCAGCCCTGCATAACTTACTTAAGCACTACCTAATTTACCTAAAGACTATGGTGACAAAGCTTTTCTCCAGAGGGTAGTACACTGCAATCGTTTCCCGGCTCTTGGGCTTGGTAGTTTGTTGGATAGGGATTAATTATTGTCTAGAGACTTATCACGATACCACTGACCAGCCCTACTGTCGATGATAAAGATTTAGTTTACTGGCGGGGGTGGCAAGGTTTCCTTGTGGAGAGGAAGTTTATTCTGGATCGCCGTGAAATGAAGTCACCTCGCAATTAGCTTTGAGCTAGGACGAGGGACGATGAAGTAGACGGAGAAAATCACGGCAATGATCGAAGGCTCAAGAGAGACGTGATACTGAGTTCTCACTCTAAAGAGAGGTGCTACAGATTATAGTGCTGGCAGGGCAACCGTTCTAGTCTTGTATCTAACTATGATTTAAAAACTCATGTATTCCTATGACGAATCACAGTGACTGTCGGTGACTAGCGTCACACCATTCCTAGAAGCGTGATATCTTATGAAGAACCTACTTCCCCCAGCTTTCGGCAGCGACAAATTCTATTGTGGATGCCACACAGTAGTGAGAACTTTATTTATTTATGGCCGCTGTGAAAAGAGTTACCCCGCAGTTAGCGTTGAGCTAGAATTAGGAGCACAGGCAACAATGTGTAATAGATGGTGAAAACCACGGCAGTTGTTAGGGATCCGATGAGGACAAACGGCGTATTCCCACATGTCTACCATTCCTAGTGCTAGCAAGAAACCATAGGTTCACAAACCATATATTGTATAACAAATTCTATTCTATGGCGGTCCATTATAGTGTCTGTCAATAGAGAATTAGTGTTGGACGTGAGTCGGCTCGAGTCGAACCTGGGGATGAAGCTCGAGCCGATTCAGCTCATGAGGGGTAGGCTCACGCGAGCTTGAGTCTAAGCTCGAGCTTTCAAAGTATTACAACTGGATGTTGACTTTCCACGCAGATCGAAAAAATGCATTATACTGTCGGCCAATATCACGGAATATCAGATGTAAACAGTATCCGGTATCGGAGTCTGTTGCTCGGGCCTACTGTACAGAATCCCGAGTCCCTGAATTCGAAAACTATTTTCCGGGGTGATCAGCCACCGGGACGTTCATATAAATATCCGGCAAAGCTTGAGTCAAGGTCGGGCTTTTTTAGTTTCAGACTTGAGCTGGGGCGAGCTAACTCAGCTCATACCCATCACTATTAGAGTATGTGGGTCCCAAGAAGTCTAAGTGAGACTTCCCACTCTTTGCCGCACAGTTGCTGGTAGATCTATAGCTGATCACGCTGTCGGCTAAAAGGGTGAGATTTCTTGAACGTGAATTTTGGATTTTGCTGGGTGCCCACATTCTCTAGTGACCATCGTGATGCCGTCCCTGTGATTGGAGTCGTGTTATCCCTCACCTCAGTGTACATAGAGTAGAAGCCAATATCCATCTCACCGTCAATAGACTCTGGTGAGTTCCCGCAGCTTTCTAGTCCCAACATGTAAACCCCAGTGACCACCCATGAATTTCAACCCCGACTTGTTGGCCAACATTAATTTTCAGTCCAGATTGGAAAAACTTCCAGCGTACTACTTAAACGACGTCTTTTTCCCACTGGGTTATTCTTTCCATTTCTTCTCGATATCACATCTTCCTTCTCAAGTCTTACTACAACTTCTACTTCTGTTTCTCTTCTACCATAACCTCTCTTTCTACAACTCTTCTACCACAACTTCTCTTTCTACAATTCTTCTTCTATTCAAAATGAAGATCTCTTCCATCCTCTTTCTTTCCATTGCCGCCTTCTCCGCCTCTTCCTTTGCCGCCCCAATCGGAGCCGGAACCGGAACCGCCCTGACTCAGCTCGAGAACGGTCAGGTTGTCGAGTTGATCACCGATAACGATCATCACAAGCGTGAACTCCCGTCGCTAATTGAGAACACCAACTGCCAGGTGAAGATTCCTACCGAAGGAGCTTGTAGCCAGTTTCCAAACGGTCAAGTGATCTCCGAAAAATTCGACAAGCGGGATCTCGAGGGAGCATGTACTCAGCATCCGAACGGCCAAGTAATCTCTGAAAGAGTTGAGAAGCGCAACACCGAGGGCGCTTGCTCTCAGCTTCCGAATGGTCAGGTAATCTCCAAGATCGACAAACGGGACCTGGAGGAAGCATGCACCCAACGCCCCAATGGCCAGGTGGTCTCGGAGAGGATTGAGAAGCGGGACTTGGAGGGTGCATGCACTCAGCTTCCTAATGGCCAGGTCATCTCCTCGCCCGAGAAGCGCGACATCGAGGATGCATGCACCCAGCGGCCCAATGGCCAAGTAATTTCGGAGAAGGTCGAGAAACGGGATCTTGACGGTGATATTGTTAAGCAGCATCCTAATGGACAGGTTTATGTTAATGGGAACTAGTTTTGGTGGAGATTGTTTTATCTGCATTATTGCTGTTTTGTTATATGCAATTGGTTGTAGTCTATCAGACGGCTTTTGTTCGTGGGTGTTTTAGATATTATTTTATGGGATAAATATGGATACTTTACCTCTGACCTCCGTTTAGAGTGACTTACACTAGCCTGCTTGCGTTGATGAAAGCCCATATATGAAGCCTTTATCTGGCTGATGGACTGCTTCATGTAAACTCACTCGCTGCGGTGAATCCTCCTCTTCATCTCACGCCCTACGCTGAAATAATAACCCCAGCGTTTGATTGCGATCGAGACTTAACAGCGATGCTCACTTTGCTAGAGTCATGACGGTAAGTATGACGGTTGTAGGGGTATGCCGAAAATCACAGATTTTGCGGTTCTTATGTGGATGTTCACCACCGAATCCCATACTCAATTTTCGTTCTATCCTACTTACATCCGTCATACCTACCGTCGCGACTCTCGCGGTGCATGGCCGGATCCGGTGTGTGGCGGCACATCCCCTGTCACCTAGTGAGTGAGAAGCTGTGACCAACCACTAATATCGAGAGCTCATATTTTTACAGTTTCAAGTGCTCTCGATCCCAGGATTTTCGTCGATCGGCAAAGACAGTAGTTAACAAGCGCAGGTTCCGAGCAGATCTCTGCTGAATTCTTCTATAAGCCTCCCCCCTTTCCTCAGTAATTCATAGTCAACCCCGTCACTATATAACAACCTTGATCATCTCTCATTCCCAGTCATAGCATGATGACGACCAATACAATAGAAAAAAGGAACAAAAACAAAACGATAAACAGATATGCAATGCAATACAGGACCCGGCCAAAGGGTATCAAACACTCTGGTCGAACGATGCTACGACGACGACGATGCTGATGCAATAACAAAAGAGAAGAGTGTACAAATTTTCCAACGGTACGACACTCGTAGTAGTTGTAGTGGAGCACATTCGCTGTGAAGCAAGAACAAACAAAAATGGTAGTCGATGATGGATGAAGCAAGGAGAAAGCAAAAAAAGGTACATAGAATTAGTAACACCCGCCCCTAAAGACTCGGACTCAGCATTTTTAATCACCCAAAGCCTTCCTCAAATCGTGCCACCTATTCTTCAGCAAATCGTAATCCTCATTAACCTGGGCATGACGTCAGTATATCTGCCCGTGTCCCGTGTGGTAACTGAAGAGAAAGAAAAACCAACCGTAGCCAACTGCATCTTCGTGCGCACGAGCTCCTTTTCCATTTCCATCATGCTTTCTTCAAGCGATTGATTCTGATGGTGCACCGCAAGATTCTTCTTCATCAATAGCTCCATCTCCCCCTTCAGTCTGTCCTCTACCTCTTGCGGTTGCTTATCCACCATGTCTCTCAAGGTGTCGACCTTCGCCCTGAGAACCTCGTTCTCATCCGCAAGCTGATCATTCTGTACCTTAAGCCCGACCTCCGAACTCGCAATGCGCACGTACTCCCGGTTGAGTTCCTCACTCTGCTCTTCCAGTTTTTTGACTTTGTTCTGCAGATTCGCGTTGCCCCTTCTCAACGTCTCGATCTCAACCTCCGTTTCCCTCTTCGCCCTTTCGATTTCTTCCCATTCATGCTCATAGCAGTCCAACATCTCTTGCGAAATTTTGATGTTCATCGCATCCGAGATGAGATTATTGGCTCTGTAGACTTCCTTCTCACCGCCATTACCAAAAAATCCAGCTTCCATAACGCTTGAAAGGGACGGGGTTGGGTCGATATAGACGTCAAACAATTTCTCCTTCAGAAATGGGCCGAGAGCATCAAATTCGAGACTCAGAAGCCTCTCCGCATTTTGCCTCATCAAAATAATCCCGAACTTGAGAATCGGTCCTTCAAGTCCTTCACTAAATAGCAAGTCGAAAACACGCAGAACAAGCTGCAGGGGGAATTTATAGGTGAAGAGCGTAAGGAACCACTGGGCGGCGTAAAGTGAAGACTCAATATGCTGTCGTTTCAGGTGAATTGCAAGCTTTGGTTCGTGGTCTTCCAGAATACGGTCATACTGATAAAGCCGAAGCTCCAAACCCTTCATCTTCTCTTGGAACATGGCTCGAAGCTTATACTTGTTCATAAGTTTGACAAATACGCAAAAGGCCTCTTCCTCAGACATCTGTTGTTCAGGTCAGTATCTGCGTGTTGTATGGTTAATATGTGAGAGGAACAAACATTCAGCAGAAGTACGGTCGCAATGAATGTCATACCCTGCGTATATCCTACAGCCGGGTCGAACAATGCGTACGCTTTGCACAGGTTCAACAGAGCCTTCTGGTCAACCTTGTATTTCCCGAAGCTGGTTCTATCGCCTAAGTCACGCTTGATAACCTTTTCCAGTTGAGCAACCGACTTGCCCCACCGCATTGGACCACTACCAAGTCCATTGCTTTTGGGGTCTAACCGTGGACTCGAACGAGATCCCAACTTCGGAGAAGACGCTTGGCTCGAAGCAGGGGAGGGGTCCCAAAGCCAATAACTACCAAACATAGGTCGTGCATCCTCAGCTGTAGCTGTTCCTGGAAGGGCAATAACTTCGCGGTATATAGCTTCCAATTCCAGACATTTGCTGGCCGCCAAGCTTTGCCATATTGTTCCACGAAGAGTTGGTGGTATACCGGCCTGGATAGCTCGATTCAGCTCTGTTGGTTTTTCCGAAGCAACACTATATGCATCATCTACCACAGCCTGCCACAAATCCCAATCAATCTCTTCTTCGGATTTGGTTGAAGCTGCAATTGACCGTGAGCTTCCGGGGGAGCCTGGAGCCTGTGCCGCGTCTTCTGGACCTATTGGATAAATGCTGAGTTTCGCTCTCATAGCTGACCCCAAAAGGAGAATCGAACCTTTGCTTGTTCTCGCAGAACCCTCACTTGAGTACTCCACGCTTTGTGTACGTGCTTCTCTCAACTTTTTGAAATTCTCCCGTAAGTTGTCCATTCCTCGCTGAAGCTCCTCTTTTTCCTTCTCAGGGTCTCTGTTGGTCCCCATCCGGTGAATCAGGAGGTCATTATTAGCCGGTATAGCTGCAGAAAGTGCCGCGAGACCAGCTATGGAGCTAATCGACGACGACGATGTTGTTCCCCTTCGTGAATTTGTGGGTGGAGGAGCTGTAGCCGGGGTGCTCGAGCCGGAACGCAGCCAACTAAACGGAGATCGTTTCGGTGCAGGAGGCGGAGGAAGCGGGGGTTGGGAAATGGGCTGCTGCGTGGGGAGGAAAGGCGACGAAAGCTTTCTTCTTGGCGGCGGCGGATTTGCAGGAGGGGGCAGAGGGCTCGCCGAGGTTCTGGAAAACCTATTTGCGATTGACTCTACCAATGAAGTAGCAGGCTGAGGAGGAGGAGGAGGAGGAGGAGGAGAGGGTGATGGAGGAGGTCCATCGGGAGTTACGGCTGGAACCGCTTTTGAAGGGGGTAATTCATCAATCAGGGAAACCTCATCCAAAGATGTTGCTGATATCCGTCTGGTCGGGGACTTCACCACCCCAGAACCGTTCTCCAGTACTGAGCTATTTGTTGTTGTTGGGGGCGTTACGGAAGACTGACTATTCCGGTTGTCAATTGTAAAAGATGCTGCTCCTGGAGACTGAGGTGCTTCGTGCCCCGACGAGATAGTAGAATGTGACATTCGAGTTAAGCTGCGTGCTTGAGGTGGAGGAGGGGATGAGGCCGATAGTTCCTGAGCATCTGTAAAACCATCCTCTGAGCTGCTATCCTGTTGTAAATAATAATACACGTCAGCTCGTCCAAGAGCTTCGAATTCTGCTCCAACATTCATGCTTTGGGGGGTATTCTGATGTAAATAGCAACGTAAGCGCACATGTGAGAATGGGAAATAAATAGCAAAATGTGGTGGTAAAATTACGAGAGCATCGAACAAAGTCGTTAAGATATACTATGTCTCGCCCTCCTTGAAAAGACATTGAATGCAGTGTGTGCACCTACCTTGTCATCTTCAATTTCAGCAACTGTGCTAACATGGACCTCAGACTTTAGCACGCTGCTCAGTCTTTTCTCTTGCCCCTTCTCTGTTGCAGGTTCCTCGGTAACATTAGGGGCATCTGTTGCGGCTCCGTCGACCATTGTGGCGGAGAGGACAAGGACAGGCGGTCTATTAAAACCGGGTGAACTGGCGGGGGGTAAAAGATGCAAGTGCGAGGTGTTAAAGGTGTTAAAGGTTTGTGGTGGTGGTGGTGTTTGTTGTGGTGGTGGTGGTGCCGGTGGTGGGTGGTGGAGGTGGTAAAGTAGGGAGTGGCAGTGCTGTGGAGGAGAGGCGTTGAGCTTTGAGATTAATCCGGGGGTGAAAAGGGTGAGCGAGTTTCAAAACATCTCCGTCGTGCCACCTACTGAATACTCTAAACTGAAATTATTCGGGGCTACGGCTTTATACAGACTAAATTATTGAAATAAGTACGGCCTTGCAAAATACTTACTCGGCTATGTATCCAGCAGTAGCTTCCAGCCAGGTTGTCGAAGTACGCAAATAAACAGTAGAAGTCAGACAGCGCCCGCTTTCTTCTTAGCTTCTGTGTGTGAGAGAGATCGGGAGAAGGAGATCACGGCACGTAGAGTAAGTAATTCTAGTTACGTGGTGGCTGCTCATGCTGTTAAAGAAAGCAACACGATCGTCAACACACCGTGCATGCGAGCTCATCGCTCTGGCAGCTAGTGCCACAGGATGCTATTGTTATTTTAGGCTTTTGGCGGCGAATCGAGCCACTTCTTTTATATCTGAGGTGAGAGGTGAGACCAATCACGGTCACTTCCGTCCCGAGCCTCCCTACAAGTCTTCCCGCTGTGTCACAAGCAGACACAACACGACACGAACCAAAACAGAGAGAGGGGGAGGCTCAATACAAGCAAAACCCCTTCGTTGGTTACCCGCTTATGCGTGAGTTGCGGCGGGGTGCTGTGATGGAGTCATTTGAGCTAGGCATCCAAACCACAGGATTTACTTCCTCCAAACCCAAACTTCATGCAAAGTTTGCAAACGGATGGGGGGGAAAGCACTCTATTGATGCAGCAATTTTTTCTTCTTCGTAGACTCATAGCTCGTCTGTTAGACCTACCGTCTTGGTACACTGCAAGAGTAGTGTGCTGGGGTGTGCAAGTTGCAACTCTCTCGTCACCACCACCAAATCTTCGTTCGCTAGCAACTCGCTAACCAATCTTCCCACCTGCACACACATCTCTCCGCAATACCACCTACATCATCACCATCATCAACTCTCTTTCTTCCAGCTACCCCACTACCATCACAACTTCACATCATATCGGCACGTCGGAGACTGCACTCTCCTACTGCGCTTGATTTGGTTGATACCCGCATCTCATCCCCACCCCGCCATCTCTCACCTAATCCGTCCCTCCCTCTCTCTCACGCGCTCTCTCCGCCATTTATTTCCATCGTGACGTGATTCACAAGCATACTAATTTTACTGACGTCTACAGCCAGTTCAGCTACTTACTCATTCGTTAGAAAACTCCGATTCATCTCTTGTGCACTGCAAGCAGTAGCTAGATCACGAACATACCCATACCATCTACTCACCATACTCACTCTAATTCATCAGCCATTTCCTCTTTGACCGAGTTGAGGCTATAGAAACAGCTTCGCGCCCTGTGTACGCTCTGCGGCCATTTTTTCCCCGTTAGGGCCGAGGTGGAGGGAGACTTTTCGGTGTTCACCCCATAAGATCCTTCATCATGAAGATCAAAAAAACAGCTACGGCCAAGCATGAGGCCACTCTTGTTAGTCCTCGGGGAGTTTCCCATTCACAGAGGATACTACTGATGAAGTGCAAATAGTCCCCTTTTATCCGCGACTTCACAACGACAGCTACCTCCATTCCGATTCCCGAGCTTTTACTGTTTCTATCTACATTTCCTAGACAGTGGCCATTTCCCCGTGGCGATCTATATCACTGGATCCCATTACTCAATAGATTCGATACTATTCTGGAGGAGCAGGTGAATAAATACAAGTTCAAAGATGGCCCCCAGACGATTCCGTGGGAGAGTGCGGATCGGGATTTGGTGATTGGGATTTTGGATTTCACCAGACTTTTGGTCGAAAACTGTGGAAATCGAAGCCTTTATGCAAGCAGTGGCGTATGTTTGATCTGCCGTGCTTCTCTGGTCGTGTACTAACCTGCCTTTGTGTGACGGACAGCTTATCGGCGAACTCTTGAACAGTACCGACATCGACATTCTTCTTTCCTCGTTGAACCTTGGATGGAGATTAGCCCAGAGATATTACACCTCTCGGACAAGAGGCGGTAGTTCCACAACACAAGCAACACTTCTAGCGTCGCATTACAACATCAATCTGAATAAGGTTGTTACTCTTGCTTCGCCTTTTCTGAAGAGTGCCGGTGTTGCAAATGCCTCTTCACGCGACAAAAGTGCATCTTCGAGGACAGTGTTGCCAGTATATGCATCTGATTTGGGTCAGTTGGCAAGGGGTGAAAATCCTGTTGATGCTGTTGCAAGTCTGAGTACAAATAAGGGAAAGGGAAAGGCTGAAGAATCAAAAGAAGGAAGTTGGGAGGAATGGGGAAGCGCATGGATTAGTTACTATGTCAATCCTAAATCACAGAATCCTCCCCCCACTACTGGTCCGTTTATTCCCAAAGATCCAACAACGCCAACTCCTGCTCGGCGATCTTCTTTGCATCACACGCACACGCATTCTGGACCAACCCAATACACACCAAGTTCTGCATCACGGGCACGCGCTGCAGAGGATGTGGCGGCCCCAGAAATCCCAGAACCCCCGGTAACAGGTGGCTTGCAAACCCTCGAGGTGCCTTATAGCAGGATAAAGGAATCCCCAAATCTCGAGGAAATCGTCAAATCCACAATCTCCGAGTTGCCTGCGGAATCTCACTACGACTTTCTTCACCGATTGCGGGTTGCATCGGCTCTTACTGGTGATGTCGAAACTAGGCGAAAGATTCTTGCGGTTCGCATACTGGCTTTGACAAACTTGGCCTATGTCTACAACGAACAACACTTTCAGCAGAAGATTCTTCTGCTCGATCAGGATGAGCCGCGAAGGTTGCAATTGGCGTACCAACTGGCTGAGTTAGTCCAAGGTGGAGATAAACCGGGAAAGGGCGCAGAAATTCCTAAGTGGCTGCAAACTTTGGCACTTGGTGGTCTGGAAGCCTTGGCACGACATAAAACGAAAACGGCAGATGTCTGCGCAGCGCTAAGTGTTAATGTAAACCACGGAGTTCTGCTATACCTCATGCGGAAAGTCGTTGTTGATCTGGGAAATGAGAGTGGTGATGACGAAAATAGAGAAGCAGAAGAATGGAGAGAAGCGCTATTTTCTCTAGTCGGCCTTTTACCCACAACTAGTCATACTGGTTCATTACTTGTCTCGGCTGGGCTAATTCCTATCCTCGTTGATTTGGTTAATCTCAGAACAAAGAGGGCATTTCGACACATTCCAAAGGCTCTTAGCTTGTTGGATCAGCTTCTTTACAGTGTCCAGAATGCGTTTCAGACATTTGCCGATTCTAAGGGCCTAGAGGCGGTTGTTGACCTTGCATCCCATGAGACTCACGAAGGTCTGGAGGAAGTGAAACAAGGGAGAGGCATTTCGGATAGTTATCGCACCGAGCAAACGGATTACAAGATCAGTCATCATCGGCAACAAACCCTTAAAATGGTTACCAAGTTCATGCAACACATGATGGCACAGTCTGGTGCCGGTGTTGATCGGTTACTGCGGAACCTTGTCGATAATCCAAAGTTATTGGAGGCGATTAAATTGGTCATTGGTCAAGGACCTGTCTGGGGTAGTCACATCTGGAGTACAGTTGTCGGAATGATCAGTGCCTTCATACATAATGAACCTACTAGCTACGCAGTAATTCATGAAGCTCACATCACCCATTCCTTTTTGGAAGCAATCACCGGTAAGAAGGGATTAGCTGAGGAGGAGGCCACGAGGAAGAAGGAAGAAGAGGCCAAAAAGAAGAAAGATGAAGAGGCTAAAAAGAAGAGAGAGGAGGAAGAAGCTAGAAAACAGAAAGAGGAAGAAGAGCGCAGTTCTGAGGCCCAACCAGGCTCCTCAAGCTCAGCAGAACAGTCAACTGTGGTTGTCCCACACGGTGGAGCTCCCGATGAGCCTATGGCAGATACGGACAAGCCTGTGGAGAGCGATCCTGAGGAGACCAAACCGAAGGCCGATTTCTCTGAGAACGTCCCTTCCGCAGTTTCGGGCATCATGGCATCTGCTGATGCGATTGGTTCTATCCCTACCGCATTGGGTGCTTTTTGTCTCAATCCCTTGGGCCTTGACCTCATTCAGGCTTCAGGTGCTCTGAATTCGTTTTTTGAAATATTTGAGAGCCCAGCACATGTGAAGATTTTGATTGAAGGAGAACTCGATAATCTGTTGGGTACTCAATTCGACGAACTTGTTCGACATCACCCGAACTTGCGTGAAAGCGTCCTGAAATCGACTCTGCATATGTTGGATAGGGTTATTGAAGTTGGGAAAAAGTATGCGATTGAACATGGAGTCGGTGCGAAAGTTTGGCTGGATGATGGGCAAGGTGGGCTCGTGGTGTCCGGTGGTCGGAAGGCATTGGCTGGATACGCTCTGGAAGATTCGACGGCAAAATCCACGGAAACTTCTGAATCAAGTAGCAGTGGCACAAATGGTAATGACGGAGAAGACGTGGAAATGAGTGATGCTGATGCTGTGTCAGCAACAGTGACGATGGGGGAAACCTACTCGGATGGTGCTCCAGCCGGTCTAGTCACCTTGGCCGATCTGAAGTATGAAGAAGCGGGTGCAGACAACAAATTACTCCCAATAACCGATTACATCGATGTTGCGGCTCGATATCTCGAGGGCTTCATCACCAACACTACCCAAACCCGCGAACTTCTCCGTCGAGGCGGCCTGGATAAACTTCTCGATTTCTTTTGGCTTCCTAGTCTTCCGTACGATTTTGCAACCAGTCAGGCAAACCAGACATTATGTCGTGCCATCCACTTATGTTGTGAGAGCAACCTGGTTGATTCCCTCAAAGCGGTATTTACCAGTGCACAAAAGGCAGCTGATAAATTGCAACCATTCCTTGAGCACAACAGAAAGGAGCCATTTTTTGCACCCCTGACAAACCCAACTTCCAAGAATGCGGCTCCACCACCCCCTCGTCTACAGGGAGGCCAACCTGTTGGTGACATCGGACAGGTTGTACTTGGATTTGACGATGATTTGGAAGTGGAAGCGGAGAGGCAAGCCGTTGAAAACGTAAAGGCAAACGGAACAACAATTGTCAAAGATCTTGTTACCATGCATGCTCTCAGTTTTCTCCTACAAGATTTATATCATCAATCAATGTTCAATGTACGGCAGAGCGTCCAAGTATTTCTACAAACCGCACAGCACCAGGATAAGGATGGTTTGATTATCAAGCTAGGTTCATTGCAGCGACAATGCGTCTGGGAAGAAATACAGTTGCAGAAGGGTATCCCCGCGGATTGGGATGAGGTTACCCGCACCAAGGGCTCGGCGGCTGATGCCGCAGTTGCGGTCGAAGAAGCAGCTGTACCCCAGCCAAGTTCTTCCGGGTCTAGTGATAACAAGGCGGAGACATCTTTGTCAAGTGAACAAAAGAAAGAGGCTCAGAAGGCGGTGGTAGAGAAAGATGGAAATACCTCATGGTTTAGGAATGTGAAAACGATTCGATTCTTGATCGGCCAGTCCCCAACATCGATCAACCCTTTCTTACAAGGTATTTTTCCCGCCTCCTTTAATTGATTATAAGCTTACCAATTCTCAGGCCTCGCAAAATGTGTAATCACTCGTCGAAGCAATGATACTCTGCACAAATACCTTGCATTTAAGCTTGTTGATTCGATTGGCAGTTCTATGTACAAACACCTTACGTGGGAGAGAATTGGTATGTTCCCGCATAAAATTGAAAAAGTACTAGTAATGATTGACTATTGGGAACAGAATCATCGGACTCGATCACAGACAAGTACGGATACTGGATTGTCATGCTATCTGCTACGATGTCTCTACTGTTAGAGGGTGTTGCTCCCGATTACTTCAACACACCCAAGAATACACCCCCGGAACGACAGCCGTTCGTTATAACGACTACTCTGGTCACGTTCAAGCAAATGGGCGGTCTTGATGTGATTAAAAAGATACTTCGAACCTTTTGGAATGAATTGCAAGATCTGCCTGCTTCCGACGATGCCGAAAACCTTAGCAACGACGATCAGCAGCGAATGGCGCATGCATATGGCGGTATCAGAATTATCCTGTCTCTCTTTTCTTATCTTGTTTCCGACAGGGCGGTTCTACATGCAAGTCAATCTGAAGCGCTCCACAACCGATCCCTTGCAGAGTATCAGCGACCAGATTATTTTAACACCAGTCAGCTTCTAGTCGAGCTCAGAACCTCCATCCTGCCAGTTGTGCAAGAAATGTGGGAGGCTAGTACCATGGAGAAAAAGGCAACGTCGGCAATTGTTAAGTCTGTTGTCGAGATTCTCGGAATCATCTTGAAAGGCGACCATGAGAGTTCTGCATTCACGAAGAAGGAACTGGAGAAGAGGTCAGGTCTCAAAAACATCCTTTCCTGGAAAGCCATGATGCCGCGAGAAGAACAAATTAAGCAGCTCACTGAAATGGGATTTCCCCGTGAGGATGCCGCCGATGCCTTGTTAAGATGTGATGATGTCGTGGACGCCGCAAACTTGTTGTCGTCGCGAGGTGAATTGACGCTTGGCTCATCATCAAGGCCTGCGCACCACCCTCGGCCTGATCCAATGGATGAAGATGAAGACGACGACGATGACGACGATGGCACAGATGTCGACATTGATCTACCGAGTGGGCGGCCGGCCCCAGAACAACCACAAACAGCATCACATCCACCTCCACCTACAACTACAGCGGAATCATCAGAGTCTTCAACGGCACCACTTCCACCACCCTCACATCCCACTGAACCTGCCGAAACAACTGGGCCTGATGAAGATGCTGCGATGAGTATTGGAGATTCCGGAGAGACTGGTGTTCCTGCACCTGGAGAAACTACTGTGTCCGATAGTGGAAAAGGCAAAGCCAAGGAGACTGGAGTAAAGGGGTCCGACTCATCCACCGAGAAGGTGATTACGATCGAAGATCTCGACGAACTTCGAGGACGTGTCCGTGAAAACTTAGTTGGCCGTTCTCTGGATGTGCTTCAGGTTCAAGGAGAAATCACTTTCGAACTTGCCGAGCTGGTCAGATCGGCTTTCGAGAGCTTGTCTACTGATACACGGAGAGACGTTGCTTCGACTATTGTGCAATCTCTTCTTTCACTGCAAATGGATGATGATTTCAGACCCAAAGCAAAGACGATTGCCTCCACAGCTCATTTGCTAGGACTCATTCTTCAAAACCAACGATTCTATGAGGCTGCTGTGGAAGATCTCAATGAACAACTTGAGATTCTTATTGGGTTCATCAAAATTTATCCTGGGAGTCGTGCTCCATGGATCGCTAACATTCTCCTTGTGGTGGAGAAGCTGTTGTCTGAAAACGCGCAGCCGCAGAAGATCAAGTTTACCCCAGGCCAAGCCGAAACAGAGACTATTGTTGAGAGTACTGGAATCAAAGTTGCCCCCGAGGATCAAGAAAGTCTCTTCGACGTGATTGTTGCTATTCTTCCAGACATTGATAAGGAGGACAATATTTTAGCGCTCTCTGTTACTCGTGTCCTCGTTCTTCTCACCAGACGAAGGGAGCTTGCTATCAAGATGGTGCAAGGTGGGAATTTGCGAAAAGTTTTCCATATGTACCGTCGACAGGCAGGAAATAACGTTGATCGACTTCAACCTGCAATCCTCTTGCTCCTCAGACATATCATAGAGGACGATGACACTCTCAAGGCCGTTATGAAGTCCGAAATACGCGCACAATTTTCTGCGAGACCCTCAAGACAGTTGGACACCAACACCTTCGCTAAAAACTGCGGTCACTTGATCTTGAGGAATCCGGATATCTTTGTTGAAGTGGTCACTGATCTCTGCAAGCTTGCACGATACGATCCGCACCTTAGGAATCAAGGTCTGATGTTGAAAGAGGTCGACCAGCCAAAAACGGAAGAGAAGCCTGCAAGCAGCACCGATAAGAAGCAGGAGGCTGAGGGTGAGGGTTCTAGTGAGTCCGCTAAAAATGAAGCAAACCGCGAAGAAGGCAAAGAAGGGGAGAAAGAGCCCGCCGAAAAGATCAAGACTGCTCTTGAAATTAGGCCCCCAGGAGTCGAGAAACCAGACGGCGTCATTCATTTCTTACTAATGGAGCTTTTCGCGATCAAAGACGTGAAGGATGTAACGCCCCCGAAGGAAGTACCAAAACAAGAGGAAGCTGTCCGTCAGGAAGGAGCAGATTCGCATATGGAGGATGCAGAGAGCGCTGATACCGCCTCGAAAGCTCCTACTGAACCTGCCAAAGTGGAAAAACCTGAGTTCAAGGCTGAGCAGTACCCATTCTTCTTTTACCGATGCTTTATCTTGATGACACTGATGGAGCTTCTCTGTTGCTACAATCGATGCAAAGTCGAGTTTATCAATTTCAACAGAAAGGCTGATCCTCGAGAACCGATTACGCCATCCAAACCGCGTTCAGCTATCTTCAATTATCTTCTACATGACCTCATTTCTCAGCAGTCACTTAGCGGGCCTGCTCCTGATGATATCGAGCAAAAGACGAAAGACAAGCTCAGCCAGTGGGCCATTCACCTCTTTGTTTCACTTTGCACCCAATCGGGCGAAGTATCTGTCAACGAGGATGAACCCGACCTTCTTTTCGTTAGAAAGTTTTTCTTTGAGACTGCCTTGAAGTCCTTCAAGGATGCTTGTTCGTCATCTGAGCCTCTGGATATTAAATACGCCAGGATGGCGAGTCTTGGTGATCTGTTTTACAAAGTTCTTTCCATTCGGCCACCATGTGCTTCACCTTCTGTCGGCCAGAACGACAAATCCCAGCAAGATCTCGCCAAGATTATGCTTGAGAAGAACTATATTGCAGCACTTACGAGCGCACTTGCGGATGTCGATCTCAACTATCCAAACTCTCGGAAAGTCATCAAATCAATGCTAAAGCCTCTCAAACTTCTCTCCAAGACTGCAGTTGATCTTAGTGAAACGTCTGGTCTCTCAACCCCTGGCGCGACTGATGAGGATGATATTTCGGTAGCTTCCTCAATCTCAAGCATTGAGGACATGCGAGAAGAAACTCCGGATCTATATCGAAATTCAACCCTGGGACTATTTGAAGGTGGCGAGATGGGTGATGATCACAGCTCCTATGATGAAGATGAAGATGACGAGGAAATGTACGACGAGGAAATGTATGAGGAGGAGGAGATGGGAGAAGAAAATGAGAGTGATACCAGTGACGAAGATGAAGAGGAAGGTGGAGACGATATGGATGTGAGTAACTAGAGCCGCCTGCCTCCCACTAACAAATCTGACATCTTGTAGGTGGAGATCGTCGTACAAGGCGAGCATCCAGAGGACTCGGACTCTGATGCAGAGGACGACGATGATATGTCAGAAGACATGGATGAGGATGGAGGTGAAGTCGAAATTATAGACGAGCTCGGAGAGCATCATCATCATCATCACCATCATCACCACCGTCACGATCACTACGAAAGTGGAGGTGAAGATGATTGGCAGTCAGATGGTAGTGATGGCGACCAAGAGGATGAGGAAGAGGAAGAGGGAATGCTTGGAGATAGTAACCTCGAGACTATTGCTCGTGCTCTGGGCGTCGGCCACGACGAAGATCCCGACGGCATGGATGATCGTGAAGATGGATTCCTTGAAGATGAAGGTGACGAAGACGATGATATGGAAGGTGACGAGGACGACGAAGATCTCGAAGAGGAGGAAGCAATGATGGGTGAGGATTATGATGAAGAAGATGAGGGTGCGTCAGGTATTCCATGGGGGTGGACTGAAGGTGATGATGCCCCCATTATGACACGGGCTCAACCTCGGGGTACAGGTGGATGGTTTACACTAAGCGGCGCTCCTCGTGATCCGCCCGTTTTCAGTACAGCTTCCCTTCTCAAAACTAGTGAACTCTTTGCTAACTATTTTGTGTAGTGACGAGACCCGCAAGATCGCGCCACTATATGGGCGCCGCGGCGGAACGCGGTCCAACCGGCAATCGTGAACAGAACCCGCTTCTCCAACAAGCCGACAATGAGCCAGTGCCTCATCGACATAGCCCTCACCGTCACGAGTACATGGGTGAATGGGCCCAGGCTGCGTTCAGTGGCATAGCGCATGGTGACAACGGCCCCGTATCCATGATCAGCACATTGATGAATATTATGAATCGCGGAGGAGTTATGCCGAACGGTGCTTTCCAGATTCAAGCCACCATTCCCCATCCCCATGGCCACCGCTTCCCCCATGGAATGCAACGCGAGATTCGATCAATGTTCGGAAATTTCCGACCTTCTCACGAGCCGGTTAGGCATCACCGAGACGATCCTAGCCAGGTTGGCCGTTTCGAACCAAGCCCGACAAGTGGTCGTTGGATGGAGGAAGCTCGTATTTTGTTTGGCGCCAGGGTCGACGATAGTGCTCAGAGGGTCGTTAATACTATATTGTCACGTCTTGTCCCTGCAGCAATTGAAGAAGAGAAGATTCGTAAAGAAAAGGAAGAAGAGGAGAGAAAGGAGAGACAAAGACTGGAGGAGGAACGAAAGAAAAAAGAAGAAGAGGAGAAAATTGCAAAGGAGAAAGCGGAAGCCGAAGAAAAGCTTCGCAAGGAAGCTGAGGAGAAAGAGGCAGCTGAACGTGCCAGGGCAGAGGAAGAGGAGCGTGCCGCTGAGACTGCTACTATTAACGCGCCAGAAACTATTCAGCCTGAAGGAACTGGAGAGACAGAAGGAGAGGCAATGGAAGGGGTTGAGACTACCCAGCCTGCTGAGCCGGCGGAAGCTGGTCCTTCAGAAGCACCCATTGAACGTGCAACAGTTATGATTCGAGGACGTGAAATGGATATTACTGGCATGGGTATCGACCCTGAGTTCTTGGAGGCTATCCCGGAGGATATGAGAGAGGAAGCTCTCACCCAGCATATTCGCGAACGACGTGCGGCAGCGGCATCTAGCGATCAACCTAGCGAAATCAGCCGCGAGTTCTTGGATGCACTTCCCGACGACATTCGTGAGGAACTTTTGGCACAAGAGGCGGCAGATCGTCGACGCCGTGAACAGGAAACTGCCAGAGGTGGACAAAGCGGAGGTGCCGTGGATATCGATCTTGCAACCTTCCTAGCCACTCTCGAACCCGGCCTACGTCAGACTGTTCTCATGGAACAAGATGAGGAGTCTTTGGCCCAGCTTCCACATGCCATTGTTGAGGAAGCCAATGCTTTGCGTGGCGATAGAGGATTTAACAGCCACTTTGTGGAAGTCCCGCGCAGCCGTGGTGGCCATCTTCGTCATCCAGAGGAGCCGAAAATAAAGAAGCCCCAACGCAAGGGAACTGTTCAGCTTCTGGATAAGGCCGGCGTTGCAACCCTTCTTCGTTTGATGTTCATTCCCCAGGTCGGCAGCACGCGTGTTACTCTTCACGAAATTCTCTTGAACATCTGCGAGAACCGTCAGAACCGCGCTGAAGTGGTCAACTTACTCTTGTCGATTCTTCAGGATGGTAGCGCCGATATGCTTGCCGTAGAGAGGAGTTTCGCACAACTCTCCGTTAGAGCCAAGCAACCATCAACTCTTACACAGAAGACACCTGTCAAGTCAACCCCACAGCGTTCCAATACTGGACCAATTGTCGTCTCTCAGACTAGTGGAGAAGTATCGCCTTTGATGGTAGCTCAGCAATGTCTTCATGCTCTAATCTTCTTGGTCAACTACAACGAGCACATTCCGTCCTACTTCTTGAATGAGCACGATATTACCACCGGTTTGAAGAAGTCTACCAGTCGAAAGGGCAAGGGCAAGGCAGTCGAAAACAAGGCCAACAAGTATGCACTCAATACCCTTTTATCATTGTTGGACCGCCCACTTGTCACGGAGAGTTCCAGCGTCATGGATCAACTTTCGAATCTTCTTTCTGAAATTACTCGACCTCTTACGATACTACTCAAGAAGGATAAGAAAAAGACCGATGAGGAGGAGAAGCCCAAAGAGGAACAACCGACGGCTACAACAGAGCAAACAGCTGGCGAAGCTCCTGCCGCACCAGCTGATACCCAGACCGTACCCAACGAACCAACTGCTTCCGCCGAAGGAACCAGTACCGCTGAAGCTGGTCCCGCAAAGGAAGAATCCAAAGACGACTCCAAGGACAAGGAGGATGATAAGACAAAGAAACCACGTAATTTGGTGCCGCCCGTTGTTCCAGAACATAACCTGAGACTGGTTGTCAACATCCTCACAGCTCGCGAGTGTTCTAGCAAGACATTCCGTGAAACGTTGGCAACAATGCAAAACCTTTCTGGCATCCCCGGCTCTAAGGACGTTTTCGGAGCGGAATTGATTCGACAAGCACAAGGTCTTGGTTCAACTATTCTTGGTCATTTGGAGGCGTTGTTGCAACAAGTTAAGAATGCAGAGAATGGCACTGAAGTTCAAGGAATGGCCTTAGCCAACTTTTCACCAGCTAGCTCGGAACAAGCCAAACTGTTGCGAGTATTGACCGCTCTGGACTACCTCTTCGATCCCAAGCGCAACAGCAAGGACAAGGAAGATAAGAAAGAAGACAAGAAAGACGGCGAAGAGATGACCGATGATGCGGGTGATGTTCTTGCTAGGCTTTATGAGAGCCTGACGTTCACACCTTTGTGGGCTAAGCTTAGTGATTGTCTCTCAGCCATCCATGCACGTTCCGATATGTTGCACGTTGCAACCATCTTGCTGCCGCTGATCGAGGCACTAATGGTTGTTTGCAAGAATGGTAGCTTGGAGGAAACGGCACGTTCCAGCCCAGAGGCTGCTTCCATGAGACAGTTATTCTTCAAGTTTACCGAGGATCATCGCAAGATTCTCAACCAGATGGTCCGGAACAACCCCAAGCTGATGAGCGGATCGTTTGCTCTCTTGGTCAAGAATCCCAAGGTTTTGGACTTTGACAACAAGCGGAATTACTTCAATCGCAGGCTTCATACTCGTCAACACATCCGCGATCCTCATCCAACCCTCCAGCTTAGCGTTCGTCGCGATCAAGTCTTCTTAGATTCCTACAAGTCAATGTATTACAAGACTGGTGATGAAATCAAGTATGCGAAGTTGAGCATCAGGTTCCACGGAGAGGAGGGTGTCGACGCCGGTGGTGTTACCAGGGAATGGTTCCAAGTTATGTCCAGGCAAATGTTCAATCCTGACTACGCATTGTTTATCCCAGTTGCGTCCGACCGGACTACTTTCCATCCCAACAGCATGAGCGGTGTCAATCCCGAGCATCTGAGCTTCTTCAAGTTCATCGGCAGAATCATTGGAAAGGCACTGTATGAAGGACGAGTCCTTGATTGCCATTTCAGTAGAGCCGTCTACAAGGTATGTCGTATCATTATTCGATTCACCTTAGCATTTCTAACCTAAAACAGAGAATCCTCGGTAAATCTGTGTCGCTCAAAGATATGGAAACTCTGGACCTTGAATACTACAAGTCCCTCGTCTGGATGCTTGAAAACAACATTGATGATGTCATTACGGAGACGTTTTCGGTTGAAGTCGACGAGTTTGGAGCTAGGCGCACCATTAACCTCATTCCGGATGGTAGTAATATCCCTGTCACCAACGACAATAAACAAGACTACGTCCGCCACATGGTTGAACACAGGCTATTGCACAGTGTGAATGAACAAATCAATAACTTCCTGATTGGTAATTGCAATATATTGACCCTTCTTTTGATGACATCAAGTTAACTAATTTTGTAGGTTTCCATGACATCGTCCCTGCAGAGTTGATCTCCATCTTCAATGAACAGGAACTCGAGTTGTTGATTTCTGGCATGCCTGAAATTGACATGGACGACTGGAGGAACAACACCGAGTACCACAACTACTCCGCCTCGTCTTCGCAGATTCAGTGGTTCTGGCGCGCTGTCCGATCCTTTGATAAGGAGGAGCGTGCGAAGTTGTTGCAATTTGTCACGGGTACTAGCAAGGTCCCCCTCAACGGCTTCAAGGAACTAGAGGGTATGAACGGGTTCTCCAAATTCAATATTCACAGGGATTATGGAAACAAAGACCGTTTGCCAAGCTCGCACACATGTTTCAACCGTAAGTTGCCCACCAACTAACGCAATGTATTATAGCTAACAGGTATTTGCAGAGCTTGACTTGCCTGAGTACGAGAGCTATGAGACGTTGAGGCAGCAGCTGTTGACCGCCATCACGCAGGGCGCAGAGTATGTTTACCTCTTCCTCCACTTTTTCATCCCATGCAGTTTTCTGACAAGTGGTACAGATACTTTGGTTTCGCATAAAGTCTGAACGAGATTTCTTTTCTCCTTTTTTTTACTCTTGGGATAGAGCGTGCACGCATTACAATCAGTAACTTTGTATTGGGGGGATCGGGTGGGGTTTTTCGGTTCTCTTTTTCATTTTTACATTTGTTGGGCAACTCGGTGTTTTACTTTATCTTTTTGTCTTGGTTTTTATGATGGGTTTAGTTCTGTGTGTTTTGAGTTTTTTTTTGAGTTTTTGTTAGGGGTGCATTGGGTACGAAACGAACCAAGGAAGGAAGGAAGGAGGGTCAGCTCTTTGAGGATACATGGGGGATAGGTGGCAGGAGGGCTACGTGCAGGTGGTTTTCTGGCGGCCGACTTGTCGTGTTAATTGAAGGGTGGAACTCTTTTTCTTCGACCAATGTGATCATAATGTGAGGTCGAGTAATATGTGGGTCGATTCAGGCCCAAATTGCTCGAAATTATATTCCGAGGGTGGGGATTCTTGCCTTCCGGAAGTGCCTCCAGTCCCCATGGTGAGATGTGAGCTTTCGGGATCTTCTGAATGCGCTACCATCTATCATGAGTACCTCTTCAAACAAGATAAACGAAACAACAATCACGAAGAATGAACGAACCTCTCGGTGACGCGGCGCGGCATAGCGCCGGGATTCGCCCTCAGGCTTAGATACATTGGGTTAATAGTATGCGGAAGGATGGCTACGATACTGTACCGCTTTCGGTCATCAACAGTCAGCATCGAGTGTCTGGGCAATTTCAAGTGATGTCAGCAGTCAGTGCACGACATAATTGTTCGCAAAAAGAAGTTGTCAGCACCGTATTATCTAGGTGGACAGCTGGGGGCGCCATCCGATCCACGGCGGCTAGTACTGTACCAGATGCATATGAGAGAGGGATGTGAATTTGTAAATGTGATTCTATCCCTTCCAGAGGTCCTTGCCCAGAACATTTACTCTACAAGCTCTTAATCTCGCCATCTCTACTGTACGTTTATTCTATGTACTAACACCAGACAAGATTGGGTCAGCTCCAAGAGATCCTGAAAAGCAGCCTCGTTCTCCCGCAGCAAACATTTCGGCTATCATAGCAGCGTCCGAAGCTGTCAGATGTGAACATACTAGATTAAATTTGTAGCTATCTAGGTCAAGGAGGACGGTATCAGATGGTCAGGAGACGGTAGGGGGGACCTACGGTGTGTGAGTTATTATATGTGAAGCGTTTCGAGGTCACTAAACTCTACTATATCTGCTCAGTAATAAGACACGTAGCGAAGTTACTGGGCCACAAATTCTCGTGCGGGTTCCACCTTGTGGCATACGCGTGTCTCGCCTTATTACCGAGTACCAGATTCGGGTACTCTGCCGCTGGCGCACTAAGTGACAGCACATGTGCGTAAGGGCCGCTGTTAGTTTCGTTGGTTCGCATCTTGTCCCTGAAGGTTGGGCGCTCCATCGGACTTACGTACTGAAGAGCTGCCTATATCCGCGGAAAGGTTACTATAATGACCAAGGAGTATGGTGTGTTTAGACGGCACAGGCTTCAACACATATCACATAAAATTATGCTGATGATTTAATGTACGCGGGACTAGGAATTGGTGCACAATAAATTGTTTGGGAACTGATGCAACACTACAAAACGGCAGATGGCAGATGAATCCGATTTGAAGGAGACTTCTGTTGGAAATGTGAGGCTGTCAGGCACCAAGCGTTCTTCTATACAGCAATCGCATCCGATGGGAACCTGGACTTGCTCACCGCTGAGAAGGTGGGATGATAGGCGCTTACCGATGCGAGATTGCTCTCATTCCCTGTCTTTGCCTCTTTCGCTCCTCGAAACATTAATATCTAGGCGGAAGACAGACGGCTGGTTGCGATAGCACAGAAAGAATGCCGTTTCAAAAGTTGTCATATAGATACACCGACGGCGTGCAGCTCTTGCACCGGCGGTTTCATAAAGATTCAATGGAAATGAAAACGGATGGTCGGAACAAGAGGCAGTCAGACACTCTGTTCCCGGGAGGCCTCTTTCACATCCAGCAGTTAGTGCCGTGTTGACTGCGTTTGTGCTACAGATCTCGATTGTCGTCGAAGGTACATGCGCACTGTGCATTAGCTTAGTTGTTGCGTGAGACGTGACAGAGGATAGGGCGGGTTGACGTGCTCATTCCTTGCTTATGCTATTACCTACATGTATCTGGTACAAACAGATTGCTGACGGATGATTGTGAAATTTTTAAACGCCTCATGTTACTACTGCCTGGGCAATCCCCGCAGCTGACCTCTACTCTGTCTATTCTATTTGACTCACCGTGCCCGCTGCTCGCGGCTCCTCGAGCCGAACTTGTAGACGCACAGCTCTGGATGGGGACTGGCCGGTCGTCGGAATTCGGGAATCTGGCAAATCTGGAATCTGAATCTGGGGATGAGGCTTCTCCGCTTTTTGCGGCCCATTATACATATCCCTTATTACCTTTCGGGTGGGGTCAGCACGCACGCCGCAGGCGCTGGGCAGCACGAAAGAGCGGACGGGAAGCTGAACGGCGATCACAATACCGTAGCCTCACCCTTACTTGGAGTGCCTAGGTAGATACGCCCGCCCACAAAAGTCTCGAGCACTACCTGCTTTTTCGAGCCTGTAGAGTCGAGTCGAGTCTTCCGACCACTCTTCCACCTCAACCTCAACCTTTAAACCTTCTTAACCTCAACCTCCCATCACTCCCACCTATGGCCGATATCCGATAGTTCTTCGTTCCCTCTCCTAATTCATTATTATTCGTTCCCCCATTTGCTCCTTTGTTCTGTTCCTACATTCTGTCGCACACGACCCAGGTTACGGTTAAGGTGGACTTCCATCCCATCTGTTCGATTGAATACTTGGAGCAAGGAAGAAATTTTTTAAATTTTTTTGGTGGCATACTGATTTGAGCCGATGTTAGCCAGAATTAAAACCACGATCGACAGCATCGAGTGGGGCTTCAGTAATTATTTTTTTAAACCGCGTCTTGTCTTCGCTTCTTCACTTCTCCTTGCTTTACGATGGCCACAAATTCGATCAAACTTATCTCGGGGACGTCACACAGGAATCTCGCTGAGGGTATTGCGAACCGGTATGTCTCACCCCTGTCGCATGTCGGCTCAATTCTTTTTTTTCTTTTTTTCCTCGATGAAACTTGAAACCTAACGACTTCAGGCTCGGAATTGAACTCACCAAGGTCAAGATCGCGCAGGCCACGAACCACGAGACGTCCATTGCCATCGCCGAATCCGTCCGCGACGAAGATGTGTTTATCGTGCAATCGACAGCTCCTGGCGAGGTCAACGACGGGCTGATGGAGCTCCTCATCCTCATCAACGCCTGCAAAACCGCCTCGGCCAGACGCATCACCGCCGTCATTCCAAATTTTCCCTACGCGCGCCAGGACAAGAAGGACAAGAGCCGTGCACCCATTAGCGCAAAGCTCATTGCGAATATGCTACAAACAGCAGGGTGCAATCATGTTATCACGATGGACTTGCACGCAAGCCAGATCCAGGGGTTCTTTAATGTGCCGGTTGACAAGTATGTTTTTATTCCCTCTGTTTTGGTAGCGAACCAGAGTTGGCTCTATCCGATGATGGATGATGTAAGGCTGCATAAGGAATGAAACTAATCATTTCTTCGTACTACCAGTCTATACGCCGAGCCCTCTACCCTCCGCTGGATCCACGAAAACATCGACTACAGAAATGCCGTTATTGTCTCTCCCGATGCCGGCGGCGCCAAACGGTTTTTTCCCCATTCATTTCCGCGCTCTCACCTCCATAACTAACAACCCTCCGTAGCGCAACCGCAATTGCGGACCGCCTCGACCTCAACTTCGCGCTGATCCATAAAGAGCGCTCTCGCCCCAACGAAGTCTCAAGAATGGTCCTTGTCGGTGATGTGGCAGGAAAGATCGCAATCCTGGTCGACGATATGGCAGATACGTGTGGCACACTCGCGAAGGCGGCGCAGACGCTGAAGAAACACGGCGCAAAGGAGGTGATGGCAATCGTCACGCATGCTATTCTTTCCGGTAGTGCGTGCGAGATTATCGAGAAGAGTGAGCTCTCCAAGGTGGTGGTTACGAATACGGTTCCCCATGACGACAAGAAGAAGAGATGTGCGAAAATCAGGACCATCGATGTTTCCCCGACCCTGGCGGAGGCATGCAGGAGGACACATAATGGGGAGAGCGTGAGCTTTTTGTTTTCGCATGCCCCGAGCTAGGCGTGGATGAGAAGGACGGTGGGGGTATATATTGTAACATGGAACGACAGAAAAAGGTTAGAGTATACGAGGCTGGGGATATATTGTGTGGGAGATGAGACTTCTTTCTCTCTGTTAATGGCATTTTTCGGGAATTGGGAATCAGGAAAAACTGAAATATGTTGGGGTATTCTCTTTTGGGTTTGGTTTGGCAATGGCCTTTGGCCTGGATCAGATATTGGATGTTTATATGTGTATTGTAGTTATATGTATGCTGCCCACTCCGCCGCCGCTGTTGACCCTGCTGCTGCTGCTTGGGTGATACTGTGAGTATGAGAATGGCGGGCAGGTATGGAGTGGGGTGGTGGGTATGGGCGTTTTTGGGTTTTGGGAGTTTGAGGTAGACCATAGACATAGACCATAGACGAGGGGTGATAGAGGGTGGGGGAGGGAGAAGGGGTTGTATATTATTGTGCATGTGCTATCGCGATAGAATAGATTATAGTCGAGAATCTACCCGTAGTGTGTTCGTGAGGTTGGTGAGGATTGGTGGGGTACATTCGTAGGCCTTGGGGCAGGTATGTAGGGTACGGCACGAAAAGTGGAGAGCGAGCGGGAAGTGTAAATATTGGGCGAGAGGAGTCTCGAACCTTTTGTACATTGCTGTGCGGCCAGGCTGTCGTTCGTGGGACTATGACCCAGTCGTCGATGTGTATTGTAAGTGTGCACACCCCAACTCCCCCATAGGTACGACGATAGATCTTTGGCATTGCTTTAACCACAGCTGTGCCTTATTCACAGGATTGACCGGCGCAGAAATTCGAACACCACGACTTGCCCCCCGCGAGCACATGTCGTTCGTTGCTGCGATTGACAGCTCGTGAACTAATAGAGTGAATACAGTATGATTAAAACAAAAACAGCTCGTGATCTCAGCCTCACTCACGTGACGCAAAATAATTTCGGCGTCTGAACTGAACCTTCCACCTCCAAGTCCCACAACACCCACCATCGCAACAACTTCCCAATGCCACCAACAACAACATCCAGCGCAGTCGCGTTACAATCCCCCGAATCCTCTGCCCCCGCCCGACCCCCCGCCAAATCGAAACGACTCGCGCACCCTACCGCCCTCACAACTAAGACCCCCGATCAAATTGCGCGCGCACAAACACTCTACGGCCGCGGCGAAAAAATCAGTGCGAAAGCGATCAAGGACAAGAAGCTCCGTGGAAACCTCAAGAAGTTAGAGTTGCGGTATCGCGATGCGGCGGCACAGGCGAAGGATGCGGAGATTTTGAGACCGGAAAGTGGGCCGGGGTTTATTGAGGCGGAGGGGGAGCTGGAGCGAACGTGGAAGGTTGGACAGAAGGATGTGAGGGATGCGGTGGATGTGGCGATGGCAACGAAGGGGTTTGAGCTGAAGTTGGGGTTTGGCGGGTATGTGGCGGATTACTCGAGGGATGGACGGGATTTGGTGCTGGGTGGACGGAAGGGGCATGTTGCGACTTTCGATTGGAGGGAGGGGAAGGTGGGGTGTGAGTTGCAGCTCGGGGAGACGGTGAGAGATGTGCAGTGAGTATTACCTACCGAGGGGGAGGAGGCGGGCAGGCTGATGTGCTTAGGTGGTTGCATAATGACCATTTCTTTGCCGTCGCGCAGAAGAAGTATGTCTACATCTACGACCAGCAGGGCGTCGAAATTCACTGTCTGAAGAAACACATCGAGGTTACGAATATGGAGTTCCTTCCGTACCACTTCCTCCTCGCTACCATCGGAAACGCGGGGTATCTGAAATACCAGGACACCTCCACCGGAGCGCTCATCACCGAGTTACGGACGAAACAGGGCGCGCCGACAGCGATGACACAGAATCGTCGGAACGCAATCATTCACGTTGGACATGGAAACGGCACGGTGACGCTGTGGTCACCAAACATGAGCACCCCCCTCGTCACCATGCTCACGAACAAGGGCCCTGTCCGCGCCGTCTCCGTCGACAGAGGAGGATACTACATGGCCACCGCCGGCGCAGACAGCAGAATGAACATCTTCGACATCCGCACGTTTAAGGAGGTTCACAGCTACTTTACTCCCACTCCCGCATCCACCCTCGCCATCTCCGACACCGGCGTCCTCGGTGTCGGCTGGGGTGGCCACGTAACCCTGTGGAAAGACGCGCTCAAGACGAAACAGAACTCCCCGTACATGACGCACCACCAACAAGGCGCTTCCATCTCCTCGCTTAAATTCTGCCCCTTTGACGATATCCTCGGCGCCTCGCACTCCGATGGCTTTGCCTCCCTCATCATCCCCGGCGCTGGAGAACCAAATTTTGATGCCCTAGAGGTGAACCCGTATGCGACGAAGAAGGCGCGGCAGGAAGCGGAGGTGCGGACGTTGCTCGAGAAGTTGAGGCCTGAGATGATACAGCTTAATCCGGATTTTGTTGGGACTGTGGATTTGGCGCATGGGCAGAGGAGGAAGGAGAGGGATGAGGAGGAGAAGGAGAGGAAGCTTCAGGAGGGGCTGGAGAAGGATGAAAAGTATAAGACTAGAGGGAGGAATTCAGCGCTGAGACGGTTTATGAGGAAGAAGGGCGGGAAGAATGTTAGGGATGAACGCAGGGAGAAGTTGGAGAGGTTGAAGGTTGAGAGGATGGAGAGGAATAGGGGGACTAAGACGGTGTCGATGGGGCCGGCATTGGATCGGTTTAGGAAGAAGAAATAGTGGAGGGGAAAAGTGCTTGTTTTGTACATATATCAATGGTGTTAATGTGGGCTTCTTTTTGAGCTGATACATGGCTTGATGCGGAGTTGACTCCTTCATAGAAAGTCACGAACTCTTACAAGATCTCCAACCTTCCGTTGAGGTATAAATGTGTGCCAGAGGGACATCGGCCTGTTCCAGTTGGACCATCCGGCTCGTTTTTCACAGCTCGGCCTCTCAAACTAGTCATGAGGTTAAGTTCGCACGCTTATGTAGCATCCACTTCCTCAATATCATGTCGGGTCCCTCTGACGCTGTTCAAGGCCACCAAAAAGGGCCCAGTCAGCTCTTATGGAACACTTATTGTCACTCTTTGCAGCCCTGAATCGCGGAATCGCAGTTATCGATTGTTTTTTCTGGTCCGTACTGTCTAGTGAGGCGCATGGAGAAGGAAGATGGATGGGCAGGGGTGAAGAATTTTTTATAGGCGGGTTTTTAGCCGCGGTCACGTGTGGCTTAGTTTTGGTTGGTGATGGGGTGTGATGGGACATACACTAGACGGATTCACAGACTAAAGCACAAAGTATTAGTATTCACATCAAAACAATAGCATCCTTCTAAATTTTGAGCGAAGAGGACTATTTGGCTTCTTAGCTACTGACGAACAAAACTCGGTGTCTCAAGCCTTGAATAGTTTCGTTAATCTATGCGTTCTCCTCTTCATCCCCTCGCGGGGATGGTTCCTAACTGCGGTACAATAACGATATGAACTCTCACAATCCCATATCCCCCACCCAATTGGTATCCACCACTGGCAACGCCTCGTGCAAACACATTCAAGCCGAAAGGTCAGCTCAGTAAATACACGAGACACACCACAGCAGTCATCTCTGATATCTCCAGCTGCTGCTTCTTTGCTTTGGCTTTGGGTGCCTCGTGTTCTGTTCATTATTGATGGAGGTGTGTAGGCCACTGGACTCGGGATCTGGTCATGTTGGCCGTGAGAAGATCCCGGCTCCAAAACTGCCTTTTCCTACGAGGTTTGCGACGGCAGTCGGTGATAAACGAACGAGAGTGGTGCCTGGTGTGCAAGAGAAACCATCATAATAATTTCTCGCTGCTGAGAAACAATCTAACCATAAATATTATAACTTGACATTTACCACCGCAAAGTCGTCTTCCGGACTCTTGGTTCCAGGTCGATGGATACCGTTCAGACACAGAAGATGACATAGAAGATACTATGTCGATTGGTTGATTGGTGGGACCAGAGAATGGACGACCAGGGTGCCGAATAGTGGACCAGAAAGTCTTGGATCCGGAAACAGCATTAGCATTCGTTCTGAAGACGTTTGACTTTGGTGGCCTCGTTTTATTCTTGGTGGAGGTGATACTGGTGAGTACGACACTGGGAAGTTTTGGAACCCGGCTTTGGAGTTGTCGCGGGGTTTGTCGGCACGTCCTGAGATTGAAGGCTGCGTAATCTCTGAAATCAAGACGGGGTAGACATAAAAAATGCTGTGACTCTTGGCTGGAGGGGCAAGGACTTGTAGCTTAAGCTTGAATGGGTGACCTGGTAACGAATGGGCGACCCGGGAGCAGTACCAGCAGCTGTCCTAAATGCCGACCTGGGTAACGAACGGCTAGATGGTATAGTTTGGGAGAGGCCGGCCAGACGCGGCTGAAACCACCGACCTCCGCGTTGGATTTGTACTTCGACCTCCTCATTCTTGACGCTGAGGAACCGAGCCAAACCATCTTTATTTAGACGTCCCGGCCAGAAGGCGGCACTGGGTTCGGGTCTGAACTTATGACTTGGTGGCGCAGAGTAGTGTTAAAATCTTTTCCTTCGTGCATTGTTTGCGCTCCATGGTAACATATACCCCCTGTATTGAGCCGAGGAAACCTTGATTGACCAAGCCAATGTTTTCTCTCATGGCCACAAAAACTCGTACGTGAAAGGTAACGTTTTAGTTGCAACGACTTGAGACACATTAGTACCACAGGACGTTGGTGGAACCTCGCGAGGGGCGGCACGGCAAACCCGGTTGGAGACCATACGCTAGCTGTTGGAATTGCGGTAATGGTGAGCGTGAAAATTCCGGGTATCAGGGGTCCTGTATTGGCGGGCCAGTCGCCCAAGGCTCTGTCAGTGGTTCCAACAGTTGATGATAATGGCTCTAAGGTCAGGTTATTCCTCGGAGTGTATTGGAAAACTGCTCCGGGTCCTCCAATCTTTCCAGTGTCCTACACCAACGAATTAGTCTCAAGTCTCTGTTTAACCTTACGCAAAGATAGAAACCTTCTCTGAGTTATTTATCGTCCTGCTCGTCCCTGTCGGAATCGTGAACCATTAAGGTCAATCAATGGGCAAAGGTCGCTGAGTCTCATTCCATTCTCTGAACACGGTCGTATGGACGTCTCTGATGTTCATACAAACGAATACTAGCGGTACCGTTAACAAAGAAAACGGTGTCTTTGATGAGCCAGAACTGGCGGACTGGGGTATTCATGGATCGGAATCGCCTCTTAACACAATACATCAGCTTGAACTTGAAATATCTCTAATTTAGGGACGGAAAAATACCTCTGACACCCCCGTGAGGTAATAAGTTGGTGATTTTAAAGATACGGGAGCTTGTTGGTGATTTTAAAAATACCTGTAGTAACACCCCGTACAAGTACAGTGAATTTGGAAGAGATATAATCGTCTCCTTTTGCAGTACATTAGCTTGAACCTAGGATATTCAACCTTAAGGATGAAAACTTACTTCACTCCTTTAAGGCGACTATTTGGTGACTCTAAAAACACCTGCAGCAGAACTCCCATGACAGTAGGGCGATCTCAGTGATGGTCGTCCCTACAGTGAAACACGTCTATTTTTTTCTGCAAAGTTTGCCTCCGCGACCTGCTCTTCAATTTCTTTATCGTGTTCGTCGATGTCTTCATCGTCACCTCCAACAAGCAACAAGCGCGCATCTTCCCCGGATTCCACATCACTTCATCAACAGCAACAACAAACACACCTTTCCAGGTTGCTCTCCACCCATGGGGAATCGCCGGGAATACTTCCCACTACATTGTGTAGCAAGCCCTTGGAATGCAATAACTCCTCTAGACGAGGGAGCATTGAAGCAGGCTTTTGGCGCTACCTAGCTGTTTCAGTGTTAGTTAGGAAACACCACATAGTTTTTTGAGTGGGCTAACTGATGACATCTAGGCGAAATAATGTTTAGCCCTTTGTTAGGTGGTTCATAAGTGCCATGTTTTTCTTTGCCGATGCTAGAGAGCGCAAGTGTGTGCGGATGTTTCGAGATTTACTCTTACTCATATCGCTGGTGGGCATTGGGGGCGGTGATGTGATGCTCTTTCTTTTGGAGGAGCAATATGGATTCCAAAGGTAGGTTTTGCATCTATTACGAATGAGTCTTCATCAATAGCGATCCTGGAAACAGAATGATTGACTAGCTGAAGTCAAGGGTTTTCCGCTTCCTCCGAAGTGCGAGGTTTGAAGTCTTCCGGGTGCTCTGACTGACACCGTTTTACGATGCCTGTCGGATGTTTAACAGTTGTTGGTATGGTATGCTGAGACTAATGACGGATCCCGGAGCCCATCTGGGACAGCAGCAATGCTTAAAGGAGTAGCCAGCCCAGCAAGTGGATTGAGCTGGGGTTGTGCTCTGTAAGCAGGCAGTAACTAACGATGGACGTTAGCACGAGCATCAGTTACTACAATGAAGGATGGAAACATACCCAGACATGAGCAACCGAAAGAGAAATCCAGCCCGGCCATTGGACCGGGCTGGTTACGGCGGTCTGAGGGTGGCAGTGCCACCTGTGATGAACATTAGCAGAAACCCCAATTACAATAATAAACGATGGAAACACACCCGACTTCCTAGTCAGACGGCTATTTCTCGCTTGCGCTTAGCCGACTACCGACCGCCTAGCAGTCGAAAAAGACTAGCAACCAGTCTAGGTTGCGTGTTCCTCTTCCAAATCAACTATTACACCTGTCAGCATGCAACACGGAAGATGGCTACGAGGCTTTCTCACTTCAGCCAAGTTCGGCCAAGTAGGCTCTGGCATCCTTCGACCTTCGAAAAGAAAGTAGGTAGTGGAAGGATGTTAATCTCGGAGTCGTACCAGCGTTGGATGTGAATGTGGGGTAGCCGGGTGGCTCGATATTGACATGAAGATTGTAGGTGAAGGATAGATGTCGGTGGGTTTATGAGTTGGAGGAAGAGGCTGCGACGTGTTTTAGGGCGAGGTAAATGTAACTAGGGCTCACGGAATTGTTCGTACAGCGCTGAGTCGCTGGGTGAGAAGAATCATCTCGGCGAAGGGGTGATTCTTTCTGGTTTCTATCCCGGTTGGATGGAAGGATGATCACAACGGCTCAAGGAATGACGGGGCGAAGGGAAAAGCATAACAACGCTAAGTGGAGGGAATTTCTAGATTCTAAGTGCGAATGAGCAGATGGCAGCGAGAATCCTGTAGCCATCTGGATCTTCTATTTGAAGTGGCTACGAAATTTGACCTCTTCACCGACTTGGGGACGAAGATTATATCAGACGAATGCAAGCGGCTGCTTTCATTCTCTCCAATCGTTTTCAACTCTTTGTACCGCCCAATCCGTTCCTATTTATCAAACTCCCTACCGCATCCCTCCTCACAAACATCCTCACAGTCTTCTCACTTAACTGAAATCTACGAGTGGTGAAATGCTAGCGACATTGATCATGACTCGGATAACCACAACGAGGTTGGAGATCACATGCCACTTATCACTTTGCCTCATGACCTGGTCTAAATACAACTCGTTGTTTGTCCGTTTCCATTCTTATAGAGTAAACATGTATTTGATCATAAGCAGGTCCTCTCAGCTAATCGACAATTTATCCTAACACAAATAGTTCTACGGTCAGGAGACCTCTCAAGCACTAAAATTCTGTCCATAAAACATCAAATCCCTCGCAATAAAGAATAATGAGTAACGAAATTTTATAGGCTGCGACCCGATGAATTGGCGGATGTTGTTCTTACAGCTTCGGTTCCAACCTGGGAGTTCCTTTGCACCGGAGGTGTTGCGGCCGTGGTTGATAGTTCGATATCAATGACCACCTTGCTGCTACCCTTCGTCACTGAGATCACTTCTTTCTCAATCGGACCTTGTGCCATAGTGGAAACCGCATCGCTCAACTCTTTCGAGATTTCATCCACAGCATGATCAAGAGTGCCGAGAGGCGGGAAAAAGTCATCATAAGGCTTTTTCTCAATTCTCTTAGCGTACTAATTCCAGACTTATCCGGTCTGTTGAAATCTTTCGTCCTCCGTAAAATACCAGATGCCTTGATCGAGATTGCGAGTGCGGTTTGCGATACGGAATCCAATCTTAGGAATTTGTACAACTGGCAAAAGGTATACCTCGCCTCCAACCCATGGAGCGGAGCCTCCGATATTGACAAACCTGCCGCTGTATCTCCCGGAAGGTTCACGGATCGCCGTTGAACTCCCGCTGCGATAACCGAGCCATTTCGGGAGCAGAGGTTCTGGAAAGTCCCATACGGCGGTACAGCCGTTGAATAAACCGTTGCGGAGGTTCTGTGGTAAGTCTTGGCCATTTACAATTTCTTGTGCTTGTTTCAAGAAGAAATAGATAGACTGCTCTTTCAACCTTTCAAATAAAGACACCGGCATATCGAGATCGTAGTGTTTTGCGTATTCATCCGACATGGAAAACAACAGAGCAGCGAGTTCTTGGCCCTGGAAATGCGTTTGATTATAGACTGGGATATCCCTTACTCTGAAGTCGTCGTAGTTGTCGAACTTTGGGTCCCAGATCCATATGATTACCCGTAGAAGAGCAAGACCAGTTTGGACACCAAGCCACCATGCAGCTTGTGGTGTAGACATACTTCTGATCTCAATATATTGAGAAATATACCTGTTCAAACGTAGAGTCTGTCAGATCTGACTATGTTCCTTTGCGCTTGGATTGATGGGTCTCGTTCAGTTGCATACCCCACACATATCACCAGTGCAGTGATCATGGATATCACACGGTACGTCTGTAGCCATATCCCAGTGACGGCATGGAGATCACAAACCACTAGCTTTGAAGTTCTGTTTGCCGGGCGCATGATCGCGAACTTATCGAGCTCAGTGTCGTGTGTCATGCGTGTTGGCATTTGCTCTTGGACGTACACATACGACCACATAATAGAAGAAATAGTTAGCGCAATAAAGAGCCCAAAAGTTGCCAATATTCGACTCCATGTCCACTCTCGCGAGACACCGATCACAGGAAAGCTTGTGGCCGCCGCAGTCACAGTTAAAGACCCCCCATATCCTTGCGAGGACTGGTAGGTTGGTGCGGAAGGGGGTAACAAAGTTGTCGAGAATGTATTTCTTGTAGACTTCCCCTGGTCGTGGCTAGTTCATAATCGGCATCGATAGTACTTTTGCCGCCGGAAATGACTTTTGGGTGTGATCGACTCTTTTAGTCACTCGGTATGTAGCTGTGTCGGTTTGTTTGTTTGTAATCATATTGCATTCGGCCGCTAGCGGCCATGGCATAGTAGCTGTGTCGGCCGGTCAGTTATCCGTGAGATATAGCTGACCGTTATGAGTTCTTCTTTTGGCAACCTATCTGATTCCGCTACGCCTAGAATGGCACGCACTGGAGCTATATATGAAGAAAGTAGCAGTCAGTAACGCCCCAGCTACATTTTGATTTCGTACGATCCAGACTATTCATCTAAGCACCAACCTGTCGGAAACGCGGAGTCTTGACACGACTTTGAGCCCATGCTCAATTTCACTAAGGCCCGAACGTAGCCCAAGATACTAAGAAGTGAATAAGTGGCAATAGCAATAGACAAATACCTTGCATATTGTTATTCGACACTGGTTCTGATGGGAACTGGATGAAGACACCTACCCCGCGAGTAATCCACGGAGTATCTTTCCACACTGTCTGTGGCAAAAAGACCGACAAGCGCGGCAAGATCCTGGGTGCCCTCTGCAAGTGTTTGGAAGGTACTGCTGCTCTTTCCGCCGCCATTGTCTGCTAGAACATATGTAACAACTCTAAATCCCAAACTAGAACATATCAGCCCTAGGAATAAGGCTATGAGAGGGTGGTCGAATATGGAGCGCGAAGTCATGGTTAATTGTGGTCGACAAAGACTTGCGACGCCCCAACTACAACGTAACAGCCAGGAGAGGGGTTTTATATCTACTGTGGTCGAACAGCTGGCATGCTTATCTATGAACTAGGGCGCCACAGATGGTTGGAAGACAGTGAGCGAAGTGCAGAGTGAACAAATACTGGCTATGTCTTATATGCATTGTGCGTTCATACTGCATCCCTCATTGGACGAGGACAAATATTGCTAACCACAACTTCCAGGGCTGGAAACTATCATGCGGAGTTGTGAAAGAGACGATGTTATGGGGCAACTCCAGGGAGAGTCGGAAGTTGTGCTTTTGTGTACAATTACAGAAGTATCACTTGCGCATGCTTGCATACCTCGCGAAGTATTAATCACTAGGTGGCTTGAAAGATTATCATCTCGCTGCACCACTACCACGACTACCATTTCGATCCCGGCACTAAAACCTAACGGCTTTTATTCAAGATAGCCCTCTGGGGAGCCGTATTTTGCAGGATAACCCTTAAGCCTCATTTTTATGTAGGATAACCTTGATTTTTCGAACATAATATTCAGGATAATCTTGGGTTTTTGAACATAATATTCAGAATAACCCCCTGGTGCTTCAGTCTGGATTTATGAATTCCTAAATCTCTTCTAACTTGTGCTCCAAATTCAATGATATGGAGCCCCAGACTGAAGTCTATCACAGGGCTTGTACTGCTGTGTAGTGTGAGTGTGCACTAATAGTCACGATCGACATCGCACGCGTCCTTTTGCATTTTCACCATCTAACTATAGATGGTGGTAAACTAGTATCTACAGTGCTACCTTTAGAATCCTAGACCCACCAAGCACGTTGTGTCACAAAACTCGGGTGGGTTAACATATTGTGGGTTTTGTGTCAGACATGTGACTGCATCCACTGCTGCGACTCAAATGATGCTTCAGGCTTGTGTACAATTCAGATGATTCTAAACATCCTATGTAGGTGACGGTATGTTGGGACACAGGTGGTAGTTGGCAGAAAGAATGATAAACTCGGAGTATTTTTCAAGTTGTGATTACCAAAAGGTTATCCTGCATATTATGTTGAATACCCAAAGTTATCCTGAATATTATGCTTGAAAAATCAAGGTTATCCTACATAAAAATGGGACCTAAGGGTTATCCTGCAAAATATGGCTCCCCAGAGGGTTATCCTGGGTAAAAACCGAAAATCTAAAGCTGAACAATGACGCTTGTTACTAATTACTAAGAAGCTCCTCACTGGCACTGTTCCATCTCTGATACTTAGTAATCCTTGAAAAGTTGTTAGATTTTCTCAAGATAAATCGATTTGACCTAGGAAGTGTCAGGACATCTTGTCTGAAAGATGCTTAGTCGGCCGATCTTTTGTCCTCGGTGCAATACTGGTGCCACTGGCCTTACGCCAGGAAAGGAGAGCTAGAAGAAGGCAAACGGCAGCGGTGAGATGAGAGGAATGTAGCCTTTATTTCGTGCGTTTACGCTGTGAAAGTCTTTGCTAGATTTCGGAAATACCACTACTATAGGTGCGTTCCTTATTGAGATTCGTTTTGCGAGGGTTCCCTTCTCGAAGAGACCATGGCTAGTTTGTGGGGGTAGGATCCATTTCCTATACCCTTTCCCGTAAGCTTGAGCATGTGTATTTTCTTCGGAACTTGGAGAACTTCTAACAGAGACTTCGAATTCGTGAGTTGATATTGAAGGTCGACGAATATAGAAGCTAGTGGTTAGGGTATACTCCTATAGCACGTGGATGATATTTAATACATTAGCGGGAGAGAGCCGAATGCTGGGGATATATCTGCTTTAATTCATGATTCGAATTTGTGCTCTCTGTTGTATGGTTAAGCTCAAAGGTTCTGAAGAATATTTGGGGAAGTCAATAATTGGAGGTGATCATCTTCATTTCCAGAACAAAGGCAGGTAGAACAGTGGTAGAACTGAAACAAGAGGGATCCTGAAAACGAAACGAAACCAACCCAAAAGAAAACAAGCTTTTGAACCCTGATACCCATAATCTGGTGCTTCGTGTTTGAACAAAAAAAAGACGAGGATCCCTTTTATTTCGTGCGCTTTTATGTCACAAGAAGCCCCCAAATATTGTGCCCCAGAGAAGTAGTTAAAAGTAGACAAACAAAAACGCCCACAACCACCATCGTTCGTTCGTTCGCTGCGTATGCCTTTTATACTACTACGCCGCCGCCGTCATCGCCGCCCATCCGAATGCCTCCCTTTTACTCCTTAGCAGCGGTCCTCATGGATGAAGCACGACGCTTCTTGAGCTCGGAACGCTTCGACTTCTCTTCCTGGACACGCTTGGCGAGGAGCTGAGAGTACTCGTTCTGTGATGTTGTTAGTTGGTTTGTTGGTAAGGAAAGTATATGGGGTGACGTACAGCAGCATCCTTGGCTGCTTCAGCCCGTCTTCGCTTGAGTGCGGTCCTGTGGCGCTTGTGCTGAAGACGTTGAGGAGTAACCAGTCTCTGGATCTTGGGGGCCTTGGTGTAGGACTTCTTTCCCTCACCTTTGGGCTGGACTTCGCGGCGGATGACGAACTTGCGAACCTGCAGACCATAATCTCGTCAGTATTCAATCCTGGCAGCTCTAATTTCTGAGAGCAACATACATCATCATCCTTGGAGAGGCCAAAGAATCGGCGAATCTTGGTGGCTCGCTTGGGACCGAGTCTCTTGGGATGGGTGACGTCGGTCAAGCCGGGGATGTCGCTCTCACCCTGCTTGACGATAACGAGGGAAAGGACAGCCAAATCGGCACCGACGATGCAACCACGGACGGACTTTCGCTTGCGCTCTCCGGTGCGACGGGGGCGGTAGCAAGAGTGGCCCTTGGCGAGAAGAAGCTTGACACGGGTGGGCAGCAACACTCCCTGCTTCATAGGGAAACCTTGCTTGTCGTTACCACCGGTGATCTTGAAGACGTAGCCCTTAAACTCGTCGCCGACGGAGTCACCGGGAACCTCTTGGCCCATGCGCTTGTCCAGGAAGACGCGGACCTTCTTTTCATCGTCGATTTCGATCAGCTTCTGGGAGCCGTTGGCGGGGTAGCTGTGGTGGAGCGAGAAAGACCGTCAGCCGGGATTGTCTCTTTTCGATTCGACCAAGTGAATCGTCGTTTTTTCGGTCGGCCCCAATTTCCAAACTCAACATTCCACAATCCCCTCCTTAACACCACCCTCAAATCTTCCTCCTCCTCCCATTTGGCCAACAGATAACAACGATTTGGGATATAGATTGTAAGACTTACGCCTATACAAGCAAATATCGTTAGTCACTATGTTCTATGCTCTAAAACCATCCCCCCACCATCCTCCCGAAGAATGCTAAAACGTACAATATTCAACTTCATGATTGCGGCGACTTTGTGGAGATTGTTGGTCTATCAAGTCGGTACGCAGAGGGAGGGCGCGGGGATGGCCGGATGTCGGTGGGCGGGTAGGGAAATTGTCGTAATCGTCGGTCTCGGTCGCGATGGTTGGCGTGAGTTTCCTCAGAGTTCCCAGTTGTGTGCGTTGGTGCGCCTTGGAGGCCAAAGAGCAGTCCCAGAGCCCTAGTGGCTTGGCGGAAATGACACACAATGCAACACAACCAATATCTACAAGAAAACATCATCAGGACGGTAGCTGTGATTGTTGATTGATGGTAATTTTGGCGAATTTGAGATGATAATGGGAATTTCTGGCTTCTTTACGCCGTAAAACAACTTTCATGATCTGTAGAGTTTGGCTGGACTTTGCTTGAGGCTCTTTTACTCACCAACCATCTACCATTCGACCCTGCATAGTTACCCACAGCCGGAACCGACTTACAACATCTCAATTCATCGCCGGTTGGGTGTGGCAGAACTAATTGTGATGCCCACAGAATGTACATCTTCAAAGTGCGCGAGACTTCAAAGTCATGATTTTCACACCTTCTGACGGGTCCTCCGAATACCGTTCGCAGTTGGCCCTTCGGTGTTGGCTCGAATACGTACCCACTCTCCCCTGCTATCACCGAATCACAACGTATACGCCGAAGTCGAACCCCTCCGATTCTGCCTGCGGTGTTCATCGGCCTAGTCTTTCGGAATGCTTGGTGCCTGTTGTCGGTATTAGCGGTTGCTATTGATAAAGTGGCCTGGGAATTACACAGCTTGATAAATAGACATAATGCAATTATGATGCATCTCCATTTAGCAAACAGGTAGATTGGTCGTTCCTTTGGCTCGGGTGTTGGTTGCCATTGGATGTTAGTCTACATGCAAAAGGAGAAGTCTTTTAGACCTAGGATAATGGACGAACTCTGTTATTGAAGAGCTATTAAAGAGCTCTAGCGCTCTAGTTTGGCTTCAATATAAACCCTGACCGACCCATTCAACTCGTGTGACTGAGATAACTATGTGAATCTTTAGACCCCTCTGCATGCCTTGTATCGTGATATCTAAACTCTGGTTTGTAACGAGAAGCTACTTAAGTACGTTTACTGGAGTTGAAAAGTGAGGGTGCTGGAATGTGGGTTAAGCTTCGAATTGAGCTCTAGATGTGCTAAGAAAGCACCGAAATCATATCACCTAGGTTGCACGGCCAGCACGAATCATAGCATTCCGTATCGATCACTTCCACATCAAGCACAGCCGACCCATTTCAATGATTCATTGATAACGCCTAAATCCAATCCCATAGATTCATCACGCCCCACAAAAAGCCGTAAAATTGGAGGTGATGATGACGATGACGAAAAACGCGCTTTTTGTTTATTTTGCCCCCATTCCTCCTCGGCCACGGTGTAGAAAGCAGCAGCTAAGCAGAAGAGTAGTAGTATTTCGTACAAAACCGTAACCCGCGCGATCCCAACCAAAGCAGCTACACCACAAAACACCGTAGGAAAAACACCGTTTAACGGTAAGACTCTGTATTTCACCTCAATTAGTTTCCATCTTGTTTGGGAGAGATTGTCGGAGAGAGGGGAGGGCGTACTCTGGTATCTTGCACGGGCACCTGGACCACCGAACTTCTTGGGCTCACACCGTCTGTTGTCGGCAACCAACAGGGTTCGGTCGTACTGGACCAATAGCTGCTTGATGTGGTTCTTGCTGTGCTCGTCGACGAACTTCTGGAAGTAGGCGACAATCGACTTGGCGATGGCCTGACGGATGGCGTAGACCTGCGAGGTGTGACCTCCTCCGGTAACGCGGACACGGATGTCGACGTTGGCAAACTGCTCGAGTCCCACGATGAGGAGAGGCTCGTACACCTTGAAGCGTAGGACCTCAGGCTTGACGAGGTGCAGCGGCTGGCCGTTGACCTTGAGGAGACCCTTACCGGCCTTGCAGTGAGCTACGGCCGTGGCTGGAGAAAAAAGCATGTCAGTGTCGTGATTCTCCGTGATCCTATTTCTTGCCCGCCATCCTCATCTCTCCTCCCTGCATCTTCCTCCTCTTCCTCCTCCTCCCCATCCATATGTGGTAGTTCGTTCTTGTTTTGCCCTCTCCTCTTCCACCACCTCTTCCTCCCGCTATCTCGCTACCGGTGTAGGGTCGACATACCAGTCTTTTTCTTGCCGAAGCACTGGACGGATTGAACGGGTGAATCGCCGGCCATATTTGTGGTTGCTCGGGTGTTTCGTCGGGTGGAAAGGGCAAGCGAAGCGTTAGGGCTGGTGTCGTCGGGTTGTCGATTGTCGTTAAGATTTCGCGTTGCTGGGCTATCGTCGGTGCTGTGCGATGCTGCCGTTGTGCGCGCTAACAGAGTGCCCACGGACTGTTGTTTTCTAGCCCTAACAAATCACCCTGTAAAGGGAATTACCCGGCACCAATGTTAACACAACTTCACCTCGTCAAACATGCTGTTTGCCTTTGGATCAAACGGCAGCGGCCAGCTGTCGTTGGGAAACGACGAGGATACACATATTCCCACGCAATGTCTGATACCTGAAAACTTCCCCACCGAGCCGCCGAAACAAATTGTAGCCGGGGGGAATCACACGCTTGTCTTATTTTCGTGTGGAAGCCTGTTCGCGACGGGTTCGAATCAATACGGACAATGTGGGATTCCCATTTCAGTTGGTGCATCGTTTTCCAGCTTCCAGCAAGTTCCCAACCCGCCAAGTGAAGACGGGGAGGATGCAAAATGGGCTCTCGCCTCGGCGGGATGGGATTTTACCATCCTTGTGTCGACAAACGGCAATATGTATTCATGTGGTTTTGGGAGCAAAGGAGAATTGGGATTAGGAGCTGAAATGCATTCTGCCCCCTTAATCTACAGAATAAATCCATTTTCAGAATCACAGGTCGTTTCTATTACCTCGGGAATGGCACATACACTTGCCATCCTTAAATCCGGCGAGGTTTATGGATGGGGCGCAGCACGGAAAGGTCAACTCGGTTCTTCGGTGGAAAAGATACTCTTCACCCCTCGGAAGATACTGCTCCCTTTCCCTGCGACTGCGGCGGCTTGCGGAAGAGAGTTCAGCTTTGTTATTTCTGAAGATGGAGATCGACATGCGATACTCGGTGGTAACGAGAGGTTCCCAATCCGTTCTGGTGCTCCAGATCAGGGGGTGCTACAGGGATGGAAGAGAATCAATGCGGCTTGGGGTAGTGTTGTGGTGTTGCTTGCGGATGGGAGTATACAGGCTTGGGGGAGAAATGATAGAGGGCAGCTCCCGCCGAAGGGATTGCGTGGGGTAGAGTATTTGGCGGCTGGAAGTGAACATGGGGTTGCAGTGGTCGGCGAGAGATTTGTAGCTTGGGGATGGGGTGAGCATGGGAACTGTGGGAAAAAGGGAGGTGGGGACGTTGTGGGGGAGGTTTTTGAAGTTAAGGTGGAGGGAGATGGCAAATTGAAGGGAGTTTGGGCGGGATGTGCTACCAGTTGGGTTTGGAGGGGATAGATATCAGTTTTGAAGTCGACGTCTCGACCGCATTTTCTATACCTTGTGCTTAACCATGTTCTTTTGGTTCTACTATTACTTCTACTTAGGCGGTCAAAAAACTGGCGCTCGATTTGGTGAGGTTGCACAAAATCAGCCAAATTCTTTTGACCGCCCAAGTATAAAGCCTTCTCTTGCAAAATCCCTCGTTACCCCATTCTAAATAATTTATGTCGTATGCATTTGCCTTACAGGAACGTCAGCAAAGGGATATGGAAGATGAAATGAAGTCTCCTATAATACAATACTACACTGATTCATTTGGTCAGATCCAGTGTCGGAGGTTGAGGCGCACTTTACTTTTCACTCGTTAAGGCTAATGACGTTATTACTTAGCAGGTGGAATCTCTGGGGGATATGTTGATGAGGGAGGTCCTCTCTCTTCCTGTCATCTACCTAATCTCGCTTTTTCCCGCCGCACGGAAGCTTCACGGTAACTTGCTGGGTGAGCTTCTAATTGAGACTGTCATCCTCCTAGATCGCTCGCTCATACGAATTGATTGCCACCCCGCTGCAAGTGCTAACACCACCTTCGTACCCTGTTGAAATCCATCGAATTGCTATCCCCGTTACAGCTCTATGTTGATGCGGTTCTTGTGTGCGTTTCTTCCTCAACTTTCAATCCAATTCTATCCGGCTCTCGTTGCATGGTATAAGGTCTACCTTTGCAGCATTGGGAGCATCCCCTCTCAACTCTGCTCGGAATAATCCAATATCTACCGTATAATTCCCATTCCTGACGGTCTACCCGGAGAGACTAGTAGCGCACCCGAGTGCGACTTATGAATCTTCGGAAAATGACCACCAAAGAATAGTGAGTGGAGCAGAAGGTCCATCGATTAAAAAAAATATGTGCACAATCGGACTTGTCGGATTACATTTGCTCATAGACCCACGTGCCCACAACTACGGATACCGACCGGTACAATGGAATCCTTCCGATAAGACAGAATGGTCGAAGTGTGCACGACGAGGTGACATTCTTCGGACTTAGATCTATAGCACGAGACTGAAATCACCGAAATTCAACTGCAGTCAGCCGTTAATACAGGGTGGAGGACCGCCCAAAACTTTGTGGTTCATGAGATGAGACTGTCACGTTGACTCAAGGTCTAAAGAAGACTTCCCTGAAGGGGCGGATGGGGTTTGTCTAATATTCGAGTGGGTGATTGGAGAAGCCTTGCAAGATCTGATGAATGGAGGTGTGCTAGACCACGGGCCCTAGCTACTAAAGGCGTGAGAACATCCACCGGTATTTCCATTACCCCGTTGGAAGACAATGTCGAGGACGTGGCTTATTGAAGGGATTATTTTGGCTGTAACTCGTCTATCATTGTTCGGGCACAAGGCCGTTTGAAACGATTGACAGTAAGAGAGAGCCTTTCAGTCCTCCGACACCCAAATCATCCCCAATAACGAAAACAGGAAACACCGTAGAAAACCAAGTAGCTCCTGATATACAATCCCTTCTCATTAGACGGTATCTTCGGTGGTAAACCTGCAAGGTGGTATGGAGTTATGATGAAATTATGGTTCGCAACGGCGATTCCAAACTCTCTAGGACGGGTATGAAACTATCGAGAATAAACTGTGAAAGTCAGTAAAGAAATTACCCGGTAGCTGGCAGTAACAGAATCGAAGCTCTAGGTGTACAGACGATCTCGGAATTCGATGCACCATTCTGTGGATGCCTATGAAGGTTGTTCAGTGCTGATTTCGGTGACCTAGATCAACCTCATAGCGAAGGCCGTCGAATAAGAGGCAGCGACGGGTGACTTGGGGACCTAGGGAGTAGATTCGTAGGCGTAGCTGGTATTCACCAACGCCACATTTTATGGTGGATAGAGCCGAGCCTTTGGCTGCTTGCGTGCATGGGATTGGCCGAATTGAGTTTGTTGTATACCGAGGTCAATTAGAGCTCATACGCTGCTTCCAGCAATCGTTAAAGCTTTGGTGAAGTATACTGTCGTACGTGCATTGGGAGAGCAGGGAATAAACTCCCCACTGGCATCGTGAAGGGAATATGTGCGATGTTGGGTAGGTGTTTGTGTGATGCGAGGGTTGTTGAGGGACAATGTTGAGATGCAGTTGAACACGGGGTTGGGGTTGTGAGTAGGTTACTCATGGATTCTCACTCTCCCCTACTTGCTCTGTCAAAAGGTGGCTTTGGGCTTAGGTTAGGTGGCAGTCAGTTGTGTCTCTTTAAGAACCGGCTTAAAGAGCTTGACTGGGGGATGACGTTTTGGTCTCGAGCTGGACTTGGAAGAAGGAAGATCCGAGTGTCTTGAGGCGGATGCGCTCTAATGGCCCTATGTGTAGCTGAAACTATCGAGCTCCGAACTTACTACCTGTGCAATGTATGTATCTACCTAAGCACCTTATGTAGGTAGCAAGGTATGTGCTAAGTAGGGTGTGTTGCGTGAAACTTGGTCCAAAGCCCGCAAGGAAGCAAGGGGGGGACCTCGAACTAGGGGAACGGGTCCATGGGTCCTGAGTACAACCATTACACCACAGGGCTTTGGGCCCAGAATCAACATTACTCAGCGTAGGGGCGAGCGGGACTTGCATTTCAGCTCGATCTTGCTGAACGGGACCTGAATGGAAAGCAGTACCTACTTGCATAGCTGACATGATGCTAGTGCTGTGTTGTGTATGCACATACTTAACTGCCAGAGTCTTCGACTTCACGGATACAATAGGACCGCTTGGTGTATTAGGCTCGAGTTTTCACACCCAAACTCGAGGAATTTGGGCGATTGGAGCAGTCAATCCCTTAGGTGGTTCTCTATCAGACGGTGCCGTATCAAGGCGAAGTAATTGTCTGCTCCTCGAGTTCTGAAATGGGTGAGCTCTCAGCTTCTACATACATTAGAAACTAAGTACTACTAAGTACCTACATAAGTACCTAAAGTACAAAGGATGATGGGGCGGAGGTGCCGGAAGCCGTTTTTGCTCCGGCACGAGCTCTTGACGAGTTCAGTGGCCAACTTCAAGCCATGTTGGAATAAACGAAGCAGGAGCCGAGTTGTATCCCGGTAGTTCCTCGAGGTAAAGTAGCCGTCTTGTCACCTCGCACACCTCGTGTTCAGCGAGCTGCGGCCACACTGATGTCACATGTTTCCCCAAGTCCGCCATACAAAACCGCCTCTCTCCCACCCTTTCTCCTCCTTCTTTCTTTCGTCTCACTCCTTTCCTCCATCTCCTCCATCATCACCCAACTTCTGTCTCTCGTTTTCCCCAAAAATCATCACCAACTTTCCTTTTTTCACTCTTTCTTCTGGTTTCATCCCCCACACGTTCGAGCAACTTCATAATGCTCTTCAAATCCCTTATCCTTCTGGCTTTGGCCGTCTGCAATACAGTCAATGCGTTTCCTGGACGAACGTAAGTACCCTCCTCTATTTTCAATTGAGATTGCGTTTAGAGCGTTCCCATCTCTCCTCTTAGTATTTTTGTTCAAGATTGCTTCTCATCGAGTACTTCTATCTCAATTCAATGATTATTGTATTATAAATCCATCATCCTTCTCAAATATTGCTCCTCTCTTCATATTTTCCACCCTTGTTTATTACTTTTCTACGTCAGGATGATTGCTAACCATCAATAGTTTTGTTAGACGTAACGGCCGTCTTGCTGCTCGTGACAATGGGATCAGAACCATCAAAACTTATCCCGTTATTACTGCAACGGCTATCCAGACCTCGACTACTACTCTTGTCATTCCTTGTGGTGATCCATTCCCTACTGATGAGGCTGTGGTCAAACGTGGTTCCCCTCGAATTAATAGTGTAAGAGGACCTCGCGGTGGACCCACTTATTATCGGTATGTCAATCTCATTCATTTTTGCTTCAATGCACTTAATGCAATTGCTTACTTGGTACTTGTATACATAGTAATTACACCACTACTTCGACCAATACTCTGGTATTTACTACTACCCTCTATGAGGGCCCATGTACTCCGGAACCCACTGAGACCGGCACCGTTGAACCTACTCCAACTGAGACCGACATCGTGGAGCCTACTCCAACGGAGACGGAAGAACCTACTCCTACTGGAACGGAAGAGCCTACTCCAACTGAAACGGAGGAACCTACTCCTACTGGAACGCAGGAGCCTACACCAACTGGAACGGAGGAACCTACTCCTACTGAGACCGACACTGTCGAACCTACTCCGACTGGAACGGAAGAGCCCACACCAACTGCAACGGAAGAGCCTACTCCTACTGGGACGGAAGAGCCCACACCAACTGAGACCGACACGGTGGAGCCTACTCCAACTGAGACGCAAGAACCCACTCCTACTGGAACGGAAGAGCCTACTCCAACTGGAACGGAGGAACCTACTCCTACTGGAACAGAAGAACCTACTCCTACTGAGACCGATACTGTCGAACCTACTCCTACTGGAACGGAGGAACCTACTCCTACTGAGACCGACACTGTCGAACCTACCCCTACTGGAACGGAAGAGCCTACTCCTACTGAGACCGATACTGTCGAACCTACCCCTACTGGAACGGAGGAACCTACTCCTTCTGAAACCGACACTGTCGAACCTACTCCGACTGGAACAGAAGAGCCCACACCAACTGGAACGGAAGAGCCTACTCCTACTGAGACCGACACTGTCGAACCTACCCCTACTGGAACGGAAGAACCTACTCCTTCTGAAACCGACACTGTCGAACCTACTCCGACTGGAACAG
>Ga0307514_10000160_pt1 | contig 189843 bp, 215 predicted proteins | sample 16_EM_MG_FD_203088 | JGI IMG/M metagenome (GOLD analysis project Ga0307514, IMG submission 203088) | Populus trichocarpa ectomycorrhiza microbial communities from riparian zone in the Pacific Northwest, United States - 16_EM | ecosystem: Host-associated > Plants > Roots > Unclassified... | reverse complement strand
CATAACTGCAACCCCTGCGAAGAGTGTAACATACGTGTCGTTCTGATGGTGCGTATACGTCACCACATTCCGGACGCAAAGTAAAGGAAGCCTGACGCCGGAGCGGCGAGAGTAATATACAACGCGATGCGTCGCAAGAATAGGAGGCATGGTCTAATAGCCGCCGCAAGGGAGGTATGCAACGCGACCCGTCGCTTGGGCGACGGGTCGCGTCTGATTCTCCGTCAGAGGGTACGAGGTTCCGTCAGAGCCGTCAGAGCCGTCCGGAACACCCGGGTGTTTCAGACTGAAACTGGAGTTGTTGCTGATGTAACAGATAACGAAAGTATTAACACACCACATTATTCTTATCCGCAAAGACCTTCCATATTTATGGAGAATAAAAAGAAAGGTACAATTATTAGTAAGAGAAATGTAGATACACCCGTATTTTCAATACCCCTTCTCACTTTGATCCAAATATTTTTGACCATAAGTGGTCGTTCACATATCTCGTCATTCCCTTTGTACATATATCCGCCAAATTTTCTTCCGAAGGTACATACATTACGGACACATTTCCTTTGTCGATTTGCTCTTGAGTAAAGTGATATGCCACATCAATATGTTTTGATCGGTCGTTAAGCTTTGGGTTATATGCTACATCGATAGCGGCATTGCTGTCCCAAAAGAGAGCCGTCAGAATATCCATTTTCAATAACTCCTGACTTCCACGCTTCAACCAGAGATGATGTTTTGTTGTCATCGCAAGTGCCATATATTCAGCCTCACACGTAGAGGTGGCAACGGACCGTTGTTTCCGACATCTCCAGGAGATAGTAGTGTTTCCAAGTTGAAAAATATATCCCGAAAAGCTTCGTATTGTATCTAAACAATTGCCATAAGATGCATCTGTATATGCAGTCATTTTGAGTTGATTATTCCAAGGATACAAATGGTGTCCATCCTTCGTTCCTTGGAGATATCTAAGTACTCGTTTTACTGCAGTAAGGTGCGTAATCGAGGGGGACGAGTTAAATTGAGAGAGGTGAGTGATTGTATACGCAAGGTCAGGTCTAGTCCCAGTAACTAAATACATCAATGATCCGATTATTTGTTGATATGCAGTTGTATCGGTACTCTGTTCATCGACTTCAATGGCCTTCAACTGGTGCTTAGGGACGATAGGTGTCGAAACAGGTTTACAATCTTGCATTGAAAAACGGTTCAGAATTTTATCAATGAATGTCGTTTGGGATAGAGTGATCCCATTGTCGGTAAAGGTTATTTGGATTCCTAGAAGCCAATTGAGCTCACCCATGTCGTTGACCCTAAACTCAGTCTTCAACACATTAATGGTTTGCTCTTTTAGCTCTCCAGTAGCTCCAAACAATGTAATGTCGTCCACATATATAGCCAAAAACAGATTCCCTGATTCGTGGACGAGAACACAGGGATCCCAAGCAGTGATAACAAATCCGAAAGGTCCTAGGTATTCTACTAACCGGTAGTACCATTCTCTTGGAGATTGTTTCAATCCGTATATACACCTTTTTAATTTTGCCACCATTCCATCTAACCGGCTGCCTTCCGGCAGATCCATATAAACTTCTTCCTTTAAAATCCCATATAAGAATGCAGTTTTGACGTCCAATTGCCTAGGTTGCCATCCTTTACATGCCGATATAGCCAATAAAAGTCTCAGAGAATCGTAACGAACAACGGGGGCGAATATTTCATTGTAATCCTGGCCTAAAATTTGTGAGAATCCTTTGGCCACTAACCGTGCTTAATAACGTTCGACTTCTCCTTGAGCATTTCCTTTGGCTTTAAATACCCATCTACTCGCAACTATTTTCCTTCTGACTGGTTTTGGGATAACATCCCAAACATCATTTTCCTTAAGTGACTTTAACTCGTCATCCATAGCCTTCTTCCAATCTGACCATGGTGGTGACACTTTGGCCTGTCGGTAAGACTTTGGTTCGTCTATTAGTAGTACACTCAAATTTGCCCATTGGCTTCCTTCAAGTCCTTCCAGCGGTTGATTCTCTGGTGTAGGAGGTCGAGGAGGTGCATCGAGCATTGTTGCATCATTTCCGAAACCATAGCGGTCGGGAGGATTAACAACTCTTCCGGCACGGGTGACGACTTGACCAAATGGAATTGGTGGTGGCGTCATAGGCCATGGAGGAGGAAGACCGATATGTCCCAATGGAAGTTGAGATTGTTGGTCTGGATTTTGATGTTCTTCTTCTTCTAAGAAGTGGTCGTCAGAAACTGCTGTATGTTCTGAACCATCGAAACTTTGGATATCGTTTTCGACTGGTTGTTCGGGTAAGGTTTCGCGATATGCCATATCGTTATCGTCGTAAACCCAGTAGGGAGCCCCAAGATACTTGTCTCTCTTACCAGCCCTAAAGTCTGCTAGAATAAGTCGATCAATAGTTGGATGACCATTATCGAACATATCATTGGCATCCTGAGGGTTTTCCCGCATCCATTGTCTCCACAAATCATCCGTTCCTTTATCTTTATTAGTATAGATATAATTAAGAGATGTTTGAGAGGATGGAGTTTGGTGCTGGTGAATTGATTTCTTTCTTTGGGGTAAAGCCCCTTCTATCTCAAGAGGGGGGAAGAAAATGTCTGCCGATACTATGGTCTTTTTTGTATCGGGTAGGAACACTCTATAATGATTAATGGTGTTGGTATAACCGGTAAAAATAGCTCTTTGTGCCCTCGGAGAGAGTTTCTTTCCGTCCTTTCGTTTCTGATAAGGAACATGGATATAACATTCTCTGCCGAAAGGTTGAAGATGCTGGATCGATGGCTTTGAGCCATAAAAAGCCTCATAAGGAGTTAGATCCTTTAGCGCCGAATGAGGTTGACGATTTTTTATATATACTGAGGTTAACACAGCCTCAGCCCATAACTTCTTATCGTAGGTAACAGCACTTTCAAGCATAGCTCTAAGTGCTTCTCCTATAGTTCGATTAAGACGTTCTGCTACTCCGTTTGACTCAGGGGAATAAGGAGGAGTAAACTCTTGTATAATTCCCTTTGACTCAAAGAACCCTTTCAAGTCCTTGGTAACATACTCCCCTCCATTATCAGTTCGAAATGCCCTAGGGGCCTTGTGGTGTTGTTGTTCCATTTCGGTAACAAAATCTTTGATTATTTTGGTAGTTTCTGATTTTTGTTTCATAAATCGAACCCACGCAACCCTTGTAGCATCATCAATTAGAGTAATGTAATAAAGGGAATTACCATATAACGGAACTGGAAAGGGTCCACTCAAGTCGGAATGAACAAGATCCAGTTTATTCCTTTCTTTCCTTGACGTAGACGGTCTTGGTTTCCGTGTCATTTTGCTTTCAACACAGGAGGAGCAGATGAAGTCCTAAGGTTTTGCTGGGATATCGGCGTCGGAGTATAACATTGATGCTTTATCCATTGAGGATGGTGCAAGATGGCCGAGAGTCTGATGCCAGAAGTTATAAGTAATATGGGCTGAATGTGAAATCTCAGGAATTTTAAACAAATTTCCATCAAAAACAGCTTCAAACATAACTTTTGTTCCTTTATTAATTGAAATAAAATCCCCCTCTCCAAACTCTGTATATCCTTTAGTGCGTAATTTTCTCCATGAAATCAGAGGATGTCCTAACTTAGGAACATGTAAAACATCACAAACACGGAAAGAAGAAACCTTCCCATCCCTCAGAACACATTCCATAATCACATCGCCCTTGCCTTCAATCTCCATACTTTCTTGTGAACTGGATTTTACAAATCCGGAACACTTTGTATAGTTGAGAAGACGTCCTGCATAAGGGGTCATGTGTGAGGTACAGGCCGTGTCAAAGTAGAAGGATTTGTTTCTTACCTTAGTCTCCATTGTAATGTTTGCCTCTTCATCTTTCTCCTTCTCCTTCTTCTTCTTGTTGAGTTTCTGCAGGCGGAAACATTCATTCCAGGTATGTCCTTCAGACTTTCCGGGATTATGTTTCTTGCACCAAGTGCAGGTTTTTGACTTTGGTGAGGAAGAGTCGGAATTCCCCTTTACTGGCTTCTTACCCTTCTTCCTATTACCCGAAGGTTTAGAAGTAAACAGGGCAGTGTCGTCCTGGGAGTCGGAGGTGTCGATATCCATCAGCCGTTGTTTAACGTCGGCATATGACAAACTATCTTTTGTCGTAAGATTATCGATCATGTTTTTATGGTGTTTAACCAAAAAACCCATCAAAAAATCTCGTTTGGCTTTATCTTCGTCCAGAAAAGCCGCAAAGGTCTTTCGGTATGAATCCGAGGATCCTTTCAAGAGTTTGGTGAGGTGGAGCCACTGAGACTCAAACTTGGATATAAATTCCGACAAGTTGTTGCCGGAGTACTGTGTAGGTAGGAAGACTAGATTCATTATTTGAGGAACTAGTGCATAGGCCGAATCTCTATAATATTCGGTGCGAAGCCAGGTCCACATCAGGTTTGGTTTCTCAAGCTCAACAATCTTCTCCAAGATGTCTTGTGAGACCACCTGTATGAATATGGTCGACGCGGTATGGCAAAGATGGTCGTAAGCATCAACCTCTGTTGCATCAGCTCCTTCAGCGGGGACCACACCGTCTACTACCACTTCGTATGCCTTTATTCCCTTCAGGATGATAGTCATCGAGGCGCTCCAAATCCTGTAATTCTCCTGTCCCGTAAGTTTGCCGATACTATCGAGCTTAACATTGACGGGAGTCTTTTTATCTACTTGTGTAGAGAAGGAAAACGCATCAGCAGATGAGGAGCCTCCAGGAGCCATCTTTTTCTTTCCTTTATCGAGAGGGAGTGGTGTATCGAAGAGGTGTCTTGGTGTTGTTGGTGTGGTAGGTGATTGTTCAGGTAGGTCTTCGTATTCAATTGGTTTATTGAAAAGATTAACTGGTAGAGTTGGATAATCGGGATCAGATTCCGTATCGCTCATCCGGGCTCTTAACTTAATAGAATAAGGTGCGAAAGTACAGATAGATCGGTTAAAATCTAACGAAGAGAATCCGAAGCAATAATATGATAAATGTAACGATGTAGAGAAGTGTTTGAAACAAGAGCATATAATACTGAAGAAGGAGGTATCAAGAAGATATTATTGTATTCTTATCGATGTCAGAGCAAGTCTAAAGAACTGTTCTCTAACCGGAGAAACAGTATCTATATATACAGAAAACATAGAGTGATTGTCCGTGACCACAGTCGCGGAACAATATCCTAAAACAGTAAAGAAAAACTCTTCAACTGTACATTATTAAACAAGAACCGTAATGAAACCATTAGAATAATCTAGACGTGTTCTAAAAGATAAACGCTGATAAATCCCTTTCCAACGGAACAAAAAAGAAGATTCTAGACAAGTTCTAACCGGAACTTTCTAGACATCTAAAGATAACAGATAACGAAAGTATTAACACACCACATTGTTCTTATCCGCAAAGACCTTCCATATTTATGGAGAATAAAAAGAAAGGTACAATTATTAGTAAGAGAAATGTAGATACTCCCATATTTTCAATAGGTGGTGCCATCTTCACACTAGGGTGTAATCTCGACCTGGTCGTTGTATATACTAAGGTCATTAGATGTTGAGTGAATATAAATTTTCACGTATAAGGGGTCAGCTTACAAACAGATTCCAAGGACGCATTACCGGGTGAAATTGAGGTGAAGATGAATATCAGGAGTGGCGAGGCGTCAGAGATGCTGAATCCTGACGGGGTAGTAGATTCGGTAAGGAAGTGGTAGTAGTGGTGTTGGTCAGTCAGAGGGGAAGTAGAGAGGTTGGGGTTCTTATGTATTGATGGTCTGAGCGTATGGTGCGGTAAAGTGGACAAAATACCATTTCAACGATGTCTTGCATGAAATTAATGGAATTGGGTAACTTCATGCACACCAACACCCAATTCCAATAGTTATACACCACATCAGCTTAGCACCGTAACATTGTGGTACGACTTCATGTAGTGGTCAATATTATTTGATAACATCATGTACTAACTAGCGGAATTCAGTGTTTATGTACATGGATTAGGAATTTTGGAACTTGATGCGCACCAAAGGTGAAAATTGTGTGAATTGTTGAAGTACAAGAACAAAGAGAAGCTCGCCAGAGAGTGATGAAAGACTACTCCTGCTAGCTCTAGCAACTAGCCCTAAGAAGACCGCCACAAACACCGCACAACAATTATCAGCTATATACAACATCATGCTACGATATTGTTAAATTCACAATGTGGTGCATGGAATTGGCGGAAATGGGTGTTGGTGCACACGAATTTACCCAATTCCACTAATCCCATGTACGACGTCATGAAATGGTATTTTGACCACTTTACACCATCATACGAGCGGTGTTTCAATAGAGTACACGGTCTCCATCGCAATGTTTTATTAAGGGTAGGTACTCGGGAAAGTACTAGAATATCACGCTTCTGTTTTAATCCCTACTATAAAGCAATAATTATCCCTTTGCCGGTAACCGGGTTCGGGCCCATAGACGGGCCCGCTTTTAAAATACACATCACACAACCACAATCTGGCCAAATGCCCCCAGAATAAATAAAAATACTCTACATATGGTGAAATTCATAAAAACAATTTCATTTGGGTGTGAAACACAAAGCCTCATTGCAGTCCTCACACTTTACGATAGTTTTCATGCCTTCTCCACTACACCCTGACTTCTTTTCCACCTGCAAAGGAAACAATCTACTCTACTCTTCATCCAAAGTGGGGAATGCATTCCTGGCACCTTTTGGCAGAGGGGAAGGGGGGTGTGCTTGGTAACCAGCCTGGTAGGTAGTGGGGGCAAGGAAGATTGTGTGTTGAAAATGTACTGATTGCTCTATCTTGAGGGCCAAAGACCGTATATGTACAATCTCCCATATGCGTACGCGCATGCTCTATCTGACATGAGACGTATCACCCTGGTCCTGATGCATATCCTCATACAGTCACCATCTTCATACAAGTCTTCATTCTCATACAAGGCATCAGACGATGCTGAGACTTCACGATCCAAGTACACATGCAACACTCCCCCCTCTTGCTACGCTCCGTGGAGCAAGAAATAATCAAACAAAGATGATGCACAACTTGTGTCTCCCATAGTAGCCTCCTTAAAAACCCTGCTTGAGAAGTGAGCAGGGAAAGAGTACTACCGTAGCCTGAGGATGGCCATCCATATAAACAAAGAAATCCGTATTCCCAAAAGAAAAGTGAAACAACGTTAAATCAAACCTTAAATTGACCTCCAATTACCATAAACCCATTGCATTCGTGAGTATATCTGCTATATTTTCATCCGTGTGTACATAGGAGTAGTTGACTCTGCCTCCAAGCAGGCGATGCACTCAGCCTTGAGAGTTGACATGGCGATGAGGCTTTGCTTTCGAGACTGCCATGAGATAGCTCCATTACTGGCGAGAAACACATCGCCTCCCTGAGATTTGCGATCTGCGATGTCATTGGCCCAATCGGAATCCGAGTACCCTGTAGGCCTATTGCCGATGCCAATACCGATGCCAATGCCATTGAAATGTAGTCGAAAATTGGTTGCAGATTTGAGGTAGAGCTATCTGGCCGAGTTGCAAGTGCTGCGTACGTTTGTGATCCCATGACTGCATAACAGTCTCTGATGTCTTCCAATTCCTTCTCCCCACGATGCTCGGCCAAGTCCAACTTTACTTTGGGATCCATGGGTATTGAGACACTGTGAGTATGTTCCATGCAGAATTGTCTGAGAATTGTGGTGATAGAGGCTTTCTGACCGAGACTGATTTCGGTTTCTTCGCAGTGGATTTCAATGCCGGGCAATTGATGTACCGGGCCGACGTTCGTGATCTTGTATTTCTGAGAGATTCGCTTTGATTTCGATTGCTGCTTTGGCGGCGACCACCGGGTATGACATGGATATATTGTCGACACGTAGAAATACCAGAATGCCACCGCTGCGGAGATAGAGGTTGTTGAGCAGGATTGACGTGCTTTCTTCCATCATGGCTCTTTTCCAGTAATCTCGTTGAGGGCTTTCCATAGCTTCCGCATAGGTCAATGGATCTCCAGTGGCTGTGGATACCATTAATGCTTCTGTGGGGGCATTGCCTTGACTTCTTGTGACATGACTCGCAATTGGTGGAGCTGAAAATGTTGGCGGTACATCGCTTGATTTCTTGGTTACTGCCGCTGAATGCCGGGCAGTCTGATCCTCTCTGCAGAGGCGCCAGCTGTGGGCGTTTTCTTCTTCTGCTGTCAAATGCTGGGCATTCTGATTCTCTCTGTGGAGCCACCGGCTGTGGGTGATGGTTTCTGCTTCTACTGCAGAATGCTGGGCAGTCTGATCCTCTCTGTAGAGACACTGGCTGTGGGCGTTTTCTGCCTCTGCTGTAGAATGCTGGGCAGTCTGATCCTCTCTGCGGAGGCACCAGCTGTGGGCGTTTTCTGCTTCTGCTGCCGAACGCTGGGCAGTCTGATCCTCTCTGCAGAGGCGCCAGCTGTGGGCATTTTCTGCATCCGCAGGTTGAATATCTTGTCCTTGGAGAGGCTCATCTCCGGTATCTGCTTCCTTGACATATTCCCCAACTTCTGGTAATCCAAACATGTCGATCTCATTGCTTCCATGCTGACACCACATGTGTGCATTTGTTTCTTCGTCAAAGATTACTTCAGTTTGGGCTCTCAGCCACTGGAAATGGGGATTACATATCCTCCACAACCTGTTTGAATCATGTGCATAGCCTACCATCATGCAGGGCTTTGACCTCGGGCCGAATTTGCCCTGGCAGCGCTGAACTTCAGAAATGAGTCTACTCGCGTAACATCTGAATCGACGTTGGTTGCGCAGAGAAGCTTGATATTTCCTTGCTGGTTGCATCATGCGTAGGTTTGCCAAATCCATGCAGCATCTTGTATGGCATTTTGTACTACGCTTGACTGGCACTCTAATGAACCTTTGCTTAAGCTTGGCCTGGATGTAGACTGCACATAGAATCATCGTGCATGCATCCCTCGATTAGAGACTTGATGGCGGTAGGATTTATATGAGCTAGTCGTCGGTGCCATAGTCTGGACTCTGAGACTGTGAGAGACTTGCGGGTGGACTTAGTTATGACAGTCGAAGGTGCACTAGGTGGACTTGTAGATGTGATTGAAGGTTCTTCTGAAGACTTGATTGTGGACTATATGCCATCGATTAGTTTTCCGGCGAGAGTACAGGAAGATGGTGAAGTTATAGAGCATTTTCCATTCCGAAATATAGTCGCATGCAGCACCCACCTTTGGCCGGTCCTCGCTGGAAAAAATGTATACAGGGAGTGGCCGAGACAGTAAGAAGTTTCTGGGGGATATTGCGGGATTTTTTTACTGGGTTTTGGCTGCGACTTTGCCGTGTGGGGTTTAATTTCGGGGCTTCGGGTTTTGTCAGATTCCTGGGTCTTTAGAGTTTTAATTTGCGCGGAAGCGGTTATAGGGTTTGGTGGGGGTCCTGTTCTTAAATGCCATGGCCGCAACGCGGCCGAATGCAAAATGATTAAAACAAACAAACAAACAATATAGTCGCATGTCTGCCCAAATTCAATTGGTTGTTTGATAAGAGGGCAAGTTGAAAAGTAGGAGTATGGAGAGCTTTGACTTGATAGCCCTGTATGACGTCGACGAAACTATAATGCATAACGGTGACTGAATTGTTGTCTCCAAGTTCGATTACTATAGAAAATGAGAGCGTTTTGAACTTTGAGAAGTTCAGAGCGGCGCCTGCACTGGTAGCAAATGTGCTCATCGATTCCTCTGCTGTTACCTCTGCTGTTTCCTCCCTCCAGAGCGCATTTCCATTTTCTGCCTGCATCTGTGGTATGGCTGTCAATTTTGCAATAGGTGCACTTAGTCTGTTGCCCATTTCCGTGGCAATCTCTGCTTTCACTGCTTTCACCGCATCCACCGCATCCACCGCATCCACCATGGACTTTACTTTTGCCTTGGCCAGGACAGCCGCCATGTTAGGTGAAAAGGGCAGCCCCCAAGGGGGAGTGTTGTGGAAGTCATCGTGAGAATGCACATGATGGAGTTGAGTTTTAGTGGTATTTATGTGGCTGTTGCTACCGTGACGAGGTTTAGGGTTCCTGAGGCTCTGTTTGGAGATCGTGAAAGAGATTGTAGGAAAGATCGCGAGAATTTAGATAGTAGTGATATCTGGGCTCATAATCTGGTGAAAATGTACTGATTGCTCTATCTTGAGGGCCAAAGACCATATAGGTACAATTTCCCATATGCGTATGCGTATGCTCTATCTGACATGAGACGCATTACCCAGGTTCTGATGTATATTGTCATACAGTCACCATCTTCATACAAGTCTTCATTCTCATACAAGACATTAGATGATGCTGAGACTTCATGATCCATGTATACAGGAAACATTGGGTGTTGCATATATAGTCTATCTCCCTGGCGTATGGCTTCAGTTGGGCTGATGTATAATCTCCCTAAGTCTAAGATGATGGTCATTCCAGACTCAACTGGAGATGCCAGACTCAGCTGGAGACGCCAGCTGAGTGCGCATGCCTGAGTACAAGACATACAACTTGAGTGTACAATTGAGTCTTCAGAGGCACCTATGATTGTATCTACAAGTCCACGTTTAACTGCCATAACTAAGTCCACTTGCCAGTCTCTTACAGTCTCACAGTCGAAACTATAGCTGCAATGGCTAGCTCATATGAATCCTACTGCCGTACAATCTCTCATTGAGGTATATACACATAATGATTCTATGTACAGATTTTGTATTCAGGTCAAGCACAAGCAAAGGTTAATTAGAGTGTCAGACAAGTGCACTACAAAGCCTTTTTGAAATTGTGCAGTCTGATGTATGCTGTTTCTTCTCTATACCAATATGGCGAAACAGCAGACATAAAAGGCAGAGAGCCAATCATCATCACTACACCTCACCTCTCACGGCATCCAAAGGGAATTCATTCAATATACATTCCAGAGAAAAGAGCAGTTGTGAATCGGGGAGGATAGGAAGAGGGTGAGAGATTATGATGGGATACCCAGCCGTGAGGTACCACACAATTGGGTGGATCTACAAAAACTTGACACCAGTAGGTAGAACGAAAAGTTGGATAATAGAGTGTGTATTTCATTGTATGTTAAAATGGATGGCTATCTACTCCAGAGTCTCCCAAATATCCTACTTCCCATTGCCCAGTCTATCTCTGTTATCCCTGGATCTCTGTGGGCTCCCCATCGGCTTCCGCTGCTAATGTGAATGGTTGTGGTGAGAAACCGATTTCCACCACAACTCCTCTCTTGCCCTTAATGCGAAGCACACCTCTTTTTCTCCATATAATCTTATACCTAAATCCAAAAGAAGATAATAACATAACCTCACTATAAGTACAGAAACGAAACCCAAAAGAAGAATATAAACTGAAAGCACAAACATGTATAGGCTTTAACTTCTTGCACACCTGCTTTTACTGCCTCCCTCCATATCTGCCTTCCTTTCCCCGTAGCCTGTTACCAAGTAAGAGATGTCAGCAAGCCAACTATCAAATTGAACTATCACTTCACGTATTGTGTATACGACTGCTGCGATTTGTATCTGACCCTCAATAAACAAATCAGGATCTTCATTCACTGTTTGTTGGAAGATTAGTATGACTTCATTCCCCATCATTCTCTCAAGGTGTGCCAGCATCCTTGATTCAATGTCCAACATTCTTTTGCACTCCTGGTCGAGACTGGGCCAATCTACAAAGCAGCTCACATAATCTTCTTTATTCTCGGTGTGGTAAAGCAGCAAAGCTAGAAGGCAGAGAGCCTATCATCAATACTCTAGCGCACCTCTCCCGGCATCCACTCGGAATTCATAAGAAAAGAGCAGTTCTGGCTCGAGGGGTGTAGGATGAAGGTGAGAGGATATGACAGGATACCCCGCAGTGAGAAACCACACAATTTGGTGGATCTACAAAAACTTGACGCAAGTGAGTGGAACCAAGAGCTGGGAAAAATTGAGTGTGTAATTCGTTTTGAATTGAGATGATGGCTATTTACTATGGGGTGTCCCAAATATATATACTTTTTGTCACCCAGTTCCCCTCCATTATCCTGATACATTCATATGCCACGCCCTCTGACTTTCCCTGCCAAAGTGAGTGGTGGTGGTGGTGGTGGTTAGAAATGGATTTTCCCACCACAACTCCTCTCTGGCTCTTTGTGCGAAGCACACCTCTCCTCTTTGATATCCCATATAACCTTATACTCAAACTCAAACTCAAAAGAAGATAAAAATAAAATAAACCCAATGGAAAAATATAAACCCAAAGGAAAATCATATAGGCTTTTGTTAGGGGTTCTCCCTTAGCAGTGATAATGGTACTTAGAAGATTGCAATGCGAATACATTGGGACTGCGATACCACGTTACCTGATGGGTAACACCTATTCGTAACATCTCTAAGTTTGCCAGTAAAGTGATCCTTAGTGGGATTACACTTGAGTCCCATGTCGATTGATTAGCGTTAGCCCACGTGGCTACCAGCAGATTCAGATATGCTGATGCAATTATGTTGCCATAAACGGGATGTGTAATTAAGAAATATCAGCGATACAAATAATTATCAACCACACCTACTATATCTGACCTAGCGGGACAACACACAGTTAAGTTGCAATCGTGAAAGAGATCGTGAGAATTGAGATAGTAGCGATACCCAGACTCATAACCTGTTGACAATGTACTGATTGCTCTATCTCGAGAGCCAAAGACCGTATATGTACAATATACCATATGTGTACGCGTATGCTCTATCTGACATGAGACGCATCACCCTGGTCCTGATGCATATCCTCATACAGTCACCATCCTCATACAAGTCTTCATTCTCATATAAGACTTCAGACGATGCTGACTCACATGCAACATTTTTGTTGCATATATGGTGCACCTCCCTGGCGTACGGCTTATGGGCTTCGACTGGGCTGATGCATAATCTCCTTAAGATGATGGTCGTTCCAGACTCAGCTGGAGATGCCAGCTGAGTGCGCATGCATGCGTACAAGGCATACTCTGAATGCCGTATATAAAATCACGAATGTACCTGTACTTTAGAATACAAGACTTCTAGCAATCAGTATTTCAACAATTTTTGTTACAGATGTACATGATGTTACAGGTCTGATACATGGTCACGGCTGCAGGGGCTGATGCCTCCTGTATATATCTCGAGTCTTTCTCCTTCTCTCTTCTCTGTACCATAGAATACACACACACGGTTCTCCCCAACTTCCATATCGTAACAATTTTCCTACGCTGCTTGGCCGAGTGATTAGCCGTGATTGACCCGGCTGGCTTAATATATGCTTCATCTAAGGAGCTACAATTATCGTCAAGGTTGAGCATTGCTGGTGGAGCTTCAGTAGTAGGTGAAGACACATCAGGTATAATGACAGGTTGGTGCTGTACCACTGTAGGTGGTGGTGGTGGTCTGTAGGAGGAGCACAATAGGCCAGAGTGATCGTCCATGATGCGGCGCTTGGCACTTTGTTTTTTAACATTTGTTGGTGAGGATGGTGGAGATGAGAGTATAAGTGGTGGGGGTAGGTAGTTGACATTAATATTCCAAGGTCTGAGGGCTTCTCTGTTCATGGTTGTTGTGGTGTGGTAGATAGAAAGTGGGAAGGTGGTTGCCACTGGGCTGGAGGATGGTACTCTCACAATCTCTAAAGTACTGTGATTTATATGCAACTCAGCACCCTAGAATTTGTCACACTACCACAAGAATTCACAAATAGAAGCTTCTACTAGTTTTCTTTCAATTCATAATACTCTAGGGGGGGTTTAAGTGGGTGGCTGTGCTGTGGTAAGCGACAAGGCGCAGCGCACGCGAAAGCGGGCCCTTTCGTGGGCCCGCTACCGGCAAAGGGATAAAGAGAATTTATATATTTATTAAGATCTCAGTCTGGGCTTCTAGCGAGGGAGGTCGGGTCGGCCCGCACACATACGAAGAGCAAACCCCGCGGGGTGCAGAGTAAAGGAACTGGAAGAGCGGAGGCCCACCGTGCTTGTGGCCAGTTCGATTTACAATTAATGCGCGATGCAACATGACTGATTGAATCACAATTAAAGATGGAAATAAAGAAGGTCAGAATGCAGGATGATTTAAACAAACTCTGGTATCCAAAATGAAAAACGAGATCCTCATAAGAAAGCGCAAAGAGACGGGTAAGTTGATTATGGGAGAAAGACTAAGTAATCAGGGAGTCTGACAGTAATAGTTCTTCCATCAACTCGATGGCAATTGAAACCCAACAAGTCCAACGGGTGAAGCACATGTTGGAAGCTTATAGCATCTATCATTCATCATGGCCAGTTAGCACAGGAACCGATCCAACGGGTTTTGTAGGACTCACGTTGAGACCTTCCAGATCCCGCAACCAGTTGGTTAGCGAATTGGCAAGCATTCCCGATCATCGCATGTCTTCCAATACCTCTCTAACTAACAAACGATTTTGTGGTGTGCTTTGTTTTTAAAATACTCTTCGGTTAAACCTGTGGAGTTGCAGTCTAACCCCCAGGAGCATCGATGGACGGCCTCGGTGAACAATGCGGCTTCTCCGGGTCCATTATCTAGCTCCTCAATGAGCTGCTTCGCGGCGACAAACTCCGCCATGCCTTTAGTGATATATTTCTCCCGAGGGAAAGGTTTTGTCCCCTGCAGGGCCTCAAAACTCTTATTGAACCAAAGCTCAAGCAGGACAATACTAACGAAAAAAAAGACTTTTGTCATAGATATACGGACATGGTAATTCCTCCTCTCCCCCTGACCTGGCCTATGGCGGCCTCTTGACAAAGTAAATTGCGTGACAACGGGGTTGGAACATATACAAGGTAACGCACAGGAGGCGGCTTTGCCGCCTAAGTAAGCAGTCAAACTAGCTACAAGACATCTCCTTCACTACCATCATCATCGCTGTCAGAATAAAACTCTTGCTCGCGTATTCAACTCACAACTTCTAGATTCCCACTTTGCATCTATGCGTATTGCTCTCACGCCGACCCATCCCCATCCCCAGCACCACAACTCCATCCGATAGATTGAATACGATACACTACGACAACCAGAACAGAATGCTCACGATCAATAGATTGTAGGCAGCTCCCCGGCATCCTGTGTTTTCTGGACGGACTTTACTGGGGCTGGACAGCAGCATACCACTAGAACAGAAATTACTCCAAGCTACCTACACCATTCCCTCCCAGTTGCCAAACTCAACATTATCTATGTCCACCTTCAAATTAGTCTAACATACTCCCTCCTCGGCCTACTCGCATTCCACGCATCCTCATGCACCATCCCCCACGTAATTCTCTCCATCTCTCCCCCCTGCCCCTTACGCTCCACCATCAAAACATTCAACACCATCGAACCATTACCTCCAAACACGCCAGAATCCGCATACCCCGACGAATATAACAAACCCCTAGAAAGCACAATAAACTCGCATCCCACCTTCTTACCGTTCGCAAGAATCTGTTCCGCGCTGGCTCGCGGGAAAAGGAGACTTCCCGCCCAGTCATTGTTGGAATCGTAGACGCACACGCGGCAATATGCAGAAGAGACTTCGTCGCTGATCAGCTCCCGCCAGATGTACCGGAAGTGTTGAGTTCCGGTGATATAGAATGTAGAGGAGGATGCGGTCCAGAACTCGAGGGCGTGGGAGTTCATCAGGTTACGTCTCAAAGTTATAGTGCGGAACGGGGAGTCATCTGGGAGTTCGGATTCGTCGTCACGAACTGGTGGGAGGAGTAGCTTACTCTCCTCGCCGTCTTCGTGGAAAATTACCGTCCAGTCTTCGAGCAGACACTCGAAGGAGTACTTACGGATCAGCATACCGGACCCAGACCAGCCGGCCCAGGACCAGCTTGGGAACGGGGATAATGTCGTCTTTCCGGATGCGTCGGTCGTCTTCCGTCTTTCCACTAAACCTTTCGGCATCCACAGGATTGCGTTGTCGAGTCCCATCACTGGTAGTCCGGCCACGAAACTGCGGCTCCCAGGGGAATGGCGAAGGACGTTTGCGATTCCAGTGAAGGCGTCTAGAACATCGTTGGGCGCTGTTAAGTTCCTGCAAGTAAAGTCTTGCACCTGGGATATATAATCGCCAAAGGCGGACTGGATGGTAGGCTTTAAGACGTGTTGGTCCTGGGATCTGACGGAATGCAGAAGAAGTTTCCGAGGGCCTAGAGAGGGATACGTCTGCTTGTGTAGGCGTTTGGTGGATGATTCGGCGTAGACGTCTTCGCACCACACGTCGCGGTCGCATTGGTAGTATACTTGGTGGTCTGTGAAGAAGATCGCTCTTTGGGATAACAACCGCTCTTGGAACGTCCAACCACGCGTGTTGATATACGACGAGTCCATGGAGTCTAAAAGTGTCGGTAGGGGAACTGCTAGTCTTAATCCTTGAATACACTCGACCATTTGTAGCTTCTGCCGGCTACCGGGCGATAACCCGGGAAGACCAGCATTGGCACTATTCCCCGCCGCGGCCACGATGGTGAAGAGAGCGGATCCGTACACTCGATCCATCTGCTCTATCTGGTCCTGTTTAGTAGACATGTCGTCTTGGACTATACACAAGCTATCTATCCACAAATACCGTTCTCCTATAGCACCAACCAACGTCACCGCGTCGCGGATAGTATTTGGGAGCTCCCCGGTCTTTGGCATCTTCCCGGGCAATGCCCAGTCCGCCACATTTTCCTTCAACAGCATGAATTTTTGCGGCCCACCCCAGACGTAGCTCAACGCAATATACCGCCACCCTTCCTTTGCCGGGATGACCCGAGATTTTTGCACGTCTATCACACGAAGATTCTGCGGAGGAGGCAACACTTTGTGCCAATAATCCCGTTTACATTCCTTATGGCCTTCTGTGCAAGTTTTAAGCCAGAAGCGGAGGCTGGCTAGGTCAACATCTTCGCCCACGACTCTTCCATGAAAAAGCGGTTTCGATCCGATCTTTTCTGCGTCCGAGGAGAGCAGCTGGATCAATGCCACGATGCCCTCCGCCTTGGTTTTGATCCTGGCGGTGGAGCGAGAAAGCGGATCCATCTGCATGCCCGGTTGGTTCCACGGATCTTGTTCTTCCTCCACATCGTCGCGAAGTGTCACCCGGATACGATGTGCTTTGTATTCGTAGTTCAGCTTGAGTCCGCGCTTGTCTTTCTTCCACCGCGACTCTTCGAGTAACCACCCGCTCTGTAGCGGCTGAAGAAAACACCGCTTCCTCTTCCCTTCAAAGAAATCCTGTAGCCGTGTTATGGGCGCGCTTGGGGAGGGAAGGGGCTCGCCGATGACAGTGAGCACGGCTGTGTGTATTGCATGGCAGATTATTCTGCAGAATGCGCATGTTTGGAAGCGAGATATCAGTTGATCTAGATAGTCGTGTGGTATTGCAGGGTCGTGTCCCCCTAGCACCTGTGTGGGAGGTTGGAATAGCGATGAGATGGAGATGTCGGTGCAAGTTGTACAGAGCGGAGTTTCAGATGGAGTTGAAGAGGCGGGGTGGAGTCTAAGACGGCGGGGCATGGAGGTTAGGGTTTGCATTGCGTGGGACTTCTGCGTGGTACGTCGGGGATAGCTAAGCGTCCGCCTGGTCTTGGATAGCGGATAGCGGTCTGCCAAGCGGAGCCAAGATGGGACCTAGTTGAGGAAGATAACCCTAACTCCGTGTAACTTCCCCCGATGCGAATCACCGGTGATGCTGTTGTCTCAGACTCAGTACCCCACTATATTCGTGCAGGGAAGATAGCCACGTATATCGTCTCTCCTCCAACCGATTGTTGCTACTTCAGTAGGAAGGCCTATAAAAAAACATACCATTGCGAACATCATACGTGCAAGTTTTTGATTGCCGCGCGGCGTTTGCGATCTCAAATTCTGGTGTGTTTGATATAATTGGTGCATCCCACTCTACTCTGTTGGAATGTGGGAATCGGCAACCCATTCGATCACGGCAACGGCCGAGTTATGATGTGCAACATCGATGCATGCCGATCAGCTGAAGAAGAAATTATGGTCAGAGCCGCGCAACCCTCTTTAACACAGTTTTTTACTCAAGCTAGCACGTAAGAAATATCAAACCATTCGACAGAAACAAATTTACTAAATCTCTTTTCTGGGAGAAACGGCGGCCATGAAGGACCAAGCATGGATCAAACATCTCATCCTCGCGCCGCTCCTTCCCACCGCGACCGCAGCGTCGGCTCCAACCTTTCCCACGAACCGGGAGAGTATCCATCTCGACATCGTTGGCCTCCTCGCCATCGTTGGTAAGTCTCCACCTCGGCATCTTGCACGATCTAATACAGTACACACTAGGCGAAAGCGCCATGACCGGCCACGTACAACCGGCCACAGGATCCTTCACTGCGTTGCTCCCACGTCTTCTCCCCGCCCCCCAGTCCTTCCTGAAGACCACACGTCCCTGGCGGCTTCCACCCAACAGCGCCTCCAGCGTTGTCGGCGTCCGCTCCGGAAATCTCTCCCAGACCCTTAACTTCTTTCCCGATATCCTGCATGGCATCGATGAGTTACCGCGGTTCTCGGTCCGAGTGATTTCGATCACGAGACCCCCAGGTAGGGATGAGGGGCCGATTCAGAATGTCAAGGTGAGGATGTTGGGACCCATGAATGCGTTGGCGGTTATTGGGATGTTATTTTTTATCGGACTACTAGTGGAGGCGGTTGTATTGAAGGATGGGATGGCGGTGATTTCTGTGTTACTGTTGAGCGTTACATCGAGTATGGTTGGACTGGGATCGCTGTGGCGTGTTGACCTGCAGCGACGGAAGCAGAGCAGGGCTGTTCCTGGCGGGGATGTTGTGGTTTTAGGTACGTCCCCACTTCTATGTACCGCAGACAGCCCTCAACCCCGCAAGGCCGCCAAGGATCCTTCCTCGTCGTCCGCTGCGACGAAGACATCGCGCGCGAGTTATACTTCGGTCAGGAGCGCTGCCACTACTACGTCGGCGAGCGGGCGTTCCAAGTCGTTGCCGCCTCTGCCACCTTCAACTTCATGGCGTCCGTCGTCTGTCTCGCAAACTGCACCTGGAACCTACAAGCCTCCATCGGGCTCTCGTACATCATCCTCAACGGGCTGTACTGGATCGCCGCCTTGATCCCCACGCGTCTACAATGGGACCTTTCCGCGTACGTACTGGACGAAAAGGATATGTTCACGACCTCCTCGTACACCGACGCGCTAGTCAAGGTGCTCCAAGTGACGAGCGAGACTGCGTGGGTTCGACGCGGAGGGGCGGTGCCGGAGACGGAGGCGTGGGATAACTGGCTTAAAGAGGCTGCGGAGAAGGTTACGGATCCGAAGTGGAATGGACAGGAGTGTTTGACCCGGCTGATGAGCGATGCGCCGAGAACGACGGTAGGTGTACTGGAGTTGTGGGAGGAAGGACGGACTGACAACGGAATAGGCGTTTCAGCCAGAGTTCTCGGCGCCGTTGCATCTACCTACTCATCGAAGCATGGCTGAACCCCGTGTGGAGGAGCCGGGGAAGTTGGTTTGATGTGAACCTGGGGGGCGGGGGTGAGGTATACGGGGGAAATGTATATAGTTGTGAAGATGGGTGAATGTCAGTTTATTGCCCACACTTAATCTATCCGTAGGCTATTTAGAGAAAATGCGCGCCAAACGTACGTCGGGCCCTCCACTTTTGGTCCTGAGGCCAGAAGATAGCGAGCGCTTGGAAGATCGACAGAAGGACAGGGGAGTGTTAAATATCGAGGAATCAAACGGGGAGTGATCGCTGGGGTTAAGCAACCGTTTACGACAGAAGAGCCAAAAATAGCGGACAGAAGGGTCCCCAATGACAGTGTGTACAGTACATCCTCAACGCTGGCTGTGAAAAAAAAAACCACTGGAAAAAATAGAGAAAATAGACAACCAAACCACCGACATGCGAGTCACCCACCCGTGAATACAACGCCCAAATCCAACCCACCAAAAGACGATCAAAAAGACACAATCGCGCTCCCGGCAGCAGCAAATAATCCACACCCTAGTACTTCCTTGGACTCCTCGCTCTAAACGAACCCCTCGGCGCCTCATCCATCTCCTTAGCCCACGCATCCCGTTCCGACGTCTTCGTACCGGTATTCCTCCGCAACAGCGCAGCAATAAGCTCCGGCGAATCTTCCACAAACCTCCTCCCCTTGGTATCCGTATCCAACACCCTCTGATACCTCGGCCAACTCGCACCAAGGTACACCATAATCCTCTCTCTCAGCTTACACTCCCCCACCCTCAGCTCCCTCAACACATCTCGATACTTCACCAGCTCCTCCAGCGGCTTCCCAGTTTCTTTAAAACTTGCCATCTTCACCGCGGCAGCCGCGAATCGTTTCGACCCCACCTTCTGAGCCCAGAGGTAGATATCCATAGTCAGACACTGGAACTGCCAGTACGACAGCCGCTCGTTGTACTCGGCCCGCTGGAGGATCTCTTTCAGGTCCGGCGAGTACACGAATTCGGCAAAGATCACCATTATGTCACCGCGAATATCGTCGGCGAGACGGTGCTCGGTCATGGCGCCGTGAGGGTGCTGCGCAACCGCCCACGCAAAGTAGTCGCTGAACTTCTTCAGGTGGTGCGTGTGGACGCATACGGTGATCTCACGGTCGCCAGTGCCAGCGAGGACTCTGACGACCCCCTGGCTACGCGGGGTTAGTAAGTGCGGGGCGGAGAAGGTGAGGGCTGTACGAGGTGAAACTACGGCCGTCCTGCGTACCGGCTTCTTCGGGTGTGGTTTTTGTCCAGGATTTACTGTGTTCGTCGTCGCACTTCCACAAGTCTGGTTTTTCTTCATCGTCGTCTTCGATCTTGATGACGGGGTCGTGGGAGGGGGTGTCGTAGGGGTCTTTTACTTCAACGACGTAGGCTTGGTGTTTGCGCTTTTTGTTCTGTGGTTGGGACATTTCTTGCGTCAGAATCAGGGTGTTTGGTGTAAGTCGTGTATTCAGTCCAGCTGTGGGCGGGTAGTATGTACTTGGTGCTTAAGTACTGAGGTATATACGGGCCGTTTTATAGGCACTAAATTCTGCGAGGGACGGACTGCCGCTAATAGTCAAAGCTAGTACATACTGGTCACGGAGTACGGGAGCACGACGGCAGGGAGATTACTTGCAGGCGTCTATAGGGCATAATTATAGGATCAGTAATACGCACGGTTGAAGTTCAAACGCATCAGTGGTCGGGCGAGCGGCTATTGCGAAATAACCGCCCGCTGAAACACGGAGGCGGGGCCCCTCGCCACACGGATTTGTGAGACAATCTAGAGGAGATTTTAAGCGAGAGGAGCCAGAGTATCTACGAACAATAGCGGCCGAGATGGTGCGGCAACAAGGCGGAGGGCTGCTTCGTGAAACTTGCCTTGTATAACTGAACAGATTCAAGCCCTAAACCCTAATCCAACAACATAAATCTTAGGCCCCGCCACTCTTTCCGTGGCGGCGGGGAGTATTAAAACTTTGTTAATCTCGCCAGCCATTCAAAACCGGGTCGGAAACAACTTACAAATTGATAGGGTTTGATGCAGATAGGTTCTTTCATGTTACATAAGATCTGAGACGTGTTACAGACCTCATACAAGCTCACGGTATCCGGGGCTGATGTCTCTCGTATATATCTCAAGTCATTCTCCTTCTCTTCTCTCTGTACTCTACCTTTAGTCTATACACGCACACGGTTCTCCCCTTCAGATTTGCAACATTGCCATCGTCATCTTTGCATACTGTAACCACCGAGTTCTACTAGCTGTTCACTGTCGATATCTCTTGCCCGCCGTAGGCGTTATTGCGGAAAATACATGGAGGACTCCCGGCGATGCTGAATGTTTTGGTGATGGAGCGGTGGATGATGTGGAATGCAATGCAAGTCGATCGAGGGGGAATATGTTGGACTGGTTTGACGGGAGGAGTCCGTGATAGGTTAAGAGTAAATTTTTGAATACTGCTTGGTCCTGTGGAAGTACAAAGTACATTCCTCCTCAAACCAAGGCATTGCAATTCAGAGCGGCCGTGATTTGTTACTTTCAAAGTTCCCGGCTTTTGTGGTCACCGTAGTCGGCGAGGAGTATGAGTAATTTTTACGACTTCAACTCAATATGAAACTAATGTAATATTTGTGGTTTTCCTCTCTTCCTCTTTTGGTCCAGGTACAAGTTGCTCGGGTTGGTTTGTTTTGTGACTTCTTCTCCTCGAGCACCTCCTACTATACATTTCATCACTCTCGGAAATCACCAATTGTCTATTTCCAGTGGAGGAGGAGTGGTGCGTGTCATACCGTTCGCGTGGAGTTGCCGTCGAAGAGTATATCTAACCGAGACGAGATGTCCCAAGACCGAACTGTCGGTCTCAAGATAATCACAAGACTTTAGAGTGGACCGGCAGAAAGTCTTCTCCCCCGTACAGATACTAACCATACTCTATTGCCTGCGTGGCGGAAGAGAGAAAAAAGCGGGTAAGAAAGTTGAACCCGGGATGTAACGGTAGCATACGTAGTGGAGGTATATTCTTTATACTATATGTATATTTTCAGCTTCTTGCTACGGTAAAGGTCCCGAGATCTTGTAGGGATTTCTAAAATCCAGGAGATAAGACTTAGACTGGTCACGTCTCTACGTATCACCGGAGTGTATATCTCGCCACCTGTCAGCCTCGTAATCAGAATTTAGGGTAGCTGTGAGCTAGATCAGGAGGGAATAAATGAAAACTAAAAATCATGTCTGTTTGAAGATTCCTACATCCCTACGCTAGGAGTATAGCGAGTCTGCGAGCACTGGCACACGCTCGAAGGAACCGAAAGCGAGTTCGACCAACTTTTAGCACACATTTGTTCACTCTTGGAGACAGCTTTGATTCCAATCGACTTTTTGCTTTACTGGGCTGTTGTAACTGTAACGGGTGTCCTTTAGTGAACCTAGAAAGGCTCGGGCTCTCTTCGAGCTCTAACATAGCCTCGCATGATACGAAGCATGTTGTGACTGCTCGCTTCAAGTTGGCTTAAACTTTTCCTCATTTCTCTCTCCAACCGCGGCTGTGGATGAAGTCTGGAGTTCGTAAAATAGTGTTGAAGTGTTGATGCCCACAAATATTGCTGAGTTCGGGGGGATATAGTGAGTATTACATAGTTGGTATACCCAGATACGTATCATCCCACAAGTCGGTTATATTCCTTTTTCAATGTCAGAGGGCTGCATATCTGAGGCATCTGCTGGGATAGACATCCCGTGCGCGTGTAATTGGCGACCATGCCTGGTAACAATTAATTTGATCTCCAATTGCGGTTGCTAACAGATTGGGTATTCGTCCTACAGATGTTCCATATCCGAGTTTTCGGGAAAAGCGAGCATGAGATGGTCGGCAGTATCGACTTGCGGCTCTTAATCGTCTGATTCTTCAAGGTCAGGAAGCGTAAGCGTCATATTATAGATCCTTCCGCGACAACACTCGTAAGAACAATCTTTTCAACTTTCCACATAATGTTCATGAAGTAAAATACGACCTTTAGTGCCGCAATCGAAGTTAATGCTTTTATTAAGCTGTGAAACGTCTTTTGAAGCTCATCGGATATCGCTCTCCTGCAATAACTATAGTTTAAGCTCGTGTGTCTCTTACGCTTGCCATCAATACATGGCCACGTTAAAAAATGTACGTGGTAGGTATAGTATAGAGTGCCGGATGATCTGCACACAGTGCTGCAAGAGCATAGTTATTCGCGATCTGACTTTCCTCGACAGATTTTGGCCGTAGATAACTCCCACGTAAACGCCAACTACAGTCATCCCCAAGGTCACGCCGAGACCGATGCGTGGTGAACTGAGAAATTTGTCGACAGAATGTGTCCAGCTGATTGCTTGAGGGCTATCGCCAGGTGCACGTATCGTTTGTAAAGCGTTTGTAATATCTTCAAGGAATAAATTTGCGCTCTACTAGAGGAGCTTGCGGTATATCTGTTGTCTTGTGTTGAACATAATTCGGCTATCCAAGGACAGAGGTTGCGCCAAAGTCGGCAGATACATCATGGTTTACCAGTGAGCAATCATGCTAGCCCAAGGACTGCTCCCGGCGAGCAATTCTCGCTGCAGTATCGTGTTGCGTAACTGATCCGTTGGTTTCGTTGCTATCGCCTCGCGAGCTTGGGCGCCGGGACCTGAGACCTTGTCGAAAGTCCGGAGCAAATTTTCTCTATCCATGGCAGGTAGAGAAGCGTCCAGAGAAGACATGTTGATAAGGTGCGATCCTTCAATAGCTAATGTGAAGCCTTAAGCAGCGAGAACTACGTCAGATGTTGCCACGCAGTACAGCCCCACTTCGTTACACATTCAAACATGGAAAGCTTTATGTGTCGTACTGTCCATTCGCCCCAAGACGTAAGCGTGCATAAACCATCCTGTAATACAATAAAACAGTTCAGAGCATAAATCCTCGAAAAGACCGTAGGAACGGGAATCAGGGGTAGAGAGAGGAGATCTCCCCCACCTAGCCGGCCATCCGGAGAGGGGATGAAAGCGGGCACTGCCATACTCTAGATAGAGTGAATGCAGTATGATTAAAACAAGGCCGTAGAAACCCTAACCCCTAAAGCCCTTGTTGCATGTACCCGAGACTTAAAATGACTATTAATGGCTAGCGTGGGCGCTTAAAATGGCTCTTGGCGTGACAATTCTTAGGGTTAGGGGTAGAGGGGGCAGAAACTAAAAAAAATTGACGAGTAGAATACCTGAGACGTGTTACAGACCTGATACAAGTTCACTGTAGCCGGGACTGATGGTAAGGCACACAAGTCTCCTGTGTATATCTCGAGTCTTTCTCCTTCTCTATACCTTAAGTCTATACACGCACACGGTTCTCCCCTCCATATCGCAACCCTGTCGAAATTGTTGTCGAGTCATGACCGATGAAGCTCCCGTGCCCAACCCGATACCCCCATTCTATGCGTATAGAGCCAACAAAATCTAGTCTCAATTAGACGCTAGTATAGGCAAGCTGTTGAGCAACTGAGACTAACAAAAGCCATTGGTGAGTAGCATGACGCATCGCCGAACGGACAACCGGTAGGTATTGATGGAGGGAAAGGAGGAATGCGTTAATGATTGATGATTTGACCGTGAAATGGGCGTAGAGGTGAAGCTATTTGTATCAGGGGCCCGGGAGGGTCGATAAGCTTGTTGCTAGGGCTTGCGTGTCGAAGAAGCGGATACCCCGTGAGGACGTCGGAAGTGAGGATCGTAGTGAGTTGTTTGTTGACAAATATTGCTATGACGGTTAGGTAAGAGTTTTGAAAGATTGGTAATGGGGTGCGATTAATCTGAAACCTGAAGATCGATCGGACGAGAAGAGGGGGGTTTATATAGAGAGGGTGTGGGCAAGTCGAACGTGCAAGGTACCATTCGTCGAACCCAAAGACCCACGACTGGCCACAACAATCCAGTAATTGTCAACTGGTTCCGCATAACGCCATAGAGTCAGAAGAGTGGCTAATGGTGAAATAGAGTTGGTGGAGCTATGTTCCGACCCGTATGTCAAATCTTCTCGTTGGCCAACAGGTTGACGTATACGCCATCTGATCAACCACTTAGCCAATGGGTTGACCCATATGCCATCTGGTTGACCACTTGGCCAATGGGTTGACTTGTACGCCAACTGGTCAACTTGGTGCTTGGTGTACTGGTCAACCTACTGGCCAAGCGGCGGAGTTGTATACCGGCGACTGTTCCAGGCAGTCTTGCAGTTGCAAGAGGCGGCTTGGTTGCTGATAGATTCGGCAGCTGCAGCGGCATGAAGAGTAGTCTCTACAGTAATAGAAATCACAAAGCCGCTCACCAGGTACGGGTTTAAGTAGTCCAAATTTCCGGCGCTCGGGTTCATGCTCACATTTTGATGATCTCCAAACCTCCCTACTCTACCTGGAATCTCGTTCAGAGGCCTGTAGAAGAAGGATCGCTGGTAGCTCACGCTGCTCGTGAACTTGGTCAACCGGTCAACAGGTATACCAACTGGACTGCTTGGCCAGTGGGACAAGTTGACAGGTCGACCTGTTGGCCAAGCGAATCAGTTGACGTATGGGTCATCCTATTGACCAACGGGAGGATTTGGCGTACAGGTCGAAACAAGATATCTTGTTATTAGAGGCTGCCTATATATTAACTAAATTCGGACTAGAAATCTAGCTCTAAACCTTTGAGGGTAGGTGGTGGTCGACTAAAAGGGATAAAAGCTGTCAGCCCCGATGATGGCTTGTTGATCGAGAGTGATAGGGAAGGAGGAGAATTTCCTCTTGTAGAAATTGTAAAGTTTTAGAGCTAGCTGATTGGTTCCAACATGGGACTAATTGGCAGATTCTTTTTTGTGAGCCGTACCAACTTTTTGACCGATACGGCAGGCACTTCTTTTCACCTCGAACGTCGACAACTAAGTTGACCTCGAACTTGGTTTACAGGCGACCTCTATTCGGCCATTAGCCATTATCCTTTAGTCAGAGAACGATGTCTCGTCGCCAGCCTCGCTCCCAAGCTCGCTCGGCAACGAGAAAAGAGAAGCAAGTGGCTGTCACTGGATTCCGGGCAAGAGATAAACTGACGCCTCTGTCATGAAGTTTCCTAGGGATAGAACTATTGGAATATCGAAACCAAGATGTAAATATCTAAATAGAAGCCAACTTGCTTAATATACTATGCTTTTATTGGCTAAAGGCACGCCCTACCTCGTACACAGCTTCTGTGGATTGGAAACGGTGCATACAGGAGATTGGAGCACCAATTTGCCCTGGAGTTTGGTACGTCTTATGAATTATCATCTTAGGCTGTTCCACAATCGATAGGGTGCCATATTCTGCCAGCGCATCACTCCAATCGAAACTTTCCTGAACCTCCTAACATGAAAAACGTGCTAGTTAAGTCCATCATCCTTATAGTTCATTCGCCTCATTTCCATCTCCCACCAATAAATACTTTTCTTTCGGGGACGCGCGCTAAGTCACAACCAAAACTTCGCACATTTTATAAATTTAATCCCTCAACTGGTTACTGTGTAAGATATTAATCGAGACTTAGCAGTGGCTTCTACAGTCGACTATGGAAATTAAACCGTATCTAGAAAAACGAGATGTTAACCAATAGCGCGTGGTAAATTACCTCCGGTACCTGGGTAGGTATTCCTAGCCTCACAAAATGCTAGCCCCACCGACCTCCACAACTCCACAACAGCTAGGGCACAACCCGGAGCCCTAAGCCCTTCATGTAAAATTCCCTCCTGATTATAGGGTCCTAGCAGCATCGAATAAGTTGTGATTGGCTCCGGGGCGCTACTTTTGGCTGCCTTAGGTTTAGTGCTGAATATTATAGATAGATCAGGAAGAAGGTTTGTCTTGTCTTTGCGAAGAATAAGTGCACCAAATGGTAAGTGCACAGCTTTGACGACGTGGAAGCCCCACGAGGTTGGATCGGAAGGAGATTTAGTGGCGGTTTCGATGCTGTGAAGCGGTGGTTTCTACTAGTAGGTTACAATACGTCAATTTAAGTACGTATTTGGAATTCGATGACTATCGATGAGTGAACTTGTAGACGGCTGCTTTATCGTGCACATGTGGCATGGGTATCTGGCGTCACTTGCGGCTGCTGGAGCGGGGCCTCTCTAGATAATCACCTTCGGTACCACTCCAAGAGCTTTGCCGCGCGGTGATTCTCTAGCCCGAAGAATATCTCGTTGCGTCTTTATTTTCGAAGGACACGGTTTCCTGTGAGCTTAATACTCTACCTGCGAAGGATTTCCGTCGTAGCATCATTGCTGAGCCGCGGGCGGCCGAGGTGTTAGATTGCCAGCTGGGCACAGAGGAAAGCATGTCGAATGCGATACAGCTGCTTGCAGATAATTTCGTTAGACGGGGGAGGGGCACTATGGAAGGTTAGCCCTGAAACGGAAGATTAGAATTGGATTGATTAAGGAGTAGATGGAGATTTGTGCACAGTATCATGGGGTGCAGAGTGAAGGGGGAGAGAAAGGAGCGTCATAGATGTGATTGGGGACTGGAACCGGGGTGTAGCGGTGGGTGCGGATGGCCCACCGAGGTATCTAGCGCTGTGCTATATGTTGAGGAGAGGCGTGGAAAATGTGTCTATGTACCAGCCCACATGCGAACACGCTAGCAAGAGGTTGAAAGAGGACGGCTTGGAATGCGCGGAGCTTCCACAGACGATTAAAGATGCGATGCAGCTTGTGGTACATCTTGGGGAGCGGCACTTATGGGTCGACGCGGTGTGCTTCATCCAGAACGTTTACGAGTATAAAGACGCCCAGATCTGGTCTATAGATATTGTCTACGGTGTATCGGTGTTGAATATTATCGCTACAGGTGACAGCAATGCACAAGCGGGATTACCACAAGCATCTAAAAGCGCTGCAGATCCAGTACAACATATCGAAACAGTCCGAGGCCTGCGATTAATACTACCGCTGACGGGGACGAAGGGTAGCGGGGGGGGAGCTCCGCCATCTAGCCGGCTCGCCCGGAGGCGGAGGGGGTTATTAAGGTCCTGTCATACTCTAATTAGAGTGAATACAGTATGATTAAACAACAACAATACTACCGCTGTTCAAGCTAGAGACTGTAATAACGAAATGGAGCTCCTGCGACTAGACCTACTAGGAACGTCTACTCTGCTCTCTCCGGCTGTACTTCACCCAGAAAGTGTACCTTGAATGCCACTAGGGGACATGGGTACGAAGACATCGCGGTAGAAGAAAAACCCCCACGAGAAGACATTTTCCAAGTAGTCGCTGCAAAAGGGAACCGACTACGCTGGAAAGATCTCAGCAAAGTGCACCCCAGCCGCATCACCTCCGGTACTGGAGTATTTCAGAAGGATCCTTTCGTTCGACTTAGATGAGTATTGACGGCGCTTTGATTCCGACTTGATTGTTAAAGACTGGATCTCGCACACTTAGTTCCTTACAACCTCCGCCTACATCCGTGTCCGAACCGGTAGTCAGTATAAGCAGACACCGCACTGTATCTGCTGGGAAGAATGGTAACAGGCCGCTGAACAATCACATCGACGTTGTGCAGCAAATCGTCAACACCAGCAACGAAGTAAAAGAATAATCATCCTCAATCGAGAAACCTGCAAAGACGTACAAAAACACGGAGGGGAAGTTTGTGATCCTTCTTCGAGCCTTTGGGGGGGATGAAAGCTGTCCCGAGTACGATGTGACCAGGTCTCCGAAGCGCTCGTGTTATCTGTTTTAGGTGATGCTGGTTGAATGGAAGGATGGAAGGATGGACTTGCGCAGAGGGTGGGAGTGGATCAGGTTTGTGAGAATGCATGGTGGAAGGATGGAAGGATGGACTTGCGCAGAGGGTGGGAGTGGATCAGGTTTGTGAGAATGCATGGTGCAGTGCTGAGCCGGAGCGGAAGACGGTTTCTTAGGGTGGTGGAGGGTTCTTATAGAGTACTATTGATGGTCGTAGGAGGTTTGGTCTTCCTCATATTTGTTAGGGCCTAGCCTTGAGGGCTCATGGAAAGCTGTCACAACCGTCTTATGCAAAGATCGTGCGCACCCCAGTTCTTTCTTGCTTCCCTCGCTTCACATCACAACACATCCCACCGCTCCACGGCAGAATCCCAATCTCTCGGAGCCTGATACATCTCGTCGATCCGATATCGCGACTCGCCCATCCATACACCATAGCCTCTAATAACAAGTTAGCTGCTCTAGGCACCCTCTGGCACAGGCCACTAGATACGCGTCTGGTCAGTTGTGTCGTATGCAGATCGGTGGATCACGGGATCATGTACATCACAAAACCTTTTACCTCAACATTCCCTTGCACTACAACCGCACAATCCCACCAGACTACATAAACCTCAACGGCACTTCATAGAGTGTATACCGTCTGCCCAGAATATCAAAACGAGACACATATCCTTCCTCAGATCTTCTCCTGCGAAAACCTCGTAATCAATCCAACTCTCGTCGTCTTAGATAGGGAGGAAGTACTGGTACTGTACCGACAGATCCTCATAGATAAACAACGAATGTCATCTGTCACCGGCTTCTCTGGTGCGCAGATAGAAAGTGTCATTTGGGGTCGGTTCGCTAATCAAGAGGTACTGTCATCTGTCATTTGGAGCTTACAAGTACACCTTTCTAGGTCCGGTCCTACAACTAGTGATGGGCGTGAGGTGAGTCGAGTCGGCTCAAGTCAAAAGCTCGAGCTGGTCGAGCAGAATGACGAGTCGGCTCGAGCTTTTGCCGTGTACTTGTTATGGGGTGTTACTTTGGGCTCTGGGGGTTGTGAAAAGTAGCATATTTGGAGGTTTAGACACTGAATATCCATCCAACATCACCAATCTGGTAAATCCCATACTTTGTCGACTTGGCCAAATATCGGGGAAAACTGGCTGTTACCTTCCTATTTGGGGGTATTTATAATCCGAACTCGAAGCTCACCGAGTTGACTCAAGCACGCGCAAGCCTTACCTCCCGTAAGCTGAGTCAAGCACGCGCAAGCCTTACCTCCCATAAGCTGAGTCAGCTCGAGCTCCTACTCCAGGCTCGAGCCGACTCGCGCCATCACTACCTATAACCATCTCCTGCTCCCTTCATCCTCCTCGTACCCACTCCCTTCATCCTCTCCGCTTTTGCTCCGCTCTATTCTTCGTATTCTACCTCATCTTTAGATTCCTCCAACTCATTGTACTTACTAGTTCTACTCAATATCGCTTACTCCACCCATAGCCGAGGCGGGTGACAAAAGTTGTTGGTAGATCACCACACAAAAGGTGGTTTTTCTCCACAACAAACGAAGAGAACAAAAGAGAACTCTGGAAATAAATTTCGATACATTTAGATCCTGGGAGATGTCGCTATCAAGTTCTGAAACTCTGGAGTGTACGGCATCTTTTGTGTGGTGGTGGTGGCGGTGGTTATACGATCTACCAACGACTTTTGTCACTAGCCATGGCCATCTGTTTGCACTATGTGCCATATTGGTTCATTACTCAAATCTGTCACTGGGCACCCGTTCGAATGCAAATAGTGTCACTTCCAAACGATCGTTCGTTGTTCATCTGCCGGTATAGTATACCTCCGTTGCACTGAGTACCTCGCCTAGTGAGAAGTGGCGCAGGGCGAAAGTGTGTGCGGAGGAGGTGAAGTGTAAGCACCAGATCAGGGTGAAAATGAGGGCTGTGTGTCTTGTGAGGGTGCAACTCCAAGGGAACAGATTGAGAGAGTCTGGAAACGGTGAGAGGACGAATTGCAGTCATGCTGCTTGACGAGTGTTTGCTAGTGACGCTACCTATAACCCTTACCCTAGCGAACGTCAGGTTACTATTTCCGAGATATCAGGCCACCATCCGAAAGCACAACACCCTCCGCAAAACAAAGTTCACTGGCAACAGCAGTTCAAACTGTCAGACTGATTGCTGGTGTATTAGTCATTGGGTTTGCAGATCATCGCACATGCCACGGAGACGCCATGCATATCGAGCCGCAACCCCACTGGTTGCGGGGAAAAATCCATTGGCGACAACCTGAACACGTTCAGCTACCATATTATTTGGTTTGAACTCACGGTTTGTGTAGGTCGTTCAACTCGCACACCCGACAGTCTCTATTCGCTTGAAGGTTCTAGAAGTGTCGAACTGAAAAACGCCCTGTCGGTTGACCAATGGGGGCCTGTCTCGGTGCGTTCTACACGAACTCCACAAGAATTGCGAATTCAACCAAATAACACGATAACACGGCTACTTATCTGTTTGCAGAAAGTATATATCAGAAGCCACTGTCAAAAAATCAACTTCACCAACTCTCAGTCCTACCTAAATCTCTAGTTTCACTCGCGATGAAACCACTCATGCTCTTCGGGTCTCAAAAGATGCAACTAGATCTCGTCGGCCTTCTCACCGTCATTGGTATACCCTTCACTCTCACTTTCGCCTGACCGATGAACTTACGACACGATTCTTCTCATAGGTGAGGCGGCAATGGCCTACCACGTCCATGTCATAACCGCCTCCTTCCTCGGACTTCTTCCACGCCTGCTCCCAGCGCCACAGGCATTCCTCAAGCCAATCCGACCGTCCCGACTCCCCCTAAACACCAACGTCGACACGGTCGCCGTAGAATCCGGAAACGTCCAGCAGCATCTCAACTACTTCGCCGACCCCCTGCATGAGGTAGATCAACGGAAGGGGTATACTCTGCAAGAAGTGCACGTACGACACAACGACTTGCACCACTCGCACGCGATCCAATCGAAACTCCTAGGTCCCACCGGAGCACTGTCCATCTTCGGCATAGTGCTGTCCGTGGGACTAGTATTGTTCGCTCTCTTCATCGGTGACGGCACCGCAATCTTTGCAATCGGCCTGCTCTCGCTCACATCAATGTTGACCGGCATCGGCTCGCGCTGGAGCGTCCAGCTGTAGAAACGCTGCAGAAATGCATTGCAGTATGTACCATAGGGCGATGTGCTGCTGCGCGGAAGCAAAGGTTCTTTCATCCTGGTACATTGCACCGAGGAAGTGGCGCGTGAACTCTACTTCGGCCAAGAGGACTGCGAGTATACATCAACAATACATGGTTCCGGATCATGGCTGGGGCAGGGACGTTCACATTGATGGCGGCGGTTGTGTTTCTTGCAAACTGTACCTGGGAGCTTCAGGTGACCATTACGGTCGTTTACATTGCGCTGAACTCGTTTTATTAGTTTACTGCGGTACTTCCTCAGAGTTAGGGGTAGGATTTGAGTACGTATGATACCGATATAAAGGATGATGTAGATAAGGGATCTTATACTGCGATTTTGACGGAGATTGTGAGGAGGACAGGTACGGTGGCGTGGGCCAGAGATACAGACATTGTGCCGAAAACTAAGGTTTGGAGTAGGTGGTTGGATGTTGCTGAGGTGAGGCATATGGAGCCTGAGTGGGATGGGCCGGCACAGTTGGCTGAATTGATGAAGATGGATAATGACGCCCCGGCTTCGGAACAAGGTGGTGCTGGGAGTGATTGCTAAGCCAGACGCTACGAGGGTGAAAATTTACGAAGTTAATAAATCAAATATGCTTTTTTTCAAGGTATTGACCATTGAGACAACATACTGTGCCGATCGATGATATGGGAACAAATCACACTAAGGGTGTGACACCACCCAGAGCCCGAGGGCAGAGTACTGGTGTGATAATGGTGACTTCAGAGCGTACCGATCTACTCTAATGCAAGCCCCGACGTACTAAGAAGTTTGGATAGAAGTGACAGCGGTACTGGCCGGAGTACGGGCGGAATGCGACCGGATATATGTTTTAGCGGTGTAAAACCGCTCAGACTTGCATATAGACTCTCTCCTTTGTCCTTTCTTTCGCTTAGAATTTCGAATAGTATTCTCGTTCAGTTCTACCACCTGCAAGAGTTGCTCCCAGATGACGTAGCCAGTGGTCTCAGCTGCCAGACATTCCAGATATTAAAACGCGCAGGTGAGCAGCCAGTCCGCCAGCCAGGCCATCTGAGTGGAGCCAAATGTGCCGGCCCAAGAGCACCGGACTGGCCAGGCAGTTGATTTGCTTTACTGCGTGGAGTGGACCCCACTCAGATAGCTGCAGCGGGTAAAACTGTAGAAGCCAAAGAAGTTGAAGAGCCGTCGACTTCCCCAGCCATAGAACTAAGTGTGGAACACTGTAGCTTAGATTGGAGATGCATATCCTCTGATATCGTTCTGCCGAGATTCTCCTATTCGAGGATTTTAGCTTAATTGTAAATGGCAATTTATGGAAAGAGTTTGAGAGGTCGCTGGCACAGCTGCAGCCCGGGGCACCGCCGAGCGGTGGACACGGACTCCACGCCCAGATACTGCCTAGGGCAATTATGAAAGCTCACGCAGTCTCAACTCGCAATTGCGATGGCCCGGGCAATTGAGGCCACTACCGTAGATTTGCAATGCATAGACGCTAAATTCCGGCGGCGTAAGCACAGTGCATATTCTCGCGGAGGCCCGCGGGTCGCCAAAAATCCAAGATAGAGGGAAATGATATTGTACTACTCACTGTGTTCTGGACATCGATGGGTGCTGATGGGGATTTTCTTATTGGACAGTTGATGGCAGCTTTTGAATAAACGGACATGGTGATAGTGGTGAAGCTCGGATCAAACTAAATACACTACCCCGAGGTTATCGCCATAGTCTGAAGGCCTGAGTTCCTACTAGCTATGAGGAGGGTGATATAGAGAGCCGGGAGGAGAATGATGAATTACAGCCCGAACCGGTGGAGTAAATGGCGGACCTCCGGGAAAACTGCAGTCCTTCAGCTTTTTTAGGTTTACAATGCTGACAGATTGGCCCACCAGACATCGGCCTCATGATGCTGACAAACACATAATTTGCCGGACAGACACCTCATTCTGTCTTTGCCGTCCAGACCACAGCGACTGTGCCGAGCATCAAGATTCGTACGAAACTTAAAATGTGTCATTTTTTTTTTAATATCGAATACCCAAGAGTAGGCTAAAACCTCAATAAAACCTCTTCTCCGTGATGCGTGACGTACGACCTTGACGCTCGGTTATAGTATTCGTCTAAGATCGAACCAAGCATCCTCCACCAGGCCTCCCGACATGCGAAGTCGGGAGCTATCATACGAGCTTGATATTCGTTACCCGAGACCTGTTCCACAATCTTGTTTCGTCCTCTTAATGCGTAGGGCATCGTGGAGAGAAATATGCATTTGGTATTGGTGCATCCACGTCCCACCCCCACAAAATACCCCCGGTAATCGCTGATCCCCGTGAAACCAAGTGTATTTCAATGTCAGTACGATCGAAAGAGAGTGAACTTATTTAGCAAATAGCGAATTGTCAATTGTTGGTGTGAAGTAATGTTGGGGGTGGGAACGATGTTGAGGTCGACGACCCTGATCACTCGGTACTTGGTGTGTGGTTAGTTTTAGTTCTCGTGTCCATCTTTGCTGCACTTCACACTCATACTGTACGAATTAATCTACTTTAAACTCGCGCAATCCCTCTCTCACACTCACATCCCGTTCTGGCTATTTCAGCAAGCGACTATTGGTCAGATATCAGTCAACCATTTAGACGGCGGAACCTGTGTTTGGCTAGATCATGCACGTATGGGTCTACAGCGAACAATTGGTCCCGATATCCAAACACGAAACAACCACCTCTCGCTTCTACCAACCGCGACCGCAGACAACTGCAAAACAGAACGAACAATCCATTCGAAAGAACTCTTATCCATAGCTCGACGCCTCTATGCATCGGTGCATTCTTCTCCATCCAGTGCTGTTCTTTATCTCTTACCTAGTCTCGGTATTGGACAGAAATACCGATATTCACACACAAGACAGAACACCCACTTTAGCTAACTACTTCATAGCTGCAACTATGAGGCTAGTTTTATATTGCCCCACTTCGTCTCCATGGCCAGAGAACATTCCACAGAGAACATTCCACGATTGCGATGCTGTGATTAAGGCTGCTAGGGAGAACAACGGTACCGACGGCTACGAAACCAGGACAGCAACACATACCTCCATGGATCCACCCAGCAGTTTCGCCCTGCTACTAGCAAACGTACAAGCTTCTCTTTATGTGGTCCCATTACCACGGCCAGAATTCAACACCTCATTTAGAGCACCCTTAGCGCCGGGAGTCACAGGATGCATTACCCCGGATTTGAGCTGAACGATGATGATTGGCTGGCTATACATCGGACCAACCATATTGATGGCTCTTGATTGGTCAAATTCCCGAAACGGAAGCCCAAGTGGTAGGGACTAGTGAAGTTCCTCCACTCATCACGATCCAGAAGATAAGGTCGTATCACTCCGCCTCAAAGCCCGCATTCCCCTTGCAGCATACAAAATAGCTCTGATGACAGCACTGGACCTCGTTGTTTCTGGAAAGCTAAGGCGAACTATCGAGGCGCCCTCTTAGAAATGCATATAAAGCGGGGTCATAAGGGAGTTTCGTTCGTGATGCTTCAACTGCACGACGGACTGGTTCCCATAACTTCGAAACGGAGGAAAATATCTCAAACTCTGAATCGACCATTCACTGCTTTCTCGTGTCCGAGCCGACCCACTTCGTTTTTCCCATGCACTGTTCAGTGCCCATGCCCACATAACGTATGAGCCCTACCTCCCGCCGATTGTGCACTGTGCTATCGGTCGAAGGCCGTGATGCACCCACCGCCTTAGAAACTTGAACTGAGGAACACTATTAGTACTTAGTTCTTTGCTACCCGAAGGTTTACTGCTCCGCCATCAACAATGGCCACTCTAAGAATCGGCGGCCTATCCCCAGCCACCAAAAAGCACGACCTCGCCAAAGTGGCCCATGTTGGGACCGACTGCATATCCCTAGCCCGTAATGACACAACAACAAGTTCTCCGTTAACGGCGACAATAACATTCCAGACGAAGCGCTCAGCCGACAGGTTCAAGGCACAGAAAAAGCACGCAAAATGTCTCGGGAAACGTCCAAGGATTGACTCCCATTTCTTGGGCCTGACGGTACTCTCTTCGGGTGAGGATGATGAAGTTGAGTGTGTAATCCACATCCTTCCGGCAGTGGTTGTACATGGCGATGAAAAATGCTGAACATAAATCCGTAGTATTGTGGCTGTCCATGGCCTTAACGGTCATGCCTTCGATACTTGGACTTGCGGCGATCGAATGTGGCTACGCGATTTCCTTCCCGAGCAGGTTTCGAGAGTCCGCATCATGACATACGGGTATAATTCGAACGTGTGGGATAAGTCGTCGACGACTACGATACCGGAGTTCGCACAGGGTCTTCTCGGGGCGCTTTTCAACAAGCGGGGGCAGAAGGATCGGAAGAGGCCCATTATTTTCGTGTGCCACAGCTTGGGTGGTATAGTTACAAAGCTGGTACATACTTCCCGGATCCCTCGTCGTCGTTGTTCTATGGTCTCGGGAATGCTGAGGAGGAATACACACGCAGGCTCTCAACATGGCTCGACTCGATAAACAAACCGCCGTCCTCAACACCGTAACTCGAGGTATCGTATTCCTTGCGACCCCACACAGGGGCAGCGACACCGCCAGCAGCGTCCTCCTCGGCGTCGCCGCAAAGGCCTTCGGCGTGCGTCAAGACTTAGTTATAGCCCTTCGCGTGAATTCCCGCCAACTCAACGAAATCGACAACGAGTTCCGGGTATACCATAAGGAACTCGAAACAGCGACTTTCTACGAGACCAAGAAGACAAAGCTCTCCAAGGTCATTAGTTCTTTCGACCGTGTCGTACGTTTCTCTCCCTCTTACCTACAACCTTCTTAGTCTAAATGGACCCATAGATTGTTGAGCGCGCTTCAGCAATGCTGAACCCTGGGAAAGGTTCACATTACCCCATCGAAAGGGACCACAGCGGGATCTGCAAATTCGCCTGCAAACACGACGATGACTATAAGGCGGTGTACATACAAATCACAAGGATGGTGAAACGGGCAAAGATCACGGTTGCGGCGCGGATCGTGTTCAAAGGTTGTATGCCGTCTCGCATCAGGAAATATCCCATCGTTGACGATTCTTGGGTTAGCTTTGCATATGCCGCAGATCAGCTCGATGTTTAGGGTTGGCGGCGAGAGTTTGGTGAGGAGATATGAGAACGCATGGACAGAGGACGCAGGGTTGAAAGATTTGCGATGACTGGGAAAACGAAACGATAACGATAACGATAACGATAACGACTTTTTTGTTTATACATCATGTATTGCTAGGTGCTGGGCTCCCGCATTCTAACGACAGACACGATACGAAAAACGACTTTCTTATGTATACATCATGTAATGCTGGGTGCTTGTTACTGGCATTCTTAACGACATATACATAGCTTAATGAGTAACGAACCTATGGGAAATATCCCCATGGCAGAATTTTTCGGCGTTTGGCTATCTCGACCGAAATGATAGTGTAGCAGAAGAGCATCCAATAGGGGGGTCAGAACTCTTCCGTAGATAGGCACTGGCTATACTGCCCTTCCATAAGAGGTATTTCGTTCCCTCCCAATAGATGACACGGTGGTAAGTACTCCAAAACAAGCAAAAGTAGAAAACTCTGTACCGAGTACCCTGTCAAATAGAAACCCAAATATGATGCTGGACGAATAACAAGCTTTATTGAGACTCTGGGGGGCTTTGCCTGCCTAAGTACCCTAGTACTCCTAATATCTAGACAAAATCCGCATCATTGCACTTGATATCACTCAGTCGGGAGAAACTTAACTTTGCGCCGGCGCCATGATATCGATGCTAAGTTTTATATACAGAAGATTGAGTGACGTAATTTAGTTATCTGCGCCTCAAGACCACGAGCTCTATATGTCGGCCAGATGGAGTAGTGAAAGTGAAAGTGAAAGCTCGCCTCGTGTGCAACTCTCCCTCGGGCACAGGGCAAGAATAGTGCAAAGTAAGCAGGTATCGGACGGCCAAGAGCTGGTGGAAAACAAGCATCAATGCAGTGTCCTCTAGTCTGTAGACGTCTTTGCTGTTTAGCGCTAGCTAAGAAGCCGTATGACAGATCAAGTAACCTCTTCTGTTTAGATTGATAGGATAAGATTCTACTATGAAGGAAGGGTGGTGTATCAATATCATGGCGAATACATTTATGAAGACCACATACTTACAAATTTGGACAGGGAGGCAGGGTATGTTTTCCTTTAGTCTGCTAGACTGCTTTATTGCTTTGCGGCCTTTACTTACAGTTTGAGTCATTGTCTTTCTTTTAGGAGAAAGTAGATATGCCATCGTGTGGTAGCGGTTTCGGAACCGTATGAGTGTGAAGTTCTGTAGCGTATATGTCCTAGGAGAGCATGAAAATTCCTTATCCATATCATAATCCGGACCCCCGACACTGTACCACCCTAAAAGGGTTGCCTTGTCATTCAGAGCCGTCAACAAGCTGCGATGATACACCCAATTTGGTGTGGACTCCCCGTTGCCACGTTTCCATATGTGTGCGAAATTACAGTCTACCACATGAAGGGACACGCTCATCACAAATAAATCTAAATTCTTAACTCATACAAAAAAACCATGTTTCATCTTCTTAGTCAAGAACTACTTCCTCGTCTTCTGCGGAAACACCGGTACCTTGCCAGGTGTGCCAGGTGTCCCACAAAACCCAAATTAGGAAAATGCCCTCAGTTGAGAGAACGAATACTAAGGCCGAAAGGGTGTCAACGTTAGATCAAAGGGCTGAGTTTGCAACAAGAGATGGAAGGGATATGAAGGAAAGGAGAAACACAAATGATACTCACGAAGTTGGCTGAATCATTAAGAAGCCAATAAGCATGATCACTTCAAAGGGACGATATCATGGCCCGAGGGCCCGTCCCTAGAACTGTATGGTCAATAAATCATGATACCTAGCGAGAGTACACCACGAAGTGGAGACGCCAAAGGAAAGGGAAAACAAAAGATAGGTACAAAAAGAGGGGAATTACTTAAGAACTTACAACATTGAACTGCTCCATGATGGAGTCTTGAGAAATGTAAATGAATACAACTCAAGGCATCTCCCATCGCATATCCTTACTAAGTGGGACCGATGTCGATTCACTGACACCTCCGAGGTCGCATCTTCGTAGCAGTTTCTGACTGCCATGATCAGGGATCATCCGTCGGCCAGGCAAGAAGCCAGTCTGGTGACTTCCTATGACCTCGTCCAAGGGTTCCACGATACGATTGTTAAGTCCAGAGGTGAACAGTTTGTACGCCGAGTTTAGCATCGATACAGTGATTGCGAATGTCTGCATGGTCTCTCTTGTTCCGTATGGTAATGATAGCCTCGTAAACGGGTTAGAGTGGAGTTGATGCGAAAGGGGTGGTGATGGAGTCGGCTAGGATAGCGAACAAAACGATTAGAGCTGTGTCTGGAATTCCCAGTCGAAGACAAAAGATCGTCTCGAGATATCTCGTGAGCTACCATGTCCGTTTAGGCAAGCGTTTCTGATCAAAAGTGACATAGCCAGACATTGACACAGAAGGTATAGGAGTAGCACGGCATGTCGTAATAGATCTGTCTTCCGTTAGTAGCGAACATGAACCGGCTGCAAATGCACTTACTCGGTATTCCGGAACTCGTCATGGATGACTCGTCACAGTTGGCTTGTGTCTTGGCAAGAATGGATACGTCGTATGCAGGCAGCAACAGACCTGGGACGTGGCTGCCTCAGGATAACCATAAACCCAAAAAGTCAGTGATCTGCCTCCTCAGAGAAGTAAGGAAGGGGCGGTGATCGGAACGTGTCTAAACGTCTTGCTTCATCAACTATCACACCCTGGCATATTCCATTTTCTGAAGTCGAAGCAGAGGTAAAGGATGCGCTTGAAGACCAGCCGTCTATTGTTTCGAGGAGAGAGCTTGCGAGCAAGAAAATCTGGGAACGGGGGCAGTAGAGGGAGTGAAAGTAAAGTGGAAAGTTCCTGTTGAAGTGGAATGGACTTGAGTGAAGTTAAGTATTAGTTCCAAGCTTCAAGTGGAGTCATATAGTAAGGTAGAAGTTCCGACCGTCGGAGGATAGTGAAGTGGAATGAAGTGGAATAGGAGCGGGAGGGGCCTTTTTGTTAATGGAGCGTCAACTAAAACCGTAGACAACGACAGTGTTCTATCTTAGTGGGTAAAGTTGCTAAAGGTTGAGTGGGGGGAGGGCTCGCTTCATCTGAATCGTAAGACCATGAGCGGGGTGATTCCAGACGATCAACTTTCACGGTCATTTTGCGCCGGTCAACAGTGCCAGTATCCATAGCAAGGTTAATGGGTTTAGCTCCTGTTGGGTAAGACACGAATGAACTAAGAAGAAGGAGCTGAGAAAGTAGCAGCCGTAATAAAATCTTTCAAGTGTCGACAAAGGAAGAAAAGGCGAGAGAACAGAAGCGGATGTTGACTGAATCTACCAGTTCCCAACCAAATTTCAATCACTGGTACTACCAGTGGTACTACGACTCTTGGATGCGATTCGGTGGCTGGAGATGGAAAGAAGTCATAGGTAAAGACGTCTAAGAGTATTACTACTTTAACTGAATAAAGTAACTGTCTAGTAGATTAGGAAGATTAGGAATACTGTATTTCGGTTTGTGGCCGTCCAGGACTTCGTTTAAGTGGTTCTTGGGAGAAACCGTAATTGAAGTCTTGCAGCAAGTAGATACTCGGAGAGAATTGATACTGGAAATTAAAGTTGACCGTCCAGAAACATTCCGACTCCTAGAAGATTCGACCATCGAGTGCTAAACCATGACCTACAATCGTATCGAGTGATTACTAGTGTCTCACGTTTCATTCTACCATCCTCACCCTTCTACTCCTTCTCCAGCACCCATAGGTCCAGGTCCAGGTCCAGACATCACTAAGGGCATAAAGGTATAATATGCATGTAACGATATAACCAAATACGTCCAAAACACCATCCGTACATCATCACCCCTAATCGTAACAAAACCATAAAGTATATTCCCTCCTTTCACCAGCACATCTATAAATTATGCCCATGCGCCCACCAACGCCATTCCCGCCGCACCCGCCGCAACCGCCGCACAAGCCTGCATCCTGCGCTTCCCACTCAGGATTACATAGCTCTCATCACTCAAGAAGTCCTCCGCCAACAGCTCCACCAGGCCTGCAAATAGTAGCAAGCCCGACGAGATCGCGTTCATAATCCCAACCATCAACAATCCCGTCTGGCTTGCCGGATCGTAGAGGTTTCTAGTTAACAGCCCGATGGCTTGGCCGATTGGTGTGGTAGTGCCGTATGCCATACACATAAGCCATGGCTTCAAGGATTCTTTGGGGAAGGCCGTGATGCCGGCTATGCGTGAACCCAGGGCTAGGCCTTCGAAGGTTTCTAAGCGGTGTTAGTGACAGCGGAGGGAAGTGCTAGGCGAGGGAGCGTACGGTGAAATGTAATTGCGATCAAGAGGACTATGAAATTTGACCCAGTAGCTACCGATAACGCCATTCCTGGATGGTGTTAGTCGACTGTTGGTTGGCTGTGAAATAGAGACATACCAATAAAAACGCTGTGAAATAGAATACCCGCTTCTAAAAGCATAACTTGTAACAGATGTTTCTTCTGCTGCTGCTCCTCTGTCAATCTCCCATCCCCATGATCATGATGCCTCCTCTCACGGCTTGAGCTCATCGATCTTTTGCGACTATTCACAGACCTCAACGTTGTTCTTTCCCCCACGTCGGAGTCTGCATCGTCCTCGTCGTCGCTCTTGTGAGACGCATCCGAGCTCTCGTCTGATATAGCTTCTGGGAATTCCAAGTTACTTGCGCCTAGTTCGATCCTTGTAAGTTGACGTCCTATGCTACCGCTCCTTTGGGTCCGCCGGACCGGCCTAACCACATCACCGAGAGTCGAGTTACCTCCGTTCATTAAGCTGGCCGAACTGGCCGAACTACCACGACGTCTATGACTGAATGACGATCTGGTGGGTGTAAGGATTTCGTAGCCGACACCGGCACTGCCGTGACATCCTCCTGTTGGACCGCCGTTCATGGTGGAGAAAAACATCTCAACCGAGACAACGAAGAAGACGGCAATCATAGCAATAAGACCAGCCATTGCAGGGTAGCCTTCGTTCCAAAAGCTCGGGAGACATGGATCCGTGAGGGAGGTGAATGCGGTTGGGAGGAGCTAGAGAAGGCGTTAGAGCTGGGCCGCGGGGGTGTTTTGGGGGACTGCGTACGTGGACGAATGCTGTAGCAATCAAAACTCCGGTACCGAAGCTATCTCCGTGTCAATTGGCGGTCCTATGGACAAGGCTCTAGCCCGGCAGAGGCAGGCTGCGGAAGGGGCTATTCACTGTCTTGAGAGGAAGCTGGTAGCAGTCAGTAACCGCAGAGCGGGGTGTAGTGACGACGGGCGCTCTCACAGAAAATTATGCGGAACTCGGAGCTGAGGAAACTTTTTGACGATCAAAGGGAACGAACAAGCTGTGATCGGTCAGCAGTAGTCCACCGCCACAGGAACGGCCAACCATACATAGTATGCTTTGTATTAGAATTATAAACAGCGCGAGGACGTGTAATGGCAGGTTATACGCGCCATCTGTCTTTCCACCGCAGACCTATTCCGGAGTAAAGATGTCTCAGCCCTATATCATAATAACTTCCCGAGACTCAACGGCAGCTGTCCGTCCCGGCGCACAGATGGAGTAAGGTAGAGTAAGACATACGAGAGACGACCGCGTGGTAAGTTCTGGTGGAAAGAGGGGTGGGTTCTGGTTGCGACCTTTTCGTTGAGCGCATCGTTAGCAGCCGCTCCTTTTTCACGGGGGATTTCGGGAGCTCAGTGTACGTGTACTCTACATACCTTCCAAGTCGTACGGGTTCGCATCCCTTGTAGGACAGTTCATAGTGGGGTGCCGCTGGTGCCAGCCGAAGCTGCAGAAGAGAGAGTATTTGGCCAAGTCTTTCAAGGAAGATGGAGGAGTGGAATAGAGATTCTTTGATTATGAGGTTCTTCTAGAATCCAGATGGAGGGCGGTGAGCATGTGCGTGGTCTCGGAAGGACACCAGTTTGGGAACAGGGGCTATGTCATGTTACACGAGATTGATGCTCACAATCAGCAAGGAGTTAGAGTAAGATTCACGGACGTCAATATCACCGACATTGTCACTCTTGCGGTAGGTGCTCACTCACCTGAGTATGGGTTGTGTCTTGTAGTCGGATCAGTGGAGCTCCGGAGCGATGGAGACTGACCGCTGCAGCAGCTAGTGCCTCCCTTTCATTACAGCCGGAAACAATGCAGCGAGCGAACGGGAAAGCTGGACTGTGGATCCTGAAATACATATATTGTGGGATCGAGAATGGCTAAGTTGATGTATCGTACAGATATCGCCCGAATCAATTCTGCAGCTCTCTTCACCCAGCAAACAGGTACCAGGTGTGATGGTGGCGGTGCACCCCTGAGACATTCCCGATATATTCTGCCACGCGGGTCAAGAACGTTTGCTGAAAGGTAGATCTTCCAGCTACTCGACTCCTACTTTTCCAACTTCCGACACTCCTTTTTCCTTCCCACCTACCCCCGCACTGTTCAGCACTGTTCACGTCGAAGTCTGCGACCGTCCGACACGAACCATCTTCTGGTTTCTATTCTTACAGCCGACCTCACCTTCATTTACATCCACCGGTTGTCGGCTCGTTTTACCGCCGCTTGCCTTACCTAAACCTTCCTGCAGCAATGGCGGGAGACCACCAAAAGGAGCTGCTGCCCTCGACGGTGCCGAGTGGGCATCATCGAAGTCCGTCGGTCACCGCCGTAGACCAGGAAACAGTCCGCACAAAATATGCGTGGTTGGCATTGTACTTCAGTTTGAACCTGGCCTTGACATTGTACAACAAGGCAGTGATGGGAAAGGTAATTATTACCTGCCCCGAAAAGTGTGTGTGCGGCTGAGAACTAACCCCAGAAACTATAGTTCCCGTTTCCATACCTCTTGACGGGAATCCACGCTCTGTGCGGAACTCTGGGGTGCATGTTTTTCTATTACCAGGGTGCCTTCACATTGACACGACTATCTGACCGGGAGAATCTTACCCTCTTACTTTTCTCAACTCTGTACACCATCAACATCGCCATCAGCAATGTCTCACTGTCGGTCTTCATGTCTCTCCGCATTACGCAAGCTAATATGTACCCCGCAGTAACCTCGTCACCATACCCTTCCACCAGATCGTGCGTGCCATGACCCCCTTCTTCACCGTCATCATCTACCGCGTATTCTTCAATAAGACCTACGGACGGGCGACGTACACCTCGCTGATCCCGGTAGTTGCCGGAGTGGGGTTCGCAACGGCCGGAGACTATTATTTCACCGCATTGGGGTTCGTCCTAACACTATTTGGCGCTTTTCTTGCTGCCGTTAAGACCGTGGTCACGAACCGGATACAAACAGGACGACTAAAGTTATCTCCGTTGGAGCTGCTCTACCGCATGTCGCCGCTCGCACTCGCGCAGACGCTGCTGTATGCATGGTTCTTTGGGGAGTTTGAGGGCGTACAGAAGTACGCAACGGAGCAGATGGGACGCCGGGACGTGCTGATTCTGGCTACCAATGGCGCCATCGCTTTTGCGCTGAATGTTATCTCCTTTACGGCGAACAAGAAGACGGGGGCATTGACCATGACGGTGGCCGCGAATGTCAAGCAAATATTGACGATTGTGTTGAGCATCTTTTTCTGGGGCCTACAGGTGACATGGATGAATAGCTTCGGCATCATGTTGACGCTGTTCGGAGGGGGGTGGTATGCGTATGTCACACCTAGTGCACCCTTTCTTCCGGGTTCATCCCCCCGCTGACTATCACGACAGGAAGGTAGAGTTAGAGAATAAGGGCTCCAAGGCACCAGTAGCACCGGTTGCCCAGTTAACAGACGTAAAGTCTGGGTAAGCAGGTTTTCTTCGTTCTTTTCCGTGTTTCCCGTCGAACGGTGGGGGAGTAAATATATACCACCGTTGTTCCTAGGCACTTTCTTTCTTCACTTATTCCTTCTTTTTCTTCTTTGGGTTATTTAGGGGCAAGGCTTTCTTTATCTGTAGCGGCATAATGTAAATGTGATAAAGAAATAGAGGGAAATATGGACGCTGAATGGACGGGAGGGTTGTGCAAAAAAATGGTCAGCGAGAGGAGACGGTGACGCATTATATTAGGAGTTTTTCAAACCCAAGTAATGAGAGAGCTGTGTGTGTAGTATAATTGGAAACCCATCTATCCTTCAATGGTGTGCACCCACATTTCTGGCCTCTCTCAGTATGTAGAAGTATAACCAGCCCTCCACGTTCCTTTCCGCCCTGATCCGCCTCTAGTTTATCCGCTCCAAAGCCTATCCCCCATCACATCATTAGCATTCGCATCCCATCTCCCCACCCCATCGCATCCAATACATACCTCCAACATTACTACCGAGTTCCCGCGAATCACTACAGTTCCAATCTTGACCTTTTCGCCGCCATCGCGCTCTTCTACCGCGTCGTCGAGGACAATATTGAGGAAGACCTATCCCAATCAGCTCTCCTCTTCGGAAGGACAGAAGAAGAAAGGTACATCGTAACCGCGCAGCACGCCAATGACTTTTCGCGAGCCGTTGAGCTGAACGAAGAGACGCTTGTCGAGATACTGTCACACCGTTAGCAAAAGATACGCGTGGAGTATAAGAGAGGGAGGGGAGGGGAGGACTTTTTTGAGCTCGGGTTGTGCTTGCGGCATTGTTGCAGTGTTGAGGTGGTATAAGGTAAGAGAAAGTGAGGTGAAGGACGTGTGCTGGCGAGTTAGAGGGAAAGCTTGGCGTTAGTTTAGCGCGGAAGCTCCCACCTTATACACCTCCGAACTTCCTTCCACATTCCAAAAAGCAGCATGAGTTTCTCTACTCGCCGCGCAAAGCCGCGGAAAATCGCTATCCAAGACCCTGAATCTTCCGAGTCGGAATCGCCAGTCGTTAAAAAACCACTACCCAAAAAGACGCCGGCAAATGTTCGGCCAAAACCTAAGGCCCCGTCGCGCCTCTCCTTCGGCGGCGCTGGTGACGCTGCAGATGAAGAGAACGGGTTTACGCTTAAAAAGTCAGCGCTGAGTCGACGGGCGATGGAACGTAGCGCTGCAAAGAAGTCGTTGGGCGCCGTGGGGATGGAGAAGCTTATGATTGCGCCTGAGCAGGAGAGGGTGTCCTACAGCAAGGAGTATCTTGCGGAGCTGAAGAGTGCGCAGATGGTTGCTACTGCTGCTACGGAGGAAGAGGAAGAAGCGGTGATGGTGGATGTTGGAGAGGACGACGCGGCGATTGCGGATCTTGACGGGGCGGTGGTTGTGCAGACGGGGGAAAGCAGTGGCACACAGATTATGGACGAAGGGCTTGTTCGGGTTATGAAAGCACGGCGTCAGGAGCGTGCCGCTGCTGCAAAGGCTGGAGATTACATCTCGCTCCATGACGATGACGACGGTGGTGGAGGGGAGATCATGCTGCGCCCCAAGAAGAAAAAAGAGAGTCGTCTCGTGGCGCGGGACGATTTCGCGGATGATGAGGAGATCGCAAACTATGTTGACGATGCGGAGCGGATGCTACTCACCAACAGCAAGTCAGCTCGGCGGGAGCAGGAGCGGCGGCGGAAACAGATGATTCGTGAGACGATTGCAGAGGCGGAAGGTGCGGATGATGATGTGGATGGAGATTCCGATGTATCGCGGGACAGCCTAGTCGAGGAGTGGGAGCGGGATCAGATCCGAAAGGGCGCGTTTACGACAGAGCATGCGGCTGCGGGCTTGGAGGGGGAATTGGAAGCATTGGCAAGGAATCCTCCCACTGCTACCCAGCTGCCAGATATCAAGGATGTTGTAGCGAGGCTGGGGGCTACGTTGAAAGCGATGGAGATCAGGAAATCGTCGACAGAGCGGCAGATTGAGATGTTGATTCAGGAGAAGAAAGAAATCAAAGAGAGGGAGGAGATGGTGCAAACAAGACTGAAGGAGGCCGGGGAACAGTATGAGAAGTTGAAGAAGGAGACGAATATTGGCGGTGCGGGACCTGAGGGCGTGGTGGATAGAGGTCTGGAGAGCTTTGGGAACACACCTATCAAGGTATCCACAGACTGATGTGTATTACTGCCAATGTTTGGGATCGGCGTTATGAAGGTTTTGCTTTTGCTCTGGGAGTTGTATTGTAGAGGATATGGCTGAGAATCACTGAATAGAGATTGTAGGATTTGAAGACAGTAATGCCACCATGAAAGAGTTTGTAATACGGCTATCATCAACATTCTTACATGAGCAACCGCCAAGTTCTAGATAACCAACCAACATTTGATCTAGTGCTCGCCCAGTAGAAGTAAGGTAATCAGACTTCGATGTGTGCGGGTGGGTTGCGGGTGGGTTGCGGGAAGAGTACTTGGTGAAGTAGCAACAATGCATAATACAACCACGCCTCGTCATTCCCGCTCTACTTTGGTTCCACCTCTCTTTCTTCTCTTCATCTCACTTCATTCTCTTTATCTTGCTTCCATCTCTTTCATCTTGCTTTCCTCTCCCCATCGTTCCCACTTACTTTGGTTCCACTTTAGTTCCCTCTCCCTCCTGGAATCTCTATAACCAGTAAGTCTGCCTCCCGTACCATCAGTAATTGAATCTGACTACCAGAATCCAAGTCATATTGCAATCTTTCAATCCAATAAACACTCCCCATTCTGTCAGATTATCAGTTTCCTACCACAGCCATGACTTACTACTCCTGCCCCACTGCTCAAATGATGCAAACTGAGCTCCCCCGTGTCTTCAATCCACACATAGGCACTATTCAAGCCGATCATTCCATCGACGGCATCGTCAAGTTTGAGTCTCCATTCTCTCATATCCACTATCGTGCCGCCAACGATCCTCCCGCATTCAGGCGTGTGGACACCCACGCCATTGTCGTCTTCATCGACGGGGCCTGCGGCCAGCAAAACACTGCTGCAATCGGCTGCTACTTCGGTCCAAACAGTCCTCACAACCTCAGCCAGCGGCTCCCTGAGGAGGGGCAGACCCGCAAGCAAGCCGAGTTCAAGGCCACGTTGGCAGCTTTGAAGGTGTTGAGGGAAGCGTTTAAAGACGACAATGATATTAAAACTTTCGTCATTGCAACCGACAGCAATTATGTGAAGAGTGCTATGAATGAATGGGTGCGGGACTGGAAAGCGGGAGGGTGGCGTGGCTTTGGCGAGAATGCCCCGGTGAAGAATCTTGATTTATTTAAGGAGCTTGATGATTTCATTGTGGACATGGAGGAGAATGGATGGAATATTAAGTTCTGGGTAATTGCAAAGGAGGAGAATAAGAATGCGGACGCTTTGGCAAAGGCTGCCTGCAGGCCTAAGTGATGTGGATGGTATGTTAGTATTGCTTCTCTTAAGTCCATTCTCGTACTAACTAATATAGGTTTCCACAAAGATGGCATTTCAACACCCGTCCTATTTTCTTTTTCTTTTCGTGGATGCATTTAGATGAAATGCTCGAATATTCTGTCAGGGTGTTCAGGTAATATAGATAGACTAGGTTCTTAGTTTCCATGCTTCTGCATTGATGTGTATGGAATAACCCTTACCGCAATTGACAACACGTTATCATTACTGATGTTACTGCCTCTTTTTCTGTCGGAGTTATATTCAAGCTTAATCCCCCATTCTATCTTTATCGCGTTTTTGTGAATGGAAGCGATGGTACGGGGGAGGTTGTGATACCTTGAAACCATTGTGGTACATTGCGTGTTGGTGTGAGGCAGTGCATTGCATGAAGACTCACGCACTTAAACTGACGATGATAACAACGCCAATGAGCGTCGTTGAGGACACCGTTTCGTTTTACTAGAACTGATATCTCGTCCAAGGTACTAGGTACGTATATAACATGTTCATACGCCCATCGCTCGTGCTCACATTCATTAGTCTCCCTTGCTACCTCTATCTAATCACGATATGGCTACTCTTCTTCACCTCCCCTCCGAGCTGTTGAGCAACATCCTCCAATCAGTAACCGCATCCTCCGACGCTACAACCCAAATCCGCGACCTCCTCAGTATCGCAAAAACATGTTCCGCCCTCCACTACGCCGTGTTCTGTGACGACATTCTCTGGCGCTCACCCGCAATCGCGCTCGGGATTTCCCCCACCACACATCTCGAAGACATTCTCTACCCCGGATCCTCCGCCCTGGCACAACGCAGGTGGTTCAACGTCGTAAAACTAAACTACATGTGGTTACAAGAATTCCCCGACGCGTCGGCGACACTGCCGTCGAAGCGAAAGGCCGTAAAATTCTTTCCGGCAGAAAGTAAAAACAAAGGAGGCAAGAGAACTGTCGAGATGTGTGTTGCCGGCCTGGGAGCGCCGCCGGTGTTCATCACTGCACACGCGGTGTCGAAGCTTCGTGGGAAGGCGCTTTTTAACGTCATAAGAGCAAATTCGGGTAACTTAACTGGTGGTGTGCTGGATCTCTCGTCCGCCACCACCGCGACTGGTGCTGTGGTTTCCAAACCACCGCCACGGGAATATTGTAAACTTGGTCAGCCGGGGTATGTCATTGAGAGGAAAGATGGTGTACACACAGTCTGCGAGTTGGATGTGGAAGAACCGGGGAGGGTTTTGAGACGCTGGAATATTGGGAAGAGAGATATTTCGGTTTTCCGGGCGAGGGGGGATATGTTGATTGCGCTGGTGTGCAGCGAGCCGCCGTCTGGTCACGTTGCGACCAAGATGGTGTGTATGCGAGCAGAGGGTGGTGATACTGAAGCCAGCATCTTGTGGGAATGTGATATCTCTGAAGATTGGAAACATGGTCACCAGAGCGAGCCGTTTACTCAAGTTCACGATTTCCAGCTCAACAGGTATGCGCCACCATCACGGCAAGCCGCAGGGTAAAACTAATATCCAAGTTCACAGCACACACGTGGTTTGTCTCTTAGGTCGATACCGTGATCCAATGTTCTCCAAACTCAAGGTCACGCAGTTCCGTGTGATGGGCCTGCACACAGGCGAATTCTGTCAAAGCATCAACTTCCGGCAGAGTCCCCTCTCAAAGCATCCACCAGTACACCGACGACGGGCGCTAACAACCGCATTCGAGCACGACTTCCTGCTCACCGACAAGTTCTGCGTCTCAGGTGGGCACGGTGGGGAGCTGTTGGTGTGGGATTACTTAAAATCCGGAGACAGAGTGGATAACCTGCTGTACTGCATTCCCGTATGGTGTCCCGGTAGGAGTGAGTTCCTGCGGACTTTTACGGCGTTGACGGTGAGCGCTGATGGCCGCTACATCGGCGCTACCACGAGTGATCAGCTATTTGTTGTTGATATGGTCGCGAAGACCGTGCATGCGAGATACAGTAACGGACGCCGCGTCAAGGATGGTGTGCAGTATAGTAAAAACCCCAATGATGGGTTTCCGGCTGGCATGTGGTGTTGGTGGAAGGAGTGGGATGGGGGTGATGATGCAGGATGGAAAGAGGTGGATAGCGGTGTTGCTTATTTGTGCGAGATTGACGAGGATGAAGATGTACAGACAGCGTCGGATCAAGATGAGAACACATTACCGACAGTGTCGGGTCAGGAGAAGAACACATCACAGATGGTGTCAGATGTGGTGAGATGGAAGCAAGCTCACCCACGATGTAAGGGTGGTGTTGTGATCACGACTTTTACTACTACTATTACAACTACTTATGGACCGAACCCTTCGCTTTGGGGGTTCTCGGTGTTTGTTCTTGTGATTGCAGTTTGCTTTGGTCTCTATTTGTGGGGTGTACAGACGGCGGAAAGAGGGTTTATTGGGGTTTGAGGGTTTTGCCAGCAGTTAATGTCGAATAGCCATTGAAATACCGATCGGCGAGCTTGAATCTGTTTGTGATTCCAGAAGGATGTGAAAATTCATCAAAACGTCAAACGAATGCATCCACATGAGCCAAGCCATGCTGGGTTCCCCGCCGACGTCATCAAACCCCCCATCAAACGACACTCTCCAGATACGGAAGCAAACGCCATGGCCTCCCCTTCCGAAGACGATATTTTCGCCCAACGACTAGCAGCTCTTAAAACCCCCAAGTTAAAACCCCCTCCCTCCCCCGCTTTCTAGATTCCTAACCTCAACTCCCAGGAAATCTGTCACCTCCGACGAGCTCTCCACACGGTTCCAGCAGCTATTTGCACGCTCCCCTGGCTCTCCCCACACACTACCGGAGCAGAAACCAACGCCTAAGAATACCGAGGATGATGCGGATGTAGAACAGCTTATCGACTCGGTGAGGGGAGAGAAAGAGACGTGGGCGGTGGACGACAAGGATATCGATGCTTTGCTGGAGGAGGCTGAGGCGTTTAAGGAGGATGAGGAAGTACCACATTGGTTAAGGGATGATCCGATGGATGTACCCACGGCGGATGAGGAGGACGAGGTTTTGGCGAAGATTCGGGAGCAGGTGGAATGGGAGCTGAAACATAGTGTCAAAGATGAAGAGGAAGACGAAGAGGAAGAAGGGAAAGTCAAGGCCGAGAAAGAATCTGGTGACCCACAAGATGATGACGAAGATGAGCTTGCAGTACTGGCGAAGCGGTTCCAAGCTCTCGGAGGCGGAACAATAGGCAGAGGAGACGGAGGAAGCGGGGGTGATGGAGGGTTGGAGCTTCCAGCTGCGCCCAAAGCTGCGCCTGGAGCGCCGGTCAAGATTGCGCCCAAGAAAGAGGTAGGCGTGAGTGAGATTGACACTTGGTGTTGTGAGTTCGGCTTAGCTTATACTCTGGTTTGCATTTTCTGATCCTGTGTAGGTATTTGCAACGAGGATGCCGAGTACCGATGTTCTGGCTGCGATGGGGATATATACTGCAAGGAATGCTTGTATGAAGGTACGGATACCCAGTTGACATTCACGATGGGTGTTCACAGCTAATGGCATTTAGCACATACGGGGCCCGATGCAGGATACGAAGAGAGAAAGCATAAATGGACGAAATATATACGGCCCAAAAAGATCCTAAGTGCCGCATAAACTAGACCCATATATAATAACAATACCTACGTTCGTAGACCAGCATCTGCCTCTTTCATGGATTCAGCAGTCCGACGCAAACTCCGCAACCAAAACCCAATTCCGTTCTATATACTACAACCACCACGGCCACACAAGCGTACCATGTTTGCTGCTTGATCATCACAATGGACTGATATTACGCGTATTATGGATCCTCTATTTTGGGCTCCAGGGCTAAGAGAGAGAGATAGTATAGTATTATTCAAGAAACCACGGAGGGTGCCAATTATTCCGCTCCATATGCGCCATACAACCAACTTCTACACAACTAACCCTCAACCACTATAATACTTTCCGGGCCGCATTAACAGCAATACATGCTTCTTTAATGAACTGGTATTGCCCCTGGTGCAGCTGCACCAATCCCGATACGCGAGCATATTATATGAGCAGAGGGAGCAATAATATTATACAACTCTAAGAACCTTGGAAGCCACTACCAATACTCAGTTCCGCTTCTATATATACATTACAACCACCAACCACAAAGACGTGGTATTTCCCATAGTGCAGAACCTCGAATCCTGGCTCGCGAACCCATTGTACGAGCAGAAAGTGCAATACTATAGGAACCTTGAAAGCCACTACCAATACTCAGGTCCGTCCTATATATACCACTACAACCACCAACCGCAATGTCTTGGTACTGCCCATGGTGCAGCATCTTCAACCAAGTTATTGTACCAACTCGGACAACAACAACAACCCATCCTCATTGCCACAGCTACGTAGCTGGTATTACGCTTTCTGTGGCACCCACACTCTGGACGGGAAGATCAAGGGCATTACAACTATAGGAAGCGATGGAGGATACTGTCTGTGCACGTGGTGTAGTACCACCAACCCGAGTTCCCACGTCCACCACGCGAAAAGATAGATCATACGGATCAATATTATTATACAAATATAGGAAACTACGGGTGGCATTGTGCTTATTGTAGGACAACAAGCCCTGAGCCCGTCGTCCACCACACGCAAATACAAGTCAGTCAAAGCGATAAATGGGCTGTACGCATTCTGTGGCGATGCCAAGCACTCCGATCAAATATAGGAAGCGATGAAAGGTACTGCGCCTTTTGCGGGACAATGAATTCCGCTTCTCACGCGCACTGCCCAGATCAATTGTATCTACAACTATACGAAGTGATGAAGGATACTGTACTCTCACGACGCATTCCGCTTCTCAAGCGCACTAATTGGATCAATAGTGGCGGTATGCGGTAACTGTAGAGGGAATCCACTCTACTACTACCAAGGACCACCGTGTGGTAGTAGAGATAGTGGTGAATTTGGTATAAGGGTAAGGGGTAAAGAGCCCTAAGGAGAATGAATCTTGGTATCCAATGCATCGCGCTTAGCGGCACGATTTATACCATGAGCTGGATGTGTACAAGAGGCGACGCTACCGGTTACTCTACTCCACCACACGAAAAGTCAGACCAATAGTATTGTACGATTATAGGAAGTTACGAAGGGACGTGCCCATTCTGCAGATCCTTCAGCATTGTACACACAAAAAGTTCAACGTATAATTCCAATTATAGGAAAACACAAAGGGTTGTATTGCAGAACCTCTGACGCCCACCGATTGATAGTATTATACATCATAGAAAGCCACGAATAGTTGTACACATTTTTGCGGATGCTCCAACCTGAGCAGCCACACCCACTGTATCAACACCAGCAACAGTATCTATTGTATACCCGGACATAAAACCATACAACTATAGAAAGCCCCGAAAGTTGTAGAGAACCTCCAACCTGAGCTCTTCCGCGTACTGCCTAAATCAATAGATAATTCTACGGAGCCACGATGGGTATGCACATGGCATAAAAACAGTCGGATCCTCCATTGCCATTTCCTGTCTCATGTTCTCCCAGATGTCAGATAAGCCCCAGTATTGCTGAACATGAAACCCAGTAACTTGAACGCTCGGAACCATGTCGTTCACCCCGAGTTCCTCTTCGGTATCGGCGGATGTTAGTAGAAGGGCTTGATATTTGGCTTGCAGTTGAAGCTCCATCTCCTTTTCTCCGGGTACTTCAATCTTGGCCTCGCTTTGCTGTGTTGTATCTTCGAGCGCACCTTCGGTGGTGCATTTGGCCTCTGGTTTTGGTGCGGGTTCCTGCTGCATTGTGTCTTCGAGCGTGACTTCGGGGGTGGATTTGGCCTACGGTTCCGGTTGGGGTTCCTGGGACTTTCCGGCCGCTAGTTCCTACTTTAGTTCTCCAACACCCCCCTCTTATTCAACTACTTCTATCGGTACCACAGGATCCTTCGACATTCTCTCAAGCTTCGAAATCTCGGTATCCGAACACTCAGTTGCCGCCATACTCGCAGTCGGTATCTCCACGGGCGTCTCCACGAACTGGACCCGTTTGGAAGGACCACGTTTCAGAGCCACTGGTTGGTGCTCTTCCAAGTCTTCGTCAAGCACCTCTACATCCCAGGATGGTGGCATCGAGTCTCGACAGACTTGCTTTCCCTTATCCACCTTCTTCCGTCCGAACTTGTTCCTAAAGAAACGTCCAGGATTTTCGACAGCCGAAGAAAGTTTTGTCAGAACGTTCTTTTTTGAAGGTGACATTTCGAAGAACTGGGAAGGGGTAGATGTTGCAGTAAGTGTGGAGGGCTATATGCTGGGTGTTGTGGTGGATAGGTCGTCTTGACTGTTTGCGAGATGGGAATTCAAGTTGGAGAGTCCGCTGGGAGTTCTTTATGGAAAGTACTGGAGACGGAAGATGTGTTAGGTAGCCGTGAATAGGATTTTATAGATTCCCGGCTCGGCCACTATTCAATTGATGTCGTCGCTGAGGAGACATTGAACGACCGAGGATCCCCAACCAGAATGGAATGGTTTGAAGGTAAACAATCCTCGGCATTGTGAAGTTCAGTGCGTAGTAGAATTCAGGCAAATGTATTCTCTGCGCAATGGAATCGAGGTCTCCACCCACAGAAGTCCTCTTCGTCTTCATTCAATCACTCGCCTCGCAGCATATGATTGATCCAGACCTAACCCGATCCATCACAACCCATCACCCGAGACACATATTCAGCATGTAAAAGCGGCGAACCAGCGCTTCCCGCAAGAGTTCACGCGATTCTCCATCATCCAATGAACCGCGTCCATCCATCCCTCGGCCGGTACGTGAGTACAATGCAAAGCGACAATCCGTTGAGAGCCTCCACAATAACTTCCAACCCACACACAACCATAACATCTCCACCCCGCCCTGTCCCGTCCCTCCTCCTCCTCCCTCCGCACACAACAATTCCACATCCCCACCATGTCCGGCCCAGGCCCCAGCCCCTACCCCCCGGTCGCATCGCCAGTCCGCACCCGCGTCGACCTCTCCATGAACGCCCTCACTTCCTCCCCCAGCACCTCCTCCCCCTCCGCACCACCCCGACAATCCTCCCCACACACAATCGCGGCCCCAACCTACCCATACCTCCAAAACACATACCCCCCCGTGCAGCAGCAGCAGCACCAGCTACCAAGCATCCAGTACCCGCCCTCGCTGGCGGCGTCACCCCTGCACGATCTAAGGCCCAACTACCACCAGTACGGCCAAGACTCCGCCGGTGGTGGGCTTCCGCCGTTGTCCGCCGCAACGACGCACCACGTCCCACAACAGCATCAACACCACCAGATGAGCGCCGGTGGCTCCCCGTACCAGCAGCAGCAGCAATTTCACTACCCGCCCACGGGAATGTTTACCCCCCCCACCACCACCACCGCGCCGTACTCGCCCGTATGTCGCTGAAGTTCTTTTTTCTACGCGTTGTGCGCGCGACTGATCATGCTACAGAAACCAATCGCGCAGCAGCAGCGCCCGCCGCAGCCTACGAGCCAGCAGAAGCAACCGTCGCCGACGCCCGCGCCCGCGAACCAGATCCCGCCTGGCGGTGCGCCCGCGAGACGGTACCTTAATGATAATGTTACGCCGGCGCTGCTGGAGGGGATGAAGATGCTTGCGAGGGAGCAGCCGAAGGAGCCGTTGCTTGCGCTTGCGAGGTTTCTTGAGGAGCGGCATAGGGAGGAGATGCAGAGGGGGGAGAAGAAGGGGGGCGATGTGAAGATGGAAGATGCTGCTAATGGCGGTGGGGATTAGGACGCGGAGGGGTGGTGGATTTGTATTCTGATTTCGATGGCGTTTGGAGGGGTGGCATAAAGCTGCATAGACATTTACTGTTATTGCGCATGGACTATTTGGGGGGTTTTCGTTCTTCCGGAGATATGAGGGAATTGTATAATATCACATTTGGCACTTCACACGGGTTCAATTGGCACACCACATTCACAGATTGAAATCCCGAAACCCATTGACATCCCACTGTCAAAGATGCTTTTTTTATAAATCCCACAAAAACACCTGAAACCCAACCCAAACCAAATTGCAAATTTCTTATGCGACGAGGGCGGAGGCAGTGGAGGACTCGCTGCAGCCATAATTAGTACCAACAAACAGTCCCCCGGGAGCGACAGGGCAACGCACAACTTCCATGTAGGAGGCAAGACACCGACGGACTTGTAGTAGCGGGACAGACGGTGGATACGCGACTCGATGAGAATGAGACGGAACTTGGAGTCCTTGTCCTTGCGGTTGCGCTCAAGGTGCTTGCGGACAGCGACAGCCTACATCACAACGCCGTTAATCCTCGAGCCCTTCCTCCTCAACCGTACCATTTAACCACCACCAGGTCGGGGAAAGTCGTAGCGCACCTTCTTGATCAACATGTAAAGATCCTCGGGAATCTCTGGGGCGAGGCCTTTATCACGAAAAAATCACTCCGTCAGTTTCAAGAACCAAGCAGAGGCATAATAGCTAAAACTCATGGCACGGAAACCATAAATTTTGCGGTAGCGGTGGTGGCGGTACCATTCGACTTCAAGATACGGAGGATCTTGTTTCCTACACCCCTTCTACATTAGTCCCCCTTCGTTGCATCACCCTCCTCCAAAACTTCGGCAAGACATACCGGTAACAATCTTGACCTGGGCGATTCCGTGGGAGTCACGGAGGACAACACCAATCTGCGAGGGGGTAGAACCCTTACGGGCAAGCTTGATGATCTGCTCGACGACCTGATCGGGGGTAGTCTTGAGCCTATTCGTGGTCGCGTCAATATCCGACCGAGACAAAATCACCTGGAGGCGTACCAGCTGGGAGGAGTGCGAGAGTAGGGGAGGGCAGATGCCGAGATTCCCTTTCCGTTAGAGTGAAGACGACCCATTGCGAACTGGTATGTTTGGTTGTTAGTTGACGGCGGTGGGATTCGTTGGGAAACGGTTGTTAGCTGGCTGGCTGTGTTGATTGACGATAACTCAAAGCGTGGTGTTGAAGTTCAGATTGTGCGGCACCCCGTGAGTGTTAGCCCTAACAAGAAACCACAGTCACTCCGCGGAGCCGCAACATCATCCATCCCCATCCCCAAATTTCTCCGAATCATCACCTCGCATAAGGGCTGGTTTATGGAATCAACCTCGCCACAATCAACCGCATCTCGCCACATACAGTACTGTGAGTCCACCCCCCAAACTCACCCTCCAAAACACACCCCATGAATGATGATCCAATGCATATTTGGCACCTCTTAATCGAGCTCCGCACCACGAAATTTCGATTTCGCGGAGCAATGATTAACCTCAACTTCTGACACCTCCCCCTCTCCTTCCCGTCTCTCCCACAACCCATCTCGGAGATCGCAAGGCTGACCAGACTAGTTGCAGGCCCTCTAGAATGTGGAGAAAGAAAGAAAAAAATAATCGCGCCGGGCCGTACCGAATTGGCTTGTATAGTTAATAATATAAATATGATATTGTCCAATCGAATCACCCTGCAATATTCTCCAAACACCTTCCTCGCTTCTCGAGACACGCACAAGATGGGGGCGCAGCATTCCTCCGTTCCACGTTCAGCCTCAGGGTTGTGTGTTTTACCGGAACTGTAGAGGCGAGATTGATTTCCCGCTGGTTTTCGAGCACAGCCGGGGAGGGGGGGGGGTGGCTCATGCAGGTTTTCCCAGCCCCACCACGATCAAAAAACTCACATCTTGATTATGACGCGATATCTAAAACCCATGAGTCTTTCGTTGTTGTCGGAATGTGTACTCATTAACTACAGATCCCCCGATTGCTGCCTTCATGAGTCACCTCCGTCATAAAACCCCAACTCTAACCCCAATCAATCCCCAATCCTACCTCCCCTCCAACAACAATGTCTTCCCCGACCCCACCATGCAACTGTAAACTCCGTATCCTCTCGACCCCGCCCCCTCCACGGCACTTCCTCCTCCCGTCAACGCCCTACTTCACCCCATCCTTCTACGACACCCTCGCACTATTCCTGCACAAACACTCGATCCGGTACCGGAGTATCAACTTAGTCGGCCGAGGGGTGACGCGCGAGGAGGCGTTAAAATGTCCTGCGGTGGTGGTGGAGGTATGGGGAGGTTCTAGCGAGGAGGAGGAGGCGCGGAGGTTATTTGCCGCTGATGAGAGACTGGTGGGGATGGTTCCCGCCGAGGTTGGGGTGGTGGAGTTTGTGGGGTTGGTATAATGGGGGTATATCAGAGGGAGGGAGGGCGTTTGTGGGGTTGGTATAATGAGGGCGAAGAAGGGGAAAAGGACAACTACCGGTACATCAGAGGAAGGGAGGGCGTTCTGGAGTTTGTTTTTGTAATCCGTCTGACTATTGTTTTTGATATCACTCGGCGTCTGTTGGAGTACAATATAGGGGTATCTCTAAAGTCTAAGATGCTTCTCTCATGTGTTAAAATCTAATAGTATTACAGTAACCATATAACGCACCAAAAACTCCAATATAAAGAATACAACCTCCCGTGGGGCGGTTAAAAATAGATGCACCCATAAAATATCCAATCCAAATCCAATGAACGCCCTACTACCTCCTCCTCCCAACCTTCCTCCCCGTCCCCGCCCACCGAAACCCCTTCAGTAAATCCTTCGGATCTGGCAGCAGCTCCGAATCCGAGGACCTCATCTCCTCCTCCCCATCTGAAGATATATCTAACTCTACCTTCTGTTTCTTTGCTTTCTTTGACGCCACATCACCCCCATCACTCGACGGAGGTGTTGGTCGTTTTTTGAACATACCGGAGCCCTTCGTTCGAGGTGCGGGTTTCTTGGCGGTCGGCTTAACATGTGTGATTTCCACATCACTGTCCTCCTGGCCACGATTTGCAGTCTTCTCCTTCAAGGTGGCGGTAGGTTTCCGTACCGCGGGTCTGACTGGTTTAAACGCTGTAGTCTTCTTTGGGCTCTTCAGTAGTTCCGGGTCGTAGTTATTCTTAAGCCGTTCTAGGGTTTTATCGTTCATATCGTGGACCCGCCGCAACGTTTTGACAATGCGCTTTGTATAATTCCCATGGCTTACGTGTCGTGTTTTCGTGAGGGATCTCTGGACTTCCGGGAACCGGTGTAGTTCCGGGATGTCGACCACTAGGGTGCTTTGGTCCCACAAGTGAGTCTGCTTATAATTTCGCTCCAGAACCGCCTCCTCTTCCTCTGTGAGGAGGCCAACCTGGGAATTAACGTCGATCTGCGGGGCTAAGGGCTCTGATTCCTGCGTTCCCCCCAGATCGTCACCCGATTCGCCGCCGGAGGAATCAGTCGAGAGTGCGCCCCCCTTATGGATCCGCGATGCCTTCGTAAAGCCTGTCTTGACGCCATCGGGCATGAAGAACTTCTTTGGCGGCGCCTTCTTCTTGACTCTTCGTTTCTTTTCTGGCTCGGCTTGTGAGTTCTCTATTGGTATGTCGATGTGTTTCTTGTCGGGTTGCGGGTCGATGTCTTTCGGGATGATACGGGGTGAGAGGTCATGTTGGAATGTAAAGTCAGACCCAGATGCAATCTTTTTTTGCATGACAGCGTAGTTGTCCAAAGCCCTCTTATAACTTTCCCGTTCCCGACCTTCCGTGAGAAGGATTAGAACACTCCCTACCCGCTTTCGTCCAGTACGTCCCATACGTTGCAGCTAGGAAATCTTCAACGGTGGAAGATATTAATGGGCACGTGGGAAACTCACCAGCCGTATAGGAGAAGCTGAGGTATCATAACACACAATCAAGTCGACTTCTCCAATATCCAAACCTTCCTCTCCAATACTGGTGGAAACGATAGTGTTGTATGTTCCTTCTGAGAACTGTTTAATGATCTACGACACATCAGCAATGTTCGGAAAACATGGGGGCATAACGCTGTACCTCGAGTTGTTCTTTCTGCGACATCCCCGCAGAGTTCTTACCAGCAGCCTGTCCCACAAAAACGTGCGGCCGGATTAGAGGTTCGTGTCTCTTCAGCAATCTCGTCACCTCCTCCGCACTGTCTCGAAAACTTGTGAAAACCATGATCCTGGTAGACCTCTTTGTGTCCTCGTCCTCCGCTTCCGCAAAGTGTTTCAAGATTGCATTAACCATGAAGTCAATCTTAGGATGCCCAGAGAAATTAGGCTCAGCCACGATTGCTGCAGCACGTTCCATGAGCTCCGCATAACTCGGTTCCCTCTTAATGGTGTTCAGAGCCGACTTGTCCACCTCATCTTCTCCGGCATTGTCACGGGCGTTGAGCAACTTTTCATAGAAGAGTCGAACGCCGTGTGTGTTCAAGAGAATGAGTGGATGCGCTAAACTAGCTAAGTTTTTGAAGTTCTTCACCAAAATCCAATAAAAGTTTCTGTTTAGATTGCGAGCTTGCGGTGAATTCATCCATTGCTGCATTTGGGTTATCACACCGAACGGCGTAAGATTTTCCGCTCTTGTCTGATAGAAAGCTTTGGCAGTGTTCAGCTTTTTTAGCATTGGCTCCAAGCATTTGCAGTACAAATCCCGGAGTTCAATCATATCATCAGACAACGGGAAGGTCTGAACCTCGAGGTGCCGTCGCTGAATATATTGCCGGATATCGATAGACTCATCAGTTCTGATTTCAATCTTAGATATACCCAACGCGTCGATCACTCCCTGTACAGCCTCTACGGTGGAGCCGGGAGTTGCTGTGAGAGCGAGTAATCGAAAACTGCTGTTTTCTCTCCGTACCAGCTTTACTACTTCTCCGTACGCATACGCACCAGTAGTCCTGTGTGCTTCATCAACCACCAAGCAGACTATCCTCTTTGGATCGCAAAGTCCATTCTTGATGTCATTTTGCATTGTCTGCGGTGTTGTAAAGAACACCCTTCGTTCCTCCCAGTATTCTTGCCGCAGAGCTTTCTGGACTCCTCCCGTCATGGTCGCGGTCTGACTCCGCGGGATTCCAGCGATGTGGAAACATGCTTCGATCTGTTGGTGTACGAGTGGCTTCGTGGGAGCCAAAAAAGCAATTTGCCCTTCGGGGGCCCAACGAAACCAGTTGAGCATCACAGTAGCCGCAATAAATGTCTTTCCCAAGCCTGCATAATTGTCTCAGCTGCATTACCAACAAGGTGGGCGCCAGAACCGACCTGTAGGGAGAGCACACAGTACATTTGAAAGCAAGGCTCGACGCACAATGTTGAACTGATAGTCGCGGTAGGAGACATTGACGGGATACACCCAGGTCTTTGCTGCCTCGAGATTGATTTTGTGGTGCGTGGGCTTTTCCTGACTGTGGGCGTTTGCCAGCGGCCAGGTCCTTCGAGCTTGCTGGGACTGTGCTCCGCTGGACGCTACCTGGCTGCTACCGAATAGCGTGGTCTGCCGCAAGTTTCCTCTGGGAGGAGCCTGCGAGAAAGAGGAGAAGCTGCTCTCCTCGAAGTCGATGTCATCAATATCAAACCCATTTGGTAAGTGATTGTTTGCCGTCTGCGACGGAGGGCGGTTGGAGCCCGAGGACAGAAACTGCTGCTCGGCCTGAGTGGCGATGGCGATGAATTCCGCATCCTCGATATCGCCCCCGAAATCCTCGTCGTCGTCCATATGGATGGTGGGGAGGGTTTGAAGAGGCGGCGTGACTTTCGTGTTCGGTGATTTGGCGTGGATTCCGCGGGGAGCCGGAACGCGTATCCATGTGTGGCAAATCACGCTTACCAAGGACCGCTCACTAAATCTCACCTCTCTGCCCAGGCGGCTGATCTCGGTTGGATGAGCACAATCTGGACCCAATCCGGCAACAATGACGCTAGAGTCGAGTAACGTCGCGTGCTGCCGCTGGAGAGGCACGCTACCTACGTCTGAGTGTCAAGAAAACGAAAACGAAGCCCCAGCCCCTTTCTAAATATTCCCCAGCAGAGTGCCACTCGGGCAAAACAAACGATCCACGACCGCTAGCTGCAGCAGCAGAAAACCCGTTTCTCCAGCTCCACGCTGGCTGGCGGGTGGATGGAAGTGTAGAGCACTAGAGCATCAATATCTACCTAAAATTAAACCGCCCTGGCGATGGACAAGGTGCAGCGCGAATTCCATTTGCACGCCTCTGCCCAAGCAAGCCAACCAACTGCAGTGCCGGGTGAAGCGCAGATGAAATTATCCCTGCCTTTCCAATTAGCCAGGTACCATCTAGAGTGGACTAACGCCGAAAACGGGTTTGCTAATGGCTTGCTAAAAGAACACCCCCTACTTGTAGCCCTCAAACACACAAACACGATCCGCTACTTATTACGATCCTTCCCAGCTCTCTTTCGCTTTCTCTTTCCCTTTCTCTCTCTCCTCCAGTCGCCAGTCGTTCATTCACCTTCGTTATTAATCCCGTCCGTCTCACTCGTTGACGTTCTTCCTGCTTATACAAACCGATTAATATTAAACAACAATCACCAACAATCACAATGAAGTTCTCCACTGTACTCTTCGCCTTCGGCCTGGTCGCTGTTGCCTCCGCTCAGACCAAATCCAGCAGTGCTCTCCAACCCGTCGAGACATCCAGCTACACCCCGGCGCAGCAGAAATGTATGTCGAGCTGTAACAATGACCTCAACTGCATTGCCGAGTGCTTTGGTAACCCTGCGTATGTTACCATTCTGGATCTCGTTATGAGAGAGTCCTAACGTCTGTAGTCCCACCGAGGATATGGTGCACCGAACCACCAAGTGCATGGGCGATTGCAAGCAGGGAGTATGTCCACCCATCATCCATTGGATGAGCCACTGCTAACAACTATCTCCAGGACGGTACCGCGGAGCAGACCGCAAAGTACGCTGCTTGCCAGCAGAAGTGTATTGCCGACCAATTCTACTCCAGCGGCTCTGGTGCAAAATCTGCTGCTGGCACTGGCACTGGCACTGCATCGTATGTTTCCCCACCCCAGTTCTTTGCAAATTCCCCTCTAACTTTTTTTCCAGCATCGCAAAGGCTACTGGCACTAACACTGGCACCGGCACCGATTCTGAGGGAACCACCCCCACTGGCTCCGGATCATCTGCAGATGCTTCTGCCTCTGGTAGCTCCGCAGCTAGCACATATTCTGCTCCTGGTCTGGCTGGTCTGTTCGCCATGCTTGCTGCGTTTGTCTTGTAAATCTGATGCTATGATATGCGAATCGGACTGGATGGGATGAGGTTGGGGTGGGTTGGGTTGGTTTAATGGTAATGGAAGGTTAGGAGTTACGGCTGTTTTATTGTGTATTCAGGACGTGATTTAGTCTTGGTCCTGTAACGCATGGTAATGAAAGCCACCGGGCGGGTGTTTGTTGCGCGTCTCCTTCTCCTTCTCATGCGCTGGGTATTTTGAAACGGCGCAAACGTGTGAATTCATTTATATACATATTCGTCTTGCCCATTACAGTATTATATCTCCAATGGATTACGTTTCAGATGCAAGGCATGCGACACAGCGGACGGAAACGCGAGACCACATGGCATGTTATGATCTGCAACCCGGGGAGAATTGATAAGTAAACAAACGGCCTCATTTGCTGCCTTGTATCTTCCCTGCTCATGCTGTACATACTCGCGCGCAATTAAAAATTTACCGTCACACAAAATACGCACTTGCTTTTATTAGCCAGGTTTTCACCTCACCGAAAAAACAATGTCCGGTGTACGAGAGCAACCATGGTTTTGGCCCAGTGCCTCTTCAGGGGTGAAGTCGCTTATTACCATAGCTACTCCACGACGAGACGAGACACCCCAGGCTTTAGTGAGATCTTGTCTCGTCTTGATTGAAGGAGGTGACGTTCGCTATTGTGTTGCTATTCTTCCCTTCCTTGGGTACGAAACTAATGCATGTGGGCAGATGTTGCTACGCTCGCATAAATACCCCTAATTGAAGAAGATGTTCGCTATTGTACGTAACCTTTCCTCCCTTCCTTTGAGTAATGATATTAATGTAGAGACAGATGTTGGGACTACATTCCAGGATCCATCAAATCCAAGCTCGAATTTGTGGCATATATAAACAGTATTTTGCACCCGGAATACATACAACCCATCTCGTAGCTCACACGTAATATGGAGGATTGTTGACATCGGTATGAGAATTCGGAGAGTTAATGTTTTTACGGGCGACTCGACTATTTAATATTGAGACACTCACGTTGATGAACTACCCAGATGGGGAAGTGCGCTGGATTGATCTACCCGAAGTTTCTCTTCAAAGACCCAAGGTGATATTTCGGTACGCGTTGCGTAGAATTGAAGCTGATTAATTGCAGGAACTGATTCTTCCACAAGTACCTCTTTACCGCAGAGGGTTGATTGGGTAGTGTGAGGAAGGAGCCATGAGATGTTCCGGGAGTTTACTCGAAGTCCTGCTGGGACACGAGACATCCCGCCCGGACTCTACTGAGATGAGAATGAGAAGGAGATGACGTTCGATATTTTGTGCATTTCCTTCCTTCCTTTGGGTACGATACTAATACGTGTGGACAGACGTTGGTACCGCATTTGCGTTCTCGCATAAATATCTATTCACCACATATCAGGTAATTCACGAACCAGACCCCGAATTCAAGGTTTAGAGATCATCGGGTCTGTACCGGACCTTGACACTTCTGTGTTAAGATGCCACAGTCTCCACTTTTTAGACTTGGACTCCAATGCACAGTCTTACGGATCTTTTAGCTCAGTACACGGTACAAAGGTTGGAGTTTAATGGTATATTACGGTCGAGCGTATCCCGAAATTTTGCCCTTTGAGGGCAGATGTGATGCGGCATCTACCGATGGATGTTCTAGGGGACCGGTGGCCGAGCGTGGCGGAAACGCTATCGAGATGTTTAAAGGACGCTGGGGTTTAGATGGAGTCTTTGTCAAAGCAAAAGGGTCGTTGCACGCGTTGGCAATCATTAGGACCATGACACGGAAGGAGTGGGATTAAAGCACTGAGGAGATGCCTCGAGGTTGTCTCATACCTAGACTTCGAAAATAAAAATTTCTAGCCTCACTCGGCTAGAAATCTGGGCGCAAGAGAAACCTCGAGAAACGGTGGGGCGACGTGATGCACAAAGGCAGTATAAGGTACCAAAAAGTGACCATGGAAGCCAACAGTGCTGTGCTTGAAACAACACCAGGTGGCATAGGGGCTGGCTATTGATCGGTGCGGGATGGAGGCGGACTATATTATTTTTAAATTTGCCTTTTTTGCTTGGAATATTGTACTGTTGTCGATCCTTTCAACACTTTGAAATTGGGATGGGATTGGTCTTTAGCTTGCATCGCTGGCTCTCGCTCTCGGCTGTCGTTCAGAGGAATTTTCATGTAAATATCATCCCAACTGAAAGATTTATATTTTTGCCTCGCAAGCGCGACGGCCATTTTGGTGTTGAGTTATAGCTACGTTGTCCTCGTGTCACCCCATCAAGTCCATTCCTTGGCGAACCCGCAGCCTCAACCTCACCACCATCACCACCATCACCACCTTGTCTCGAACGTGTAACACACTCCACTCCAAGTCTACCCACCACCCTCTCTCCCTTCCTCCCGCAATGTTTTCTCCCACCACGCCCCCCGACAAAAAACCCATCCTCTCGTCGCCCTCCTCGTCGGCAGACAACAAAATCAACGTTCTAGTCCGCGCACAAGCCGGCGGTCCCCATCCCCATCCCCCCTCCCCCTTCTACGAGATCGTGCTGACAACGGAAACAGGGGAGTTGATCTTCAAAGTCAAGCTGTCAACACAGTTCTCAAAGATCGCAAGCGCGTTCTGTAAAGCCCGCGGCGTCGATGTCAAGACTGTGCGCTTCCTTAGCGATCGGGGACAGAGGCTTATGGGACAGACAACGATTGAGGAGGTATGTAAGACTTCACAGGGAGGGAGGGGAGGGCACCTCGCATGCTCGGTGGAAGGAGGCTAATGTGGGATACAGTTGGAGCTCGATGTCGAAGAGGATGAAGACGGGTTTCCGACCATATACGTTGATGCGCTGAGCGAGCAGATTGGAGGATAGGGTCCGGATCCGGGTCTATGGGGGGTGGGAGGGAGGAGAGAAGGGAGGGGATAAAACACGCATAACACGGGCCACGGACGGAGGCGCAATATGGCGTTAGCATTCACTGGCTTGGGTTTTCGCGAGTTACGTCATTAGCATTTCGCTTTTTCTGCGTTGGGTTTTGAATCGTACTGAAGCGTGCTGTTTCTTTTTTTGGGTGTTTTTTGGGGGGTTTTTTGGTTCCGTATATCCGTGCTTCTCTCTGAGTAATTGGTTGCGCTTTTCTGCAGATATTCAAGAAATGCAGTGTATGAGTACACTGCATAAGTATATACGATGATATTGCATCAAGTGCCACATCCAAGGTGCTGGGTTATGCAAATTTGCATGAACAAGGAAGTCACATGTTGAATAGATTCCGAGCCATCACCGGAGGCGATGAAAATAGATTCGTACGGTAGGTGCATGGGATATGTACAAAATGCAGTGCCACGCTTTGAGATGGGGGTGTGGCATCCGGATGTTCCGAGAGATGATGCACTGCCCGCAGATCAATTTTCGTATTCCAGACGCAGCATGAATCCGTACAACCCGTGATTCGCAGTAGTCTAATCCTCCACTGGAGCAATCGGCCCAGCCGGATCCAATCCCAACTGCACCATCCTCACCGCTAGCTCAAAGAGATAGTCCAGACTCTCTGCCTGCGTCTTCGCCTTCCAGACGGTGTCGCCCCAAACGTATCTACCACCAATGCTCAACAACGTCCCCATCACAGGAGGAGGAGGGCGGAACTTACACTCCATGTCTCCTCACCAACACTGCACACGTATCCGGAAACTCCTCCATCGCCTTCTCAAGACTATCCCTCAGATCCTCCTCACTAATCCTCATCAGCCTCTTCCCTTCCCTCCCCCAAGATAAACTCACTGCGCAGTATTCTCAATAATCGGAATCGTCAGCGTATCAAAGTATCCCATATATCCTCCTGTCGAAGGCCTCGGGATCGCCTTGATCTGCTCGATATTCGCAATGCTAAACGTCCGCCCCTTCGTAAGAAGGGTACACAACACTGCGGCCTGCGAGTGCGTATGGATACACGCTCCCGCCCCGCGCTTCGTGAACGCGGCCATGAACAGCGGTGTGCACGCGGACGGCTTCAGGTCGGACGGCCGCCGGAGGTAGGTCTGCGTCGGGTAGTCGAGGACGAACATGTTCGACGGCGACAGGCGCTCCTTCTGCACCCCCGATGGCGCAATGAAAATGTGGTCATGGTCGTCGGTGCGGGAGCGGATTGAGATGCCGCCACCAGTGCCTGTCACCCAGCCGAGGGTGTAGAAGTTGCGGCAGAGGCTGCAGATCTAGGAGGTGTTAGGGAGACACTGAGGATGCTTTGTTGAATTGCGGGGTACCAGGTTCGCGGGGTGATTGGGATCTGGGGGGTGTGAGTGAGGTGAGTTGGTGTGAAGGGGGGAACGTACCCGAGGATTGGACCAGGCTTTCGGGGTCGTGGGTGGCTGACATTGTGGAGGTGGTGCTGAGGTGCGGCGTTGGTGAAGGTTTGGCGGGGTGGAAGTAGCGCCTTACCCTAACGGAAAAGCCCTGCAGGGATGCTCTTGTTCCGACTTCGTCTTTTGCAAGCTCGGCTTGGCTTGGATTTTACGTCTTCTTGTCTTGACCTTGTCTCGTCCCCAGACTCTCATTGCCTTCGCTCGCAAATTCGCTTCCTATGGATAAACGGGTAATACCACTGGAGGCTGTACAAGACAGGTCTTTACCTTCTTTGTATCTATCAACACACGTCTCTGTTTGTGCCCCAATCTCCTACCACCTCCACATCTTTCAACGCGACAGTTAATGCCTCAACCACACGACCAACTCTGTCAGAACATTTCTAGGTCTAGAAAGTGGTGCCTGACGGATGAAAACATAATATTCAAGGTATGGAGCTTCTTGAATGAATGCTTATCATTATGCAGCTCAATAGTTAGCAAAATTTCCAAGGAACCCAGTCCAACTCCTTCAAATTTGCAAACTACCTCCTTGATACCAAATGTATCTTAACCACGGATAATACGGGGTTTTGGTTCAGCCTTGATTGAAACCTTAAAGTAAAGAAAGCTCACCCTAAATTCCTGGTGCAGGTGCTAATACTATGTGCTTCCAGGGTTCGGAATCCACCGTGCGATATCCCGGATAGTACGATGAAGAGCGTCTATATCCATGCATACGAGACTCGCACAACAGCTGCTTCAAGGCATTACAAACCAGACTAGAAGACGAGATTCTCCTACCATATCTACCCGGTATCAAGGCACAGAACTAAAACTGTGGCAAAGTTACTGGGCCACGGGTTCCCACAGTGGCTTAGGAGTAGATACGATATTTGGGCTCTATTGGGAAAGGATGCACGGTTGGGTTGACCAGATTCCGCCGTGGCTTAACGTCTCCGCACAGACAATCGCCGTTCGTTGCTGCATATCAAGCAGCCCAGAATGGTGGCTCTTATTGGAAGGATATATCTTCTTCGATTAGTACCATTCTGAAAGTCATACAAGAGATGGACAGCAATGTATCAGCAGCGGCTGCATTTCAAAAGATGGATAGGTGTCTCACCAACTATCCGCACTTGATCGAAGCTAATGGCGAAGCCTATACGCAGTGCAAGGAAGTTTTGGGGTTGAAATTGTTGCCCGGAAACAGATGAAGACCATGGGCCCATAAGAAATTTGAATAGCCAATCCAAACTCAATGCGGAGTACAAGCACCGCTCCCTGAACTACAAGTCCCTCCTCATTATGAGTTACTCACCACCAATTCGAGATCCGGGACTTGCTCAAAACTTGTGGATCTCTTAGGTTTAAGATTTGGGAGTTACAGGAAGTATTGCAGCGGTACCCACATGGGGATGTATGGGGTGGGGATGACAGGAGTAACTGCACTCTGCTGTCACTCTGCATTAGGGCTTCTCCGCCAACCGTCGCCAGTGAGTCTTGGAGAGTAACGAGAGGACATAACATGTATATATCATTGTTATCAAGGGATTCTGGTATGACGAAGGAAGTAGCTGGTGAATTGATGCAACTTTACGACAATCCAATATCCGGATCACCTACTTGAATTCCGTGGTGTGCAACAGAAGATCCACGATCCGCGAACTTCGACTAGCCTTCACCGAATTAATGGTGTATCTATGGTACGGCAGATTGTGGGACCTTGTGCGGAGAGTTTGGTTCGGCAGGGATCTGGGACAAGGCTGAGAAGGCATTAATGCGACGTGAGCTGGAGCGTGCCAGACAGGATGTTGCGATGTAGGTAGTTACTGGTTCGCTGAAAATACATAATTTTCTCGAGTATGCGAGTGATAACTGAGAATAATATACCAAGAGTGGTTGTGAAATGCATGAAAGTATATGCGCGCTTATAAGTGCATCGTCGGTGGTGATTGGTGAGAAAGTTTGGCGGGGCGGAATAGCGTTATTTATCTTTACCCTAACGGAAAGCCCTGCAGGGAGAGAATCCCCAAGAAACCGGATTATGAATGCCGATATAAAGTCGAGTGCCCATTCTAGAGGTGTGCAATAGAGCTCATGCGGATGGTCCATTTGATTTCCAGGACGTGGTAAACCGAGTTGTCGCTCGGCTCATGAGGAGGAGTGGTTTCCCAGCCCTTTATGCGTCTCATCGGATCTCCGGTCGCTAAATGGTTCTCGAGTGTTCTCTTTGTTCGTAGGAATCTGGGCACGTGCTAGCGGCGGAGGTGCATACGCTGGCCACTAGTTGGAAAGTGTAAAGCTGTCCACTCCGACTCGACTGCAGGGGTCTTTCTCTCTCGGCCCTCGAAAACAACATCTGTCCTCATCTCATAAAACCATCACAAAATCCCCCCAGCTCCAACCTTTTCTGCTATTCTTCACCTTTCTTCTTCTCAACAACGAACACACACAACACCCACATCCTCAAAGGAATCTAATTCCTGCCCCGAGCACCCCCTCTCTCTTGTCGCGCAACTCCATTCTCGTCTCTCCCTGCTGCTTATTTCAAAGCTCTACTTTTCACATCCAAAATGCGCTTCGCACGCAATGTAGCCTTCGGGCTGTTCACCGTCGCTCTTGTGGGCTTCGGCAATATGGTGCACGCTGACGAGATTGATGATGTTCTGGGTGATGCTGCCGCTGCCTCGCCTTCAACATCGTCGTCGTCGACGTCGTCAGCTAGCATCGAGAAGCCTACATTTTCTGTAAGCTTCCACTAGCTTCTTCACCCTCCCGCAGCGACACAATTGCTGACCCGATTTAGCCTTTGGCCATTTCTGCACCGTTCTACGAGCAGTTTACCGATGACTGGAACTCTCGGTGGAAGGTCAGCCATGCAAAGAAGGAATTGACGGACAAGTCCATCGAGGAGGAGTGGGCGTACATTGGACAATGGGCTGTCGAGGAGCCCTCCGTCTTGAAGGGCATTGAGGGCGACAAGGGTCTCGGTAAGTGAAGCGATACGATCCGAGCTTCTTTAGACACAACTAACGTGCTTTTCCGTAGTTGTCAAAAATGTCGCTGCCCACCACGCCATCTCCGCAAAGTTCGACAAGCCGATTGACAACACCGGCAAGTCGCTGGTTGTCCAGTACGAGGTCAAGCTTCAAAGTATGACATTCTAAGTTATCCAATTGGGATTTGCGCTAACCTCGGGTATAGATGGCCTCGAGTGCGGTGGTGCTTACCTGAAGCTTCTCAAGGAGAACGCTGATCTCCATGCTGAGGAGTTCTCCAATGCCTCGCCATATGTTATCATGTTTGGTCCTGACAAGTGTGGTGCTACCAACAAGGTAAGATGCCTCTGGGCTAATGTCGCTCAATGAGTGCTAATGTCGCTCCAGGTTCATTTCATCTTCAAGCACAAGAACCCTAAGACCGGCGAGTACGAAGAGAAACACCTTAAGTCGCCTCCCATGGCCAAGATTACTAAGCAGACTACTTTGTACACCCTCATTGTCAACCCTGATCAGTCCTTCGAGCTCCGCGTCGATGGCAAGAGCGTGAAGAACGGAACTCTTCTCGAGGACTTCTCCCCTGCGGTTAATCCGCCTGCTGAGATCGACGACCCAGAGGACTCCAAGCCCGAGGATTGGGTTGACACCTCCAGAATCCCTGATCCCGATGCGAAGAAACCCGACGATTGGGACGAGGATGCACCAGTTGAGGTTGTCGACGAGGAGGCTGTGAAGCCCGAAGACTGGTTGGATGATGAGCCTGAGTTCGTTCCTGATCCCAACGCCAAGAAACCCGAGGATTGGGATGAAGAGGAAGATGGTGACTGGATCCCAAGCACTGTTGCGAACCCTAAGTGCCAGGATGCCAGCGGATGTGGAAAGTGGGAGAAGCCAATGAAGGCCAACCCCGCTTACAAAGGCAAGTGGTCCGCTCCCATGATTGAAAACCCCGCCTACAAGGGACCTTGGGCTCCTCGCAAGATCCCCAACCCCAGCTACTTCGAAGACAAGACCCCATCCAACTTCGAACCCATTGGTGCTATCGGATACGAGCTGTGGACCATGACCAATGACATCCTTTTCGACAACATCTACGTCGGTCACTCCATCAAGGATGCTGAGAAGCTTCAGAAGAAGACTTTCGATGTCAAGAAGGCTATTGAGGAAGCTGAGGAAGCAGCTACCGCTCCCAAGGCACCAGAACCTCCCAAGATGCTCGGCTCTTTCAAGGAGGACCCTATTGCCTTCATCAAGGCAAAGATCGACCCCTTCATCGCTGTTGCTCTTAAGGATCCCATTTCGGCTGTCAAGGCTTTCCCTGACGTTGCTGGAGTTATCGGCATGGTCATTGTCACCATTCTAGCACTGTTGGGTGGTCTCATCTCCCTCGCTGCTGCACCTGCAAAGGTTAAGAAGGAGGCTGCACCAGCTTCGGACAAGAAGAAGCCCGAGAAAAAGATCCAGGAGGCAGCCAAGGCTGAAGGATCATCCAGCGAGAGTGACAACAAGCCCAAGGCATCTCGACGAACCTCGAAGAAGGCATAAAGGGCAATATGTGATGAGGCGTTGTAAATTAGACTGGAATGGGAGATGTTGAAGTTTTCGGACTGGTGTTAATCTTCTTTTGCTATTTGGGAACGACTTGACAAGCAGGGGTAGGGTGGAATTATTGGGAGTGGTAGTAGGGTGGGGAGTCTCTTTGTGTTTTTCCTCTTTTATTGAGCCTGCGTTGGGTGTTTTTTGTTCCAAGGTTTTTGTCCTTTTTTATTTTCACAGCTTTTCACCCGGTTGTTGTAGCTTTAGGTTCTTTCCCCTTCTTTTCCCACTTATATTCCTGCAAGTCGATACAAAAGCCACATCAGATTGTTTGCTGTATACTGTGTTCCGTCCACTGGTCGAGTGAAGTTAAGTGAAACTATAAATCATGTCTCGTCACTTGAGTGAGACTCTACATGAGATGGGAATGCCTGTGGTCAGGGAATTGGATGCTGTGCTAGAGTCTAGGTAGGTCAGAATGATAATGGGTGAGCGAGGTCCTCCAGCAATAAGACACTTATTCGGTGGCGTCTGCATTGCTGCTCCAACGTTCCACAATGGCAGCCTTGCAGCAAAAGTGTGGAGCACACGAAGCATGTCGTTCAACTTGTCCAAAGAACCTGCTGCTCGCAATATCCATCCACACTTATCTAACGTTCCATTCCCCCCGATTCACACCCCAAACCTCCCTCGGTGGCATAATGGAAGCAATCGGCCTGACCCTCGGCCTCATAACATTCAGCGGGATAGTCTACACCACCGCCCAGAGCTTCTGGGACGCCCCCGAAGTCGTCAAACAGCTGGTCCACGAACTCACCGCGCTGCAAAAGACACTTGAGAAAGTCCGCTCTGTCGTTGGCGACTCAGCTCTCACCGCCGAGATCGAAACATGTATGGACACTCTGGACACGAAGCTGAGAGCTTCTACGAAGGGGTTTCGGGGGAAGGTCAGGAGTGGGTTGAAGCGGATGAAGTGGCCGCTGGATGAGAAAGAGACGAGGGAGTATATTGCACAGATTGAACGGCTCATGACGAGTCTAGGTGTTGAGCTGCAAGCACACCATATGTATGAACCTACTTTGACTGGGGAGAGGCGGGTGTTGATTTTTCCAGAGCTGTGGCTAGGGAGGAGGCGGAGAGGCAGAGGGTTGAACGGGAGCGGCAGGGGCTGGAGAGGGAGAAACAGGAGGCGGAACGAAAGAAGTGGGAATTGGAACGGAGTAAGGAGGAAAGTCGGCGCCGTGGTAAGTCTGGGCTTTCACCCTCCACTGATCAATACAAAGTACTAGAGTACAACGCCGGTAGATAAGATACTAATAGTAACGTGTGTATCACTAGATGACAAACGAGATGCAGTTCTCCGATGGGTGTATTCCGGCAAATGCAACGAGCGACATATCCATATCCAGTCGCAACGCAAAGACGGCACGGGTCAATGGCTTTTTGAGACGCCGGAGTTTCAGCGATGGATGGAGCGAGATTCATCACAAGTGTTGTTGGGACATGGGATTCGTTTGTCACCCGCTCCGAGACTCTGAATCAAGGATAATCAAACAGTCCTAACATACTCGCAGCCGGTGCAGGAAAGACATTCTTGAGTTCAGTAGTCATCGATCGTCTACTAGAGCAGCGACAGCCCAACTCGGATGGCGTCGCCTACATATACTTTGGATATAACGATCAAATGCAACAAAGACCTCTCGACATCGTTTCGATCTTCATCAAACAACTGCTCAGTCAGCTCCCAGAGCTACCGCCTGACATCGAATCCTCGTATAATAAAGCAAGTGGGGAATGTCCAAACGGTGAAATGTTAAAACATTTCCTTTTCTCGATGCCCAGGCGCTTCGCTTGCCATGGTGGCCAAGTGTATATCGTATGCGACGCCCTCGATGAGATGCATGAATATAACCAGCGACAAGAGCTTCTCCCTCTCTTTCACGATATGAAACATGCTAGCTTCAAAATATTTCTAACTAGTCGGTCACACCCGGCCGATGTTCGAGAGTCATTTGCTGATTCCCTCCAACTCCAACTTACTCCCCATCAGGACGACCTCCGACACTACATTTTTGGCAAGCTCAATACAAGTGCCAGGACTAAACGGCTTATTGAGAGTAGTCGCACTATTGTGCTGGAGGACGTAGTATCGACTCTTGTTGCCAGTGCAGAGGGAATGTAGGGACCAAGCTCAGCTTGATTATTTCTCACTGACGTTCCCCTGTGATAGGTTTTTACTTGCACATTTGAATGTTATATATATATGCCAACAAGTGACGGCGAATAATATTTCCAAAGAGCTTCGCGAGATCAAGAAGGTATCCTCAGGCCGTGGAAACGAATTGGACGATGTGTATGACAGAGCTATTGGAATCATCACGAAAGGCCCGAGCGTCGAACTAGCCCTCAGAGTTCTCTCCTGGTTGAGCAATTCAATGAGAGTCTTGAATGTCGAAGGATTGAGGATCGCAGTTTCCATCGAGAAGAACCAACAAACCCTAGATCCAGACAGCATACCCGCAGGCGAAATGTTAGCCGACATATGCGCTGGTCTCGTCACCATTGAAGAGAGCAGCAACAAAGTCCGACTTGCTCACTATACTACTCAAGAGTATCTTAGCAAAAAGTCGGTGGTGCCGGAATATCTGCGGAACGGATATCATGCCACAGTCTGCGCGACTCATCTTGCATTCGACAAGTTCAAGAACGGCGCTTGTTATTCCGAATGGACGTACAAGTTGCGGCATCGCCGCAACCCCTTTCTGTGCTACGCAGCAAAATACTTATCAATTCATCTCAAAGCCAGCGATGAGTCTTGCACGATAGATTGTGTAACAGCATTAATCCAAAATTCCAGCTGTATATCCTCTTATCTTCAAGCAAAGTCCGGTAGGATCTGGTATCGGTGGGATGGCTATCCACGAGGATACCATGCCCTACACGTTGCTTCAGGGCTCGGCCATGGAGCGGTTTCACGGAGCCTGATTGATCTCGATGGTGCCACAGTCTTGACCAGGTCTACCAACGGCCGGACACCATTGTACGTCGCGGCGGCAAATGGACACGAGGTGGTGGCTCGACTGCTCATCGACAGCGGCGCCGAAGTCTTCGCTGCCGATGAGGACCATTCAACACCGCTGCACTTCGCTGCGAAGTACGGACATCAGGCGATGGTCCAGTTACTCGTCGATAGGGGAGCCGACATCTCAGCGGCTGATCGGTCCGGGGCAACGCCACTGTATGCCACTGCACGGCCCGGGGAAGGGAACGAGGCAGTGGCCCAGCTGCTCATCGACAGGGGCGCAGCCGTTTCAATTGCCGGTTACGATGGGTGGACACCACTACACTTTGCCGTACTACCTGGGGAAGTGAACAACGCAGTGGCCCGACTGCTCATCGACAAGGGCGCCGACATCTCGGCTGCCGATAAATACGGGTCAACACCACTGCACTTCGCTTCACGACTACGGCCTAACGAAGAGAACGAGGAGGCGGTCCGGCTACTCCTCGACAAGGGGGCTAATGTCTCCGCTACTAACGAGGACGGATGGACACCACTGCACCGCGCCTCAAACGAGGCGGTGGCCCGGCTGCTCATCGACAGGGGAGCCGACATCTCGGCTGCTGATAACGCCGGGTGGACGCCGCTGCACCACACAGCATGCTGCGGACACGAGGCGGTGGTCCGGCTTCTCATCGACAGGGGCGCCGCTGTCTCGACTACTAACGAGGACGAGTCAACACCGCTGCACCTCGCTGCAAAGTACGGGTACGAGGCTGTAGTCCGGCTGCTAGTCGACAAGGGTGCCGACTTCTCAGCTACTAATAACTATGGGTCGAAACCGCTACACCTCGCTGCAGAGTACGGGTGGGAGCCAGTGGCCCGTCTGCTGGTCGACAAGGGCGCCGACGTCTCGGCTGTTGATAAACATGGGTCGACACCGCTGCACCGCGTCGCTCCATGTTTGCACCCCAGTACAAATTCTAGACATAAAGCGGTAGCTAGGTTGCTCGTCGATAGGGGCGCTGATGTCTCGACCGCTGATAAGCGCGGATTGATACCACTACACATCGCTGAATTGTACGGGAAAGATGCGATGGCTAAGCAGTTGCGGTAAGGCCGCCGACCCTACCGTCCGTCCATGGTCTTCACGCCTTATACAGTCGATGTTTTCGTTCGCCACCAGAAGTAACCGGCTCGTGGACTCGACATAGTTTGATTCGCTTCTCCAACACCCCATGGTATCTCTTACATTTATAAAGATACTTTAACCTCCAAACCTCCAGAAGTACCTAACCCAGAGGTTCCGATTTGCAGAGACCAATCAAATGTATTGCACATACAATAAGATTTGAGGTTGAATACAACACAAGGGATAAGTCTTTGAATTCTGGCGGTTTTAGATTCTCATATATCACGTTTAGATAATGGTATTGTTGCTCTAAGTGTGCGATTGAATCGGTTTCCATTTATTGATGGCGGGTCCGCTTTTGCTATAAAGTTGTGAGGAATATGTCTCTGGTGCAGGTGTCTCTGGTGTTCCGTTTTTTAAAACTTGTTACTTTCCGCATCTTTGGTCTGTAGGTCTTGCTTTCTGTCCTTGTGTTCTATATCCAGTAGAATATTACGGATATTGTCTGTCTCCATCTTGACATGATGGGTATCCGTCACAGTCCAAGTCATTTCCCCTTTGTGATTGATTAGCCGTCGTGTGTTCAGTATTGGTTGTAAGAGTTTAGCCGCCCTGTAGATGTTGAGAATTTACTGATTGCTAGAAGCTTGTATTCTCAAGTACAGGTACATTCGTGATCTTATATACGGTATTCGGAGTATGTCTGGTATGTCTTGTACGCATGCATGCGCACTCAGCTGGCATCTCCAGCTGAGTCTGGAATGTCCATCATCTTAGGGAGATTATGCATCAGCCCAACTAAAGCCATACGCCAGGGAGGTAGACCATATATGCAACAGTAGAGTAGAGGTTCGCAGCGATTCATGCCCAGTGCTCGATTTTACCCAATGATCCGGGCCGGGGTCCCATCCACTTTGTCGCAATATCTGGGATCTATGGTGGAGGAGGTGTATGGATATGGATCGCAGTATTTGCCGTGAAAGAGGTTGGGGTGAGCTCAACCGTTGAGCGCCACGGTAATCGAAAGTGGGTAAGCCCCGAATCCAACAGCAACCTTGGAAAGGTACATGGGTACATGTCTCGGAGGTAAGTGTCACGGAATTACGATGTTCCGGTGTACTCTACTAGTACGCGTCGTTACGGCGGAGAAGGCTGTTTCCTAAGATTCGGGTGGGGTGGTTTGGGGTTTAAGACCGACGACGACGAAGTCGGGAAACATCACCTTTCCATTTGACCCGGTAATTACAGCGTTTACTCACCATGAAATTTTCGCCCTTGACTCAGACGAGTCCCGAAGCCTCGATTCCTACCCAAAGCCGACGGAGGTGAGAGTGAGGGCAATTATACCCAATTCGCCACGGGCCGCAGATATCTGCGAGTATGCGAGTATGCGGAGGGGCGTGGCGCTGCGGGTATCCGATAGATCCGCAAGCCGCCTGCATTTGAAATAAGCCAATGCTCAGATTTTGTTTCCATACAGCTACTTCCAGCTACTAACAAAGTCGGTGGGGGTTTAGAGCTACGTCACGATGGTGATTCGTCTAGCACAGGTTTGAGATTGGGCGATAACAGGCCTAATTCCAGATTGGGCAATTCCGGTCTGGCCTATGGCGGAGCCATAGGTCGGATCTAGCCGGGCTTGCAGATATCCGTATGGTGTGCACTGGACTGGATTGTTTATCCTCGAGTCTGTTTCACGTGCAAAGCGAGCTTCGTTCCAGCATCAACCCAGATCAGGGCAATTTGGTACAGACATCGGTGACGGAATCATGAACGATGGAGAATGGCCACCGCCCACAGAATCGTCAAATCGATCGACAGTTCCAGAAATCAAGCAACTCGAGCTCGGCGTCACCACCACCCCCAAACACACTTGGTTTGCTGGCTGGTCAATTGCTTGCGCCTCTAGACGCTTCACTCGTATCTGCAGAAGAGGACTTGCCTCCGCCAGACTGGTACCGGCTCTGCATGTGTAGATGAGGGGTAGCTTCGTGGTCACAGTCTACTAGTGGTGTTTCTCTCCATGCTGCTTAATGGTGCTTGATATATATTACCCATTTTGCGGGGTAGACCCGAGACTCTGTATCAACCGACTTCATGTACTCAAGTATATAGAGAAAAGAAGGTTGTTTGCTCCCCCAGTATTTTTGCTTTTCCCCAGATTCGGAATAGATCGGAACCGAGATTGAGGTTGTAGCTTTTCTTGGCAGATCATCGATCGACGAGCGTTCGTTAGTGCTGTTCCGCTGGTTCCCCGTAACTCATGAGGTGAATGAAGATGGAAGATGAAGACAATAGAATGTTTGAAATGCTTGATGGAGGAGAGTCTAGTCAATTCAATTCGAGAGAGGATGAACGACATGCCGTCGCAATAACCTTTTCACCTATGTAACAGCTGCACGGATGTACAGCTGGAACCTGACCTCTCAGTCACAGTGCCGGGGGCATGTGCGTTGTGTCTTGTATGTTCGCCTCAACATTTTCGCCTTGCACGGACCACCGACCATAAAGTTGGGGAACTCACAATTATTCATCCATCCACCTCCCCCCACCATTCAACTCCCGTAGGGGGGGGCGTGCCTTGTTAAATCCCCTTTCTCCGCCATCTCCCCCATCCATCCATTCATTCCCCTTCACTTTACGTCGTCCCCTCGCTTCGTTTTTTTTTCGTGGGGCATACTTTATAGATACGTCACTTTTTTTTGCCACAATGTCAGCAGCCGCCTCACCGATGCGCCTCCGCAAAGCCGCCCGCGTAATCCTCGTCGGCCCGCCGGGTTCGGGGAAGGGAACACAAAGCGGGCGACTTCTGAACCACTTTAAAATGTCTGCGATCTCCTCGGGCGACATCCTGCGCGACAATATCCGTGCGCGCACACCGCTCGGCGTGCAGGCGGAGCGTGTCATCCGACAGGGAGGACTGATCAACGACAATGTGATGGTGAAGCTCATTGTTGGCGAGCTCTCGCAGCGTGGGTGGGTCGAATCGCGGTCTACGTTGACGAGCGGTGTCACGATTACGGGTGCGCTTGAGATCCTGGGTCATGGAGGGAAGACGAAGTTGGCGGCTAGTAGTTCTCCTGCTTCGAGTTTTCTGCTCGATGGGTTCCCGAGGACAAAGGGGCAGGCGGAGAGCTTGGATGAGGAGGTTGAGATGAACTTTGTATGTGATGGTCCGGGTGTGCCATGATTTGCGCGGCTAATAAGCGGGTGGCAGGTGGTGAATCTCGATGTGCCTCGGGATGCGATCCTGGAACGTATCGCGACCAGAATGGTGCATGCCCCGTCTGGGAGAGTATACAACAACTCGTGGAATCCGCCCAAGGTGCCCGGGCTAGATGATGTTACTGGTGAACCGCTGACAAGGCGGGCCGACGACTGCCCGGTTTGTCCCCCCAACCCCCATACACCAGGCCGATGTGCTGATGGAAAATAGGAGGTGTTCGCAAAGAGGTTAAAAGCGTACGATGAGAGCACTACCCCGCTACTAGAGCACTACGACAAGACCGGACTACTGTGGACAGTTCGTGGCGCATCGAGTGATGAGATCACACCCCAGCTCGATGCGGAGATTCTTAGACGGTTTGGGTAGAATGGGATATATCGAGGACAGGCGTTTATTTTTGTTTGCTCTGTAAGATGTGGACGGTACTGTTTTTTGTAATCGATTGACTTTTATTGGAGTATTGTGAAGTTGTATATTGGGGAGGGTGTTTTTTATTTTTATTTTTTCTTTCTATCACATACTTTTATGGTCGAAGAAGTAGTTGAGAGCTTTGGAGATAGATATCACCATATACTCTGTCTTCCCACTACTCTTATCTGAGTCTATTACTGCGGTCTGCACTTTCGTGATAAATTGTCCAAACAACTTCCTTCGTCGTCCTGCTCTAATCATGAGGGCCGTCCTGGCACCAAACTAAGAGTAGGTTGTGAGTAGTCTACAATTACATATCGAGCAACCCTAAATAGTAAATTTAGACCAGATCTTTCACAGGCAATTTTGCTCAAATGGACTGCCCGAAGTCGAAATTCTGTATAGTGCAAGTTCATACCAGGCTTGTGGATAGTGATGGCCACAAAAAAAATAATGCAATGGAAATGGAAAGGGTGGGTGACTTCGACGTTAGTTGATAGCGAGAGGACGGCATTATATCTTCCTTCTCTCTTCAGTCTTCTTCACTATTGCCCTCTACCACTCCCTCTTGCCTTCTCGCCGCTTCACACCTCACATCTCAAAAAGGTGTCTTGAAAGGAAACGGCTATATGACCAATACATCGGTCGTCACGCAAGCCGTGTTCCTTACAAATACCCGCGAGTTAATGCCCATTCGGGTTACGCACATGTGTCAAAGGATGTAGTATCCGGGTTAGGTTTTTCTTGACAAACACAACGCCCAAAAGTCTGTCGTTGTTTGGCAGGTGACTGCGGATCTGCGATGTTTCTGGCGAATTGGGTATAATAGCGGCAGGCACCGTAGTGGCGCATCCCCGAACCAGGAAGTATCTACAACTATCTTAATCTCCTTGATCTACAGCGCCGTTGGTGATGCCACGAATGCTAATAATATTTCTGCACCGCTTGCACTCAAAAATCCCTCTTAATATCAGTAGGGTTCGAAAAGAATAAGTTCTTGTGGTGATAGCCTACATCTTTCTCCACAACCCTGTTAAATAAAAGGACATCTTCGAGGTAGTTGTGCTACATAGAACAAAGGGAGCTCCGCGAAAGCGCGGCTAACCATTCGACACTTGTTTCGTGCTAACGACAACTGGAACTCCACATCGCCACTATCGAATTCCCCTTCCTTAGCAGATCCCAAGTGAGCCCTAATGCCCAGGACACACTCGCGCGAGGGAGCCCCGTTGCTTCGCCGAGAACCCTATCCAACATCTGTACATCTCTCCCGAGGAGCTGGGGACAGGGATTCTCTGGGAGCTTTCCGCTCACCACAGCAAGACTGCCGCGCGAATGCGCAACATCGTGCTTTACGCATCTCCTCGATACCTTTATTCATCAACCAGAGCGAGTTCCGTGAATATTTGGAGAAGCTCGACTGTCCCTCAGATGAATATAGTGGTCCACACACCAACCGGTCGAATATTCGAGCCTTGTCTCTCGTTCCCGATGGACGGACCCAGGTTGCTACTGTTGTCTTCCATCTGGAACCGGAAATCTTCGTTGGATGCATGCCGGGTACGGCGGTTGATATCGAGTTCCAGACTGGTGAAGCCGTGTACCCAGTGACAGTAGACTGCGACTTCCTAGGAATGACAACGCTTTACAGTTCGGGAGATGATGCTTCGGTAGAGTGGGTTGCATTTCTATCTCACCTCTAGATTGTCTGACTTTAGGGCAGTATCGTTGCCGTTACCGGTCTTGCAGGGCATGCTATTGGGTCATGGAAGTCACCTAGAGGACATATGACATGGCTAAGGGATGTGCTACCTGAAGACGTCCCACAGTGCAGGATCCTGACATATGGGTACGATTCTATTTTAAGAAACAGCATTTCTAACAGTTCTATTACGGACTTCGCTCGTCAGCTATTGGACGCAGTGAACGCCGCTCGTCAATCTGAAAAGGTTTGCCCGCCTAAAGGCCCTCCTTCCTCTTTCTAATCTTTCCAGATGAAAATTAGACCTCTGATATTTGTCGGCCATAGCCTCGGGGGACTCGTTATTAAGACGGTTGGTGTCTTCTTGTAGTGCAGAAGATGATTGCTACTTTGCTTATATAGTTGCACCAGGCTCTTTCGGACGCTGCACAAGTCGGTTCTGAGACAGATAAGGCCGTTTTACTGTCAACAGTCGGCTTGTTCCTCTTCGGAGTCCCGAACAGCGGTCTCAATCATCAGAAGCTTCTCTCAATCGTGGAAACCCAACCAAATTCTCGGCTGGTACACGATCTTATGGAAGACTCGGCGCTTCTAAGGGTTCTGAACCAGAACTTTGTGGCAAATTGTCATCTCAAAGGCTGCTTGATAGTCTCTTTTTATGAGACTAAGGACACTGCCACCGTCGAGGTAAGATCAAACCCGGCCTCGGAATCCCGACGCATGCACAGAACCATTTTACGATACTAATCAATGGTAAAGAAAACGCTAGACGGAGAACTAAGACGGGGCGGCCCTTTAGTCCGCATGGTGAGTCGAGAGTCCGCGACTTTAACCAGCGTCGATGTGAGCAACCATGTTCCAATTGACGGAAACCATTCGACCATTGTCAAATTTACCGGCAGCGCCGATCCCGGTTACAAGAGCTTCGTACAAAGATTAGAGAACTGCGTCAAGACCGCCTCAGAAGTCGTTAAAGCACGTCTGAATCGTATGAGTCAAACGACTTCACCATTCCCTGCACTTTCGCATATCGCCGGACGTCCTCGAAACTATGCTCAAGGCAACCAATATATCCAAGGAGGCACGGACTACGGGAACCAAGGGCAGGTCGATTATCATATGTAAGTTGCGCCAATAAGTAGCACCGAAGCGTAATTGACGCCCAATTAAGCCAGGAAGACGAACTACTGAGATTGCCTCGAGCTGACAGCGCTGCTTTCAACTCCCGACGTTTGGAACACGAGCCAGTATGCCTACGCGACACCCGAGTGGACCTGCTCAATGAGATCATGGACTGGTCCCATGATCCCAGCGGTACATGTATCTTTTGGTTAAATGGCATGGCTGGAACTGGCAAGTCTACTATAGCTCGTACGGTTGCTCGCAAGTGGGCCGATGACAACAGACTTGGGGCGAGCTTCTTCTTTTCCAGAGGTCAGGGTGACCTTGGTCACGCTTCCCAATTTTTCACTACCCTCGCCTACCAGCTAGCGCATACACTTCCCGCTCTTCGATCCGCCATGCATAAAGCCATAAACGATAACCACGATATTGCCCAGCAAGGCCTGGGCGAACAGTGGAAACATCTCATTCTTCGGCCACTCTCCAATCTACAGAAGCCTGAGGCATCACTTCAATTGCAGTCGTTCGTCCTGGTCATTGATGCATTGGACGAGTGTGAGGGCGAAGATGACGCTGGACTAATCATTCAACTCTTCGCTCAGGCAAAAACTCTAAAAACCGTTCGGTTGCGTATTTTTGTAACCAGCAGACCGGAAACCCCAATTCGCCTTGGTTTCGACGATATCTCGAAGGCTGAGCATCAAGATTTTGTTCTCCATGGTATCCCCAAGTTAATCATCGACAGCGACATATCTCTTTTCCTCTATCATGAGCTGGAAAGGATCCGAAAGCGTCGTCGCCTACCCAGTGAATGGCCCGGCAAACCAGACATTGATCTTCTTGTTCGAAGAGCAGATGGACTATTCATCTATGCTGCAACAATATGTCGATTTATCGGAGATAAAGACAGTTATCCAAAGGAACGCCTCTCTTTCGTCTTACAAGAGAGCATGGAAGACGGATCACCCACAGAACATCTCGATTTGATGTACACCAAAATCTTAAGGTATGCGATCGTTGAAGGGCGTGAGGAGCGCAAGAAAGAGAGGCTGCTAGAGCGCTTTAGGCGGACCGTTGGATCTATTGTGATACTATCGGACACCTTGACAGCTGGTGCTCTGGCCGAACTCTTGGGTACTGAAAAGTGGGAGGTAGAAGAAATACTGGAATCACTGCATGCTGTTTTGGATGATTCGAAGAGCCAAAACTCTCGCATTCAGCTCCTCCACCCTTCTTTCCGCGACTTTCTATTAGACCACCGGAGATGCAAGGACGTCCAGTTCAGGATCGATGGTGAGGAGGCACACAAGGGTCTCTTTGTGAACTGTCTCGGGCTCATGTCGAGATATCTGAAGCGTGATATGTGCAGTCTGCGGCTTCCAGGTACCTTTATAAGCGAAGTGGAAAGTCGTGCAGTAGAGGATTGCCTTCCCCAGGAGGTTCAGTATGCATGCCGGAGTTGGGTCTATCATCTCCAGCAGAGCAACACCAAACTCTGCGACAAACAACTACTTCACGACCAAGTTTACACGTTTCTCAAGGAACATTTGCTTCATTGGCTTGAGGCACTCAGCCTAATGGAGAAGATTTGTGACGGCATTGTTATGATCAGAACACTAGAGTCTATGCTCACGGTGAGTGATTCGGGTTATTATGAAGTTGGCATTGGTTTCTGGGAAGTAGCCGTCTACAGCAGGATAGTGAATTTCCGATGCGGAAAATACAGTAACAAACTCGAAAAAGAGCATTCGCGAATAGCATTATCCATGATATAAGCTAGCCGTGATATCGGCTACTATCCACAAACTTAAGCCATGCTCACTTTTTAAGCAACACATAATCTTGCTGACTTTAAACTCAAGTCTAACACTAATCATAGCTTACTCGCGATGACTCATGACGCATTGCGCTTTATCCTCAATTTCAGATCGGTCATTGAAATGGCACCTCTTCAGATATATTGCTCTGCTCTTGCCTTTTGCCCGATGAAAAGCACAACCAGAAATCAATTTGGGAACTATGTTCCTCGCTGGATCAAAAGACTACCAACAGTTCACGAAGACTGGAATCCTATGCTGCAGGCGCTCGAGGGCCATTGGTCCGAGCTCATGGCAGTGGCATTTTCACCCGAGCTCCTAGCATCATCGCATGACATGATGGTCCGGCTCTGGGACCCGGCCACTGGAGCCTCGCGTGGCATCCTTGAAGGCCATTCGGATGAGGTCAAGGCAGTGGCATTTTCACCAGATGGCAAACTCCTAGCATCGGTATCGCAAGGCAGTGCGGTACGGCTCTGGGATCCGACCACAGGTGCTTCCCACGGCACCTTTGAAGGCCATTCGTGCAGGGTCAATGTAGTAGCATTCTCACCCAATGGCAAGCTCCTAGCATCGGTATCGGATGACATGACAGCCCGGCTTTGGGATCTGACCACGGGTGCTTCCCACTGCACCCTTGAAGGCCATTTGGACATAGTCAATTCAGTAGCATTCTCACCTGATGGCAAGCTCCTAGCATCGGCATTGTATGACATGACGGTCCGGCACTGGGATCTGACCACGGGAGCCTCCCACAGCACCCTTGAAGGCCATTCGCGCAGGGTCAATGCAGTAGCATTCTCACCCGATGGCAAGATCCTAGCATCGGCATCAGATGACATGACGGTCCGGCTCTGGGATCTGACCACAGGTGCTTTCCACTGCACCCTTGAAGGCCATTCGTGCAGGGTCAATTCAGTAGCATTCTCACCCGATGGCAAGCTCCTAGCATCGGCATCGTATGACATGACGGTCCGGCTCTGGGATCTGACCACGGGTGCTTCCCACTGCACCATTGAAGACCATTCAGATATAGTCAATTTAGTAGCATTCTCACCTGATGGCAAGCTCCTAGTATTAGCATCATATGACATGACGGTCCGGCTCTGGGATCTGACCACGGGTGCTTCCCACAGCACCCTTGAAGGCCATTCGGGCACAGTCAATTCAGTAGCATTCTCACCTGATGGCAAGCTCCTAGCATCGGCATCGTATGACATGACGGTCCGGCTCTGGGATCTGACCACGGGAGCCTCCCACAGCACCCATGAATGCCATTCGGATATGGTCTGGGCAGTAGCATTTTCACCAGATGGCAAGTTCCTCGCATCGAAATCCGAAAAGACGGTCCAGCTCTGGGATCCGACCACGGGAGCCTGCCAAAACACTCTTGAAGGTCTTCCGTCTGGGATTATGGCAATGGCATTTTCATCCGATAGCAACCTTCTCGCATTGACATGTTATGGCAATGCTGTCTGGCTCTGGGATTTAACCACGGGAGATTTGCACTGCATTGTTGAAACCGACTTCACTCTTGAAACCTTCAAGGCAGTGGCATTTTCACCTGATGGCAAGCTCATAGCTATGGCACCGGATGACATAACAGTCCTGCTTTGGGATCTGACCACGGGTGCCTCACATTTCACCATGAGCCTTGTGGATAATTCGGACCGGGTCATGGCAGTGGCACTCTCACCTGGCGGCAAGCTCCTAGCAACGGCATTGCATGACAGGACGGTCCGGCTCTGGGATATTGAAGCAGAAAAGAAAATTCAGATACTCAACACGGGAGAAACAATCTTCCAGCTATCCTTTTCCAGCTGTGGTTCGTATCTCGAAACATCTGAAGGGACATTAGAACTCAACCCTACTCCCGATGAGAGTCAATCCTTCCCCAATCCACCATATCGGTTGTGTGTAAGAAAGCATTGGATATGCTGGGGGACACAAAAACTTCTTTGTCTCCCTTTTGATTATCGACCGAACTGTTGGTCCACCCTGAATAATATCATTGCCCTTGGATACAACTCGGGTCAGGTTACTTTTATAGAATTTAATCCGGATTCTATTCCATTTGGTGAGTTATTCTGAATTCGTCTAATAAGAAAACGTTAACTCTGATGCGACAAAAGCTCCGTAAGGATTAACGACGCGGAATCTGGAAGTCTAGGAGATTTATGGGCTGTGACTGCGTCTACATGGAGGGATAAGTATCTTTAATGGCAGTTTGCACGAATTTCGGAAGATCATCTTTGAGGGTGTAAAATTGTCCTGAGTGCAGTAGCTTGCAAAGAGGCTACCTGTCAGAACACGGTGAATATGTCACGCTCTCGTGCAGGAAATTTGAGATGAAATTTAAAGTCGCGGGCTCTATAATATTGCCTCATCCAAACCGCTACAGTTTATCATGCTACTAGAGTCACTACTATCTGCTGGGGGCGGGGAATTAACTGTAGTGAAGTATCATAAAAATGAACTTACTCACTACAGCTACAACCCTTTTCTCGTTTCCCTAAAGGCACCGCGTAGGTTCTGAATGGCCTCCCCCTCATCCTCAGCTCGAGCATTTGGAACCACAGAGTTTGGATCAATCACTAGCAAAGCAACTATCCAGTAGCAGATGATACGGCTTGGACGGGTGCAAAAGAGATCTGTTCACCAGTGCCAGTGAAACATTATACATGATGACTCAATTCCGTTTCGTTTCGTTTCGTTTCTTATCTGTCCCCTTTGTTAGGAGCTTCTACAGTAGCAGATATTTGGAGTATAATGGTACTGTACCGAGAAAGTTTCGTTTCAGAGTGAGAAGTAGTAGAGGTAAGAAGTTAAATTGTTTTAGGGTTCACATCAAGACACGACGCAACAGGTACTCTAGAGAAAGGCTGCTCAAGGCTGCTATATACATATGAGAGCCGTTGATTGGCCGGATAACTAGCTGCCACTCCGCCCAAACATCGGAGTGCTCTACGTATGTCAAAGCAGGCAGTATCTAGATTAAGTTTTTCTGACAAACAAAACCTCCACAGGTTGCCGTCCTTTGTCGTCACGAGCGTGTCAACGCCCAAAGGATTTGCGCTTCTTGAGTATCAAGTCGATTCGACTGATCCAACTCCGAGTCCCGCACAAAACAAAGATCACAACGCAACAGTGGCCACTCCAACAGCTTTAAACCCCGTCCAACCGCACCCGCCTCAACACCAACCCATCCTCATCCTCTTCACTTATTCCCAACCGGATCTCCACAATGTGTCGCTACTCCCCAAAAGTCTACCTCCAATGCCACCACCAAGGTTCCCAAACAGACCTGGTAGTAACCTTCTACTGTCCCGCCAGCTTTTCCGGCCAGTACTGTTTCTGCGAAGTCTCTGGATCCTTCGACGCACCGGGTCTGTGCCCACCATGCCAGCTGGAAATGGAAACACAGCTTGTAAACCTCGCGTATTATGCTGCTGAGCAGCAGGATGATGCGAATCTCGGAGACGGCGATCCGGTGGTGATGGCGCAGTGGGATAGGAATGGTGGTTAGCGGGGATATATGGCCTGCAGGCGGGCGGGGGGTATATAGGAATGGAAGGGGGATTGGGGTGTGTATTGCCAGGCTGTGATATCGTATATCTAGTCGGGAATTGTAGGTCTCCATAGTCCCAACCGGAGACTTAGTGACTGCAAGCCACAGCTATATAAACGAGCCCCATTGTTGTTGACCCCATACGCCGGTTGTGCTTCTCAGGGGTATACATCCAGTTCGCGAACTGGTAGTTTCACCGACATCCACACAATATCACGTGAACTAAAGATTTGAACCCGCTCTCGTCCGCCGGTGATATGCTCTCATAAACCTAGCCCTTCAACAAGCGTTATAAGAGATATTAATCAGACTTCAAGGTTTCCTACGAACTCCAGATCCATTCCTTTCCGAAACCTATCACAGTAATATCCTCCTCCCATGGCAATCCCACACCACCCTACGCCACAGCCCCACTGTTCTTATACTTCAACCCATAATAAAAAAGCCCATACGTCGCCTACTCTCATCAGCCCCCCTTCCCCCTCTCCCCTCGGGTGCACTCACCAAAACACTCAACCCAATCGGCAACGGCTTCCCCGACTATCCCCTGTCAGCCCTTCCCCTTTTGTTTCTTTCACATCACTCACCTTAATAGCGCGCGGATAACTACTCCCTGCAAGCAGTAGGGACGCGAGCAGGGCAGTCTCGAACCCGTAGCTCTGGTTGTTCCGGATGCGAAGCCCGCCGTACCCGTAGAGCGCGCCTACGCCCACACCGGCGACTAGTAGTGTTAGCAGGTTCTTGTGGGGAAGGGGGGAGGTGGAGGGAGGTACTGAGGGAGGGGACGGAGCCCTGGCGGCTGTGGAGGTTAGCGGGGTTATGGGGGAGGGGGGGAGGGGAGGGACATGTAGCCCATTGAGCCGCCGAAGGCGCAGAGGATGCCAAGGATGATAGCTGGGAGTTCGGCCTGGGGGTGTTAGCAGTGCAAGACAGGGGGAGGGGGGGAGGTGCCATTGTGTGTGTGTGAATTTGTCGTTTACGATTTCGTTGTGGTGTAGTGGAATGAAGTGGGTGATGGAGTGGTTGTGGATAAACGCCCCGAGCCGCGCTCGTCTAACACCAAGCTAAGTAGCACCCCTGTCCTCACGCGCAACGCAACGTTGTCCTCATCCCAACCACACCTCACCTCACCTCCCCAAGCACAACCACAATGGCACCCCCCAAACGCGCCCAAAACCCCTCGACAATGCCACCACCCAAGCGAGCCCCCGCCCGCCCCACCTCGGCTTCCGCCGCGGTCTCCTCCCAGAACCCGCTCGTGGTCCTCGCAAACCACTACCTCGCAACCACTCCGCAGCGCACAAAGCTCATCGACGCATTCATGGGCTTCCTGATCGTCACAGGCGTGCTGCAGTTCATGTACTGCATTGTCGCCGGGAACTACGTACCTCCCCCCTCTCTGTCTGGGCTAGCTGGGGTAGTTGACATGCACCATAGCCGTTCAATGCGTTCCTTGCTGGGTTTTCGGCGACGGTGGGACAGTTCGTGTTGGTTGGTAGGTTTCCCGGTTGGAGGAGGGAGTGCAGCTGCTGATAAAAGACAGCGTCGCTGCGGATCCAGGGTAACCCCAAGAATAAGGAGGTGTTTGCTAGTGTTTCTCAGGAGCGGTATGGTCCTACGTACTGATGATGGGGAGCTGGGGTGTGGGCTAACAGGAGTGGTAGGGCGTTTGCGGACTTCATCTTTGGAAGCCTTATCCTCCACTTTTTCTGCATTAACTTTATCAACTGAGTTTCTAGCGAGCGAAGGGTTGGGGCACGGTTTCACGAGGGGAGGGGTATTCCAATGGCTGTTGTGTGGTGACTTTCGGTTTGCTTTTGTGACTTTACTGTTGGGTCAGTAAATAATTACCCGGTTGTACTGGTGCATCCAATATAGATAGCTCTTCTGCCGTGCTGGCGGCGTCTGTTATTATATGAAATTACCATAAACACGCACCAGGACACCTATGAAATACAGCCGTAGTAATTCCACCCAATTTCATACCCCCATCGATAAAGATACCTATACATAGTTACTTAGTTTTTAATGTGGAAAACTTCCCTAATAGCCAGTCCGAAACGGCGGCTAGCCTCAGCCATAGCATCAAACTACACAATAGATAATCAGCAACCTCAACTTCCTCTGCGACTACGAAGTGACTCACCTCTGCAGCTGCGTAAGTTGTCCTGAAAAACATCTTCTCTGGCTCCTTGTCCTGTTCTGCCAAGAAGTAACTGCCAGGTGTGACAAGTACACCTTGTGCAATGGCAGCCTTGAACATTTCCTCCTCGATGCTCTTAACACTCTTCTTGCCAAACTCTGGATGCTTCGACACGTCAAGGTTGACCCAATGAAACATTCCCGCGTTTGGAGGTGTCCATGATGCAACGCTCTTTGGCAAAAACTCATCACAGGCCTTCATCAAAACATCACGGCGGCTAGAGTACTCAAGACGGAGGCTGACGAGCCAATCAAGGTATCCACCGTGACCCCATTCTTCGTCCAGGAGTCTGTGTAGAATGACCTGCGTGAATCCTGACGGATGTTGAGTAGAAACTTCGCCGTGACGTTGTATCCTCTCGCAGATCTGCGTGGGTGCTACAATCCATCCACAACGGGAGCCTGGAGCGAGGACCTTGGAGAAGGAATCCAGACGGACTACACGGCCATCGACATCCATACTGAGCAGGGAGGGAATCAAGGATTTGATGAACTCTTCATGGGTTTTGGGGAGTGGTGGTGCAGGAACACCATACTTGTTCATTTGTAAAAAGAAATAAGGCTCGTCTTCAATGATGATGAGATCATGCCTTTGGGCAACCTTGTAGATCTGCCGACGCCGCTCAGGACCTTGGGTAGCACCGGTTGGGTTCTGTCCGGATGGCACGGTGTAGAGTAGGAATGGCTTGCGGGCTCCACGAGCTTCAACGTCCCAGTTTTCGAGGAGTTCATCAAGTGCATCTGCGATCATTCCCTGCTCATCCATCTTGACACCAACAAAATTGCATCCCATTGGGTGTGATGTTTCGACTGCAGTTGCAAATGTGTATTCCTCCGATATAACATAGTCGCCACGCTCGAGGAACATCCGGTAGACCATGTCGAGCGATGACGTGCTTCCGGCCGAGAGGGTGCAGGCCCAATCCCGATAAGGTGGGTTATGGACAATCTGGCAATGTTAAACAGGAACAGCATGAGAATGTCCACTAATTGACAGTCCATACCTCCGTATGCTCTGTAACCCATCGAAGGAGCTGGGCGGAACCAGATGCCTGTCCGTAGTTCAATGCAATCCACAAATCGAATGACGACTTGCCTTCCTTCACGTCATGCTTTCCGATGTGCATGATCTGCCCAGACTCCCTCGTCTCTTCTTCCGAGAAGTGTCCGATGGCGGGAACCTTGACATCGAGGTGCTCGAATGGGAAGTACTCGCCCGACGGGAGTCCGCCACCCAGGGAAATCATGCCTGGCCCAACATCAGCTTCATCAATTGCGGATTGACAACTTCTTGATGGTGGTAACCTGGAGTTGTTATATGCTTCGCGATGTTCTTGAGTATGGTGGACTTGCGCAACTTGCCCTCAACGCTCAGGCGGTCTAATGGGATCAAGTCAGGCACAACAACTACTCAAGGGTACATATCAATGCTTACGGTCCCAGCGTTTGGCCAAGGATTTCCATAGTGCCTGAAACCCCACTTAGCTCTCAGGCATCCCTGAGGATAACTTCAATACAACCGCCCAACGTACCGGTGCCTTGAAGAGCTCGCTACTGGTTGCAGCGGCAATCCCGCCATTGAACTTTGCCGCAGCGGATCTTCGTGCAGCAACACCGTCGCAGGTGAGCGAAGTTGGGACAATGGCATCAGACGAGCCGTTGGTATCGCAACTGATGATGGTAGCCGGTGGTGGAGGCATTCTGATGATGTTTGGGGCGACAGAAGAGTATCCAGGTAGATCTGTGGGTATGGTGGGGAGGAAGGCCGGGAATCGCAGGAAAAAAAATAACGCGGATTGTCCGCCTCTTTATCGCAAAACTGGCTACATTGGGCCCTAGGATAATCGGTCCAGCGCTATATACTTTAGTAGATGTGAGCTAAACAGAGCGAGTCCACCCCCCCTCCCTCCTCCTCTTCCTCCTCCTCCTCACATCCCCGCACTCTTCGCTGTTCGCACCCTGCTGGTGGAGGTACAGGTGGCCAGCTGTTAGTCAACGTTTCAGTGTCCTCTCCTCTCGTGACCTGTTTCGTGTTCCACTTGTTTGCCGTGAAGCCCCATCGCCGCATCAGCGGGAGGCCCGTTGATATGCGACGTCATTGCAATTTGAAGACCCCGGTACCGACGAGAACCGGTCCACGCGTGAGCAGAAAACCACCAGGTAGTGGTACAGAGCGCCCAAGTAACACGTACAGCGACGTACTGTATTCGAGAGGACGCGGAGGGTTGGCAAGGTTACTGGCTGCGCAAACGTTATCAGCCCTTATCGACGGTCTGCGACACCGAATGAGGGATGCAGGTCGCTGTAACTTTATTTCAAATATCGGAGGCTCAAAGGCGGGGCGAGGCAGGAAATATTTCCCGATGCACTGCAGGAACACTGGACGCCCGGCGAATTAATTGTAAGCAGCGGCTGCGGGGAGCGAAAAATAAATGTTCGTGTCGGGGTAGAATAATATTCTCCATTATTAAGTATCGTTGCGTGCTGCACGGACTCGGGCTCGGCCTCGGCGATCAACCGCCTTTCCTCGCACCCGAGCCGGGATGGCCATCTCATCGTAAACTGCGTCGAGTAGCACAGCCCTGCAGGGAACGCGCGCTGTGACCTCTAGTTCCACAGACGCGACTCCCTAGAGCACTCTAGTTCAAGCCGCGACCTTCTGCAGAAGCATCATCACCAAGCACCACCAACACCAACTTCTCTTCTCCACCCCCTCTTCTACCCCCTCCTTCCACCCTCCCACCCTCCCACTCCTCCTCCTCCTCCTCCTCCTTCTCCTCCAATACCACACGTCCAGAAACAACATGCCACCATTACGGAGAGCTGGGATAGCCAGGCACAACGAGAAGCTACTCAGCCGGATTGAAGGTGTGTCACGAGAAGAGTACGATGCTGGCATAAGTTCCCCCGATGTCATATCCAGCACCGTCGCACCCCCTTTATGGACGACGAGCAAACCAAAACCTCCCAACCCAGCGAAGCGTGTCAAACTCGACCGTACTTCTACGCCAGACGACCTCGTAAAACCTGATGCACCGACTGTTGCCAAGGCTGCAACGAAGGCTCGCAGTCGACAGCCCAGCGTGGATACGGAGAGGTCGACAAAAAGTTCGAGGAGTGAAACAAAGGATCAGTCGCTCGACGATTCTATTGACGAAGCCGACTCAACCGACTCCAACCCTCGCAACTACCTTGGTGCACTCATCGCCGGCAAGAGCCCTGAGGAGGCAAAGAAAGACGCCGAGCGGAAGGTCAGGAGAGTATCGCCGGGGAAAACTTGGGATGATGGTACAGGGAAGCGAAAGCAAAATCAAAAGGCATATGGAAATCGTTCTAAGAGTTCGTAATCTCGTAATATGTGGGTGACGGCTCTAACAAGTGTTTGTATCAGCGACGTTTAAATCGGCTCCAAAAAGTCCGAATCATCTACTGCTTGCACAGGCCAACTGCTGATTTTGCCTAGCAGATACCGCGGCCGCCAATCGTGCCAAGGTGGGTACACCTTCTGACTGTATGTTTCCTCTATGGCTTTGTTCTAACCAACGTCGGCTAACTTTGCAACCCTCCAGCTATAAGTATAGATTCAAGTGCATCCGGGGACGAGAAAACTAAAAAGAAACAAAGCTGTATGGTACCTTTGAGAGTCTTTGAACACGAATGACCTGAACGATTAGTATTGAAAGATGGGGCAAAGCCGGCTGGAACGAAGCCCCCGGTCAAAAAATCGGTCAAATCTAGTACCGGAGAAAGTTCCGCCGACGAGGACCCCTTTATTTCCGTAAAATCTAAAGGCGCCTTTATTGATCCGATGAAAAAATATGAAGCACCGCCTCCCGCCACGAAAGTGAAGACCGATTTTATTAATCCATGCAAAGAATACCCTTTACCAATCAATAAAAGTAAGCTACTGTCATCACAGTTCTGGGCAAGCAATCACTAAGTATACTGCAGGCCATTACGAGGAGCTTGGAATTGAAAACAAGATCGCATCAACAACGTTCAAGAACCCGTTGGAACGATATGGTATGTAGACAATGACTATGAACTTGGATCTAAAGCACGGTGTTGATTATATCTTTAGACACGACAAGGCCAGCTACTCGTAGCAATACTGCCAGCAAGCTTAACGAATTCAGGACAGAGCATTCGGACCGCGATATATACGAAATAACATCGTCACAAACAGAGCCGGCGGAACCGAACTCGCAATCTTCTAACGGTGAATCCCGCTCTCCACTGTCTTCACGTGATAAGAAAACGATGGATTTGATGAGCGATATGGCGGCTCTCGCTGGTATAAAGGATATAGAAGCGTACAGGCGCGAGATTCAATCCGGAGACAGTGGAGAGGATAAATGCAGGCTTTGTCTTTGCCCATTACCAGACGGATACCTTGAGCCTTGGAAAGACCAGTCCATCGACGGTATCATTCGATTAGAGATGTGGACCAAAATTTGTCAATCACATACCAGGGAAACGCTCGAAGACGAGTGGCGGAAAAAGGGCTATCCGAAACCCGATTGGAGAACTCTTGCAAGCCGTATTACGAAACACCTTCGAGTACTCAAAAAAATCATTGCAGATAAGGTGAATTCCCGTTTCCGAGACCAGTTTGCCCAGCAGCAAAAGGAAATCAAAGGCAATACAGCAATGTTGCTGCGACAGGAACGCAAACTGACATTCCCCGGTTACTACGGTCCACGAGGCGGAGATATCCTGTAAGTCGCCTCAATGTCTTTATATGTCATTTGCTGAAAGTGGGGTGTAGTTTGGATGCCATCATGTCACAGTTGGGCTCGAGGGTTGGAGATGCAGCCAAGAAGGATCCGCTCATCGGCCGAGGGGGTGTCAGCGCCTTTATACAGCAGGTTCTTGTTCCGGAGGTTGCGGTTCGCTTGATTGCTGAAGACATGAAAGTCAGTGAGCTTGCGGCATTCAAGATATTAGAAGAAAGTGTCGAGATTGGAGAGAAGCTGAATTCCGCGGGAGAGAGCGGAGATCTGTATAGCGACGCAGACGGGGACAATTGGGTGGACGTCAATGCCACTCAGCGAAAGCAGTCTCTAATGGGTGAAAGCTGGGAAGAAATGGATTATTGATCCCTATCTTATGGCAAAAGCATTATTTTTCGGTGTTACTTGGTTTGCTCTTTACCCTAGCATAATTATCTCCTGGGTGCGGTTTGGTTCTCTAGTAATGATCATTATTCCCTGGTTATTGTGGCCATCTTAGTGGGATATTATCGATTATCGGGATGGGTTATATAATGCGTTTTACCGCGAGTGGGCTTTATGAAACTGAGGCGTATGCTTAGCCTGTCAGACTAGCATACTTATTCTGTTTTATCGCTCCAATATGAGGTAGTGCGTATTGTCCACAAAGTTGTCATCATGAAGACATCACTCGGACCTACTAACCACTTCTATGCTTATCCTTGGTCCTTTCTAGAAAATACCGCGACTACATAAAAAGAGCTTTATTGATCTCGATCGACTAGACTATGTCGTCGTTTCCTGCCTGTTTCTCATTGTCGATAAGCGCCGGCATGATCCAGTCTTGATTGCTCCCGTTTGCTATGGCCCGTATTTTCTCCTGCTGGCGTACTGAAGCAGAGTAGCGATTCTTCCCATCTCTATTGTGATGAATACCGCCTACCAATGTTACGGAAATCGCAGAACTCCCGGCGAATTTCTAGACCCGAGGAATTAGGGTTGGATGGAGTCTTGGTCCATCCCCTGCATGGAACGATATCGTGGTTGGTTACTGCTGCACAATTTCCCACTCTTTTCTCAATTTTGGGACGGTGGTGACTCGATGCTTTGCCACGAGGACAAACTAACGGCACAATCGCCGGGGCTGCTCGGGCCAAAATCCGTATATTCTCTCAGAACCCACGCAAGGCAACGCTGAAATGTAGAAGCAATCTGCCCACATTTCCTGCTCTCCCCCAACGTTAACTACAAACTCGAAGAGAAAAACCCAAGCAGGATACCGGCTACTTAGTAACGGTACTCCCCACAAGATTTCTCGCCCTGGAAGAACTCTAAATAACGGCGGCAACCAGACAGCCAAACGGAGCTATGGTGGTGAGGTGTCAACCCTACCCTCGACGCAACCTCACTTCTTCCCCGCTGGTGTGCACGAACTTCACTTCACTTCATTGCTCTACGGGATGTAATAGAATATACTTTCCATTTTTTAGAAAAACTGTACAGGAAACTGAGCTAGAGAAACAAGATAATAAAAACCCGCCACATATTTACCGCCTAAAACTCCAGCTAGCAAACTTAACCTAGTTCCCGCCACCGGTCACGAACACCTGACCATTGGGACGCTGGCTCGCCATATCCTCCTCAAGACCACGCTTCTCAACCTCGATGATGACTTGGCCGTTTTCGAGCTGGGTGGCCATACCTTTTGGTGCAGGATCAGGATATTCGAGGTCGCGCTTCTCAACGATGGGGAAAATAACCTGGCCGTTCTCGAGCTGGGTGGCCATGCCCTTTGGTGCAAGTTCGGGATGCTCAAGGTCGCGCTTCTCGACGGGGATGATGACTTGGCCGTTTTCGAGCTGAGAAGCCATGCCCTTTGGTGTAGGTTCGGGATGTTCGAGGTCACGCTTCTCGACAGGAATGATGACTTGGCCGTTCTCAAGCTGGGTGGCCATACCTTTTGGTGCAGGATCGGGTTGCTCAATATCTCGCTTTTCGACGGGAATAACCACCTGGCCATTTTCGAGTTGAGTAGCCATGCCATTTGGTGCAGGTTCGGGATGTTCGAGGTCGCGTTTCTCGACGGGAATGATGACTTGGCCGTTTTCGAGTTGGATGGCCATACCCTTTGGCGCAGGAATATTGTCGCGACGGGGAAGACGATGCCAAATGATCTTGTCCTGGTCATCCGGGAGCTGCATGAGTGTTTCGGTGGGCATTGCATCTCGCTTCTCGTTGATGAGCTCGACTACTTGGCCGTTACCGAGCTGGCTCAAGGAAGTTCCGCCGATTGGGGCCGCGAGGACGGAGGAGAAAGCGGCGGCGGCGAGGAGGAAGAGGGTTGAAGGCTTCATTTTGGAGAGTAGAGGTAGAAGTAGAAAGTAGAAGGAAAATTGAAAGTTATTGGATGGTAGAAACTTGAGAGTGTTTATCGAAGGACGTGGTGATGGGTGCGGAGGAATGGACGGAGACCCGGTATAAGTACTTTGTGGGGGAACAGTCATACCATATTGAGTTTTTCAATCTGGACTGTAATTTTTTGCCCGACAGTTTGTCCAGTTTGAAATTTGGGCGGTGGGTCGTTGGGATCCATCTCCACGTGCTATGGCTAAAGATTAATAGTGTTTGTGGGGATTGTGGAGTTGACTATGGGGTCATTCAGTGAGCTTATTTCGTAGTGTCTTCACCCCAGCCCAAACTTTCGAGGAGGCAGTGTGGTTTCTTCTGGGTTCTTCTGGGGAACTCTAGTGGTGGGCACGAGCTTGCTCGAATAAACTCAGCTCGAGGCTGGGAGAACTCGCCTTTTCGAGTCACAGAAATAGGTTCGTGAAAAACGCGAGTTTTTTTTTTAAATGGTGGCTACTCTGGGTATGATACATATTAAGATTCGCTCGTTCAAACCTTGTATCGATATCTCCATTAGGAAAGAAACGGTTGCTAGCTTTAATACAACTCGAAAAACTTGGCTCGTAGCTTTCTAGACTCATCCGGTTCTAACTCGGAACTTGAGTCTTGAGCTCGTACCCATCAGTGGGGAACTCGTTAAGGTAAGTAGGAATTAGAACTAACCTTACCTATTCCTCATAATTTGAGTCTTTTACGCCTACCCTTAACCATATATTCTACGGTTAGTCTGAAGCACTGAGTGTACCGCTTATCGAGATTATTCTACGGTATCTTCTGTTTTGCCTAGATGTGCTAGACTCAATCACCATGAATCACTCGCGAAATCCAAGATACTGTCGCGGCAGGGCGGAGACAATGGTCCAAAGACCTGACAAAATATTGAAGATACACGCTGTAAATGATCTATTTTTTCATAATACAGAGGAGCAATGACATGTAGTGCTACAAGCACAAGTTTAAACTAAACAAGGAAAGTTGCGTTGTAAAGAAGTCCGGCCCATACAAGCTTTCCCCGCTCGCCGCCTCTCTGCAAGTCTACCTTGGCACAGGCTGGCGCATCGGAGTGCCGCCAATAGCTCCCAATGGAAACAAGTGCCTACGCAGAATCCCAGCTCTAGCTAAAGCATCATAGAGATTTCGGGTTGCTCTGCTCTCGTGCCCAGACTTATTCGCCTCGCTCGCAAGCTTTTTACCACGAAGTAAACCCGGAAAGTCTGGTATGCTCATGAATGTCTTCTTCAAGAGTGGGTTTAACTATCCCATTGAAGCAATCGCGTACGGCTTTGATTGGGTCGTGCTCTATTTTATCAACGCCTCACCGATCTGTAATGTGGATGCATAAATACCATTGTGCCTGTGAAATTGCACAATCTCGCGAAGGAAAATCCTAATTTGAATGGTCGAGCGGTTCTGCACTGGGTTGGAATATCGATTGTGCAAGTCGGCCGATCTTTTGCAGCAGAATGTACTGCAGATTTCACTGGACAAGCAGGCGGGACCAATGGAACGACAAGCTGGCATCACATATAACGAGGAGCATGAGATATCATGAAAGTGGATGCGGGATGTCAGTGGAGTACTCGTCAATTTATCAAGTCTCCGGACACCCTGTCATGGTTCTAGCTAGATTAGATTGATTAGATTGATTAGAGTCCTACTCAGGGAGATGTGTAGTCATTAAATTTTTGATGCGTCGCCAAGGGCGCTTACAATGGGGTGTCCGGAGACTTGATAAATTAACGAGTATTTGGTGGGGGTACCAACCTGCGGTTAGGGTTAAACTTGGACCCTAGTCTGGCAATCTCGTTTATCTATCTTGCACCACACCATGTTTGGTCAGGCTTCACTCACTATCACAAACACCGTCTCTCCTAGCTAGAAGCCGTGGAATAGTTTCTAGCCATGGTTCCACCTTCGCGACCACTAGTTGAATACTCAGACTCTGATGACTCCGATTGCGGTCCGCCTCCAGCAAAGCTTCAAAAGAAGACGGAAAACACCAAACACACTGAAGCGCCAGTAGCTTCCCTTCCGCCGCTTCCTCCGCGATTCCATGATCTCTATGCTGTCCCTCCACGTGTCGGAAAAGAAGACAACCCCGTGCTTCACGGCGGTCGAAAGCGGTCCATTCCACATGTTCAGGGCAACTGGCCGACACATGTATTTGTCGAGTGTATGTATCACCCAGGAGAGCCGTGGTGCGAAGCGCGCTCCCATGAGACAGAGGTAGCTGATGGAAAGCTGGAGGGCACTTGACGAGAGTAGAGTTCGATACTTTGGATACGCACTACTCAGCCGCCGCGGAGGCATCCAGCGCTGCAGATCCCACATTCAAGCTCGAAAGCCATCTCAAAAGTGACTTGGGAAGTGAACTGCCGTTACATCTGAGCTTGAGTCGTCCAAACGTCTTGCGCACCGAGCAGAGGGAAGGGTTTCTGGAGACCCTGACCGATAGGTACCACAAAGCGAGAGTCAAGCCGTGAGTTTCCCCGCGACAATGGAAGTTTGCATTCTAGCTACAGCAGATGCGTTACATCGACGGGTACTGAACACAATGGGAAGGTTTACAGTGGACTTCTGTGGATTCGAATGGGTCGGCAACCATGACCGCACTAGGTGGTTCCTGGTGCTCAAGGCATCGGTCGTTCCAAACAGCGAGGTAGTAACACCATGCACCATGGCCTTGGGTATGCAAGCTGACGAATTAATTAATAGCTTCCGCGGCTTTTGGAACTCACTAACCGCACATTTGCAGTCTTTAACCAGCCTGGATTGTATGCACCGAATGGTGATGGGATGAATGGATTCCATGTGTCGCTAGCTTGGAGCTTGGCAGAGCCCAGCGCAGAGGTCCAGCGCAAGGTGCAAGACGCGCTTCTTGTTGAGGGAGGCGGCAATAAGATTCCCATCAAAGGCGAAGATCACGCGTTGAAAATGGAGGTCGGTGGTATAAAGGTGAAGATTGGAAATGCTGTGCATGTGGTAGAGCTGGTTGCGGGAAAGCCATCAGGGTGCGAAATCGAGACGCGTACTGGCAAGAGGAAAGCGTCTGTTGGATCGTGAGCTCATTTGCTCCCAACAGTGGCGGAAGGAGGGGTTATGAAGATAATGGATAGCTAGGCGTAATAATATCTGAATGGAACCTTCGTTGTACAACCCTCTTGCATGATCTGCAGGGTCTCGTCGTCGTCAGTGCCGCCTGGGTCATGTGGGTTGAAGTTTTGGTCACGCTTCTTTTGTATAGAAATTCCTGTCCCCGCCAAAATCTTCAATAAACTTTAATTACTGAATTAATACAAATTGACTTAATCCAGCCCGCCTCAACCTTCACCTCACCGCCGGCTGCGCGTTTTCGTTGGCTGCGGGACCCTGCGTACTCTAGACGCATACGCATACATTCAACTGGCAACTACCGCACGCCCACCTGTTTTCTTGTTTTCTTATTTTTGTTCTAAGCATCTTCTCCATCACACGACTTAGACCTTCGCCAGCACTTCACTTCCTCCGTCAGTCCCAGCCATGCCTCCACAGCCAATACCAAGTTGGGTAGATACGCGGTCTGTCCCACCGCCAAAGTCCCTACGAGCAGGTATTTCGGATTCTCGCTACTCCCCCTATCTGCATCACTCTCAACATCCAGTGCTAAATTCCAGTTTCTAAGGCATAGATGATATCACCAAGAAGTCTGAGCTGCTCGGCGAAGAGCAATTAATCCACCTCAAGTCGTACCGTTACCAATCCGTTGACAAATCCTTGATCTCAAATCACATTTTGAGGCATTATGTTCGTCCAAATTCGCGCTTTGTGGGATCCTAAGCTTGCGCTGACTGTCAACCCTACTAGTGGAACTTTATGGTGGAATTGTTACCGCTGTGGTTGGCACCGAACGCGGTTACGCTCCTTGGATTCGGCTTCATCGTGTTCAATGTCATCTTACTGGAGGTATTCATGCCGGACCTCGTTGGTCCTGGACCACCTTGGGTTTATTACTCGTTTGCATTTGGACTCTGGGCGTATGAATTTTCTACTCCGGACATAGAAACGTTGAATTTTTTTTGACGCGATGATAGCTATTCGACTATGGACAACATTGATGGAAAACAAGCTAGGCGCACTGGATCTAGTTCACCGCTTGGTGAACTTTTTGAGTTGGGTGCTCCGCAGCTATCAAAGAATGTGCGCTGACAACGCGACAGTCATGGAATTGATTCGTTGAATTGCACGCTAGGTAAATACCACCAGAATGAATTGACGGGGCTCTACTAACGGTCCAAAAGCGAGTTTATTGGAAACGGCAAGCATGGGATTGGGTACAAGTCCAGAGGGGGTTTTTACGGCTTTGATTCCTTGCCTACCAATGTTTTTTTCGACCTGGGAAACCTACCATACCCATGTTCTCTACCTCGGATACTTTAACGGACCGACCGGTAGGTTTAACTAGCAGCAACCATTGAGAAGCGATTCTGACCATTTACAGAAGGGCTCATTATCGCCTGTACCGTAATGGTGGTTTCTGGCTACTATGGCCCCGGGATTTGGACAATGAAGCTCAAGGATACCGTTGGCGATCACTCGTTTCTTCAGGATTACAGCTTCCGCGACCTCTGGGTGCCAATCCTCGTTACCTCGTTTCTGGTTGCACATTTACCGAGCTGTGTGTACAATGTCGTCACTGCTCGCCGCCGGCAGAACCTCCCGGTCTTGCCCGTGTTCCTGGAATGGACTCCCATTGTTATATTCACAGGTTCATGTGCACTGTGGCTATACTCCCCGCATACCTCGCTGCTCACCGAAAACAGACTTGTGCTGTTCTGTGTGACGTTGTCCTTTGTATTTGGACGCATGACCACGAAGATCATTCTAGCGCATTTGACGAAACAACCATTCCCATACTGGACTATCCTCTTGGCACCACTCATGGGGGGTGCAGTGTTGGCTAACCTGCCGTTTATTGGACTGTAAGACCCCCAGTTTGGATGATGGGGAAATGGCTAACTGGATATAGGCCTGCGGTCTCTGCAACCGTTGAGATTTGGTACCTGAGAGCGTACCTCGTCTTCGCAATGATCGTCTACTTCCGGTGGGCGCTGCTTGTGATCGACACCATATGTGGTTACTTAGGCATCAAGTGCCTACGTATCGTCCCGAAAGACCCGCTAGTGAGCGGAATACCGAAAGAACGAGCAGCATGAATATATAACGCTAGCATTTCGTACGGTACACTATATTCAACTACGAGAGTACCAACTAAAAATCTCCAATGCATTTTTCTCAGGTAAATATAGCATGAAACATTTTATTTATTTATTAAAAGCAAGCGATTCCCCGTGATGAGACCAGGGATTTTGGTTATGACGGACTCCTTTTTTGTTTGTCGCTAGTCTCCTTTGTTAGATATCCTCCTCTTCTGCATAACCCCGCTTCTTTCTTACTATAGGTATATATGTGGTTTCGCGTTGGAATAGTAATGATGGGCGTGGTGGGTTTCGTTTTTCGTCTTCATGTAGAAAGCTTCCCATGGTGGGTTAATAAAAGTGCGTTTCAACACCGCTCCCTAGTCTGTTGCCGGCTTGTTTCACCTACCTCCGTTTACTGTTATGCCCCAAGTGAGAGTACAGTCATGACTGCTCACTCTATTACATCTTCTTTGGGGTATTACTATTTCACTCGGTCCATGGTGTAAGGCACAGGGCATGCCGGTAGGGCACAAGGCATTATGATAGGGCACAGAAACTCTGTATATATCGAGAGTCTCTCTCCTATGTAGATAGACTCTATTAAGAATCATCACATTCAACAGGAGGCTGCAAGCTCGCACGGAATACATCAAACAGCGGCCTATCTGCAGATTAGGGGATGCACACCCAATCGATACACTATCTGCAAATTAGGGGATTCCATATGAGATGCAACACTCCTGCATGCCATGAGATGGATAGTCTAGACGGGTGCCGCTACCTCATGTTCCACTCGGCTCATTCGTTTGGGTGCTATATTCACCCTCCTCATAATCTGGAGGTACTCGCTTCGTTCGTGTGCGTTGTAGGTCCAGAGTCTGTTGCATATCGTCGTCTGTCCGCGTATAGCTTTGCTCTTTGGGAATTTCTTGCTCTGCTGCGGTTTTGTTATAACATGTCCGCCCGCCTTATATCAGTATCAGCATGTCGATCTTCCTTTCTTCCTCTTATGTCTGGGGGGTGGCGCTCCATCTGCAGATGGGACGATTCCGCGTAAGGATGGAACATGTTGATGCAATTGCCCACCGGAGTCTGGACACTTCCATCCCTTCCCTCCTTCAGCAAGTCTGCCTCTCAGCTCAAACTTGCTCAATGCCCACAACATTTTGGTTTACCAAGCGAGTAGTAGACTACTATCAGTTCCCATCTTCCAAGTGCCTCTTACAATTCACTCGGGCCAACTGTCTCCCCCCACCAGCAATGTCCCGGATCTGCATTTCTTGGTAGAGAAGGTGTATCATTGACAATCAGTAAGAACCTATCTTCCAAAGTTGAATCAGAGAATGGTCAGAATAGGTGCGAATGTTGAGTGCTGGATGGATGTTGGGGGTGGATGAGAAGACCGGGACTTGAATGGGAGGAAGGTGGGGTTTAAATAATCGCCTACAGGCCATACTAGTTTCGCCGACGCTCACCTTTCCTAAATAATTTGGCCGCCAAAACGACGCCCGTGACCACCCACTCTTTACAAATCTATCATGGATACCAGCAGCACCGCCATTTCTTCCACGAGGAGCACCAAAAGTTTCGAGAATACCACGTCGACAATACAGCAGCTTATTTCGTCCCCCGGTATTATGCTTGACTCGGCACTGCTTCACGGGAAACCGAGGCGGAGTTGGTCACTATGAGCGAGCGAGGCTGCTCGCCACTAAGCACTAGTAATAGTGGTCTTGATGGAACAGGATGAAGTGCACCCGTCAGGACTATCCACGCAAAACTTTCTGGCATGGCAGGAAGTCTTGGGTAGATAGCGAGGCGGATAACTCGGACGGGGCGCCTGGGGCAGTCGTGCTGTGGATATTCATGGATCCTCACTCGGATTTCATATCAATACACACCCTCCGCCCCGCTCCCCTTGCAGCCCCGCAACACCAACATCTCAAATACCTTTCGGGGGGTTCCATACCATCACCATCAGCTCCTACGCCTGGATATACTGCAGATGCTCTGAGCATCCAAATGCCTCCTCACAGCGCAGCTTTGGAGGAAGTTAAAGTCATAAGGTTGCGGCAGTGGTTTCTCATGGGTTAGAAAGGGGAGGCTCGATTTTAGGGGCATTGAGAAGGAATGTGGAGACGAAGGAGGTATCATGTAGGGTTTAACCCTTTCTATCCTGGCTGTCGATCACCCGCTGTCGGCTTACATATCATATGATACGGGATCGTCATGTCAAGAATGTCAGGCTACATGTGGCAAAGATCCGTGAATTTTGGCAAGCGTCGGTAAGTGGCAAGACTTGTGATAAGACATGACAGCGAATGTGGCATCCCTATTAAATTCAGTCTGGGGAGAAGGTGGTATTAATATCTACTTCATGTTCCATAATACGCGCAGGGAGGGGTTTTTAAACACCAGCCCAAGTTGTGGTTTCACACTTTCTCATATCTCGAACTCTACACGCCTCAGGTACAAAAAAAGAGAATTATGGCATTTACGCGCAGGGATTCGAAATTTCGGTCCCGTGCTTTACTTGAAGATGACATTCAGCCTCATACTGAACGGTAATCCAGGGTCCGTCACCGCAACCTCCTCGCCATCCTCGACGAGCTCGCTTAGTTTCTTGTCCAGATTCGGGCGTGTGAGTTCGTTGAGTTCCGGCGGTCCCTGGTAATACAGTTTCCGGCGTTGCGTCGTAAGCGTAGGCTTCTTGATTTGCCTATTGGTGTATACGTATTAGTATGCATATGTCCATCCACGGCTAAAACGGCACTTACACCTCCGGCTTCGCCTTTAGCTTCTCAATAAACTCGTCTAGGGTCCAGTCGGGCGACACGTCAAAGTCTGTAGCAAGGTTTCCGCACACCGGACAGTCCGGTTTCTTCTCGTACTTAAACGTGTGGGTATATATGCCGTCGTCTCCAGTATACATCATGTAGTTGTCTAGCCATGGGGCTATGTTCGTCAAAAGCTTGAATGCTTCGTTGCAGCAACTGGCCGCAATAATGGCGTTGGTCGAAGCAATGGCAGGGATGATATTCTTCACAACGCCCTGGGTTTTCGAATATGTGACACCGGTGATGCGGAATTCCTCGGCGCGAGCAAGTGCAGTTTCGTACAGCCACTGGATATGCTCGGGGTCATCGGTATCCATCTTCTTATCTACCCCAACTTCATCAGCAGCCAGAATATCCTCCGTAAGCAAGCAAGAATGGCAGCATACCCCCGAACACCCTGGGCCACTCCAAGATACTTGCCCACTCGATACAATGCTCCGGTTGTCTCGGAATCGTCGCCAGCGTGCAGATCGGCACGGCGGTGGGTGGAGTGAGCATATCTAGAGAGCACTCATAGCAGCTAGTAATTGTTGGCAGTATTACCCTGGACTGTCCCTTGAAGCCTTCCGTGCCGCCGTCAATCAGCGGCTTTAAACTCTCCATATTATTCGGGTCGACCATCTCCACCAAGGTAGCGTTGATCCACCGCCTCGCTTCCACCGAGTCTAGCCCGCATATCACCAATTTGAACTGCATGTAGTAATCGTGACCCTTGTCCTGAATTTTGCCATAGTATGGTGTGATCTTGCAGCCCTTGACCCGATTCATGACAAACCTAGCTGCCACCTCCGCCTTCGGACTACCGATATCTTTTTCCCGGAAAAGGAACTGCCGGTTGAGATTCGAGATATCAATGGTGTCTAGATAGCATTCGTAAGTTGGCGCCGCGGCATACGAAGAGGTGGCCGGGGAAGAGCCTCACCCATATCGATAACGTGGATATCCGTGAATCCCGAAAGAGCAAGATTCTTCAAGATCTCGCACCCTAAACCTCCGGCACCTCTGGGCCCCGATGGAATAAGCCCGGATGATTGCTTGTGAAGGTGGTTTGGGTGAACCTACATTACCCTTATGCGGGGGAGAGCTTGTTAGTAGTTGTATTGTCATGGAGCTTCTTGCGCCTTACAGAATTTTACAGTCATTTAGAACTAACTCTTTCTGCGCCTCTAGATTGTAGTCTTTGTCGGTGAACGCGCCTGGGCGGGATAGGAAGCGATTCAAGTCCCTCCTGCTCTGGGATCAGTGAATGAATCTGTTGTGGAAGTGTGGAGATGCCGACCATCTCGGACCCTCTGCGTACGGCATGTTTGAGTGTTGGTTTGGCTGGTTTAGGTGCGGATGAGAGAGGTTGGTAGCGGGGCAAATGAGTTGGTGTGTAAAACTCTGCGGCTCGGGAGTTGGGCATACATAAAAAAATTACGCAATGAATTCACATTCACGGAAGCACAAACGATACCCTATCACACTTTTGTTCATTCATTCACAATGCTAGAACTACAAACGCCGAAACAATTTGATTAACACGAAATGATGCTGCCCATATCCTCCACACCTATCTACCGCGGCTTCTTCGCTGCAGGCCTTGGTTTGGCCTCGTCTTCCTTGATGGGATGTAACATAACCTTGTTGGGGTACTGAGGATTGTTTCCAGCATGTCCCTTGCTCCAATCGTAAGAAACAGCGTACGCGAAGATAGTACCGTTCCTGTTGAAAGCGGTTGCCGGGATAGTTCCACTGACAGAAGGATAACCCTTGAGACGGTGCTTGGCGTCCTTGTCCCTGAGAGAGAGGGTTAGTTTAGAACTATTGGAAGGGGAAACTCTGCACATACCAGAAATGAAAAGTTCCGTCAGAACCAGCTGTGGAAAACGTTCCGAAGGTAGGGTGGAAGGAGATAGCATTGACGCTGTATACATTTGTTGTTGTTCCAGAGGGGGGATCACGGTGACATTTGAAAGAGAAGTTCATGCTGAGCAATCATGTCAGCATCGACCACTACAAGATTATAGACGGCAACACATACCCAGAATTCTTCTCGTCCACATACTGAATCGCACATCGACCCTCGATACTGCCAACAGCGAAACCAGAGGCATCCGGGAAACAACTAATAACACGGGTCTGCCACTTCAATGGGCTTTGCATAGTCTTGAATATGGCGGTTGGATTCCCCAGATTGACAATATTGATATATCTCTCGGCAGTTCCGACAACCATCAAACCCTGTGAAACATCCAACGTGTAGACTCGTTCTTGCATGTCGAGCGTTGCAATTGGGTTAGGTGTTCTTAAGTCCCAGTACTTGAGCTTCTTGTCCCAAGAACCCGTAACCAACATCTCCCCAGCGGTATTTGGTGCCTGTATGAACCGGACGCACTTTATCGGTTGCTCGTGTGCAGCCACTTGCGTTGATTGCCCAGTCGAGATGTCAAACAATTTCGCCTGCTTATCTGCGCCTCCAGAAACAAGCTTTGTTCCATCCTGCAAATGTTTTAGCACTCAGGGGTCTACATGGGGGTAAGGTGGCTTACCTTTGACCATACGCAGGATAGTACAGGAGCATCATGCTCATACATCGCTTTGCCGACCGAGTTTCCATCTGCGGCGATTTCGTAGATGCGCACCTTCTTGTCCCAGCTCGATACTGCAAGATGTTCGGACTGGGGCGAGAACGAGACATCTGAGATACCGTCCTCTGGTGGTGATGTCAGAGGGATATCATTGGAGGTGTCGCCCAGCGCCTGAGCGGTATTGGTTGAGGTATTGGTTGCTGCAGCTCCTCCACCGAAAAGAGACATCGTGGATTTGAATTTGTAGTTGGCAGGGCGGGTAATATGGCGATGAGGTGAGGTGGTTTAAAGACGGAGGGGAGGTTGGAAGACGCGAAGGGAGCACGAACAAACGCGCATGGTACCTGTTTAGGCCTGCCCAGCCACTATGACGCTATGACTACCATTGGTTTAGCGTGAGTCACCGCCTCGACGCCTGTGGAGTTTATTTATACACCGACCCCCTTCTTGTTCCCTGACAACACACACACACATAACAAATCGCCGCCACAAATTGAACTCAAACACCTCAACCTTTGATCATTCAATGCGCCAACTGTGCAGTCTGGCACCGCGATGAAGACGCAGACAAAGACGACGTCCCCCACCACAACAATAAACAATACACGTCTCAAACACACACGAACTTATCGTCTCTACCGGGCCTTGTCCAGAAGATGAACGGATGTATGAATATATATCACTTACTAGATTGACGCACTCGTCTTACCCTCTCAAATCACCATCGCCTAAAGCCGGTTCAGAATTATGTGCCATCTCGCAGCCAACATCTACCAATCGTGCTGCCATCGCGGGGACGTCGCGGTACTCTCCACGTGCGAAACCAGCCAAAGATGCCTCGGTCAGACAGACTCGCAAGACCTCGAACAGATTGTCTCCAAGGCCGGTTTCTGTCCCACGTGTCTGGCGAAGAAAGCAGAGGGCTACCACATCGCACCGTACCGTCCTCGACGCGTCGGTGACATCCTCACACTACCAACCTCGCCCGAAGAGCCACAGCCCGGGTCCCCCGCACCAATCGCCTCACCCCGCAAAATCCTTGAACCGAGCACGCCAACCTCTAAACCCAAAATCCTCTGGCCTCAGTCTAAGACTGCGGCCACGTATGCCGGCACGAAGACACCCCAGCGTAAACCCAAGATCGATAGCCACAGAAACCACGACATGTTCCTCACTCCAAGAGCTTCATCCCCACATTCGTACGACTACACCCCTCTTGATTGCTTCTCTGGCCTAAAGACACCTACAAAGCGCCTCGGTCCTCATACACCTAGCTCGACACTCTACCACCACACTCCGCGGCGGGTGAACAAACGACCTCGTACACCGCTGTCTCGGGGAACATTTCTCTCCTTCGAATCCGACGGCTCTCCGGTTCTACGTAAGAAGCGTTCTACATCGAGTTCTACATCGAGTTCTACATCGAGTTCTACGTCGAGTTCTAGGTCGAGTTCTACATTGAGTTCTGCACGATAACTCCTTTCTTTTCTTTTGTTTAGAATAATAATGCATGTATCACGGTGTTGGGAATTACTGGACAGCGGAAGGTTGTGGATTGCATCATTGGACTCAGGCGGGGGCGTTTTTGGTTTTTTTGGTTTTCTTTCTTGTATCTGCTTCATGAGCATTTCCGTACATAGATACCAAGCACTTTTATTTCTTTGTGAATAAATCTACCAATAATTTCCGCTTTGTATAGCATTGAAAGGTTGAGGGAGGGACGCCAAGCCGACAGGAACCTTCGAGACGACGACGTCCGGAGGTAAAACCACACCCTCCACACCTACAGCCACCATCACTACAATGTCACTCCGCCCCATATCGCGCACGCTCCTACGCACCATTCTCGCCGCACGCCCTTCACCTCGCATAATCCGCCCACACCCACGAATAGCACTCCCGCCGCAAATCCACCGCTGGAATTCCTCCACCACCCCCGCCACATCCTCATCCACCCCCGCCACCCCAGAACGAGATCCCCAACCGAGCTACCAGTTAACCTTCACCTGCCGCCCCTGCCAAACGCGCAGCACGCACGCGGTGACGAAACAGGCGTATCACGGCGGTACGGTACTGATACAGTGTCCGGGGTGCAAGAACCGGCATGTTATTGCGGATTATTTGAAGGTACGAGGGAGTGTGTTTGGGGGTGTGGGATGAGACTAACATGGAGAACAGATTTTTGGAGATACGAGAAGGACTTTGGAGGATATTCTCAAAGAAAATGGGGAGGTGCTGAAGAGGGCGAGGTTGTTGGAAAATGGGGATATGGAGTTGATGCCGGAGGAGGGGGGAGAGTTACCACCGGCGGAGGGTGTTGAGGAGGGGAAGAAGAAGTGATGTGTATAGAAGGATGGGGGCGTTATTGTGATTTTGGGGGGCGGGATTTGTATAATATTCCCCACTTTAGAGAACACATAAATTCATCAATCATACTCTCTATTGTCATTTATAACTCCCACACAAACCCAGACAAACCCCCCCTCCTATGTACCAAGCAAACCAAAAACTCCAAACGCCAGCCTTTCCCCCCAGCTACTCTCCTCACACCTTCCTCCGCAAGGACTCATTAAGCCGTTTCTTCAACCTCGACAACCCCTCCAACCGTCCAGCGGTAGACACACTCCTATCCCTCCCTCCCGTACTCTTCACCCGCCTCGCAGCCTTCTGCTGCTTCTCAAACTCCGCAATCGTAAACGCTGGCTCCCCCTTCCCCTTCCGATCCTCATCTCTATACTTCTACTCCCTGTCAGCCCCTCCCTCTGCCGCCCTCGAACGGGGAAACATACCATATGCTCCCACCGCTTATACCCCCCATCCTGCACCATAACATCATATTCCTCATACATCCCCACACCACCCTGTCCAGGCGGCAGTACCGCAACGCCCTGCAGTGGGTAGTGACCTTCAAGACAGTCGACAATACTAGCATTTGGCGTAGCGGCGAGTGTGTGCGCGTTACTTTCCCGCAGTGCATCGACGGGGGCGCGGCCGGGGATCTGGCGCGCAAAGAGCGTAGCTTCGAAGGGGCCATCGTGGTGGTAGGGTGTGCCCATGATGTTGCCCAAGACATCGACGGGGTCCGGGCCGGGGATGTGCGAGATGCGTTGGGGACGCCGGGTAGAGTCGAGGGATTGGGGACGATTCCGGGCCGGGGGACGGACCGGGGAGTTTTCTTTCCAGTTTGCGGGGGGCTGCTGAGGCGAGGAGGAAGCGGGGCGAGTGCGGACTTGTGACCGGGGGTTTGTTGCTGCCATTGCGGTTAGAGTTCGTTGTAGTGGGCGACGCGGATACACGCGTAGATGGCGTAGGTGACTGTTACGAGGATGTAGATGGGGATATGGACCATTGCTGCGGGCAGGGAGGGGGTGGACATTTATACTCGGTTGTGGTGGGGCTGTGGTGATGGTGGTGATGGTGGTGTGAGGTCTTGGAGCCGGCGTAGATTCTCAGCTATTGCCCGTTCTTCGTTAGATAAGGCTAGCGGAAGAGCAGGTCCCTTGCTTGGGAAAGGTGGAGATTGATTGGACGTCATCAGTCGTCGTCAGCCGCAAAGGAGGGGTCGTGATCTTCTGACTACCCAATGCGAACTGGTCTGTGTACATATTCCCACAGCTAGAATAAATATATTGCTATGCATACGAGAAAGTAGCACAAGAATTCCAATAATAGAGAGGCTGAATGACAGTATGAGTGAAAACAGTTCGTTGCATGTGCGAGTTTTGGCTTTTCTAGAGGCTGAGATGGATGCGGTTGTGCCTGATTTGGTGCAAGCTGCATTGCGTGCAGATCGTCGTGTTGATCTATCAGGATCAGCCCTGCATATCATTGATATAGACCTCCAAACGCGAATATTACCATCAAGTTTGCTTGTTTCTTCAGCTCCTGCAATGAATTCATTGTGTTCGGAGAACACGCCGGGACCACCCAAATATGGTGCCCGTGCGCCGAAGTCAAGGAATTGAGGCGATAAAGCAAGTATTCGTTACTTCATATGCATCGTACCATAAAGCTTGCTTGTTTCTTCAGCTCTTGCATGCTTATTCCAGAGGCCAAGGTGGGGGGAACCAGTTGATACGGTGCCTCTCTTGGCTGAAGTCAGGGTATTGAAATGGTAAAAACGAGTGATATTTGTTACTTCACAGTATATATACGTGTATCATCTCCTAAACGACTGGAGCATGGAATCCTTTATATCCCGGAGCCGTGGCCATATTTACGCAGAAATCCCGAACAGCGGAAGCAAGGATGGACTTGGTGCCTGAACACGGCTATCAGGAACCCCGGATTCCGCATTCTGCATCCCTTCCTTTCCTCCTGCTGCTTTCAGGCACGACTGGAATTACGCCTGTACTGTGGTGGTAAGTAGACCGGTGGAAGTTGTGGGTCTTCACTGGATATCACCCGGAGATTCCTGAGTTTCTCGATCAAGTTCTTTCCGAGGTCATAAGCCCCTGAGTTTTGGATGGAATAACAATGGATAGCCAACTCGCAACTCACTCCATCCCCTCCCTAACCTCCTCCAACATCTCCATCACCACCAAAGGTCAGCACGGAACGAAGCCACACTTCATCTCATTTATCAAACAAAGGATGAACGTCATGTGATATCAATCACCATCTCATCATTGATTAGCCGCTTCCTATCTAGAGTATGCACTTCAAAAAGCCACAGCGGTCTTTCGACAATAAACAGCCAACCGAAACTAATTTCAAAAAAAAAACAGAAAAAATATAATGGTTAGGTCCACACCGAAGTTTAAGCACAATCTATCCGTAAACCAAAAACATATCATGTTCTAGCCTAGCACTTAATTCCGACCTCTTTTCCCTGCACCATTAAGTGCCTCCTTCCGCTTCATCTTCTCTACTGTCCTCTCCAGTGCCATCCGCACGGGACCTTTCGGGAAGGAAGAAATATCGTAATAAACTGGTGCAATATCTAGCAGCCATTCAGGCTTGACGTGTGTGACGGTTCTAATGTAGTTTTTCGTTGTCAAAACGAATTCGTTGTAGATGAGCCAATCATTGTCTTGTTGCAATACCGTGGAAGGGTGAATATAAACATCCTGCAGTGGATTTAATATTAGCAAGAGTTGGCTTAGTAGCGAAAAATGTATCACGTACCTGCTGATCCTTAACGGTGACATAGCTCTTGCCCCCCTGGCTCTTCTTGGCAACCTGCATAAAGAACCCAGCCACAAGTGCCTTTCGGATGTTGATGTAGTAGTCTTTGTCCTCGAATGGCGTAGAGAACAGCTCCAAACCATTACGCTCCATGATTCTGGCCAACTGATTGCGGACATTATCCGCATTCGTCAGGCTTCGTAGGGAGAGGAAATGATCATAACACCACTGAGAAGGGTTCCGTTGTGCTTCTGGGGACTTGAATGCATGGTAGACGTTGAGCATGGTCAAATGATCGCCGTCGGCATGGGCAAAGTGGGTCTTCATTTCATCGGCTCTCTTGCGGGCAGAAGGAGGGCGAGTGAAGACCTGTGGGACCGACAGTAGTGCGGTAAGGGAAAGTATTTCGTTTGAGCAGTGGAACTCGGGGGAAGTAATGAGCATCACCGCCAGCGCTGGGTCCAGAGGGAACTCGGATGCCATTTTACCCAAAGCGGTAAGATTACTAGAGATCCATTAGCACAATCGGGTCTGGTCGAGAGGATTAAACCTACCCATCGTCATTCAAGCATGCAAGGTAGTTGAGCTCTTCCAAAGCTCTCATCATGGTCTCTGGAGCAGGAGGATCCATAAAGTCAAAGTGAACCAAATCATCAATACCCAATTTTTTCAATTCCAAAACCGTAGACGCCAAATTACTCCGCAAAATTTCCGGATATGTTTGCTCAATCAACTCCTTCTTGAAAGCTCCTTCCGTATATAACCTATAGCACTTTCCAGGTCTGGTACGACCAGCACGACCAGCACGTTGTTGAGCTGAAGCCTTTGATATGGGCGAGACAAGGAGGGACTCCACCCGGATGCGGGGATTGTAGACCTTTTGCTTCGAGAAACCGGGATCCACCACGTACACAATTCCGTCAATAGTAAGCGAAGTCTCTGCAATGTTGGTGGATACAACGACCTTACGTCCAGGCGTTCCACCGGGTCTTCTTGGCGGTGGTGCAGGCTCAAAGATCTTCTGTTGCTGCGCAGGTGGCAGTGATCCGTACAGCGCATAAACAGACAAAGGTCCACAATCTGTTTCCCGCAGCAATTCGTCGGCCTCAAGCTTGATTTTTCGACAGGCATCCTCAATTTCCTCTTCACCAGTAAGGAACAATAAGATATCTCCCTCTTCTTCTTGGGAGTGGATCTGAAGAACTGCTCGCAGTGCAGCCTCAACGTAATCACGTTCTGGCTCTGTTGTATAGAAGATCTCAACTGGATGGGTACGTCCAGGGACAGCCAAGAGTGGCGCATCGTTGAAGTAATGCTGGAACTTCTGCGCGTCCAAAGTGGCGGACATGATGATGATCTTGAGCTCCGGCCTTCTACGTGCAACATCTTTCAAGAGACCCATGAGAATATCCGTAGCAAGCGTCCGCTCGTGCGCCTCGTCAAGAATGATGCAAGAATATCGATCAAAGTTATGATCATTCATCGCCTCTCGGAGCAGCATACCATCGGTCATGTACTTGAGAATTGTCTTTGGCCCAGTATTATCTTCGAAGCGGATGTTGTAACCTACTTCGTCTCCAAGAGCCACGTCGAGCTCGTCTGCCACACGCTTCGCCACGGACATAGCGGCGACTCGACGAGGCTGCGTACAGGCAATTTGTTTGTGCCCGTTGAAATGTGGAAGATCGTCAAAGAGAACAAACTGGGGGATTTGTGTCGTTTTTCCAGAACCGGTTTCTCCAACAAAAACCATAATTTGTGTTGAATGGAACATGTCAAGGAACTCCTGTCTATGTCCGCCGTCAGCCTTGTATACACAAGTAGACATGAAGATGCAGTATTTACCTCTGCTGATGGACCGGCAGATTCCTCCTCGTCTCTAAAATCCGAAAATACTGATTGGACAGCGGTTTGCTGTTGAACGGGTTATTTGGGCCATCCTCCGCCTTCATTGCTTGGTCCGCGGTGGTGTTGTGGCGTTTAAATGAATGTAGCACCGTCTCGCCGTCGTTACTCTCTCTCTTGCCTAGCGCAATACCGTTCGCACTCTGCTTCGAGTTGTCGTATATGTGCGCAAGATATGGATTTGTGGAAGGCTCCAAAAGATTGGTGGCCTTCGGACGTTTGGATGGTCGTTCGCTGTCTGAACCGGGGCGTTTTTTCGACTCAGATGCCATCCTTATGTGGGGGTATGGGAACGAATGGAACTGTGAGCAATATGCTTTTGTTGTCGTACGCGTTTATGGCAGTGGCTGCAAAGGATCGAGGATCGACTGTGGTGGTAAGTGGTACTCTGAGGAGAGTTGACGTGCGTAAAAAATGTTTGGGAGAGCCCCTTCACGCTAAACGGCAGCCAAGCCTCAAATAAGGTTCACACATCATCACCCGCAATATTGAACATAGAGAAGTTCGAAATTGCACTCTAAACGTCTAACAGAGAATTGATATTATACAAGAGAGCTTAAAATTACGCCAAATACCTGTCTTTATTTATTTTCAGGCTCTGGGGTCTTGACCTCTGAGTTTATCGTGGTTGTAGTCTCCCCACTCTTTTCCGGTTCCTTCAAATCCTCCGTCTGCTCCTTTGTAACAAATTCTTCAATCCCTTCAGCGGCCTTAATCCATCCTTCCACCGGAAGAGATTCCTCAGACTTCACCATCTCTTCTTTTGGTGCGGATTCTTTAGTCTCCTCGGGTGCCCCTGCCCCTGCCTGCCCCTCCGCAGCCACTACCTCAGCCTTTTCGGAGACGACGGCCTCCTTGCCCTTTGTTACTATCTCTGAAGCCTTCTCTGATGCGCCTCCCTTTAGTACGGGCTCTTCAGTCTTCTCAGAAAGCTTCACTTCCTCCACTGCTGGCTCTGAAGCATTCACCTCTAGTGACTCCGCCTCCACAGCGGTCTCCTCCACTGCTTCGGCCGCTGACTCTGCGAATGGCAACTCCTCAGAGTTCTGCTCAAGCGCCTTATACTCTGGACTATTTAGAATCTCTTGAGCCATAGCAGCGGTATCCGAGTTCTTTCGAGGACCGAAATGCGCCCACTTCGGTCGGGGAACATCGTCACGAAGTGTCTCGAGGCTGACATTCATCTTCTTGCCAACACCTATCGCGCAGTCAGGATACGGTTCGCACCAATCGGGAAGCGACCACATGATCAAACGTACCAATCTCTTCCCAACTCCACACATTCGCCTTCATACCAACCCCATGGTACTGGTGCTGTCTCAAGAACGCCAACCACAATTCCACTGTCTCTGGGCTTCCATCCTTAATCTGGATCAACCTCTTGTACGTAATTCTCTCAAAATTCTCCTGCGACTTCTTGTGGACGAAATTGCCTCGCGGTACTGTCCATCGCTCGATCTTCTTTGGTAATGGTACTGGACCAGAGGCTGGAAGGTTGACGTAGTATGCTGCTCGCAAGGCAAAGTCGCACATGAATTCCAAGTTGCGTACACTATAGGAGCGGAGCTGGAGGTCACAAACAGGGTATCCATGGGTGGGAGTGCGTCGGAGGGGTTCGTAGTAGTTGGCTTGGATACTTAGAGGAATGCGGGGTCCTGACTCGGTTTGTTCTGCGGCATCTCTGGAACACCATATGAGTACGCGCAGTGTAATTGAGGGGTGTAAACGACGAACACCTCAGGTTTTCGGACGGCGACAGATGTTGAAAATACAGCTCTCGTTGTTACTAGGATTCGCAAGGTAGTGAGTGTCTAAGAATTGAATTAGGCAAATCGCTCACATCCAATTGATGCAAACAAACCTCCAGAGGAGCTCTGGCACACCGAATAGCTGTTCGTGACCGTAAGGCGAACATCGTGTCGTGAGGTATTCTGGAGGCCTTCAATGCCCAGTTCGATGTTGAGTTAAACTTTTTGAGCCAAGCCCACCATTTCCCCGTGCAGTTACCCGGTGTAATTCTGGTGAAGCCAGGATTTGAGCTTTAGCCAGGATTTGAGCTTTCCCCAGGATGCTAAGCCTGGACATTCACACCCATGAGCATGCTCGCGAAAATACGACTCAAAGAGAGAGGAAAGAAACTCGTGAGAAAAAGTAATTGGTTGCGATGGTGACACAGGTGAAGACGAAGACACATAAGCAGCAAAACACTATCTATAGAAGCCAAGCCAGCACCAAACCACCCACGTTTCCTTGATTCTCAGCATGAGGTGTATAGCTCTCCTCTTCAACTACAGAAATCACTTTTTAGCGCCCCTACCTCCCGCAGAATGAATTCGACGAGTTCGGATTGCTCGCACCTATGTATGCAAGAGCAACACGATGGAAATTGACTCGAAATACCCACAAACGCAGTATTGACCGCCAATAGACCGTGGCTCGCCATTTCGCCATCCATGGAGATCACAACGTCATTAATTTCAGGGCAAGCACTTACGCAACCCCAAAAATGGTGTAAGTCAATATTAACGCTCCATTAGAAGTTCCTCCAAAGTCGGAAACCAAAGGAGTCACCAAGCCAGCGCTACAAACTCATCTTCTTTGTGCCGGCCGGAGCTCTAGAGAAAGTCAAAAATGGCATCTTCGCAGTTGGCGGGGGTTCATTTCCCAATGGAAAGTACTCACACTGCTTTTTTGAATCACCTGGAATCGGCCAGTTCCTTCCGGTGGCAGAAAAGGGCGCAAACCCCACAATTGGACAGCTCAAGGATGATGGGAGCAAGGAGTACAGAATCGAGTGGGTAGAGGAGGTCAGATGTGAGAGCATGTGCATCGGGAAGGGTGTTTTGGAGAAATCTGTGGATGCATTGAAGCAGTGAGTAATCATACGTTATACTCTACGCGGCCCTGCAAAGGGACGTTGCTGACGCTTTGAACTCGGGGTCTAGCAACCAGCCATATGAGGAACCAGCATATAAGGTTTACAAAATGGAGAATGTCTGACGCGTCAGTTTACGAATGTTCAAGGCTGAGAATTGCTATTTATGGGATTCCAAAATCAAAGTCTGTTTGTAGGCCTATTATTCGGGCGGCCTCTCTTGCCCAATACCAGCGTTTTTTTTGCCGACTTCCGACTTCCCCATGGGTCACAACATCAGACTTGGACGGGTATCGGCAGAGTATGACCAGAAGTCAGAAACCTACAAGACCCCTTAAAAAGCTTGTTTGTGAAATTAAAGGTTATGCATGCCTGACTGGGGCAAATGCCCTTGAGTCTATGCACACGTCCATTGACCTAACGGTCGAACGCATATAGAGTAGAGCATCTACAACCGTACCGAATATTCTACTGGACAGATTGTTCGCAAAAGGGGGTCTGGTCACTTAGGAAGCTTGTCGCCGAATGTGTGATTCTATATCAAAGGTTCGAGTTCAACTACAGTAGAGTCGCTCAGGTCTGCACACCTCTACTGACAGTTCCGAGCTCGTCACCTAGATGATGCTAGCTTTGGGATGATTGAGGCGCATACCCCTTGCACATTTCCTGCATGACACTAACTTTATCCCTTCCCGAAAGAAAGATACTCCCCTCTTTGATTTGAAGATTTCCCTAGACCCTAGACGATATCACGTTCATATATCGTCTCTCGTGGGGGTAGCTCTGTCACCCCTACCATTCCCTTACTGAATATCACTTGGGACCTGGTTTTGGGCACTAGCAGCAGCTGTCACTCACCAGCATCGATTCACTGGCCCAGAACGGGGGTGCAAGATCGGTACGTGCGGCAAGATTGGACAGTGTTCCGATGAGGCCAGCTCAGCCGCTGATCGAACCACAGGCTTGCAGACCGGTTAGATACGACAACCATATAGAGCAGTCCGGCCTCAGCTGAGTTCAAATCAAGCGGGACTGGCCGCTTCAGAACACCGAGATTGGACCCCCGGATTGACCAGCGTGGGACCACACTATCTTTGCAATCCCTTCACCAAATTGCAAAGGCAACTGCAGCACCCACTCACTCGCTTCACCGCCATGACGAAGCCCACTTTCATTGCGTTGATGATGCTTATATGCTTATATTAAGTTTAGGTCTTCGGCAGTTGTTGGCTCATTCCTTGGCTCGACGACCTGCTCCTTAAAATCGTGATTGCAGATATGATTCTCCAGGTTGGAAATGTGATAATGCTAGAGCCCATCGAGGCTCGTGAAACGTTACTAGCGTTGTTATATGTGCGAGTAGGCTGAAGGAAAAGCTATGGGTGCGTTTGGGTCAAGGAAACCGTAGAGTAATTAGGTAAATAATGATCTAGCGGCCATGGATTGTATCCGCTCGAAGTGTGATTGTGACTATTGAATGCTCCGAACACAGTTCCACACCACCACCGCCTACGAAGCTTCAACTTTAAGGTATCTCGCTACGGCTCCAAGACAACAGCAGCAACAGCAACAGCAACAGCAATAGTGACAATATGGAGCCAGAGCACGAGCCATCTTGCTTCCTTAGGTGTACCCAGAGTATCCATCGAGTTTTCCCTCCTTCACCATCGGCTGCATCTCCGACTAGACCTCATAGAACCGGATTAATTCTCGAAACTTGCACTATCTATCTATCCTGTAGTCCAGCTACAGCATTGCGGGATAACCATGGCGATCCCTGGCCATCTTCGATCTGCAGCCGCCACAGCATGGTCACACAACTCCACCATGACTCCATCAGACGATACCGGACAGCGCACCTTGGGTCTGGATGCACGCCAGAAGTTTGACAAGCGAGTCCCCACACTGCCACCCATCGGGGGGCTGTGCTTGGTTCGCTTCAGGCGCATTGGCCAACCATCGTGTGTGGATCGTCCATCTCGTGATCGATGCTGGACGCCCACCAACGTCACCGGGATGGTGCCTGTTGGGATGATTACTTTTCTTGGTAGAGCACGATAAATGACTAGATCAACTCTCCTGCCATCAAGAAACGGCACACACCGTATGACACCCCCTCGACGCCTCCCCAGGCGCGGCCGTAAGCTGTGAGCTGTGATCTGATTGCTCAACGGCCGCCGAGAACTGGTGGCAAACCAAGACCAGGACCCGCGGGACCATGGCTTGTCTTGTCTAGATACCACAAGCTAAAAGAACGAGGAGTATATAAACCGGAACAATCCCTCCCTCCCTCTCAGGAATCTCTAGCAAGCCAGTGCATATCCACACATCTGACACCCATACTATCATACCACATAAACAATGGCGTCTACCCAGGCAACCAACACCACCAACACCACCACGGCAACCCAGTTCACGGACCCATTCGCGGCCGTGTCCGAGGAAAGCGACATGTTCGCGACCACTCGACGGGCAAGCGACAGCAGCACGACGTCTGACGATGGCGTCCCCTTATCCCAGCGCGACCGCAGACTGTAAATCACCCCCCCTCCCTTCTTATCGAGCACCTCGCTAACGACGGGAACTACTGCAGCTCTAAGGAATGGGATGCGTAAGCGCCCTCCCTCCCCCAGATTTTGCAGGGTTGAAACCCAGCCAAACTAATTGCATGAAACTTGTAGCGCAAAAACACCACCCAGCAAATTCCAACGGCTCCCGGGCTCGATCTTTGCAACTCCTTCCTCACGCGATGGGCACGTGGCCAGGCATGTCCCCCCTCTCGCCCCATTTCGCTGCGGAACTAATTGGGGCTTGTAGAAATAAGATCCACGGGTTCAAGGAGAAGGTGAAGGAATTGAGCGGAGGGAAGAAATAAGCTTAAGGCGGGCTTTTTTTTGTCTTTCGAGCTTTCGGCTTTTACGATTTGTTTTTTTTTGGGTCACATGGGTTTACGGTTTTCTTTACTTGGACAGGTTTTTTATTTCGCCACCTAGGTTTATACGAACATTTGGATTTTTTCCTCTTCACCTTGCATGGGTTTGCCTGCCTCCCCCCGCCTCGATCTCCGTGAAAACCTATTAACAGCCGAAACGCACCCGACAATTATCATGTTATCATATGATATCTGATTACGATACAGGCGAGAGGGCGGGGTTGAAGTTCGCACGGGCCACTAGGGAGCCGTAGATTGAAATGTAACCCTTGGCCTGCATAGAGATGCAGAAAAATGCCAATGGGGGAAATTGGCTGGATCGCCTTACAGGCCAAGAAACCAAACCCAGAACGCCCTATTCCTTTATCTCTAGATATCTACCGATCCCTGGGGGAAAAACCGGGTAGTCTAGTTAGGAATCTCGGAGCAATCGGTTGCTGGTTTTTTTCTTCTTCTTTTCCAACCCTTTCTCTATCTACGCAAGAATGTAAGAAAAGCATGTAAGAAAAGCATGTGCCAAACATCTCCATCGTGAGTGGTGGGTGGAAGAGAAGGGGTATGCTGCAAGATTACCGAGTTGAAACCCCGGTGCATTTGAGATCCCGGCTCGGGATGCAAAAGGAAATTGATGTGCTCTACTGAGTATGGACAGCCGGCGTTGGCTGCGACATGGTGGGTCACTCGAGGGGCGAAACTGAGGGTTGTGGGGAGCGGTGAAGCAGCCGTGGGGGGTGCACTGTCAGAATCAAGTGGCGGCTGCAGTGTTGCGGCGGGTACTTTGCCGCTGTGCGGGGATCGTGCATATGCCACGGAGTTATCAGATACTGGGTGGCGGATGTACGTAGGTGGGTGTGCTCCCTATCATCCATGTCCCGCAGGTAGGGCGGCAGCTGTGGTTGACGAGGAGGGCTATTCTAAGTACTGATGGTTGGAATGCTCTGTGAATTTAAGGGTGTCTTTTTTCATGTGTAGTTTAACTTCGGTGTAACTGTGCGGGTTTTCCATGGGGGTTTGCTTACTGGGAGTGTGAAGGGTTTTGGTCTCGAACATTGTATCATTGAGGGTGATATTTGTTTACTATCAGGTTGTCAGAAATTAAATGCCAGCGATGACCAATGGCATGCTGCGATGTTTCCTGCCGAAATAAGAAACTGCAGTATGAACTCGTTCTTGGCAATTTGTCTTACGGAGGTGGTGGTGGTTCCAATCGCAATCATGCTGTCGTGAGTTGAGGATTCTGAACATGAAACGGGTACAAAAGTAAGGTAGAAGTTTTGAAAGTCGGAGTAAAGTGAAGTGTAGCGGAAAGGAGAGAGGGACTTGGAGGCCGTTTATAATGAGGGAGCATCGGCCAAAATTGCGTGGAATTTCAATCGGGAAACAGTTCGAGTTCAAGATTTAAATACACCTTATTTAGCAAACCAACCGAATTTCCAAGGCCCTTTCCGTATATACAGCTTACAGGATCTCTATCCTCCCCACATGATCTCCCACAGCACCTTGCCCTCCTATCATACCCCTCTCCACCACTGCCTCCAAACTCTCCTCCACCACCCCCGCCTGCTCCCTCACCAACCCATCCACATCCGTAACCCTAACATACCCCAGCACCCTCTTCATATCCCTCACCCTATGCTTAACAGCAGTCCACACATCATCTCTCCACATCCTCCCTTCATGATCTTCCTCATCCACCTTCACAAGGCCATTAAGCACCGCGCTTACTGCAACAACCGCTGCACGCCTGAGGATCGACGCCTCCAGGCTTGTTTCCTGAGACAAGATAGCGAGGGAAGTGTCGAGCGCGTCCTGTAGGTACCGTAGGCCTAGACCAGAGGGGTTGGTTTGCACCGTAGTGCCTAGGATTGAGAGCGCAGAGGTGCGGATGCGGAGGTCTTCATGCAGGGTCGCCGTCCAGCCTGTTACCATTTTTGCGTCTCGTTCGCGTTGCTGTAGTTGCCGGGGCGTCAACTTTGCGCCTGTCTCGGGGTCGATATCCAATTCCATTTCATCTTCCTCTGCAGGAGCAGGCGGAGGAGGGTTGGGATTGATGCGTCGCCGTGAGATGATGTTGAGCATTCCCTCGCCGACTACCTCTGCGACTTCTCCCACGAGTGCACGGTTAAGTCTTTGCACCGTTCCCAGCAATGCCTCACCGATACGAAGACGCTCGTCAAGCCCCAAACGCTCACCAAGATCGAGAACATCTTCATTGTTCACGTAGGCGCCCACCAGCATCTTTGTGACAGTTTTGGAGTGCCGGTCAGTCAGTGCGGCCAGACACTTGACGACGTTGAGGTAAACGAAGGAATCTCCATCTTTCAGCATCGTGATGAGCAGGCGTGCAGTATTTGTGACATCCACGATTAGAGCGCGTTCTAGGATCAGTTCTCTGAGGAGATGCAGGCCGTGGGCGCGGACGGGGATTAGGGGGTCGTGGAGGTATGAGAGTGCTGTTGTGTACTTCTCTCGTTGTGTCTCGGCCAGCGGGTTAGGTGCGAATTTTGCTGGCTGCGGGGCGTGGAGAACGAGGAGGGAGGTTATGTTAACGGCGAGAGATGTAAGGTTGGGGTCTATGTTCTTTGCGGTGGAGAGATATTTGAGTGAAGGGTGAAGAGTTGTGACAAGACGTTCGTCGGTTTCAGTGAGCTTTGTTTCGGATGATGAGACGAGGACGCTCAAGAGGGTGAGAGCCATTGCAATTGTTTCTGCATGCTGAGTTTCGTCTGACTCTTCTCCCGCATCTTTAGCGTGTAGCTCGGAGGAGGGAGGATCTTGAACGATTCTCCCGAGTGTAGACAAGCGTGGTGCTTCAATAGTCTTTGTATTTGGGCGTTTGAGGGCCTCTAAAAAGCCGACGTATTCATCTAGAATGCCTTTAATGATTTGGAGAATCTCGGTTGGTTTCTTTGCCAGCGTTTCTCCGTGAATTTGAAGCATCTCCTGCAAGATCTTGACAGTAATCAACATCTTCAATGGCTCCTCCTCTTCTCCACGTCCTAACCAGTTTCTAAAGATGCCCAAAAAGAACTCATTCAGAACGCCACTCGGAACGCTGTCATCACCGAGGATCCCGAGGAATTCTTCGACTCGGGAGTTAATAAGGTCCATGTCCACCCCGCCCTTCCTCACCTTAGTTGTGGTTCTGATCTCAATACCACCGGAGGAACCAGGTGCATACTCCCAATCATCGCCACCCGTGAACATAAGGCTGCCCCGAATCTTCTCTAGAACTTCTTGGTTGAGGGAAACTGCTAGATATGACTTCAGAAGGGCAGCGGCGCGATTATGCCATGCACTGCGGCCGATTGATTTCGCGTATCCCATTAAACCCCACAGCGGAATAATAATTGGTGATATCAAACGCTGAGGGAGAAGTGGTGTTGGATGGGACGCTAAAAGAACCTCTAAGTTCCTAAAGGCCATTGACAGCTCTGCTTCTGGCACTAATGGACCTGGTTGAATAGACTCTTCGGGGACTTCTGATACCATTGCGGTGTCGGTCTCGTCTACTATTTCAAATACCAGTGGGGATTGGGACGGTCGGCCTGCAGGTGGTTCATCTTCAAATGCCAGCAATGCTGACGAGGACTTCTTGCCTTCAGGCTTGAATTGTGCAGGTGATGCATCTGGCGCCAAGGAATTTGCTGCGATTGATGGATCAAAGGCCGCAATAATCTTGCGGACAATCTCGTTTTCAATTGTATCTTCCACACTTTGTCCTTTCTTTCCTAGCAGCTCGGCAATAACATATGCAGCAGCTCTTTCCATTCCGGGATCGGTTGACCGTAAGATTTCCAATAGCTGTGGACATACGTTGGAGAAATATTCTTGCGCGCTCATTGAGGTGGGAATGGAAGATATTAACCTCGATGCCTTTGAGAGGGCGTCTACTGACAATTGTGCAGATGCAGAGTTGGAGATATTGCCCGATGACGCTGTGGAAAGAAAGAGTTCAAGGATATTCCGGACACCATGAGGCCTTGACACCGGAAGCTGTGACAGATATTTGGCAATGGGCTGTCGAAACCATGGCGGGGATGCGGGATGTAGAAGAGACAGCAACAGAGGCAACAACGCACCGGTCTGGATGCTGATACGAGCGCATCAGCATCAACTAGAACTTATGATAGCACGAGGTACTAACCCCTCTATTAAATTGCTAAAATTTTCTTTCCATGTTTCCCTACTTACTCCACCATGCTTAGGATTTAATGCCAGTTCTCCACAGCCCGCAATGAGGTCTACGAGGCATCGCTCTCGGACCATGCCTTCGATCCCCTTGTAGCCCCGCAGTGACTTCCAGATGTTGTAAGCATCTCGATCCGTTGTCCCTTGGTCTTGTAGGCTCAGGACACCAATCAACCCATCAATAACTTTCCCAAGGAGTTTGATGTTTTGGTTCTCGCCCACTTCTTGAACTCGCGTCGTAGGTATAGGTGTAGTCATTTGCTGAGGCAATACAAAGCTGCGTGCTCTTCTCTCAATCGGTATTCCAACTCCAGGAGAAAGTGACGGGTATATTCCTTCTAACACTAGCAAGTCCAACAACGAGAAAATTGTGCGCCGCTCGCCAGGATTCTCGAGCCGGCTTGCGATGGGCTCTGAATCTCGACCACATATCTCTTTATGTATCCGTAAAAGCAAGTTCAGGGCATGGTTAATGACGAGTGGCGTAGCGACCTTTTTGTCGGTGGAAGGAGTGAGTGTTTTGGAGAGACGGAGGATTAAAGAGATTTCGGTGAACGAGAGAAGCTGCTCTGCGGAACTACGTCAGTGTTTGATTTATAGACAGGGTGGAAGAGATGAACCTTTTTCAAAAACGGGAGAAAGGAATGTGTTTGCCTCTTTGACGGTGCTCATTGCTGGTAGTGCATGAATGTAAGTTTGGATTCTTCGAATTGCGTCATGCGGTTGACCCCCTGCTCAATGACGCCGGGTAAGACTTGTTTAACTTTAAGCCCTACAACTCGAAGGAGCACAAGACTAACAATCGATTCGATAACTACTATCACTAGTTTCTATTGTCCTCTCTGATATCTGGTACGTCGGAATCGCCGCTTCTTGTTTTACAGCCAAAACACTACACACCGCCCGTCTTCCCAATTCCGAAGCTCACACGCACCTCCGAAACATGTCGCGCCTTGTGCTAGCAATTGGAGACCTCCACATACCAGACCGAGCACCTGTGAGTCGGCGCATTCCCGCCAATGCGTCAAGAAGCTCAAGCTGATTCAGTATAGGATATACCAGCTAAAGTAAGCTCCCGCGCTGCCAACCGCTCACCTAGCTAACGTTCTATCGCAGTTCCGTAAGCTCCTAGCTCCTGGCAAGATTGGACAGATTCTATGTCTCGGCAACCTCACCGACAAAGAAACCTACGAATTCCTCCGCGGCGTAGCTTCAGATATCCAGATCGTTAAGGGCGACTTCGACGTCGAAGCTCCTGGCTTACCCCTCAACAAGGTCGTTACCCACGGTAGTCTCAGAATAGGGTTTACACACGGTCACACCATTATTCCACAAGGTGATAGCGATAGTTTGTTGATTGAAGCGAGGAGGTTGGATTGTGATGTCCTCTTGTGGGGTGGAACGCACAAGTTTGAAGCGTACGAGCTGGAGGGGAAATTCTTTGTAAACCCCGGAAGTGCGACAGGCGCAATTTCTAGTGGGTGGTGGGCGGAAGGGGAGAACCCGGTGCCGAGCTTTGTGCTGATGGATGTGAGTGACACTTTGACTCTCCTTAGGTGAATTTTCGAAGCAGCTGCTAATCTAGTATAATAGGTACAAGGAAGTGTGCTAGTGATGTACGTTTACCAGCTTCGCACGGATGGTAAGGGGAACGAGAGTGTGGCAGTAGAAAAAATTACCTACAGGAAAGAGACGAATGGGTCGTAGCAATGAGAACATAGTGGAAGGAAATACCAGGTGGCCATGGGTGCAGAAGTTAGTTCGGCGTTTCTTTGATTGTATCATAATACTATACTTTCCATCTCGAAACGGCTTCGAGGTCCGAGTTTGAAATGGTCGAGTGCTGTGGAATGATGCCCGTTGCCTTATCTTATCTGATCGCGATCGTACAGAGCAAATTAACTTCCCAAATTGACGGCGGCTCAAAATCCCCCCACCACCACCACTTCACAGCAACGTTCGGCACCCTATATACCGTCATTCATCTAATACCAGCTACAGAATCTACTCACCATGGCAACAGCATCAACTGGCTCGATGGGAAACCCAACTTTGAAGGAGAAGCCGATGGCAGTCCGGCAAGCCAACATCATGGCTGCCAGAGCCGTTGCAGATGCCATCAGAACGTCACTCGGACCTCGAGGTATGGACAAGATGATACAGAATGGCAAGGGGAAGACTCTTATCACCAACGATGGACATACTATCCTGAAAGAGATGGCGGTGATGCACCCTGCGGCCAAGATGTTGGTTGACTTGTCTGCTGCTCAGGACGTTGAAGCTGGTGATGGAACTACTTCAGTGGTTGTTATTTGTGGAAGTCTTCTGGGATCTGCAGAAAAACTTTTGGGAAAGGGTAATAATGCTACTGCATTTGTTTGCACGGGCAATCAGGAGGTTAATGATTCACAGGTCTCCATCCTACTGTCATCGCCGAGAGCTTTCAACGAGCTGCGCAGAAGTCTGTTGAGATTTTAACCAAGATGTCTACACCTGTCACCCTTACAGACCGGAATTCCCTGTTGCAAGCTGCCAGCACCTCCCTTTCGAGTAAAATTGTTTCTCAATACACCAACCTCCTGGGACCGATTGCCGTCGATGCTGTCACCCGAGTGATTAACCCCGCCGTCGCCGACAACGTTGATTTGAACGATATCCGAATTGTGAAGAAAGTTGGTGGTACTTTGGACGACACTGAGTTGGTGGATGGGTTGGTCTTAACACAAAACGTCATCAAGAGTGCTGGAGGGCCCACAAGAATGGAGAAGGCCAAGATTGGGTTTATTCAATTCCAACTGTCGCCACCCAAGCCTGATGTATGTGTCCAATCCCGTAGGTGTTATCTACGGTCTCTAATTGCAGTGTCCCGCAATAGATGGAAAACCAGATTGTCGTCAACGACTACCGCCAGATGGACAAGATTCTCAAGGAGGAGCGGACGTATCTGTTGAACATGTGCAAGAAGATCAAGAGGGCGAAGTGCAACGTGCTTCTCATCCAAAAATCTATCCTCCGCGACGCCGTCAACGACCTTTCGCTACATTTCCTGTCAAAGTTGAACATTCTCGCCATCAAGGACATTGAGCGGGATGAGGTGGAGTTTATTTGCAAGGTTCGCAATGTTCTTTCCTCACTGGCGTGGGAGGTACAATGCGCTGACATTCCGAGTAGAGCACCGGATGCAAACCAATTGCCGACATCGACTCGTTCACAGAGGACAAGCTTGGATCTGCAGATCTTGTGGAGGAAGTTAACTCGTCGGGGGCTCGTGTGGTCAAGGTCACTGGTGTTAAGAGCGCAGGGCTGACAGTATCCGTGCTCTGCCGCGGTGCTAACTCCCTGATCTTGGATGAGGCCGAAAGATCTCTCCATGACGCCCTGTGTGTTATTCGATGTCTTGTCAAGAAGAAGTAGGCTCCCTAATATCAGACTACAGTACGGAACAGAACTAATGGGATTGATAGGGCGTTGATAGCTGGAGGTGGTGCTCCGGAGATTGAGGTCTCTCGACAGTTGATGAAGGAAGCACAAAAGCTGGCAGGCACAGAGTCTGTTTGCTGGCAGGCGTTTGCGGAAGCTCTCGAAGTCATCCCCACAACGCTTGCTGAAAACGCTGGTCTCAACAGCATCCGCGTCGTGACAGAGTTGAGGAATCGTCATCAGAATGGAGATGTTTCTTGCGGTGTTAGTGTGAGGAAGGGTGCGGTCACAAACATTGTGGAAGAGAATGTTTTGCAGCCTCTGTTGGTGTCTACGAGCGCGATCGAGCTGGCTGCGGAGACGGTGAAGATGATTTTGAGGATAGACGATATTGCGCTTTCGCGTTAAGTTGATAACCTATCTGTAGCTAATGATTGCCTTGTACCTTAGAGAGCTAGGAGAGAAAAAGGGCACAAAAGTTCTTAAGATTGGCTTTTTTCTGTATTGCGGCGCGAGTGATCCCCGTGATGTGCCCTTTAGATTAAGGTGAATCACTTTATCTACGCGATTAGACGCGCAACACCCCGCCATCCAACCACAAACGCTCCACCTCCACCATGAAGTCAGACGATGCCATTCTGGACGGCATCACCAAAGATGGCTCTGTCGATATGTACGCATCACCATTCCACCCTGCTTCATTCCTTTTACTGACTGCACAATCAGCGATACATGGCCGGACTTGTTGAAGCGTCTCCTCTCCCGCCTTGACACTGTATCTCGCTCCTCTTCCCCCAATTTCCTCTTTCTCCCTCTAACTTTTAACAGATCGTAAACGACAACTTCCCCAAACCCACGCCAGCCGAGCTCCGCCTCGACAACGAAATCGCTAACGCGGCATCATCCCAATTCGACACACAACCCGACCCACCGACCTCACTATCCCAGGCCTCCACCCAATCCTGCAACGATGCAGCCCCCGAGCCCGATGCTGAACCTGCATCGTCGCAAGCCACGCAACCGGACAACACCCTACTCAGCCAAGACGTGACCGCCGCAGTCTCCACCTCCCCACCGAAATCTATGGCTCCTCCGCCACCGGCGAGCCTCCAGCCAACTTCATCAAACCTAACTGAAGTTGCAACGCCCCCGCACTCACCGTGCCTGCACCCAGCCGACGTGACAGTGCTCGCGCAGCTGAAGCAGACACTGATCAGCGACTTCTCTACGGCGCCTCCGTACACAGTACAGCGGTTGTCAGAACTGTTATTAGCGCCAAATATCCATTACCACTCACTACCCAAGTTTCTTCGCGCCCTGCAGCGCGTGCTCTCTGTTTCCTCGCCGTCCACCGCTTTCCCGCTGCCGCAGAATACTGAGTTGCCGAATGGGGGGCTGCAGAATGGATTTGGACTTGGGTCGGATGAGAGTTTGGGTGGGGCTTTGTTGACGCCGATTCCGTGGCTTACTGGGGGCGGGGAGGGACATGCGTTGTCGCCTGATGCTGCGGAGCCACCAGCACTGGGGCCGGAGGATGTGGGGCCGCAGCCCGAGGGGACTGTGTTTCCGGATCCGCCAAGGAATGAGGAGGATATTGCGCCAATGGTGGAAGCGGAAAGGAAGGATGAGGAGATGGTTGATGCCCCTGTTACGGTGGAAGAGAAGGAGGTAGTAGAGGCGAGGAAGGAAGATGTGGAGAAGGGGGAGTGATTACGGCGCTTACAGTGTATATAATATACGAGCAGCTTCTAAAATTTACTTTACGAATGATGAATAATGCAAACGCATCTTTCCGGTTGCGAGTGATATCATGTGCTGCCATGAATCAATTGGCTAACTAACACAACTTTTAATAGTACAAGAATTAACCCCACCAAGTATCGTAAATCTATTCGTCGTCATCATCCTCAAATTCACTCGCACCGCTCCCACTCTCCTCACCATCACTCATAACCACATCATCATCACTCCCCTCCTCCCGTTCTTTCCTCTCCCTCTCCCGCTCCTCCTTTAAACTCTCTTCCAATATCCTCCTCTTCTCCTCCCTCACCTTCCTCTGGCTCACCACATACGCACCCAGGGGCATACTCTCCCACTCGGTCTCCTTCAAGAACTTATCCACCTCACTCTTCCTTCCAGGTGCGAAATCAATCGTAGCGCGTTTCTCCTGAATGAACTTTGAATTCGCCTCCAGCTTCGTGACCAGCAGATGCAGCGCGCCGTTAAACTTTGCGTTCTTGCTCTTCTTCATGAAGCGTTTCACAAGGACAATGGTTGGGATTGTGAGTTCCGGAAACGCGACGGATTTGCAGTATAGCACGTAGAACTCGGAGAAGAGCTCTACCACCTGCTCTGCGATGCCGTCTTGGTACACGCGGGTGCGCAGGTAGGATTTTGGGGCGCGGATGGTGGTGGCGAAGTCGATTGGCTTGAGGGTGGAGGGTTGAGGCTTCTTTTTAAGCTCCGCGGAGGACATGACTTCGAAGATCAATGGCGCCAGGGGGATGTAGGCACCAGTTGAGAGGGAGAGGCGGAGGAGGGAGCGGATGAGGAAGAAGCGGAGGGGGAAGTAGGTGGCGGTGGGGATAAGTCTGTTGCTGTTAGTTAGGTTTGTTCGCGGCGGCGGTGGGGAGCGAAGGGAAGTACCTGACGGCCCCAAGGGTGACCTGGACAAGAGGGTAGATTAATGGACGCAGCGGCGACTCTTTGCCTTGCTGTGCCTCCTTCAATCCGTCGCAGTGCATAGCCAGCACTCGAGACCAGAAGTCAAGCGAGTGCACATACTGCCAATTGTAGACAGTCTTGTATGATTCCTTCGAATTATTTGTGATGCTATTTCGCAGGTGCACTGCAAGTTGACGGATATATCCGAATCCAGCCTGGTAGCCAACCTTGTCCATTCCTGTAAGACCGACGACCTCAGCAGCAGAGTTCTTCATTAGGTTGATGCCTTGAATTGTGTGCATCGTGGTCTGCCGACTAGCTTTGACAAGGCCTGCATATAGCGCCTTGAGACAAGTTTCCTTGATGCCCTCATCGCCGACGACGGCGGCTTTCCGGATAACCAGAAATGCGGTGATCCTGGCAGCTTCATCCGTGCTATTTGTCGACCAGATCTCGACGATGGTCTTGAGGAAGGTTTTGAGGAATTTGCGGAAGCCGAGGAAGTATGGGACGAGTTCCAGGGTAGAGTTGAGGAGGAGCTTTTGCGTGGCGGCGTCGGTGAGCAGCGGGAGAAGGTGCATCAGCGATTGCGAGTGAGATTTGAGGAGTGGAGTAAGGGAGCGGTATTTCTTGGTGTCTGTTGCAACTCGACTGTAGTGGGTGTTAGAACTGAGGGAAAGACGAAACCGGATCGACTTACACCTTGCCAGAGCCGGACTCTTTGATGGGAAGGTGGTGCTGGAGAACCTCCGGAACGTGCTTGAGCGCCAACAGCAAGAGCTCATGATATACTGATCCGAGAGTTAGCGAGCAGTCCTTCAAATCCCGACAGTTTAATATATAACAGCAAAATCGTCACAATCAGAAACCAGCGCCCCGCCAAGGGCGACTGAAAGCAGCTTTGTCCGCACAATGAAGAGTACAAATCTCTAGGACTGGTGCCAGCTGGATGTATCATCCCGTAGTCGCAACAAACTTAGACACGTAAGAAAAGGGAACTGGGAAGAAGTACCGTCCGGATTCGTGATGGTGTATTTGAACCCTCCCTGCCTGGTGTCCTCCTCAACATCATTGACATGGGCAGCAGCTCTGAACGCAAGCACGACCTCTCGTAGACTTCGCAGACTCTTTTTGTCCACCAGCGCTTCTCTCCATTTCTTAACATCCGCTATAGTAACCTCGTCGCTCTCGCGTTCCTTCTTGCCCTTCTTCTTCTTCTTGCTGGAGGTCTCTTCTTCGTCTTCCGACAACTCGTCAATGCTGGATAGATCATCCCTCTCCGCCATCGTAAAGTCCAGCAATTCCGGATCGTTATCCTTCAGGTATTTGTAGAACTCCGGGTCGTTCTCGGCCAGAGCGCCCAGATCATTCTTATGGCTTGCAAACTCGTCCTCATCCTCGTCCTCGCCGTCCTCCGATTCGGCGGCATCCTTCATATCTTCATCCACCTTCTCCGCAGCCTCATCCCGTTTCCGCTTCCCCTTCCCCTTCTTTGTCGCGCCAGCTTCGGGAACCTCGAATCCACCCGCAAAGAACTGCTCCACACTCATATCGTCAAAAATCTGGGGCCCATCAGGCTTGAGCTTCTTTGCCTTTGGCTCCCCATCCTCGCCCTCCACATCCTCGTCTCCTCTCGCAGACAGTCGCTTCTGCTTCTTCTTCTCGCGGAGAATGTAGGCTTGCTTGACTTTTTTGTTGGCTTTGCGGTCGTCAAGAGTGCGCGTGAGGTGCTTGCTTTCGAATTTTCGCGTGGATTTCTTGACGCGACCCATCTGTGCAGATTGTTATGGTGGTTATTGTAAGGTGAGATGAAGATGAATTTCGCGGTTGAAGGAAAAAATCGTGATCCTGGTAAGGTTGCGCTAGAAGCCACACTTGGCCGTATACATAAAATGTCACTCAGTGGCTCAAATTCTACGCCGCATTGGAATGCCGGTGCTTTACCGTATATCGTAGAGTACATATTACTTCCATGCTTACCTCTGCCGATCAGTAGGCAGTAGTTGTACTCTAGTCTCGGAGTCCGAGACTAGCTGTACTCTATCATAGGAAGAGTAATTCTAGGTAGGGTTTGAATGCACAGGAATCTATCTTAGGTAGAATGTTCGCTTTCAACGGCCAATTCAAGCACATTTCCGAATCCGGAGATCGTCCCCGGGTTTCACTGATACATATCAATTTACATGCATAGAAATAACATTAGTCTATTCAGCTTCCTGCCAATCTGCGTCGGGTTCATCTTTCAGCTGTGGCTCCTGTACTTCTGAGAACCCTAGGCAGTCGTCTATATAGCTTAAAATCCCCTGTACACTGTCCTCATTCTGACTTTCGAGTTGCAGGAACGACACCATAGAAAAGTCTTCAATCAGGTTTACGACAGCTGAACACAAATATTAGCCTCATGGGGCTAAACGCCTGATGTACAGTTGACTAACCTTCATTGAGCCTGTGGAACTTGGGATTGGTCTGTGCATGGATATCGGTGGAGATGATGCTTGGGTCAGGGTCCAAATACCGCTTTAGTTCGCGCTTTGACACTTGGCTCTTGACGAGGTCCATCTTGCTCAAAATGTTAAGATGGGGTATTTCCAGCATAATCATCGCACTCATTGCCGACAGCGTTCCGGCAAAGAACTTTGCTTTGTCCACCACAAACGTCGACTCGATGAGGTAAGCGGCGCATAATGAGTAATTTAGATGCATCGAGAGGTGCTTGCAGAGGTTCGGAAGGATTGGCACATGGGAGTAGAGCTCTATCTGGCCGGGACAGTCGAATATTGTAATGAAATCCTCTGTTACGTCGTCGAGTTCTGATTCGAGCCAATCGAGGTTTTCCATCAGGAACCTGCTAATATCAGTCGGCCATTCCTCACCGGCGCCTTGTGTAACTAGTGGCATACTCAAAGCAAGCCATCATCGCTCCATTGGGTCCCAGCTGCATCTCGTCCATTGCATCATCGAGACTTATCAGATTTTTGATGTCTACGTCCGGCTCAAAATCGAAGTCTTCGGCAGCGGGATCTAGGTTCACGTAAAGGCCTAAGTATTCATCGAGACGCATCAGCCTCTATCGCTGGGCTCGAAAAGCGTCTTAGATTCGCCTTGCCGTACATGATCGCTTTGTGTTTTTGAGGTGTGATATCAGACTGGAGCAAAATGTCGACTGCGACCGCGGGTTCAGATCAGCATTGTTTGAAGGATTGGGTTTGAGCCTTGTACCTTTCCAGAGCCTGCAGGGCCAACAACGAATACGCCAAATCTGCTCATGACTGCGCGCGCGAATAGTTATGGTAGGTAAACTTTCTGGAGAGGGCGAGGTGGGTAGGTACAATAGTATTGTCAGTTGAGCTCTTCGCCTAGAGTTAAGATCGGAAGCTAGTGGATGCCTAATGGCTTTTATAAAACATCAAAAGTCTTTAGGGCTTGTATGCGGTACTTGGTGATAACTGAGTCGCATGCAGGCACTTCATATCGACTCTATTACATGAATTCTATCGCTCTCTTGGTTGTGGCTGCCGCACGTTTCATGTAAGGAGAAACCCTGGAAGGAGATGGTGCAATCGAGGATTTGGCAGCCGGTCGTACCTTACCGCGCTAGTATGTCCTCATCATTTTTTTTTGGGCACCTCGAGCCCCGCCCAGCAAGAGAAATGTGAAAGTGAAAAACAGCACGGTGCATGTCGTGCTCGCCCACAATCTGATTGTCCACCCAACCAACCCTGCCCTCCTGCTATCGCCGTCTCTTGCTCCTGCCTCCCCTTTAAATCCAAAAGTCCCTCGCTCCGAGTTTCTTGGACTTTCTACCCCAATCCCTTCCGTGTGCCTGTTTGATACCCATTATTTTCATCCTCCTCCTCCCCTCCGCCACCAGCACTACCACCAACACGCACACTCTCCTCAGACTCACTTCACTAGCCTTCCCATCAACAAGCAAACATGACTGCCTCAAAGAACTCGGGAACTTTCCTCTTTACCTCTGAGTCTGTGGGAGAGGGCCACGCCGACAAGATTGCGTACGCGTCCTTTGCGAGATGTTAATCAATTGATCGCTAACATCAGTTCCGCTGTGCAGTGATCAGGTCTCTGATGCCATTCTCGATGCCTGCTTGGCCGAAGACCCTCTGTCCAAGGTTAGATTCTCCAGATTTGGTCATGTGGGGGGGCACGTTTTTGACAAACTTTTTACAGGTCGCTTGTGAGACTGCCACCAAGACCGGTATGGTGATGGTTTTCGGTGAAATCACCACCAAGGCCCGCCTCGACTACCAGAAAGTCATCCGTGGCGCCATCAAGGACATTGGTTACGACGACTCCAAGAAGGGGTTCGACTACAAGACCTGCAATATTTTGGTTGCCATTGAGCAGCAATCCCCCGATATCGCCCAGGGTCTGCACTACGAGCAGGCACTTGAGCAGCTGGGTGCTGGTGACCAGGGTATCATGTTCGGTTATGCCACCGACGAGACTCCTGAGCTCCTCCCCCTCACTGTGATCCTCGCACATAAGCTTAACGCCTCTATGGCCACTGCTCGCCGTAACGGTTCCCTCCCGTGGCTCCGACCCGACACCAAGACCCAGGTCACTGTTGAGTACGAGCACGATGGCGGTGCCGTTGTACCCAAGCGCGTTGACACTATTGTCGTTTCTGCCCAGCACTCCGAGGACATCACTACCGAGGAACTGAGGAAGGAGATCCTCGAGAAGATCATCAAGAAGACCATCCCTGCCAAGTACCTCGATGAGAAGACTGTCTACCACGTATGTGTTACGAAGAACTCACTGATATGTCTATATGTCTGACGTTTTCGCAGATTCAACCTTCTGGTCTCTTTATCATTGGTGGACCTCAGAGTGATGCTGGTCTCACCGGTCGTAAGATCATCGTCGACACCTACGGAGGATGGGGTGCTCATGGAGGTGGTGCTTTCTCTGGAAAGGACTTCTCCAAGGTTGACCGCTCTGCTGCCTACCTTGCTCGCTGGATCGCAAAGTCGCTAGTCAACGCCGGTCTTGCCAGACGCTGCTTGGTTCAGTTGTCTTATGCTATCGGTGTTGCAGAGCCCCTCTCTATTTTTGTAGGGCTTCTCTCACCTGTTTGTCGTTATGTCAGCCTCTAACAGTAACTCCAGGTCGATTCATACGGAACTTCCACCAAGTCTAGCGAGGAACTCGTTGCCATCATCAAGGCCAACTTTGACATGAGGCCCGGTGTCATCGTCAAGGAGCTCGACCTTGCTAAGCCCATCTACTTCCAGACCGCCAAGAACGGTCATTTCACCAACCAGAACTTCTCTTGGGAGAAACCCAAGGCACTCAACTTCTAAATTATAGATCTAGAGCCTAATCTAATTCTCAATTTTTTTTCTCAATTTTTTTCCTTAGGTTAAAACCCTTCTGTATGTTTCATTAACGAGTATGGATGCTACGATAGAGTTGCAGACTTCAACTTCTGCTGTCTCATGCAATGGGAAGTCATAGTGGTCATGGTTAACGGCGTTTTCAACAAAATAAACGGGCATTTGGGTGGGGTCATATTAACTATGGCGTCTGCGATTCGGGGTGTATACTGGTGTTCATGTTTCCTTTATTTGTATCAATGTCTTTTTGGGATCTGGACGGCGCAGCATGGGTTATTCAACTATACCCAATGGCTGTTAACTTTCTTTTAAGAAGGGATGTGCTGGTGTGTTTGTACGGTAAACCGTTGGTAGCTTCTCTTGATGGACAAAAATGAAAAGAACAGATTAACTGTCACAAAGTGGTATTAATAGAGATGAAAACAAAGGCTCAAACCGATGAGCAACGAACTGAGGATGAGAGAAAGACTGAATGACCTGGCTGCGTTAAGCTCACGTGATCCATAAGACCCTACAGCCTACAGGGATGGCGCGTGTTCACGTTGCATCTGAAACACGACCCACCAATGAACAGTCCTTCCCAGAAATTCTCCCAATGACGACTCCGACAATGATCAGGAAATCCGCCCGGGCTCGAAAAGTAACGAATTACGCCAACGATGCCTACAAAGAGCTTGACAGCGACTATGCTCCCCCACCGCCAGGTGACGCATCCTCATCTGATGAAGACTTCCAGCTCCCCAAACCCGCCGACCCAGCAGCCAGCGGCGCTGGCGACAATGCCATCCCCGAATCCGAAGTATCGGAGCTAGGAACAGAGGATGAAGTTGTATTCGAAGACGAAGACGAAGAAGAAAACGACGAGGAAGATGGTCAGCCCAAGTCGCGCTCAAAATCGCAATCGAAAACTACGCCCGCGCCGTTCACTCCTCGCGCCCGGCTGCAGGACGACGACGATGCAGAGCGCACACCCGGCAGCGCCCCACAAGTACACAGACGACACATCCGCACTATCGACTCGGGCAAGGGGACTGGGAGGCGAAAGGTCCGCTTGATGGCGCAGGGCGCGAGTATGAACGTAATCAAAGCCCCCGACCCCGCTGTACGGATCACGTACAGGCCTGGGTTTGCCAAGGCGACGGGGAAGCTGGATCGTGTTGTGCAGGTTTATGGAGATCATGAGGAGGTGCTGAAGAAGGCGTTTTGGGTCAGGGATATGTGGATTGGGTTGCCGGCTGTGCCTGAGAAGGCTGCATTGGCGGTTTCGCCGTTCTGGGAGGAGCAGGATAAGGTTGAGGAAGATGGGGAGGTGGGGATTGGGGATGCTGCGCAGGTTGTTGAGGCGCTGGATTTCGCGGATACCGAGGGGTATGTTCCCCGCGAAGAAGCGGAGCCATTGAAAGTTGTTATTGGGACGGTGGGAGATTATGAAAAGGTTGTGTTTAAGAGGTTTGGGATCTATGATTTGAAGAAGGTGGGAGAGGATAAGAAGGGGTTTTTACTTAATGCCGGCGCACAGGTGTTGAGTATGGATTGGGCTACGAACAGGTCTGAAGGTACCTACTCCCTTCCACACCTTCGTACTCAATGTGATTCTGACCAACGTGAAGGATGCCAATATCTTGCGATCTCAACTCTTACAGAAGGAGAACCAGTAGGGGAAAGGAACGAAGAACAATCTCCAGCGTTTTCTCGCCTACCCTCCAAATCCACAATCCAGATATGGCGTTTCCGCGTCGACCCCGAAACCTGCACTCCAGCCAAAGAGCCTTCAATCGCACTCATGCTCTGCCACGACTGGGGTCCCGCGCGCAACATAAAATGGTGTCCAGCGCGCCTCAGCTTCACGGACTCCAAAGTCCTCGGCTACCTCGCTGGTGTATTCGCCGACGGAATCGGCCGCGTCCTCAAAGTCGTCCTCCCGCAATCCGACGACGACCCCACGGCCGCCGACGCTGACGGCTGCGACTTCCTCAAATTCTCCGCCCCAGCCTTCGAATGCTATCTCCCAGACGACATCATCACAACCATCTCCTGGATCTCTTCCACCTCCCTCGCCGTCGGCTGCGCCTCCGGCTCAATCGCAGCCTGGGACACTACCGCGGGAACCATCCCATACCTCTACACCCACCTGCACCAAACCTACATCACCGGCCTATCCACGTGCTTCCCCTCCCTCCCAACCCATATCATAACTAGCAGCATGGACGGGTACTCTCGCCTCACCTCCCTCATCGACTTCGAAGCCGACATAGTCCCCAATAACCGTTCGCGGATCGCGCCGTCGGCAATAACGTATGTCGACGCACTGCAAGCCGGCGTCTCGGTTGAGGAGGGGGCGTGGGTAAAGCTCTTCCCGGTGCGCCGGTACTTCAGTGCCACCACAGTTGCAAAGCAGCTGGGGATCGTGCGCTCGCTCGCGGGGAGCACAATGCACACGCTTGTATTGAGCGGGGGTACCGAGGGAGAGGCGGTGTTCTCGAATCCTGCAAGGAGGGTGTTTCATTCCAAGATCAAGAACTACCAACAAACGTGGTTCCAGCTTGAGTATGCCGAAGGGGAGGGGGGAGGAACTCTAAGGATGACGGAGGGGTTTAGACTCGAGGAGTGTGAGGTCAAGTCGAAAGTGAAGGGCGGCCAGCAGCTGTTGACAACTGTGTACCCCTTGCAGATCTGTATCGGCGCCGTGTGTTGGAATCAGAATCTACCGTTTGGAGGGTGGGCGGCGGCGGCGGCGAGTTGTGGGTTGGTTAGGGTTGAGGATGTTGCTCTTCCGTGAGCATGCGGGGCTGTATATTATCTGTATGATGATGATTTGGGGGACTAGGAAATGGAGTCGGAGGTAATGTTCTTTCCAGTTTCGGATCTCTTTGAAGCACATTTTGATGTTGGGAATGAAATGCGTCACAAGTGCTGAGCTGTCCAGTGTTAATATCACCCTAAATGATAATTCTTCTGTGAAAGCTGCAATACTCATTTCAATAACCAGATCAAAGCAATAGCGTACAGTACAATACAGAAATCAGAAGAACCGTTCACAAAAAACCTCCAAAAAGGACCCAAAACCACCCAAAATAGCCAGAAACAGAAAGTGCTTGAAAGTACAAAAAGCCAATCCCTATGTGTAGGTACTCCATTCCCCAACGGATATCACTCCCCCCAAAATAATCAAGTAAAATAACCCAAAAAATCCATGAAGTGTTTCACTTAATCCTCGCTCTCCACTGCACCATACCCGTTGTGCCTCGCACCACTCCCAGACGCCGTCCTCCCCGTCAAATCCTCCCAAGCAGCCCTCGTCCGCCGTCCAGTAGTACCAAGTAAACCTTCCTCCTCCTCATTCTCCTCATCCTCGACACTTCTCTCTCTCAATCCAGGAGTCCAAACCAACCCGGTGGCCGCAACCACCGCGAACAATCCCAAAAAGCCAAACTGGGCCCAAAACGCGAATGCGCCAAAGAACGGAAAGTTCAACGTGATCCTATTGATGAACGTTGACACTACCGTCGGTGTGCAGATGTCTTGCGGCGCTTGCTCGTTGCACGGGACGATCATTTCAGGGTTGTTTTTGCAGGAGCGGAGATAGCCAGTGCCGGCGAGCTGAGGTGTCTAAGTCAGTCAGGATGCGTGGTAGGTAAGAGGGGAGAGGGAGGCAAACGGTGTGGTCACAGAACTTCTGGCCGCCGTAGTGGGCATATTGTGGAGCTAGGATCATGGTAAAGGCGTAATTGATGGCCAGAACGGCGAGCGTGAGCATCACCGTGCTCATTAGCATACCCTGTGGCTTAGTTGCGCTGGGTCGGAGCTGGAAAAGGCTGACCCAGAGGAAACGAATACCGATGAAGGCGAGGCCGACAACGCTGGCTACAAAAAAGAGCAAAACAACTAGAAGCACGAGCACGTAGTCGATCGGAAATACCTTGCTGCTCTCGACAAAGACCCAGTTCATCGGGTTGAAGATGTTGGTGTTGGGGAGAATATATCCACAATGTTTTCCACACACCGAGTTCTGGACTTTGTCGATTGCGGTGATGAGCATAGAAGCAAAGATCAGGATTGCAACAGCGAGGATAAGGATTCCAAAAAGTATCTTGAAAGGTCGACCAATTGCTTCAAGCTTTCGGTTGAACTTTTTGGAACTTGAGGAACGTATCTCTTCGGAGATGCGTTGGCGCCGAACAAGAGTGCGTTCCTCACGCTGAAGGCCCTCGAGCTCCCGCCGATCTTTGGAGGTAGGGCGTATGCCGCGGTTTTGATGTTGCGCCTCAAGGATACGCTGACGCTCCCGGTTTACAGCGAGGGCCTCGTTGTTTTCTGCCGACCACGAGGATAAAGACAATGAGGGGATGGATTTGATGAGAACCAGTGGGGTGAGCGCAAGGCCTGGCGCAGTATATAGCACAAACAGAACCGTCCCAAAGCACATCAGGACTCCGGTAATGAAGGTGAGCGCTCGTTCGCCACCTGTAAAACGTCAGAAATTCTAGCGTCACACCACACAATTGTAAGAGACTTACTATTCTCCATCAATAGCTTCTTAAAGTAATCCAAATCCAAATGTCCCTTCATCTCCTTCGCCACAGGTACGAACAACCCGACCAACAGTAGCACCGCCAACAGCGCAATGAAGAACATACTGTATTTCAGTGCGCCCTTCAACCTCTGCTTAGTGGTAGCCTCAACATCCCACTCTTCGTACCAAAAGTACGCGAATGGGATAACTAGAAGACACATCACAGCATCCAAGCTGTAGAGACAATAATAGACAACCTTGAGCGTATACACCACATTGGCGACAGTGTCGAGATTGGCCCAGTGTTTCTTTTGTCCCGTAGAATTATCGGTAGTGGAGGAGACGAGTGCGATATCGACGGGGAGGAGACACACAGTTGCGAGGAGGGAAGTAAGGGCGAGAACGCAGACGACAGTGACAAAGGCATCCTTTTCGCTGCGGTCTTGATAGACTTTGACCTGCGGTACTGTTAGTGAACATCCAACGGCAGTATCAGGGCAGAGGAATAAGCGCACAAAAACCAACGCTCCAATTACAAGGAGCGCCAGGACCACCAGAGCTGTTATCCAGATAAGTGGAATTTGGGCGGCCATCGCGATTCGCGGAGGTGAGCTCGACAGTGTAGAAAGGACGCGGTCAACGCGAGGCCGAATATTGTGAGCTATGTGTTAGTAGTAGAGACTAAAAAGTTTGGTCGCAAATACTGTAATCTGGTTGCATATCGACTTGCGCTTCAGTAGAAGGGGGGAAGGGGGAGCAGGGAGCAGGTGGGAGGGTCGACGTATGACGTTGCCGTTGCGTGTTGGTGGATAGGTTTAGTAAAGGTTACACGGGTTTCGTATTGAATTGAAACGCTTGAAAGACGATGAGAACACATTTCCTACGAAAACTGCCAGAACGAAATGCAGAGAATCGAACCCTATTTCCCCAGAAGAAAGCTCCACCAACCAGACTAATACTCACATACATCAATATCAAAGGGCATTCAATCCATTAAACACATAAACACCACACCAACAAAGTACTTGCTTTTCCACTTTTAGCATTCCCCAAAAGAAAATCTAGAAAAGCTGATATAATGCAGCCATCACAATTGTCCCAGTACCTTGTGAGCACCTCGAAAGTCCTATCCTTGAGCGTGTGATAGTCTCCTAGTCCTTAAGCCTGCAGTACCATTCCTCATGGAAAGCTCACTACCTCTCCTAACCCCCCGTCCACGTCCCATCATTCCTAGCCCCCTGACTTCTCCCACTCGCCGCAGCAGACTCTGCAACGCGATCCTGGTATCACACCCAAGTTCGCGGTTGAGAAGATCCACTGCCAATGGATAAAAGGTATCGATATGACGGCCGAAGTCAGCTTCAGGAAAGTTGTTATAGCCCTCGAGAACATCCACCACAACTGGTCTCCAGGCGAGGATGTTGCGCTGTTGCGTTTCCTCGTCTAGCACCACAAACCCACGAATAATATCCACGCATAACCTGCATTAAGAGTCAGCACATATGATTTGTTTTTGGCCAGGAGTAAAAGTGCAAGCATACGGAACCAACGCGTCTTCAATGGCCGCCCTACTTTCTCGTCGCTCCCGTTTGTCGTCATGGTACATGCGCAACAGAATGCTGACATAGGTAGACGCACTGCCACTCTCCTGCTTCAATAGATTGGGGGGTTGTCTCATGAATCCCTCCCTCCACAGCTTCATTCGCAGCTCCTTATCGCTGTTGAACCGGCGCGCAAATGAGAAACTCTTCTTCAGGAGTGCCATTAACCTTAACAACTCCGCAGACGGTATCTTGTCGTACACTTGGTCATTCTGAAATAACTCTGATACTGTCTCAATCATAAGAAGCTGTAGCACGCACTTGGTGATGATTTTGTTAAAGAAGCGTCGGCGGGCAGCTGTAACCACTGGTTGCTGGGGGAGTTGCTGCGGTTTATAGTCCTCCAGTTCTGCAGTAAGGGGATTGCGAATGCCGTCCGCACCCTCATCACCATCATCATGGTTCCCTTCCACAGCCACGGAAGACAACCCTCCAATCGCTAATGAGTTGTCATCCTCAGCTTCGTCAACAACAGCCTCACTAAGACTTCCGCCGGCGGGTCCTGCGCCTGAGGGAGATATTGTCGAATTAACGCTCGGGTTTCTCCCATTCCCAGTTGCCAGTGCCGAAAAGAGCTGGTTGGCAGTAGTAGTCTCAAACAGCTGCACGAATGCCGAGACAATCTTGCTCCAGTGTTGAGGCTTCAGTTTTGTTACATTCTGCAGAATTAATTGCTGTAGACACGATGATCCTATCCGTGCAATCGTATCGTTCTCCTGGCATATACAAGTAACTAGAAGGTCCAAGAAGCCGTCCAGCTTAAGCTCAAGCGAGTCGAAGTAATGAGTAAACAATGCAATAAGGTTTCGAAGAGCCTGAATCATTGTAGTGGATAGCCAAAGACCAACCTGCTCCTGAGAATTAAATTGCACCATCTCTGAACGCGACTTCAAGACAAGGAAGATAGGAAAGAGAAGTTCCTGGCAGATAGTATCCCAGAAGAGCGGTGGGAAATCACCACCGTACTTCACTAGAATATCAAATAGATAACCCAAAGCCCTAAAACGTAAGCGATTTCACCACATTGCGAGGGAATAATTTACCTTGTTCGAGATTCCAAATCCTCCCCTGTCATCAGAATATCATGGAATGCAAACAGCACCGGAAACCAAAACTTCATCATGGGATCCTCCTGTACAGTTCGAACTGCAGTTGAATCCTGTGGCGACCTCCCTGGGCCAGTATGTGACAATGGGCATTCAGGACAAGCCAGCATGACCCGAACCGTCCCTTTTAGGGTTTCTATAGCTTTCAATGAAATCTGGGGGAATCGTTGGTTTTTAGCAAACTGCGTTAGGCAGATGATCATGTTGGAAAATGTCCCCTGCTGGACTATCACACCAAAGCGATCTCGGTAAATCCGCTTTATACTATCGAATGCCAGATTCACAATTGAGGCTATGACATCAGCTATTTAAACACTTGAGCGTACTGGAATGTTTATACATACCATAATTTTCATTCGCTGCAGTCGTGAAGACGCTAAACATTGTTCCCCATCCAGACCTGATATTGTCCCCTCTTGCCTGCAACATCTGGCTCAGGCAACTCAAGACCATATCCTTGACAGGGACAACTATAGAATTAGACATGACGTGTTCAAACGGTCGCAAGAAGTCTTTTTGAAACTTAAAGTGCGGCAGCTCCGGAAGATCGAGGAATTGCATCGACAGTTGTCGCAGAGAATCCAGCGCAAAGAATACGACATTGGTATTCGCGTGGCATCCAACCTTCAAATCGTTAGCACGCACACTATGGTCATAATAGAGTAACAAACCTGGTTGAAATGCTCTCCCAAGATGGACCAGATACTACTCCACTCCACTCTAATACGATCCATATTATAGTAACTGATTTCGACCAGCTTTTGCAAACTGAACATTCGCGGATGTTCGCTCTGGCCTGAGCTCTGGATCTCTTGCCAGGACACCTCACTCAAAGCCTCAACAAAGTTCACAATAGCAGGACCATTCAGCTTAGTTGTGTTAGCAAATATCCGATCCACTGCTATCACCACCTCTCTTGATCGTGACTCCTCCGCAACTTCAGCAGCATACGCCGTGTGGTGGCTTGATGTCCTACCTCGCGATCGTACAGATACGGGTCTCTGAGACGAAAATGATGGTCGAGGTCTGGAGCCATCATCCGAGTGAATTATTCGACCCTGGGTAACGTCCGGAACAGCACCTTCATCGACACCTGAGCTGATGAGCTGAAACCTCTCAAGCTGACTGATGCATGTCAAAACATCGCGCCAGGAAGTCTTTAGCATATTGCCTTCTGTTTGAGCCACATCAAGAAGTGCCTTGAGTGCCTCAACGTTCTTGCCTTTCATTTCGCTGAGGTTGTTGAGGTGCGTGAACTTAGCCAACGCAGATACAAAGGCAATCCTACACGTCTCCAGCTCAAAAAAACAAGCAATTCTTATAGCAAGCCTGAATCCTTCCATACATTGTCGGATGGTTTCCACATCGTTCGACTCCTGAGCTGCACCGGAAAGACTAGAAAGAAATGACATCCATGTGACTTCAAACATGGGCCCGACATGTTTTGAGGAAGAAGCTGAAATAAATTTGGGTAGGGCTGGCTGGGTGCCCCCCTTCCGCTGGGCTTTGAGCAGACTCTTGAACAATTGCTCAGTCTTATTAGCCATTTCGTTGCTTGCTATTACATACGCATCTCTCTCGAGATCTCTGCCAGCATTGTAGATAACTCTACCAATGCCCTCAACTATTCCTCCGGACGGATGTGCGGTAAGATCAATCTTGCTAGCCTCTCTCTCCCCTTCCAGAACGATCTCATTCCCTCGAATCTCGTCGTATATACTCCCGAGATATTCGTCAGGCAAGTCTGCATCGTCGTTGATACCACGGTTATTCTTGATAAAATCCTCTTTGGTCATCCTGGCCTTTCCCTTCAGCTTTTCACTGTGTTGGTCGGTATTCAGCATTATGACGGAATAAGCCAACACATACGCCGTGTCGGCATTTGCAAAAGCGTTCGGATTTCCAGAGATATATCGCTCCGCAAATTTAAGCATGAATCTATCAATCTTCTGAGCCTCGCCAGGTAGTCTGAAGCTCTGCAAGAAGCGTCTAAGAGCATCCACAAACCGCATCCGAGTAAAATCCATCAAATCGACAAATGCGTGCATAGTAGCTACGTTCTCAGTATGAGCCTCACCAAGATATTCTCCAATCATCGCTTTGTCAAGTGCGGAGGGCCCCGTTAAGAGAAATTCAGCGACATCTTCCGGGGAAGAGCTCTTAATGAAACCATGATCAATCAATGTTTTGATGCCACGCTTTGGTTTGAAATTAAATTGTCGGGTAGCCTCCATAAGTGCAGTTTTTCGTTGCTTCGCTTTCTCGAGTTGATTGGGATCGTCGAGAGTACCATTAAACTCAGCAAACTCTGTATGAGGTGTGGTCGTAGTCGGTGTCACAACTGTCGATACCCGCGGAGTAGGAAGAGAATTGTCCAACGAGTCCCTACCACCGTCCTCCAAATCGGCCGATTGTCGAAGTGCATCCACTAATTCCTTTTGCGACCATTCCACCATAGATTGTAACACGTTGATCAAACAATCTAGAGATTGCTTCCTGAGTGGATATTCTCGGGGAAAGGTTGGATCTACTGGCGTTGTTGAGGTCGCAGAGAGAGAAGCTGTAGAGAGAGAAGGAGGCAGAGAAGACGGTCCACGATGGCCGAATGCGAACTTCGACTTGTATTGCTCTTGGTATTGTTGCAACTGTACGTCTGTGATCGGGACATGGCTAGTGGCAATTCTTGCTAGATGCTCGATAAGTCTGTATCCCGGATCAGTCAGTTTGCTGCACGGTGAATAGCGATGGGGCAACCACCCACCGTTGGAACATATTATCCAAAGCAGAACCATCACAATCGTAGTTCAAGTAGATCTCTACCAGTGCTCTAGGATCCGAGCAAAGTCTCTCCAGTACATGCAAAAGGTACGTCTTCTGCTGCGCACTTGAGTGCCTATTGTCTAGAATGGTGAGATAGATCTCTTTCAAGAACACCTCAATTTCTTTCTACTTATCGAATAAGCTGCCAGAAACATTAAAAGGACAGAGAGAGGAGACGGACCTTTAGCATTACTCGCAAATTGGATAGAATGAGCCAGAATATCTCACAGCAGACGTCGAATACATGTCCAACGGCACTAGCAGCATTCCTACTCAACGACAAACATAGATACTGCTTTATCGCGTGTATAAAGCCAGTGGGTTCCCCGCCGCTAGAGCTCTTAATCGTAGATAGGGGAGAAACAAAGACATTCATATGGTTTAGTAGAATCACATGGATCAAATGCAGACTCAGCAGTTTACTCCTCATACCGTGTGACTTCAAATCTGCAATCTGTTCCGGTGGAAGGGTCTTGATTGAAAGTTTACACATGGCCCGGAATACCAGGAAAGCATCCTTGACGAACACCTCATCCTCCTCTTCCTGGGTACTATCTGCCGAGTCGGAGGTTGCATCTGAAGACAAAGAAGGCCGGCCACGAGTCTTCTTGGGAGTTCGATTCACGGTGGTGGGAGCAGCGTCGGTAATCCTTTCGTCGTCAAAACTTTTGCGATTTTCGAAGCTCTGCAGAGTGATTCTCTCCTGGCTTACTACGCTATCACCCAACGGCGGCGCTGACTCTAGTTCGTCTTTGGTGCTAGCAGTATCACTACCCCTATGGGGTATCTGAACACTCAAGGCTGATGAACTTCCGTTTTTACTTTTGGCAAGCTTTGTTTCCTTAGCAGCTAACCGAGATCTAACCCGTTCGAACACCGTATGCACCATTTGTGTCAATGTCCCCTGGGCGGTTTGTTGATTCGCACTATTTCGAGATAAAAGGAAGATGTTGTATGTCTGCCTTATGGCTTTCAGCAGTCCTGCCCCATGAACCACAACCTTGTCATTCGATATCGCCGCCAGGAGGGCTTTGACAATCTGTAGCTGAACGGCATCCGGAGTACTATCTCCTTGGAAGCAGTCGCATATAGTTTCAATAGCTCTTTCGATCAGGGGCCGATCTTGCTCCTGATCATCATCCACATGCAGCGGAATGATCGAGAAGTAAGAATAGCTAATAAGCTTCCCTATGCAATCCAAAGCTGTAGTAGCCAGTTGGGAGCTGCCGGTCATGCAGGCTATTTGTAGCGGTTCAAACACAATATTCGGATCAGTTGGAGGCTCGGGCGCCGTTTCCCGAATAGCGTCAACTGCCCGTTGCACAGCATCAGACAGCTGTTTCCTCCGTCGTGCCTCCTTCGATGTGCCAATTGTTTCCAAGGCTTGCACTACAAATACCATTGATGATATCGTGACTTGCCCAGCAGCATTACTCTGCCCCAGAGATGCCGACGTAACCCGCCGCTGATTGACCGTAGAGGTGGTGGTAGTTGCATTGCGGGACGACGTTCGAGTTGGGGTTTTCGGAGGAGAAGGGCCGCTGATGGATGATGGATCTGGACCATCGACTCCCAACGCTATCGGAATTCCCTTGGGTATGGAAGGACTGGCGGGGGATTCGGTGGTGGGCAGAGCAGGTAGCTCTCTCTCTCTAGACGAAGCTCGTGACGGCGGGGTCTTCGAAATCGATATACTCTCACCTTCCGATATGGCTTCATCCTCTTCAGGTAATGATATTGTTGGCATTGGGGGAGCCGTCTGTTTGGAGGGTACTTTAGCTAGCTCTTCCGGTACTGTCATGGGAGCTGTAGTTTCCCCGCCATTCTCGTCCACATCCGAAGCACCTTGGCTTTCTGGTTCGTGTACTACATCCCATTCGCCGGCGATCTCAACGCCGTTCGTGTTGGTCTGATACTCGAATTTTGTGGATGACACAGGGGTGTCAGTATGTCCCACAATAGTTACGTAGGCCACTTCAGGTGTAGTTCCCGGAGTCTGTTCCTCCGCCATAACGATGGCTTTCCGGAGAGCTGGAAGGTCAAATCCAGAGATATATCAAAGCCAAAGTTTGTGTGAGGTATCAGTACGGGCGCAGTGCGGGCGCAATAGAATCTGGTGGGTGGGTGCTTGCGTGGGCGTTCGAGATAAACTAAAATAGTTGGGAGTGTTGCGACTGAGACACTCGTAGTAATTTAAACGCCCATCATCACGTGATTGTGAATGCACATTGTGACGCGAATCAGGAGTTGTGATGGCTACTTCCGTGTTGCATGAGCAGGAGCCCTCTAAAGACCAAGTTATCTCGCAGATGCAGCCGACCTGCATGGCCCTGAGCCCTGAGTTGCTTCACTGAGTTCAGACTTCGCAGATTCGCCAACGAGATGAGCGATATTATTCATGGTGCACAAGTGATATATATCGCGCGGCGACTAAAGGTTTTGAAATGAATATCTACTCCATAAGTGACGTTTGTACAAACCACTGCTCCTCCAAAAAAGAAACAAGAATAGCCCATCTCCCAAAAATGCCTGTTGACAATCATCATATCTACCTAGGTAAGTGCCTATACAAGAGCCAATGACAATGACAAGACATCAGGTGGGCAAAACCGGTTGCGCAATCACCACGACATCCATATTCCTAGTATAACAAACCCCAGGGCCGTGCCCGCTGTCAAAATCGCTGCTCCTCCCTTGTCCTTCGTTCCCACCTCTCTCGACCTCTCCCTTGCCGTCTCTCCACCGGTACCTGCGCTTGGATTCCCCTTACTCGTACCACCTTTTTTCTCCGTAACATAATCCTTCGCATCTAATATCAAATTACTCTGGATAGTCTCCAAAGCACTCAATTGTTCGCCTACTCCCCATAGTCGTTCCCAATCAGGTTCCGTCCATCTCAAACCGCAAGTGTTCTGGTCTTCACCGAACGAGCAATGTCGTGCGGCAGCTTCGGCGGAGGATCGAAGTTTAGGCATGATAAAGTCACTAGTGAAAGGCGCCATTTTCACCGTTAAAGCCATGAAACGCGAAAGGTATGCCTTGAATGAGCGTTGGTCCACGTTGCAGGTCATGTACGGCTCACAGGCCAGTTCCGACATGATTCCGTCCGGAAAGAAGACTTGCATCATTTGGAGAATCCCGTCGACATGTGAGGCCCAGATATTGTCACCGTCGGTCTGTAATTGCGCCTGTTAGAGCTTCCACTCCCTCGAGAGGAACTGCATAGGTACCATACGTAGTTATACAGATACGCAGCCCCTGCAAGGTAAAGTCCAGCGTTGTACGTCCATTGAATAGGTTGCACCTTGGTGCACTCATCGTTGATATCGTATCCGTCGTAGAGCTTGTAGTCATCACTCATCAACCCGACGGTTCTCGTCCAGTCCCATGTCTTGACCGCCCAATCCATATAGGTGTTGTTTCCTGTATACCTAGCCAGTCGTGATGCCAACAGGAAGAATGCCCCGTTCGAAACGGTATTCTTGTAGTGATAGCCGCTATTAAAAGTATAGATCTGCCACCTTAGCCCTCCCCCACAGTGCTCATCGTCCCACCTTGCAGCTTGAGTGTTGAACACGGCCTGTGCTAGCGAAAGCCATTGCGGCTGGCCTTTAGGAGGATCTGGAAACCTCTTCTCCGCTGCAGACATTGCAGAATGAGCCCAGAAAGCTTGATCATCGTTACCAAGAGATTTGGACTGGTTCGGAGGCATGTAGTTGTCGTCAGGGCCGACTTGGTGTAGCATTGCTTCTATTGTAACCGGTATATATCCTGCGTCCCCCGTGTAGTACCAATAATCGATTAACGCCTATGCGTGGTCAGCTTATTCAATGCGAGGTAATTATAGAAGAAGGCCGAACCCCAAAGGCTGCACCGGCCTCCCACCAATAATAAGGATCTCCAAAAAGACCTGGTATTTGGCCAGTTTGATTTCCTGGATAAAACTGCATCATCTTATAGGCGACCTTTTGCGACACATCCCGGATCGATTCTATTATTGCTGAGTTAGCAACTTGAGTATCGCGACAGTAGAGAGTCTCACGAGGATCGTCCACATTAAGCTCATGCCCGAAAGCATCTTGTACTAGTGATAATAATAAAAGCACAAAGCAAAGCAATCTGCATAGCATGATTGATAAAAAGAGCAAACGAGAGCAATGTCTTCAGCGAAGAGCAAAAGTCGGTTGACGAATTGATGGGTGGATTTAGCACCAGAAAGGTAAATTAAGGCGCTGTACCTAAAGTATAAAACTAAGTTCAGGAAGCATGCATTCAATGTTACTTTATCTCAGAAAATGAGAAGTGCGAAGTCATGTTTACACGTATTGAGAATAGAGGTGTTCTAATTCAGTTTTAGTTATTTAGACGGATACCAACCTGCAGACACACATGGCAGAACGCCATATCGAGGTACATCTTGCAAAGGCCCTAAAGAACCCTTGACCTTGCTTGCTGAAACCAGAGGCGAAGAGACAACATCACTTATAGTCTCGAAGTGTCTTACACCATCACTTGAATACCTGGCTACCTCTACTCCAGGTCACTCGAATCGAAGCACTCTCCCAAGTGAATAGATGTTGACCGCCCATCGACTAGGGTGAACCTTGCCATCGGGGCTGATCTCCTACTCAATTATCAATGTTCTACTACCCCCTTCCGCCCTGCCCACCTCTGCCACCTCTAGTACCACCTCTGCCACCCCCTCTACCCCCACGGCCCCTGTGTTTCCCGCCCCTTCCTGCGTATGGCTTCCTTGTATACAACAGCTCATCTCCGAACCCCACATCCCCAAATTTCAAGAAGCTAGTCACACCTGAGTCCACAACCGCCACAATGACATTTCTGTAGCCATCCTTCAGCTTTTGAAACATGTTTTTCCCGGCTGCTGTTGAGTCAACCGGTACTGAATCAAACAGTGCCGATAGCTGCGCTAGAGTTGGGACGCCCACATCTCTAGAACTGACTATAGCAATACGGAAGTCTGGCGGCGGTGGATTGCTTTTCTTGAACTTCGGCTGCGGCTTCCACATATTGTACGCAATGCGGTACGGCAGCCTTGCGTTGTCGCTCGTAAGACTGATCGGTTCATGGGGCGGATGGTGCGAGGGTATTAAGGCTAATCTTTGGTAGATAGATTCGTAGGAGTGATAGACGCCGGGAGAAACCATTGGGCCAGTTTGTGAAGGAGACTTTGGGCCAAAGATATTGTTGTAGAGGTAAGCGAAAATACCGGGAGATTTAGTGGTAGCTGCCATTATGGTTACCTGCGGCACTTTTTGTGCTGCGTCGTTCTGATCTGTCCTCATTAGGACAACACACAAATCAAAGTGAGTTCACTTACCATCGTCGAAAAACGTTGGAGCCCTCTGTAGAATATACCCTGCCCTCTTCAAATAGGCGAAAACCTGATATCTCTCCAGTCCTCCACATGCTTCGAGACAGGTGGCATATGCGCCTTGCAAACTCATTGGCACGCCCTGCTCCCACCAACATTCCAGATTCCCTCGTTCAACCATATATATAGTTTCCTCGGGGAGTAGCCAAAGCACCCCCTTGCTATCTGCCTTGCCCATAGTCTTGAAATGAGGCCCACGGGTTATGTGTATCTCGGTCTGGTTCCGTTCGGGCCGCCATGTTCCTTCGATATGGACCTTGCTGGTATGCATTCGTTCTACGCATAGCGCATCGTACATGGCCTGTCGAGATTCTGCAAGAGCGGTATCCTGGAGGTCGGTACCATCCGGCTCAAAGTCTTTCTCACCGCGCTTAGGAATAAAAGCATTATCTGAGGATCTAAGACGTCAGTCACATGATAGGCAACGGAAGACATGAATAACTGATGGAACGTACTTGCTGAAGATATTCAAGAAGCGAAAGTCTTGGGTCTCATCCGAGATATCGGCATCCTGACTGTTCTGAGCTAGTCGTAAATTATCCGCTTCTGCCTCCATGATGTTGTCGCTAAGTACTTATCGTAGGCACGGACTAGTAGTCAACTTTTAATGTTGGTAACCCTAACCTGTTCCCATTGCTTGGCGATTCCACTACAAAGTTAAAGTGGGAGCCGCCACCGCTCTTCGTTACTCGTTCATCGAGATCAGGATTTTAAATGCGGATAATACCTCTGCGGCTCCTCTTCAGGTCCCCGCCAGTATACAGAACTTTTGCTACAGTAGCCCCAGCGACGGAAACAATCGTTAGCATGGCTACACATCCGGGATTTGTGGGGAAATGCGTCCTTGCCCCCATGGTCAGGACCGGAGAGCTTCCAACCCGTCTATTATCTTTGAAATATGGAGCCGACGCCGTCTGGGGTATGTAATGGCTATCCTTCTCTTGTAACGTTGATGTTGACCATCCGTTTATGAGCAGGCCCCGAAATCGTTGACAAAGGAATCATTGGATGCGCTCGAGTCATCAACTCTGCCTACAATACGATTGATTTCGTCAAAGGCAACAAACAACCTGGAAAGCCAGATGAGCGCCTTGTATTCCGAACCCATCCCGCTCTGGAGAAGGGGAAATTGATATTTCAAATCGGTACGGCGGATCCCAAGTTGGCTGTCGAGGGTGCAAAGATTATAGTAAAGGATGTTGCCGGGATCGATGTGAATGCTGGCTGCCCGAAAGTATTTCCCCCAGTCCCTTGTTTGAATCTCAGTACTAACTTGAGTTCAGCATTTTAGTATTCATTCCGGCATGGGTGCTGCTCTACTTAAGAACCAGGATAATCTTGTCGCCATTCTCACAGCACTGGTCGAGCAGGTCGGGAAACCCAACAATGTGCCAATATCAGTCAAGATCCGCATTCTGGACACACACGAAGAAACACTCACTCTAGCACGACGACTATGTGCTACAGGTATCGCGAGACTTACAGTTCACTGTCGAACCACTCCTATGCGACCACGAGAACCTGCAATCCGAGACCAACTGGCGGGTATCGTTAAAACTTGCCATGAAGCCGGGGTCCAATGTTATGCCAATGGTGACGTTGAGTCCCGAGCACATGCTGAGAAGCTTATCGAAGAGTTTAGAGTCGACGGGTGCATGATTGCGCGCGCAGCTGAGACCAATCCATCGTGTTTTCGCGCTGATGGAATCCTGCCGTGGCGAGAGGTTTCCGAGGAATTTCTGAAGATAGCTCTGAACTGTGGCCACTACGTATCCAACACGAAGTTTTGTCTATCACACCTGATTCCAGGAAAGAACCCACTTTATGCACAGATTGTTCAGAGCAAGACGCTCGAAGCTCTATGCAATGTTCTTGAGGTCCCTTACATACCGGTAGTTGAAGCTGTGAAAGATGATACACCAACACGGGCTGTCTCTAAAGCGGCTACAAAGGCTCAAAAAATATCCGAGACAGTCAAGGCGGCAAGTGGCAACAGTACTAGGGTCCGAACTGGTAGGAAGAAGCTGAGTGAGCGTGGGGTTACTCCGACGGCTATTTCTACGGCCGATATTCATCCTGAGCAACAATTGGCTGCAGTTGCAACTGTCTGATGGGCTTTCGATTGTATTGTGCTGCCCGTTGTATATTTATGGGATTTCTTGGTTGTGTATTATGGCGTTTGATTTTTGTAGACTTTCGGACCATAGCAATCGTTACTTGTTTAGATATCATTAACGCTCTTCACGCATGCTGCAAACTTCTTGCTCTAGGAGATCTCCAGCAAAACACAAGTATAGCTGTCGTATCGCCTAACAAGCCGCAGATTCTTTTCAAGGGGTACCTGCATTTAGAGTAATGCAATAATCCCTAGACGCACAACACCGTTGAGGGGGGTTCATCGCGGCCTCACGGGCAATGCATGATGTAAGAATGGGCGGAATGAGTGAGCGGGGATGATTGTCAATCGCACAACATTCTGAGTCAAGCGGCTCTCGGCATGCGGCGGCTGGAAGGTGCAGATCCGAGTGATAGACAAAAATATTTCCCCCGCAATCTTTGGAAGTTGGAAGCGTACTTTACGTATCTCGCTCAAACCAGGACCTGACTTAATTCGTGCATATAATAGGCTCTTATTCTCAGGTGTAATCCACTGCAATCCAGTTTGAAATTTTACCACTTCACCAAAGCCCTTTCTCAATACAATTGCGCCACTACCGCTCCGTCGTTGCAGTTAAACTTGGTTCGAAATGCCTATGTACGTTTTACCAAAGCTCTCTCGCCATCAATGATTTCCAATCCTCTAGTGTCTTGTTGATTGGTGATAATATTGATCTGCTGCTTCTGCCAGAAGCTTTTGCGTAGCTGACACGATCGCAATGCCGTAGGCTCAAAGATCCCTCAAAGAAGTACAAGCCTTTCCCACCGATAAATCTTCCAGATAGGCAATGGCCCTCCAAAACTCTCACAAAAGCACCACGATGGCTGTCCACGGACTTGCGAGACGGAAACCAGAGTCTGGTGGACCCTATGGTACGTGGAACTGCCGGAAGTGAGTGGTCTGATTCTCAGCCACTAATCTCCAACTATAGGACGGTGGTCAGAAATGGCGGTACTTCAAGATGCTGGTGGAGCTCGGATATAAAGAGATTGAAGTATCATTCCCTTCGGCTTCACAAGTCGACTTCGATTTCACCCGCCGCCTGATCGAAACACCCGGCGTGGTTCCCGACGATGTATGGCTGCAGGTCTTGTCGCCGTGCCGAGAGGAATTCATCAAGAGAACGATTGAGTCTCTGAAAGGAGCCAAGAAGGCTATCGTACATCTCTACTTGGCAACTTCGTCATGTTTCCGGGAAATTATATTTGGCATGTCTGAAGAGGAATCTCTGGCTCTGGCAGTCAAATCCACCAAGCTTGTTCGCAGCTTGACCAAGGACAACCCAGATGCGCAGGACACCGAATGGGCCTATGAGTTCTCGCCCGAGACCTTCTCGGACACGCGCCTCGATTTTGCTATCCAAATTTGCGAAGCAGTCAAGGAAGCTTGGGGACCAACAGAGCAAAACCCGATCATTTTCAACTTGCCGGCGACTGTCGAAATGTCTACACCCAATGTCTACGCAGACCAAATTGAGTACTTCGCGCGTAACATCACTGAGCGAGAGAAGATTTGCATTTCCCTGCACCCCCATAACGACCGTGGATGCGCTACAGCTGCCTCAGAACTAGCACAAATGGGCGGCGCTGACCGAGTTGAAGGCTGTCTGTTTGGAAATGGAGAGCGGACAGGTAACGTTGACCTGGTCACGCTGGCGCTAAACCTTTATACCCAGGGAATTCACCCTAATATCGATTTCTCGGATCTCACCAAAGTTATTGATCTGGTCGAGGACTGTACCAAGATTCCTGTACATGCCCGCGCCCCGTACGGAGGACAGTTGGTCGTCTGCGCTTTCTCTGGGTCTCATCAGGACGCAATTAAGAAGGGATTCACATTGCGTGAGAAGCAAGGACTGGACAATGACGAGAAATGGACCATGCCATACCTCCCTCTCGACCCCGCAGATATTGGACGAACATACGAAGCGATCATTCGAGTCAATTCTCAATCCGGGAAAGGTGGTGTTGCGTGGGTTATCCAGCGATCTCTGGAATTGGATATGCCCCGCAACCTACAGATTGCATTCTCCAAGGTGGTACAGAAAGAGACCGAGGCTCTCGGCCGAGAACTTAAGCCGAGAGAGATTCAGACTCTGTTCGAGAACGAATACTACCTTAATAAGCCATCAAGAATTAACCTAGTCGACTATGAGTTCTCGACTGACCGGTCAGCATCGCCAGTTCCTACCTTAGGTAAAGCATCCGCAAGTTCCCGTAGAACTTTTGTAGGTATTGTATCTATGGACGGCCGGGAACATTCGATTCGAGGTGTTGGAAACGGTCCCATCTCATCTCTGGCCAATGCTCTCAAGTGTATCGGCGTGGAGCTTGATGTTAAAGATTACAAAGAGCATGCCATCGGTCAGGGACGAGATGTCAAAGCCGCTACTTTCATTGAGTGTATCGTTGGAGGCAGCTCATCGAAATCGCAAACAGTCTGGGGAGTCGGTATCCACGAGGATGCTGCCCAAGCTTCTTTGATTGCAATCCTCAGCGCCGCAAGTTCGGTATGTTTTCATCATCATTAGCCCATTTACTGGACGTTATACTGATAATACTTCAGGTCGTATCAAGCAGACCGGGGACGCCGCTGCCGGTGGCCACGAAAGGCGAGAACGGTCTTGCTCCAAAGGCCCTTCCAATCAACGCCGCCTCGGTCAAGATCGCTGTTAACGGACTTGAGGAGCAGGCGGAGAATATGAAATTGTAGATTTTCGTCGTTTTGATGTTTTGATTTAAGGGTTTATGGGTTTGGAGCATCTTTGGGAGAAGCAAAATTTCACCTTTTTCTTTGTTTGCATCTACTGGTATCGGAATTCAAAAGCATTGTTTTTTCGGGTGCACAGATTGTAAACCCAGTTCCACCATAAAGCGATGCAATTCTTGAATCGTCGGTATGGAGTCTAACTCTATAAAGGTTAGCGTTGTTAGGGCTTGAGACCACATCCGTGACTGTGTGCAAAATTCAGATTGGCGCAACCAACTCAATCAGAACATATCGATATTCCAATTTGACGACGACCAACAAGCCCGGCGAACTCCACGATCGAACGGCCCTCATCACCCAACCCATCTAACCCCACAGCAAATCTCTCGCTATGCGTATGCTTCAATTCCATTCCTACTAAGAAATGCCGGACTTTACGCTGACTTGTTGCAGCTCCCAAGTTCGACCCTAACGAGGTTAAGACCATGTACGTACCATGGGGGAAACGGCGTGAAGAAATGCGTCTAGCGCTTGTCGCCTCATATTGTACCTCTCAAGAATGAGCTGGCTAACAATTGGGGACGTTTTTTCTTCTCTGCAGTTGCCTCCGTGCAACTGGTGGTGAAGTAGGTGCCTCCTCCGCGCTGGCCCCCAAGATCGGTCCCTTGGGTCTCTCCCCCAAGAAAGTCGGTGAAGATATCGCCAAGGCTACTGGTGACTGGGTACGTTATTCTCATCTCTGTATTCTCATTTGGGTTGGGTGCTGACGAAGGAATAGAAAGGACTCCGTGTCACCGTCCAGCTCCGTATCCAGAACCGTCAGGCTACCGTCTCCGTCGTTCCCTCCGCCTCGTCGCTCGTCATCAAGGCCCTCAAGGAGCCTCCCCGTGATCGTAAGAAGGAGAAGAACATCAAGCACACCAAGTCGATTCCCCTTGACGAGATCATTGAGATCGCCCGCACCATGCGGCACAAGTCTTTGGCCCGTGAGCTCAAAGGTACCGTGAAGGAGATCCTCGGAACTGCGTTCTCTGTAGGATGCCAGGTCGATAACCGAAGCCCAAAGGATGTCTCTGACGACATCGAGGCCGGCGAGATTGAGAGTATGTGATGCAATGACAGAACGAAGGCGGTTTCAAGATGCTAACGGTTCGTTAGTACCCGAGGAGTAAATTCCCTGATAATCTCGAATAAAAACAAATATTTTTCTTTTCTTCGGCATTTGGGAAAAAAAGGGATCTCGCATGGCGTTTTTATTTTTTGGGGGTTTGCTTTGTTTGTAACCTAGGTTCTTAATAGGATACGATGAACAATCCGACCCCCCAGCTTGTGATTTCCATGTAATTCGAAGTGAGCTTGCGAGCGCGAACGTGGCAAGAAATAAAAATGACGATAAAGATGAAAATACCTCACCAACACTCTGGTGTAAGCCTGCTCTACCGTGGCATACTCCTATTTTGGTGTGAGGAAGAGTGTGAATCGTGACCTACTACTCACCGCGGTGCTCTTTCTTCGTGGGCACCATGGTCCTTTATCTTTGGTCTACATACCTACTGTCTTTCAGTTATGTTGATGCCTTGCGTACTGACAGGCGGCTCAAAGTAACTGCCATCAGATCCATGGAATGGATAGTTGGAGGAGTTTATGGATTGGATTTCTTTGCTCCCGGTGGATTTTGGCTGGTTGTACTCTATGAAGGAATCGGGTGGATGATTAGAAGCCACTCCTTGCTTGGTTTCGCGATTACTAGTCACACTTTGTACAATAGTTGCAATCTAGGCCCGTGGTTTTACGAAAACAATTCCAATGGTCCCTTGAAGATGATACTGTCACGATCACTGACGGTGAGGGTGGAGACGTTGCGGGATGGGTATGTGGGTGACCCTTCATGCTGCGGCTAACCACTATGCATTAGCGCGCTCTAGTGTAACCTAACATCCCACCAAAAAAGCTTCTAATTTTCGAACCTCAACTCCACACCGCAAAACATAGAACATGGTCGCCGCCTCCAAACGCAAGGTGAAAGCCAAAAGAGTCGAAGCCACCGCCACTACAACTGCACAATCCGATCCCCCCGCTGCCCCGCTAAAAGACCCAAGAGCATGGGCTTCGGTCAATCCGCCGCTCTCGCAATGGATGCTGGAGGGACTCTCAAGCATGGGTTTCGAGAAAATGACGCCTGTGCAGGCATCCACAATTCCGCTATTCATGGGGAATAAGGACGTGGTTGTGGAGGCGGTGACGGGTAGCGGGAAGACGCTTGCGTTTCTGATTCCGGTGGTGGAGAGGTTGTTGAGAGCACCGGAGCAGGCGAAGAAGAACCAGGTTGCTGCGATTATCGTGTCGCCTACTAGGTACCTCACCTCTCTTCACGCTAGATTAAGAGATAGGGGCTTACGAAGGGTGCTAGAGAGCTGGCGGCGCAGATTCACACTGTTCTGCTATCAATCCTGGCCTTCCATGGGCCCTCCGCAGCGCTGCTTTCGTCTACACATGAAGATACCTTCATGCCCACCCCCGAGTCTACCATTGACAATAGAGTTAAGCCATTGCTACTGCTGGGAGGGAACACCTCGCCTGCGCAGGACCTTCGGAACTTCCTGGAGCAGTCGCCAAACCTGTTAATCGGTACCCCGGGAAGATTGAACGAGCTCCTCGCATCACAATATGTACACTGCTCCACCGACACATTTGATGCGCTGGTGCTAGACGAAGCTGACCGGCTTCTCGACCTCGGCTTCAAGGAGACCCTTACCAAGATCATTTCGCGCCTTCCAAAGCAGCGAAGAACCGGCCTCTTCAGCGCCTCCATCAGCGACGCTGTCGTCGGCTCTCTCGTGCGCGCTGGACTCCGCAACCCCATAAAAGTTGTCGTCAAAGTCCGCGGCGAAAACGAGGAGAAGCGGACTCCGGCGAGCTTGGAGATGGTGTACCAACTTGCCACACCCGCACAGCGTCTCATCTACATCCGGCGCATTCTCTCCTCTGAGGGTGCGAGCATCTTCCCGTCTTCCGCCGCCATATCCCAGAAGACAATCGTGTACTTCTCAAATTGTGCGGCAGTTGACTACTTCACATCGCTCTTCCCCGCCATCCTCGGCGAGAACTCAAACACATACACTGTTCTCCCCTTGCACGGGAAAATGAATGCCACAATGCGCCAAAGGAACTTTAACAAATATGTCAACTCGACCTCTCCAGCGATCTTGCTCACCACCGATCTCGCCGCAAGAGGTCTCGACATCCCCGAAGTCGACTTGGTGATCCAACTTGACGCCCCCACCGACCCAAAAGTGTTTCTCCACCGCTGCGGGCGCGCCGGTCGGGCTGGCCGCAAAGGTCTCGCCGTCCTTTTCCTCTCCCCCGGCCGGGAAGAAGGCTACATCGACTTCCTTTCCGTCCGCAAGACACCTGTATCCCCGCTCTTACTACCGGTGCCGCTCTCTTCCCCCCCACCGCACGAAGAAATCACACAAACCGTCTCCGCAATGCGCAAAATAGTGCTCAAAGACCGCGCCCTCCATGACAAAGCTATGAAGGCGTTTGTCTCCCACGTACGCGCGCACACCAAACACCAAACCGCCAGCATCTTCCGTGTAGCGGACCTGGGGTGGAAGGATCTCGCCGAGAGCTACGCGCTGCTGAAGATGCCGAAAATGCCCGAGTTAAAGAAACTCGGGACGGAAAAAATTGAGCTTGGAGTTGATGTTGATGTACCTTCCCCCCCCTAGTGTTTGCTGCGCATATCACATGTTAATGAAACACAGCTCAACACCTTCGCCTACAAAGACAAGCTCCGCGAAAAAGCGAGGCTTGAAGAACTAGCGAAACCCAAAACCGAGTGGAAACCGCTGACACCGGAGGAACTGGAGCAGAAACGGAAGCGGCTCCAGGCGTGGTCAGGGAAGAGTGAGAAACAGGAAGAGCGGGCGACGCGGAGGGATAGGAAGCGGAAGCGGCGGGAGGCGGAGCGGCAAGCGAGGATGGCGCCGGAGGAGAAGGCAAGAGAGGAAGAGTGGAAGGAGTTGCTAGAGAAGGCGAAGAAGCAACGGTTGGAGAAGGAGAAGCTCGAAGAGGAGGTGGAGTTTTTTAAGGGGTTTGAGTAGAATATTTGTGTGGAGTTTGGAGTTTGCTTTGGGTTGGGCTTGGATATATTTAGGAAGTGGTACCGGCATACCTGCTCAAGTGTATATATAGGATCCGCCCGTGATCCACATCTCTGGCGGTGTGAAAGCAAAATATTCAAATCAGAAACTCTCGAGTGACATCGAGTGCGGGGATGTGGAAACGGAAATACAGCATGTTAGACCGCCAACTCGATAAGGAACAGATGGCCCGATATAATAGTTGACCTGCAATCCAAGCCCACCGCTAACCCTTTCTCAAGACCAGTATGTTCGCAAGATGCACATATGACTCAACAATCCGGCTTCCTGCCACCATATATATAGCCTTCAAACAAAGCCTCAATCACAATACTTCCCATTGATGCTCCTCTCCACTCAATTCGCGAGAACTCTCATAATGACCACCAAAATTGCTTTCATCTCTGGCCCTCTCTCCCCACCACCATTCTACTTCATAGCCCACTATCTCCCCCTCATTTCCACCGCAATCTCTCTCAACCACCGTTTTGTCCTCGGCCCCTCCCGCGGCACCGACACCCTCGCGCTCACACACCTCCTCTCTTCTTGTGTCTCCCCGGGGAACATCACCGTCTTCGTCTCTAGCTCCGAGGTCTCTTTCCAGCCCCGCTACCAGGCAATGGGCGTCAATACCGTTATTGCTGGGAGAAACCACACCGAAAGAGACGAGGCATGCACCAGGAACTCGCATTACGATATCCTGCGGTATATGACGGAGGCGGAGGCGAGAAGGGAGTACGGGGGTGCATATAGGAAGAGGATTAGTGGGACGGAGAAGAATGAGATCAGGCGGGGGAAGGGGGTGGGGTTGCTGTGGGTTGAGGAGGAAGAGGTTGAGGTCCAAAAGAGTGAAGAGTGCGTGATAAGAGGCGGGCTCAAGAGCGGAAGATGAGAGAGGCACGGTTGCTCAGGGAGAGGATGGATCGTGGGGAGCGGTTGGAGGCGAATCAGGTTGCGAAGATAGAGAGGCTGGAGAGAGAGTTGGTGGAAGAGGGTGAATGAAATTGAGGCATGGAGGAGTGTAAATATATTACTGTTAGAAGACGTTGGGATGTAAATACTAGCATATAGCTTGCCAGAGGGCCCCTGAACCTACAGATGAGCTCGAGACACGCCCTGAGTTTCAAAATTCTCCGTTCTAGAGTCGATGTACTAAGCAAAACAGATATATTGAACACACGATCCATACTGCTAAAACCCACAAACGCAAGAAAACATCCGTTATACACTACAATGAAGGAAACAACACTCTCAAAATCCTATGCCCTCTTCGTTGGTGCTACCCCCGCGGACAAAACACTTGGCAACTCCGCTTCCCCAATAGAATACAGTAATCCAATAGCCCACCCAACAACCAGGATAATGATCACCGTAAATATAAAGAAAATGTTGAATGGCACCGATATATCCCTCTTCTGGCAGCCATATCCTCCCCAGTACGTGACCGACTTATGCCCGTCGTCGGATTTCAACTCAGAAGGTTTGCAAGTGCAAGACCAGCATTCCTTAGCAGCCTTTTTACACTCGCCATGGGATGAACATGAGCTGGTGGAATTGTTGCAGAGGTCTTTGGATTTGTAGCAGCGCTCGAGACGCTTGGGGTTCTTGAAGACATGGGCGGGAGAATTTGCTGGTTTGGAAGTGATCTCGGGCTTGATGTGTGTTGAAAGGGGAGCTTCCCTGCGTTTGTGATGGAGATGCGACGCGATTTCAAACCCGGTAGATTTACCCGAAGCTCCGGGAGTAAGTAGGAGAGTAGTTTTAGTACTGCCGGTTGAAAGGCGGAGGAGCGCACTTTGGTAGAGGGAGAGGGCAAGCTTGACCTCGGGGGAATCATGGCCGTGGGCGGAGATGAGGTCTTGAAGGCCCTGGAAATGGCAGAATGCGAAGCTCTTGTCTTCGACCATCCGGGGGACCACTTTCTCCGTGAAGGCCTTGAAGAGGAGGTATTCGCTCATGAATCGGCGGTCTTCGTTGCGGTCGGGGTTGAAGACTGAAGTCATCTCTTTCGTGACGCCCTTATTTTCTTGGCCAACTTGCCATGATTTATAGTTTGCAAATTTGTAGTTAGAAACGAGACTCTCCTGCAATTCCGAGGCCGGTCAGTTAGTTGCAGGGACTGCGATGAGTCGGAAAGGGTGCATACCGCATCTCGAATGGCAGGTGTCGCTACACAGAAGCTTGTGTCTAGCGATGCGATCTCCTGCAGTGGTTGTGAAATAGTCTCCGCTTTCTCCTCTGCTAACTGCTTCAATAGTTGGCCAGTAGACTGTGTGCTAGGCGCGTCGGCCATGACCAATAGAGGCTTATTCAACGGTGGCCCTGATCGCTCCGTCAGAACTCGGGCCCGCAGTGGATGCAAAGATCTCCAGTCATACCGTTGGCATCCTCCATTCCCATACCAGCTAGTGACAGCAAAAACCTGCCCTCATCTTCAGGCGTTACGCCAAACCGACCCTCCAAGCGTCCGAACTGTTCCAGTACCTCAATCTTCTTGTCGGCTGTTCCCTGTACCCCCAGTCTATAGAACCGTGACACACCAAGAGCTAGCGCAAGCCCGAGTCGTGCTTGTTCCGGGGATACTTCGAGTGCAGGTCCGCTCGGCACGGGAGAATTGAGTTCGTAGATTGCGGCAGAAGAGGCAGCTGCGAACGTGGCGAGTCCGGAGGCCACGATGCTGGCTGCAAGTCTCATAGTGGTGCTCGGCTTCTCGCAAAGCAAAGACAATTATAACTGTTCCGCGACGTGTATTGAGTCGGTATTTCGTAGGAATATCGTGGTGACGTTGCGTATGACAGCTAGCCTCCAGAATCGGCGTTTGTAGGGGAAGCGGTTAGGGTTACAGTTAGCGCGTCATGTGGTTCTGAGTACTGGTAGTAAACAGAGCACTGTAGAGAGTATCACGCATCACGAATGTTCGTACTTCCCGCCATCACGGCGGTCCCGTCCGGAGAGATTTATTGCAGTTTCAATCTACTCTTAGCCTTTTAGTATTAAAAAAAATGTTACGCTCGAAATCTCGTACGAATCTTGGCGCTTGGTACAGTATTTGTAGCTTTTGTCATAACGGACAAGATACACGAGGCTCATCGTAGAGATGCTCAAAGGCAGGGCAATTCCCCTGTAACATCTCAGTATAGTTTTCTTAATCATTCCAACTAGACTGTTTACTCAAGATGCACTTGAGTGTGTTGATATCATGTGAGGATGATGGGTGCATAGGCGATAATGGTCATCCCACGACGCAAAACGAAGATATGTAAACACCTCTAGGTGTAGTGTTGCACACGGGGCGAGATGAGACGAGTTTGTAGTCGGGCCCGGCCCGTTCATACCGTATGCTACCAAGGCCCGCGGGTCCGAGATCTAGCTCGGAGTCCCGGCCTAATTCCGAATACAGTGCCCAATGGCTTGCAATATTGTCAAAAGACTTCACGGTGGCTTGAGAGATTGCTAACAAAGTCATAGCTTGAGAGATTATCAAAAACATTAAGTATAGCTAAACCACCCGGCACGGAGATTCAGGCCTACGTAGCCCCAAAGTGAAGTTTCGACTTGTAGTATACCCAACACACTTGGTTGAAAGTCATTATACATCACTCACGGATCCATAAGAACTAAGCCCGGGATATCTCATTCCATTGGGTACAGTCTCATCAGGCTCGGGCTTTAGCCTGAGACAAAGCTCGTCCCGTGTGTAAAACTAGATACCGCATGTGGCATGTCCAACGGACTTGAGTAGATACAGTAGATCGCGCCAAACCCCCATACCAGCCAATATACCTCTGTTTAGTCACCCCCATGACTTTGTATCCAAGAAAACCCTACCCCACAGCTCTATCCGGAGTGATTTGATCCACGCGCGACCCATTATACCACCCCCCGCTCGAAAAGCACTTCTCCCGGATCGCATGATCACTTGACTGAAAATAAAGTCTGATATTATCCCCATCACTCCACTGCACTACCGACAACACCGTGATGCCTATGAAATCCAGGTCTTCTACGGGATTCCAACCGCCGTCCCACTTCAGCTCAAAAAGGTGCCGCGCCGGGTCGTGCCAGTAGACACGTATCTGTATTCCAGAGTGCTCGCCCAGCCATGCCATTGCAGTGATGGAGGTTTGTTTAGGCATTACGCCGACGGCGACGTGGCCTGCAATGTTAGATTCTGGGAAGGGAAAGAGTGGGCGGGAAATGGGCGTACCGATGTACCAGCCTCCACCCGCGGAATCACGGCATTGCTCCCGCAGTTCCAAGGCCGTGTTCTGGAAGTACACGCGGATGGAATCTTGGCCCCAAGTTGCTGCGGCTAGGCTGGTGCCTCTGAGGGCATCACTGTTGAGAGTTTCCCCTTTTTGCCAATTGGAAGTCGAAGTCGAAGTGGGCCAACAACGAAATCTCTGGAATCGGTGTGTTGAGGGATGCCAATGGTATTCTTGAATGTCATCAGTAACAGGTGCTATTAGATCACGCAATTAGTGCCACGAATAGAGTCAATTATTTGGTTTCCTAGGCTCACTTTGATAGTATAGATGGATGAAGCCATTTGCCTGCCAGATTGCTGTAATTTTAGAATCCTGGGCTGCCTCGATTTTGAGCTTATTCAAGGAGCCAGGCCGCCAGCCATGTCTAGCGGTATAACAATACTCCTGGAGCATATTCTCTTCGGTAAGGGAAAACACACGAATCTGCAAAATTTACTGTTAGTTTTATTTTCCGTGTCATGGAAGTTTGAATCCCTACTTCTTTTCCGTCTTTATTGCTAACTACCGCCAATGGCGTGAATAACTTGGCCTTAAAAATCGCGCTCTCCCTGTCTCCACCGGTCCACACCCCAACGTCATGTTTTGCCTCGCGAACCCCTCCAGAACTGTCCTGGAAATACACACGGAAATGCCATCCAGGCCAAGTTGTAGAAGCGATTGAAGCTCCCGGAAGAAGTTGGCCTTTCCAACCCCAGAACACATCAGTAGTTACTCGCAGAGATATATACCCCGATAGACAACCAACCTTTTTTATGGCTCATAAGCCGTGCTTTCGTTACAGGTTGGCTTTGGACTATTGCAAGTTGTTCTTCTGCCTGGCGGAAGATCTTATGGGCGTCGGGTCGCGACCCGGGGTCGAAGGAAAGACATTCCATCGTCAGATCCTTTAAACTCTGGGAAAATTCGTCTGATAAGGGAGCGGGTTTTTCGTCTTTGCTTTCCATCCTATATAGAAAAGGCGGTTTGTTATTACACAGGGCGTATAGTGTACCTATAGACACATATATCACCGTTAGTAACCGGTCAATAGTAAAACCCTGCGACCCCGCGTCACTGTCTACACCAAGGAATTGTGGATATGGTTGTGATTTTCACTGCATACGGTATTCGCGAATCAATTGTGCAGGTACGAAGTGCTTTATAAGCCTTCGTGGGACCTTGTGGCAAAGCAACTTTGCCACAAGGTGCCGGCGCCGTATCCAGTGAAAACCACCATTATATCCAGAACTTCGAATCCAGAACGAAAACACTAACATCCAAAAGAAAAGATGTCGCATTTGTCCGTCCATGTTATATTTCCTTCTGAATATCGATTTATTTCCTGTAAAACGCCAGTCAGCTAACCGCATGTACTGATATCAAAGACGTGTTAAACTTACCGGGGCAGTATATTGCTTTGTTCCGACATATGTGGAAGGTGCAGCACCGTCGGATCGCAATATAGCACCAAGACCAAAGTCACCAAGTTTAACAGTACTAGTAGCCTCGGATTTACTCGATAAAAAGACTTTATGTATGCAAGTTATACACACATCCTTTTTGCTGTTATAGGATGTAATCAAATTCACGCACCGTTCCCTGGTTTGATATCTCTGTGCAAGATTATCATGGTATCGTCCCAATCGATTGCATTGCCCGACTCTGGAGTACGTATACGCAATCCGTGATGGCAATAATTCAATGCAGAGGCAAGCTCCATGACAACCTTCCAGACAAATCCTTCGTTTTTCTCTCCTTGGTTTTCGCTAGTGCACAGAAAGATATCAATCATATAATCTTACAAAAAAAGCCTGGTAACTCATATACATACTCCTTCTGCTTTTTGATATAATCTTCCAGGCTTCCACCTTCGCAGTACTCCATATACAGCTTGGCGGACCCGGAATGCCACTGAATAGACAGGTACTGAACGATGTTTGGGTGTTTCAACGTAGAGATAATCATGTATTCTCTTTCGACGTCTTTCTTGGCGGAACGGTCCTGGCTGCCCGTCTCGGAATATGCGATGGTTTTGCAAGCTACCTGATCATATTATCCTTCAGCACACAATAATCGGATGCGGAGTTCAGTGTCGACTAACCTGACGCTCCTGCTGATCGGATTTGTATTTGACCGTCATCCTATCTACCAACCCGTATGCGCCGCCTCCAACGGTGTGCGTTGACCCTGGCACCACTTCGAACTCTGGATCTGAATCCATGATTGCAGATTTGAATATGGATGGAAATCGCTACCGTGGAATGGGAGAATTCAAAGCGGAATAAGAGGTAACTAACTGTAGGTGATTGTCTTAATTCAAACAGCCTGCGGGGAAACGCGTTACGGCTACGGGCTACATGATATTTCAACACGGCAGATGCGTTTCTGGGTCACCGACATGGCAAGATTTGATTCGCCTCATTCCAATAAAAACACCAACATGCTGTATTGTCTGCTCAAACTTGAATGCATTGCATTGAGGCCCTGTTCCTTTCTCGACGAATGAAGAGCACTGTATGTGCTGCTAATCCTGACACTCATGCTAATGCATTCGCTAAATAATACTGCACCGGTCAAAAGAAGGGAAGGTTCTTTTGGTACGGACCGATTCTGACCGGAACTGCCAGAGGAAGCAGATGGGGCGGTGGTGTGGGTTGGGGTGCCACAGCCGCTGTTTCACGCTCCAACAAAATCACACTGTGCTTCTAGAATCGTTCCAATTCCCACACAGGGAATGAGACTACTATCATTCGTGTAATTCTGTGTCTTTCCTCAGTACAGACTCATTTTACCCAAGTACAAAGCATGTTTGACCCTTACCAGTACTACTACGTCATATATTCCATCTTTTGCATTGTGTACTTTCCTTTTAGACTGGTACAGTATGGTAGGGTTGAAGTAACTTAAGCTAATATGTACCATATCTGCCGATCATTGGGTGAGAGGAGAGGAGGTGAGGAGGGGTGAGGGGAATAAATGGCCAACACAGAGCGTGCGGCTTCGACGCCTTGTTTGGAAAGTTTTTCAGTCGTGGATCATCAGACATTATAATATCTACCACGTCCTGTTTTCCGGTGAATGAAAACTGCTTCAACTAGGTCTAGTTATCAACCAAGTCGTCTGGCATAAGTTGTGGAGACTGACTATTTCAAGTACTTACAAGTGAAGCTTCAATAGACGGCTATCACGATACTCGCGTACTACACCACATCAACAGCAGTGTCGATCCCCCGCAAGCGCAAAGAATCCAAGTCCAACCTCAAGCGCTACAAACGCATCCACGATCCTCATCATTTCTGAGTAGCTGCTAGCGGCATGGCGGAATTAGTTCTGAGCGCAACGGGTTTCGCATTGTCAGCTCCGGGCATGGCTCTGGCGTTTGTTAGCTACGCACGCTATCTATCTGACAGGTTCGATGCCTTCAAGAACGCTCCTGAAAATCTTCGTGAACTCCGGGAGTTTTTTCGAGATCTATATGAGGGCCAACTGAAGACAAATATCGAGCTGGCCGAGTGGGCATTTACGGTTGACGATCTCGATCCCGCTCTGAAAGCATCATTGGAGAATCACCTCAAGACCCTGCGGACAGAGCTGCAGGAGGCCAATCAGTCTCTCAACGAGTTGTTCCACGAAGATGGCTCGCTACGGAAGAGAGTGAAATTTCTGGAGTTTTTTGGGTTGACGAAGGCGAGGAAGGTGATGGAGAGTTTGCGAGGGTGGCAGGAGGTTTTTCAAGGAGCCATACATCTTGCGTGCATGAAGAAGCAAATGGTGCCGGATGATATGCTTCTGACAAGTTCGAAATTCAAGCCCATCGAAATAGGACCAGACGACGGCCAATATTGCGTTCAACTCGAGTCCAAGTCGCATATCTGGCTAGGAAAAGCTGAAACACTCGAAAACAGCACCGGAAAAAACATTCGCGAGGTTTCCTTTGTGATGGAACGGATGGAAGCCAGCCAATACCAAAACTTCTCCGACGCCAAAGAAATTGCATCGCATCTTGCGCGCCGTCTGGCCGCAAATCCATCTAACCGAGGCATTCTAAGGTGTCTTGGTTATCGAGAAACCAACGATCACCTAGAATTGGTTTTTGAAGTGCCAAATGAACTTGAGCCACAGCCCCAAACGTTGAGAAGTCTCCTCGCCGATGATATGGATAACGATGCCGGCTATGGAGGCGGACGACCACTGGATCACCGTTTCCGTCTCGCTCAACAAATCTCAGAAGCAATCTTATCCGTGCACACCGCTCAGCTTGTGCATAAAAACATTCGGCCAGAAACCATCTTGGTGTTTCGCGCAAAGCTGCTAACAGGCAGTACAACAACCACATCTGCAAAGGATGATCTCACGGGATTAGGCCTGCCTTTCCTTACTGACTGGAAGACGGTACGAAAAGCCAGCGATCTGTCTGCGCGAAAGGGTGGAAGCGACTGGACCGCTGATATATACCGACATCCTCGACGCCAGGGATTGCAACCGGAGGAACGCTACAGTATGCAGCACGATATCTATAGCCTTGGAGTGTGTCTTCTCGAAATTGGCCTCTGGGAACCTTTCATCATCACCAATGCGCAAGGGCAGGAGTTTATGTGCGATAAGTTCCGCGAGTTGGCCGTTGCGTCCGGTTTTGTCACCCAGGAAGAATCCAATTCGATATCCAAGCTGACGAAGCCCATGACGGTTCAGAAAGTTATGATTGCTCTTGCGAAGGGGTTGCTTCCCCAGAGAATGGGATTAATTTTCACCGATCTGGTGGTATACTGTCTCACATGTGTGGAAGACGACTTTAGTGGTTCAACAAATGAAACAACGACTGTTGGCATACAATTTAATGACAAGATTCTTCAATCCTTTCCTAAGATGCTTTTGTGACCGAAACCTTTGTTTTCCTTTCTGGTGTGGCTTTTCGATTTTCCTTTTCCTTATTTTTTTCGTGGTGAGAGTCTGAGGAACTGAGAATTTCCTTCCCAGTCGCGCGGGCGGGGTAGCTTGTAGTTGCATCGAGCGTTTCATATATTTGCAATGGATTGACTTCAGTCTTGACGTCATATAACGGTTGTTCTAGTCAGTTCACGGAGAATGTCAGTCCGCGGAGTGACTAGTCAGTTCACGGAGTCCCACCTTCCATGAACGAACCGGTCAGTTCACGGATCCGTGAACTGACCAGTGCTAATTATGCTCAACCAAAATTATCAGTTACTCCGATCGCAAAATTATTTATACATTAAATATGCATAATTCTTTGCTCTTTCAATTCCTGGTCTCTAATTTACCATATCTCTAATATTGATAGAATGGTTGTGGAAAAACGTCGATTTTTGGCGTTTTTTGGGTGTGTTTTTAAAGCTGCTCTATCAATTTTAAAGATATCATAATTCAAAGACCGGGAATTGAAAGAGCAATGTATTTTAAATATTACATATATACATCTCTTGGTGATTGAACAAATATTCGCAGACTTAATGGGACCGAGCATTTGGCATTTTTGTTGGTGCCGCCATGGCTCCGTGAAGTGACTGGTCAGTTCCCGGAGTTGTGGTAGACACCATGAACTGACCAGTTAGTTCACGGAGCCTGATTACTCCGCGAGTTGACTGGTCACTCCGCGGACTGACATCCTCCGTGAACTGACTAGAACAACGGTTTTGCATGAAAAGGGAAAATATTTTTAAGCCTCATTAGAGTGCTATTTCATGATGAATTCTAGAATCTATATTTAGAACTCACAATCTTGGAATTCAAAACATAGAGGAATCTTTCAGGCTACAGGAGCCCGTTCCGGGTTCTTCTCTACCAGAAAAATATCAAACAAGATATGCTGCCGGAAGGGGAAGACGACCAACCAGGGCAGAAATATGCCATCACAGAAACTATGACAGAATAACGTATCCAACATGAGGACTTTGCGAGATTGGAATTATGGGCTACGCCTCGGATAAGCTCCTTTTGAGGTGTCTTGGAGTACTAGGGGGCACTCTCGAATCTTTATCGAGCATCTGTTCCTCAAAAATTGTGGTGCATTGATGTTGGTTTGTGGTGAGGTAGATCTACTGATTGCAATGCTATGAAGGCAAAGATCGAAGGAGTTGGGATATTCCATCGAAGTAAAATTTTCCCCTCTCGGACCTCATCACGGTTCACAGACTCAGTTACAAACGTATCGTGCACGCCCTACCGGAGTTGCCATATCTACATCGAGCAGGACAACACACTCGAATGCTTCAGTCAAGTTTGTTCGCGTGAGTAGCTTCTCTCATGGATCTAAAGCAAGTCTGTAGGCCATATAGTGCCAGAGATCCAAATAGAGGTCCATTTGTATACTCCCTATTTCTGTCTTAACCGATGGGACAATACACCAGCTATTCCCTCCCTGGATACAAGATAGATCTCCTGACAATTTGCTGGCAGCGGGTACACAAGCCACAGGATGGAGTTATTGTAACAATTAACCCGAAACAAACAAACGAGCTCTCAATTTCCGAGTGACCCGTCGTTATGAACCGGTTAACGTCGGCCTTATATCTCCTCGTTCTGAGGTAAATCGTAGAGTGTATTTATATCACGAAATAAATACCTTTGATGAGGACAGTTGTAATGCTGTTCACAAATTGCTCATCGGCGCTCATGCCAGCGTGGATAGAAAAATGTTGGATCGAGACCCTAAGCTGCTAAATAGCCGTCCGCTATTGCTGATCGCCGGATTCTATTACCCTCGCAATTCCAAGCGCGGCCAGCTTGAGAACTGGTAGCGGCCGTTTTCGGTTGGCAGGGTTGTTGGGATTGGATCGAGGGTATTGGATGGGGATTGTGCCAAACACAGAAGCCCACTTTCTTTCGTTCATAAGGATTTGGATGGTCCTAGTTCGCCGGGATTTGAATCCCAAGGGTCTGAAGGGGGTGCTTTGTCATAGTAGCGACTAGGTGGTCTTGACGGTTGTGGTATTCAGACTTCGTTTGGTTACGTTTCCATCTCATAGTTGTTCGCATACGTAGACTGCGTGTGTTACAATCTCGGGGAAACGGGTGTTGCTGTTTTTATTAGCAAAGATCGTTTGAAGGAGTGTAAGCTCATGAATGACACGCACTTTAGCCCTAGATTCTTATAATAACTGCTTTCGCCTGAGCTCGACGACATCTATGTGGCGTTGAACCCTGGGTGTCAGAAAGAGCATGTGTGAGAAGGTGGAACGAACCATTGCGGTTAGCGCTAGCGTTGCCGCGAAGCTAAGTACTTGAGCGTCTATGAAACCTTTTTTGTGATTCATACGATAAGGCTGCAACCATCACGACGACGGCCGGTCTTTCACCTGTCCAGTTCCTTGGAAATAGGATAACCCACGGCGGGGCATCTGGGTTTCTTTTCATCCGATCAGTGCCCGCTCTGCGGATCAGCGCAGATTTGCCCCCACCACCTACCACTATCAACCATCGCCGGCAATTTAATTCACAACACAATTCTCGATGTTCAGTCGCCTCCGATCCATCCTCACGCACTCCCGCGTTCCCCTCCAAGTCGATGCCACTCAAAATGCCAGCAATGTCTACCGCGTGCGTTTTGTCAAGCCACGGCCCAAGAGTGGCGCGGGAAGATTGGTATACTTTGTTGGCACAACCGTTATCACCGTCGTGTTAGGGGTCCGAGTGGTGCAACTGATGGGAATGGGCGGTCAGCCACTGTTTATACCACTCGGGTTCGCGAGGCAGGAGGAGCCGCAGAAGTTTAAGAAGGACGATCCTGAAGTCAAAGCTTTCATCAAATTTGGTTCGAACCGGGCACTGGCACGGAAGGCGCGACGGGTATTCGAAGATAAGACAATTCAGATATTGCGCACATCACTAGCCGACCAGCTCGGTACGCAAATTCGAGCGATCCATTCCTTGCTCTACTTCCACTATCCGCACGGACCACCACCGGGCTATCGACAGAAGGGACTGCAATTCGTCTACAGGCCGCCTGATCCTACATCCCCGAATCCCGAAGACCAGCACTCAGTGATCGAAATAAACTATGCAGAGCGTCACATGGGAGCTGACCGCTATCTACGGAGAGAATCGATAATACTTCCGCGATGGATGTTCTACGCCGTCAAGAACTCGCTCTTAGACATTTGGGCTGATATCACCACTCCACGGGACCTCAACGAAGAAGAGAAGATTGAAGACGTTTTTGGTCTCGTTCAGTACGGTGTGGATCTTTCCCAGTGGACACTGGCCAATCTCAAGGACGACCTCAAAAGGACGAGGATGCGACTACCACCACCTAGTGGACATGTAATCATTGATGGAATGGTTCAAGTCACCAGCAACAACATGCTCGTCACTGTGGATCTGACTGGCAGCTTCAATCCAGAAAATCCTGAGCAGGCAACGGTACATCGGATGTCAGTTCGGTTTGTCTCTAAGATCAAGCCGCCGCCAAAGAAGAAGCAGATTTCCGCCGATGTGGGGAATTCATTGGATTTGGGCAAGGAGGTAGTTTCAGGTTTGAAGGAGGATATGGACCCAGTTAAGGTGGCAACGAAGGGCAATGATAAGAACCTCGAAAAACCAAAGAACCGCAATGATGAGAGCCAGAAACGAGATTTAGGAGTTTCAACTAGCCCAAATATTGTTGGACGATTGGTGGAATCAAATACAAGAGTTGGCGATGTGGCGGATGTGTTGGATGCAGAGAAGACGGAGAAGGAGGACGCCCAGGGAGAGGCATTACGACACAAGACTAGGGAACATACACCCCAACAGACGGCAGTATCAAAAGATATCGAAAGTTCGCCTCCACCAACGCCTTCCAAATCACAGCCATCTCCACCTCCTCGGGAATAATTCCACCTTTTATATCAACCTATCTAGTATACAACTCATACAGACACCCGAGTTCTTATTTTCCCTTCATTCCTGTATTTCTTTCTATAGCCAGTGGTATTATACGACTGGATTAGGGGCGGGATTTTGTTACAGGAGTTCGCATCTGTTTGGGTTTTGGGGCGTGCTTTTCAAGCCTTTTCTTTTTTTGCTACTGGCAGAGAGTAGGAGAGTACGCATGCTGGAGGTGGTCTGCTGACCGTGATGTGTCGAGTTGATACTAAGTGGATACCTCTTCTTGTTGATGATTTGGTGCTGTGCGAGCTGTTTTAAGAACGAAAGCAGATGTGTATGATAGACAAAAATATCCTTACTCTTGAGGATGTAACACTCCAAGACCAATAAAACAAGACGCCCAGTAGCACTATGCAATGTAAGGTGGACTGATGGATGCGGAGGTATTCTAGTCTGTCCTCGAGAGAGGATTCGAGTGGCTTGTTGTTGGTTGATATGAATCAACTATCGCGGTGAAGATACGGTATGAATCCGATAACCCCTGTCTGTTACGACGACGCTGCTGTCGATGCCGCCGCCGCCGCCTTTGCAGCAGCCGCCTGCGCCCTCCTCTCTTTCTTAGACAATTTCTGCCCCCCTGCTCCACCTTGAGCATTCCCACCACCGCTACCCTGTTTCACTTTCTTCCCCGCCCCATTCCCACCTTGTTCCTCTGCTTTCCTCTTCCGCTCCAACTTCTCCTCCTCTCCAACCCCATCCTCAATAACCTCCACTACTCCCTTATAGGATCTCCTTCTCATCTCCGCCTGCCTCACAACAACCCTACACCTCCCCGACACCGCATCTCGCGCCTTTTCAGAACTCAATCCCCACAGCACCGCAAGATTGATCACATCGTTGGGTGCCCTGAGCCCCAACACCTCCCGCGCCTCACTACTAAGTATTATTCCCCTTCCCCCTCTCGTCACACGGATCAACGCAGCCGCATTCTGGATCAGATTCCGCCGGGCCGTGACATCAGCGATGGACGCGGAATAGCAGATCTCGAAGCTTATCCCCCGCAATAGCGCAGCACCCACCGTCTTGTATTTCAGAGGGAATTGTAGCCGCGTCGAGAAGTCGAGGCTGATCAGGTCGCATTCGAGGGAACTGCATGCTTGGAGGAGTAGCTTTTCGGAGGTAGGTCGGAGTGCGAGGATGGAGTAGAGGGAGGTTAGGGCTGTAAGACGGTGGTTTTGTGAGTGGTCACTCAGGACAAGGGTGCACCGGGTTAGGAGCTTGAGGGAGTCGTGCGAGGGTAGGGCCGGAGGTGGTGGGAGCTGCGAGGGGAGCTTGCCGCTCAGAATGGTGGTGAGCGCGACAGTGGTGTATCCTACTGATGACTAGGTTAGTGGGAGAGGAGAGGGGAGGGACGGGCACGTACAGGTAGTGAGGAAGGAGAGGACCCGTGGGAGCTCGGAGGGGGAAGGGACCGGGACATTGAGGTCGTAGTACATTTTGTGTGTGTTGGAGGGAGCTGGAGGGTCGCGTTTGTCGAGGCTTTGAGCCGCATGGCGGGACAGACTCCTGCTAGGCACGTGATCTACTCTGTAGCATGTCTGTTGGCTCTGCTATCAACCCCGGCCAAAGAAGAGTGCTTGGAGCACGTGTACATGGGATTCTATCTGATTCCAACGGGTCTGACGTTTCCGTTCCGAAAAAGAGTGGCCAGGGCCTATCAGTATGAGATGATACATTCCTCTCACCTGGGTCTTCCACCAACACCCCTCATTCGACCCATTTGACATCTCCAACTCATGACAGCATCTTTGGGATGAGAATACAATATTAGACTGGTAATTTTTAGGAAGATCCTCTTCGTCAAGGTCGAATGAGTTTTTCTATATTTCGAACGAGTAGCCAAAAGAGCCAAGCCATTCGAACGACTTTTCGTGAACGAAGGCACTGCCATCGCCTGTTATCAACATTGCTCTCCTCTTTCCTCTTTACCCCCTAGTACCCAACCCACAACTATCGTCGACACGACGATAACACTGCAGCCATCATAACTCGGTCCGTAGTAGTCTCACAGCTGCTACTCCTTCAGCTGGCACTCATTACCCAGATTCCCGATAACGGGAAGAGTACTGTCAACGTCAACCCGCTCAACATGGCTCGCGTCTATGCTGATGTACGGCACCCACCCACCGCCTCCAACGCCGTCTCGACCATCTCACTCTCCCGGATCGTCGATAAGGGGCTTCTACAGAGCATGGCTGACCGAAATCTCCGGAGTAGGTGAACCAGCGGATGCCGCGGTCCTACTGGGATTACGACTCGGTCAACATCCAGTGGGGGGCCCTCGAGAACTACGAGGTCGTACGCAAGATCGGTAATTGCCCCCACTTTTTTGCGACCGAACTTCGCGAAATAGATGGAAATGTTATCGCTCACGATAAGAGAATAAATAGGTCGGGGAAAGTACTCAGAGGTCTTTGAGGGCATCAACATCACCAACTACCAAAAGTGTGTTATCAAGGTCCTCAAGCCGGTCAAGAAGAAGAAGATAAAGCGCGAGATCAAGATCTTGCAGAACTTGTCCGGGGGCCCGAATATTGTAGCGCTTTTGGATGTTGTGAGGGATCCTCAGGTGAGCTTCTTCGCAACCCGCACGGGTAGAGTCGCGCGGGGTACTGACAAGGCGCTTGAGCGATTAGAGCAAAACTCCTTCGCTGGTGTTTGAGTATATCAACAATACCGACTTCCGCAGCTTATACCCCAAGTTTCAAGACTACGATGTCCGGTATTACATCTACGAGTTGTTGAAAGCGTTGGATTTTTGCCACAGCAAGGGAATCATGCACCGAGATGTCAAGCCTCACAACGTCATGATTGATCACGAGAAGCGAAAGGTATAGCCCTAACGTGACGATGACGGATGTAACTTGTACGCTGATGCCTTTGTGATAGCTGCGGTTGATTGATTGGGGTTTGGCTGAGTTCTACCACGCCGGAACTGAGTACAATGTCCGTGTAGCTTCTCGGTACTTCAAGGGCCCCGAATTGCTTGTGGACTACCAGGAATACGACTATTCCCTCGACCTGTGGTCTCTTGGTGCCATGTTCGCATCCATGATTTTCCGCAAGGAGCCATTTTTCCATGGGAACTCTAACTCGGACCAGCTGGTCAAGATTGCCAAAGTCTTAGGAACTGAAGAGTTGTTCGACTACTTGGACAAGTATGATATTGAGTTGGACGCTCAGTACGACAACATTCTCGGACGCTTCCCTAAGAAGAGCTGGCACCAGTTCGTTAACCAGGAGAACCAGCGGTTCGTTAGCAATGAATCCATCGACTTCTTGGACAAATTGTTGCGATACGACCATCAGGTATGGGCATACCTTGTTTGAATCTGGACGTATGAATAGTAATCTTACGCAATTGTGAATAGGAACGCCTCACCGCCAAGGAGGCTATGGCCCACCCTTACTTTGAGCCCGTTCGAAAAGCAGCTGCCGCGGCCGCTATCGGTGGCTCTGCAGCGGTTTCCCTTACCTGAATACATGACAGAAATGATAGGAGCATTCCTAAGAACGGAGGGAATAAGAACGGAGGGTTTAGGCGTAGAAAGAGAACCAGCCGACTTTAGATAGAATTATGGATCGTCCCTATTCACACACGGCTACTTGCGTAACGGCGCATGCTCCACCGCTGTTCTCCTCACCATCACCCCCTCCTACACCTTTAATTTTAGGGGAGATGGGTCGCCATTGTTGCGTTTCTGTGTTTTTGTGACAGGTTACCTTTTGTCGTTAGGCGTGAGGCTTCTTTTTCTCTCTGGTTTCTGGTCTCTTTGATTCTGTATCTGCGCTGTTTCTTGCGATCGGTTTCTTTTTCCATGCGTCATTGTGAGGATTCATAGTTTTCCTTTTTTTCTGCAGGCGATGTTCCTGTGAGTATCATAGTAATTGTATGGAATGGATATACTTATGAGATTTACAAGCCTATATATCTATTTAATATTTGCTGCACGATGAAGCAGTGCGATGCATACTACCACTTTGCAGTTCTAAGTGAGAAGGCCGGGGGACTTCTTCCTAGTCTTCCCCAGATTTACAAGTAGATTACAAGTTTAGGCAGTGGAGCACTTGACGACGTCAGCGCTACTCTATCTACGCATAACCTCGGATTCGACAAAACTTCAACCTCGAAGCACTGATCGACGAATTCCGTAACGTATACAGGCACGATAAGACGGCGAAAGCAATACACAATAGGTCGATATCGATGCATTTGCTGTAGCTGCAGCAGCTAGTCGCCCACTCTCCAGCGCATTTGCAGCTCACCTTACCACCTCACCACCTTAGCTCGCGATTGCGCATCATCGTCCGAGCCGGTCTCACTACAGCTTGCGTCAACCCCACGACCAAATACCAACTCTAAATCCCACCCTAATACCAACCCCGATCAACACAATGCGCCACGACCCCCGTATCCGCCAGAATCTCGATCGCATCTCAACCTCGCTCGAGTCGGCTGCAGAGGACGCGCGCACAGGCTGCTTCACTTTCACAAAATCTTACATCGAACCATGCTTCTCGTCGCTAATAGACTGCTGCACCTCTTGCCTCCCGAAACCTAAAGTCGCCCACCATCACCACCACCGGAATCGATACGCTCGCTCCAGAAGCGAGTACCCGTTCGGCTTCTACGAGTACGATGATTGGGAGTCTGATGACGACGAGGGCGGCGGGTTCTTGGCGTGGGGAACTGACGAGTTGGATCGGTTGCTTGCAGGGAGTGGGAGCGGGACGCCCGCGGTAAGGAACGAGAGGATGTATTATGGTGCGGCTGGAGATGCGGTCGGCACTGGGTTAAGGAGGAAAAATACTATGTCCGGACGCGACTCGCCGGATCCTACCGTTATCCCCGGGACGAGTATGTTTGGGTTCTTGTCGCGGTTTGGAGTAAGGGGGAAGGGAATGCGGTATAAACCTTCCGCGGCGAATCTGCAGGAGCACCCCCAGCGTAGTGGTGCGGCGGATGTGGCGTTTGTGGGACCGTCTAAGAACGGGAGAGGTGGGAATGGGAATGGGAGGAAACGAAGTGGAACGGGATCTAGTGCGGGGAGTCAGGGGGATAGTTTGAGGAGCCGGGGAGATCTGTGGCCGAGTGAGGATGAGGATGATGCGGTTGTGATTGGGGATGATGCGTTCCCGCGGAGTAGTGATGGGGATAGTGCGGAGGTGATGGGGCTGGGAATTGGGTCGGATGATGATTGTGCGAGGCAGGAGGATTTGCTGGTGGAGGATGCGGAGGAAGAACGGAGGAGAATGAGGAAGCATACTCGGCTGGCTATGCGGAGGGGGTTTAGTGCGGGGAGTATAGTGAGTGGTTGACTACCCCATTTGTCTCGAGACAGCGTCTGACTATTATACAGGAGGAAAGCAATACCCGCAACATCTATTCTAAAGGCTCCAACAGTGCTCCCCCGACGATTCTGGCTACCAGCCCGGAACCGTACCCAACTGGATTGGGAATCACTGCTTCACGGCCCGAAAGCGTCAAGTCGCGGGAGGGGAGTATATATCAACAAATACAACGACCACGGGTGCAAGCCAGGAAGGAGAAGGGGAAGGAGAACGTCAGCGACACTTCTTCCACGCCCAGGCCCCAGATGAGACAAGTGCCATCTACGCACTCGCCGATACCTCCAACATCCCCCGCAGCTCCTTCTCTAACCGACGCCGAGTTAACCCCGCGAGCTTCGGGGAAAGAATGGCCTACCACAGCAAATGACGACGACGACGATATGAGTGATGACGAGAACTAATAGATAAGCATAATTAACGAATATATATGTTGGGATTTTTTGTCTTATGTTGGCGTAACATTTTGATAAGGGTTATTTGAGGTGCATTGGGAGCTGGAAACTTTGTTTGGTGTTTTTGTTCTTGCTTCAATATAAAAGTGACGAGGGGTGAGAAGGCGGTTCTATCGGGATGGTATATACTTAATGACACTGGGGGCGCAACGATTGCGCAGCTGCCGATGGCAATGCTGCATTGAAGGTCTTGTCGATTCCTCAGCTGAGTCGATACGCACATACGAGTTTTGGTCAGGGTTTTAGTGTGGCGCGCATAGCCACTACCGATTACGTAGTGTGCGACGGCTTTGCTAGGTTGCTGCTGCCGCTTCCTTGTTCCTCTAAGGTATCCTGTCCCTGACCCTCGATACCCACGACATTTCAACTTCGATCCTTATACTTCAACACTCATTCTCAGGGGCTCTCTCTCTACACACCTCTTTTGAGCCCAGGAATCCTACCTGTAGCCCTACGTCGCAGACCAGGGTTCAGACAAAGGATAGACGTTTCGGGAGCTGGCTGAAGCTTCAAACGAACGGACAAATACCCAATACAAATACCCCAACAAACTTACCAGGCACCCACCACCTGATCGCTCTTTCGACATTTGGTGTTCGAGTTTCTTTCCTGTTGAGGGTAAATAGTCGAAGGGGGCTACATTATCAAGATCACCACCACTACGAATCGGAACCCGTAAGCAGAGATGCCGCAGGCTAAGCTCACAAAGAGCGACAAAGACATTGTCAACCGTGTTGTCCCCGAGCCCGCAAACAAGGTCGTATATGGCGCCATTGCCAGACTCTATGTCAACCATCCGGACCGGACGAGATGGAACTTTACTGGGATTAGCGGCGTGGTAGTGTTGGCGCAGGACACAGTGGGGAAGACGTTGTTCTTTAAGATTGTGGATATCAAGGTATGGATGGTTGGGGTTTTGTCTATGGGCGAGAACTGACGGCAAAGTAGGGGAAACCTCCCACCGTTCTCTGGGACCAGGAGCTCTACGAAGGGTTCCAGTATAATGTCGACCGCACGTTTTTTCACTCGTTCGAACTCGAAAAGTGTACGGCGGGATTGTCGTTCGCGGATGAAAGGGAGGCTGCAAAGTTTCAGAAAAAGGTCGCGAAGGAAATAGCGGAGCATGAGCTCAGTAAAAGCTCGAACGGCCATAAAAGTCGTTTCCATATACCACATCTGAGTTTCGGTAAATCTGTTGGGTCTTCGCCGGCAGCTACAGATGGGGCTGCATCTACCGCTCCTAGTTCTCCGGCTCGTAGCGGGGGCCCACATATAGATCTGAATGATCCAGAGTTTCGACCTCTGTTAGAGGAATTGAAGAAGCTAGGCCTCAGTGATGAGCTGATTCGTGACCCGGAAAACCAGGAATTTATTGCCAAGTATATTGAAGAAAACCAGAGGAAGATAAAGGAGCAACAGAAGGAGCGACCAGAGGCATATTCTAATGGTCACAGTAATGGCGTAGGTTCACCAAAGATCGGAACGGGTTCGGTTCGAGGGCCCCCACCGCCGCCACCACCCCCATCAGCTCCGTCGTCACTTCCCCCGGGACCACCTCCACCTCCCCCATCAGCTCCGCCGTCACTTCCCCCGGGACCCCCGCCTCCCAGAGGATTGGGTGTGAGAGGTGCATCTCTCAGTCCCCAGGTCACAGGCAACTCCACCATGTCAAAGAAAGCGCCGCCTCCACCACCACCCCGGCGGGGACATGCGGTGAATTCTTCAGCAGGCTCTTCATCTCCCCCATCTCGTTCACCAATTCCAGTTTCTCCCGAGCCTCCGCGGGCAAGATCTTCTCCTCAGCCTCCGACACCTCCTGCACCCCCTCCTCCAAAGTACGCTGTTCCTCCACCGCTTCCCGAAGCAGGCGCTTATGCCCGCCAACCTCCTCCACCCCAACCCCACCGAACAACACCCGCTCCGCCATCACACCCAGGTCCACCACTGCCCCCGAAAGCACCTCTGGATGATGGGGATTCTACCAGGGATTCAGTACACAAGTTCGGTGTTCCACCACCATTTGTGCCTCCCACTCCCGCGAGAGCGCCGCCAGCACCCGTACCAGCACGGTCGACTGGCCCGCCCCCTCCTCCTAGACCACCGATGCAACCCCCATCTCCACCTCCACGCGGTATGAACCAGTTATATTGCATATGGAACGCAAGAACTGACATTGTTAACGCAGAAATTCCATCAATACCAACATTTGCACCTCCGCTGCCGCCGCCTGTGCCTTCATACACCCCATCACAGCCCCCGCCCCCTCCACCAAGCAATTATGCACCACCTCCACCCCCTCTTCCATCTTTAGGTTTCAGCGCACCCCCTACACCGCCCTTACATGCTGGATTTGGTGGACCACCTCCGCCAGCTCCACCACCACCGCCTGCAGCTTTCGGCGGCCCCCCTCCTCCGCCCCCACCTCCTCTACCACCTACAGGAGCTGGTGCTCCACCTGCTCCGCCAATGCCACCTGGAGGATTTGGCGGGCCACCACCGCCGCCTCCGCCGCCATTGCCTCCTGTTGGAACTGGTGCACCGCCGCCCCCACCGCTTCCTCCAATGGGCGGACCACCGCCGCCTCCTGGAGGTGCTCCTGCTCCACCCAAGATGGCACTCCCAGCTGTAGGCGGCGATAGAAATGATCTGTTGGCTAGTATTCGCGGGGCTGGCAAAGGGGGATTGAGGAAAGTTCCAGACGGCGAGAAGAAGATTCGAGAAGCGCCGCTTGCAGTGGCGGGTGGGGCTGGTGGGGCTGGAGCGGCGGCAGCAGCACCGAATCCCATGATGGCTCTACAGGATGCGCTGAATAAAAGGAAGAAGAAGGTTGCTAGTAATAGTGGTGAGTCTCCTTATACTACCATTAGATCTACTGGGTTGATGCTGATTATTGTAGATGATGAGGACGATGGTGCAGATTGGTGATGGGAGGGAGGGAGTTTTCTTCTTTTATTAGACTGGAGTAGATGAGTTTCCCCCTTGTATATGGGTGCCTTTTTTTGTTACTCTACTATCATGTTATTTTGTTGCGAGTGGGTGGGTGGGTTTTGTGGGATACGGAAGGGATCAAACTGTAGATGGATGCCATTGGGTGTTATCACGTGTGTCTGTGTGTGTGCGCGCTTGTGTTTGTGTGTGTTATACCGTAGTACTGGAATGATATGATTAGCTTGAAGTGTAGCATGATTGAGCCTGTATGAAGAGCTAGGGGGTTTGAGTGCAGTCTGGAGGCCAGGAATGGGCCCGAGTGATGTTTTGTGATGTCACTTGCTCCGACGAAAGGTCTTAAGTTCGTAAAGTATCATCCGTGAAATAATACTTTAGTCGAAGGCGGACAGTGGCCCAGCTCGACCGCCCGGGATATCTATCTTATGTACTATCCACCAATACTTTCTCCCACAGTGAAGTTGAGCACAGCTACGTCTCTGCGGTTTGTTTAGTTCAGTAGTCTGCTTATCGTCACACAGATTGCTCTGGGAACTGATTTCGATGCATTATGGAACACAGGACGTCATAAATCTTGAATATACATAATGGACTAATACGAGAAGATAAACTAATACAGACCGAGGACGCCACAGATAAAAGGAGGGATGTGTTCGCCATGCCCTTTCGGTGAGCAACCCATGCCAGTCATTGATAGGACCGAGCTCAGGATTGAAAAAGTTAAGGTCAATTGAGATTAGGTTGGTTGGGGCGTTACGGTTTGGGTCACATTGCAGGGCTTGGGAAAGTTTAATGGGAGAGCACTGCGCAGTCTGCACACTTGAAGCATGTGAGTGCTCTTCACTGTGGTAGAGTCTTGGATGGTTCCCCTGCTTTCTGTTCTACCCTGCTATCGTTTGCCCAGATTTTGTTGGGTGGATAGTGAGATGGAGTTCGTTTGCCAAACAGGCTATGATGGAGTCTGGACTCGTGCTGCTTCCTCCTGTTACTGCCTCATGTTCTACCCTGGAAGGTGCTCGCTTCATCCGTTCTGAGTTTTGGGTATTTAGTAGGTCGGATCCTCTTGCATGCTGTGCTTCTGGTAGATTTTAGTTCTTCGCGGGTAATGACCGACTCGGTTTCCAGCGCAGCAAGCATAATTATCTGCTGTTTCTGCGAAGTAAGTTGTGTATTGTTGATGTGGCTCCTGGTACAATCTGGTGGTTTTGGTGTTCGAGGGACTAGGAAGAGAAGGGGGGTAGATTAGGGGGTTTATATACCGCTGAGGTGGTCATGGGTCACGGGGAGCGGCCAAATTATCAAGGAAAGGTGGGTGTCGGCGAAAGTGGAGCTGGGAATAGTGATCTCCTTCCGAAAACTGGAAGTGAAGGGGTTTTCAACACCTCCAACACTGGGATTTGTGTGAAGTAACTATCCAAGACTTTGCTGCGGTTGTCTGACTGACTTGCTGTGAATATGCACCAAATATGGCGGGCTGGATATAGGTTGCGTATTTTATGAGCAGAGAGTTGGTGGAATTTGGCGTGGTCGAGGGAGAGCCGTGCGGTCAGCCGTAGATGGACTGGGCATCTCAAGGTATTCAGTGGCTCAGCATCTGCGAGTGGCCTGGCTAGTTGGATATTTCTAAGCGGCCAATCCAATCTTTATTATGGCAAAACACAGACACGCGCAGCAGCAAATGCGTTCACCGCCCTCCTTCAGCCTTACTAAAAACTTGGTGGGTTAGCAGTACGTGTGCGCAATGCATACCAAACCACCGGAAAACACCTACCCCCTCCAATTCAAGGGCCAAGCAAGGCAGACGCTGCAGAGTATCACAATTGTATCGACCTACCTTCCCACCAAAGATGCTGTCATCCACGGAACGCAAGAATCCCAGAAGGTAGTGCTTTCTAGCTACTTACGCTACTAATTAGTTAATGTTGCTAGGGCAACTTTAGTTACCTTATTCTTACCGCATTGTTCTGCCGGCATGTCTTCATCACTACTTGTGTAACAAAGGCTGAGCCAGGCGAACTTCAAGCAGAGTTTGGATAGCGGGGAACTAGGCGTTCTTTTGTTCAACCCCTCACCCTTTAATTATAACCCATTTCCTCACTCACGTCCAAATAATCACTTTAGTACTCAAGTTGCACGTCTGTTGGCATAAATAAGGCTAGAAAATCGGAATATACCCTATATATAAGGAAATAATCCGGATCAAAGTACTGTCCATCCACTCGCAACTTGAATTGATCACCATAGAGCGACACAGCCTTCCACCCTTGATATGGCACCGCCCCCAACAGACCTGCAGATTGAACAACAGAAGTAGCCTGTGAGACGCCCTGTCGTTGTGGGGATGGCACTACATCGTCGGATTGATCCAGTGGGCTGTGGGTAGAAGCTACCCAGCTATCTGGAGGCACCCAATTTGTTGCTGCCACAAGAGCTGGGTGCAAGGCTTCAGCTAGAAAGCCCAGGTATCAAGCGTCTTGGTTATTTAGGAAAGGGAGTAGACGTTATGTACTATCCCCTACACGCTCAGTAACCTTCAATTTGTATCATTTCCCTTTTGGGTAAAGTTATGAGTAAGTACCCTTTCCTTTCGGTATATTATGAGTAAAAGAATAACATTAGAAGTCCAGCTACTTAATCAGTAAGATGAAGCCGCGCTTTACTTTTACAGGGCCTTGGCACTAAAACAAAATCCAGGCCCCAAGAGACAATTATCATGTCCTGTCTCCAGCGAATGGCGGCCATATCGTTGTCCGAGACATTGTCCGCCACGTAACTGTTGGTCGGATTGTCGGTGGCAGACACAGGGCTGCCATTAAAGCCCACCTTCAACAAGGGCATATCCTCCTAGTTGAATTCGGCGCAATTGCTATGCGCCGAAACGGCAGCTACCATGGAATCATCAACTGGACAAAGATCTGTAGGTGTTAGCTTCGACTGAAACAGAAGCCTCTGAACACTTCAGTTGAGACATATCACAGGCGGCGAGAGCGCAGACGCAAGAATACAAAAGCAAAATACAGACATCTATAACGTATGCTTTCGCACGACCGGAGTTCATCAGCTAACAGTTGCAGAAACAGCATATCTATCGCGAGTTGGGGAAAATTGGGGCACACGTATTTAGCATTTACCGGCGCAAGTTCATAGTAGGGAAAATGAGGATATCTTGATACTCGAAAGCAGCAGCATAGATCATGAAAACGTGAGCTCGTGTATAGTACAGTTCTAAGAAATAAAGCTAACCGACTCCCGCCTAGTGCTCCTAAGTGGCTAGGCCCGGCTGGCCTGCATGAAGCCGGGCCTCCAAAATCACGGCCGGCCGAGAGGCTTTTCAAATGGAGGCCGGGCCTGGCCTGCGCCAAGGCAGGCCTAAGATCTTGCGGCCGGGCCGGCCTGATCTGTAGGCCGCTTAGGAACACTGCTCCCGCTAAAACCTAAAACCCAAAGCCCAATTTTGCCGAAGAAGTTCAGAATCTCGAAGCAACTGAAACAGATCAGCCTAAAGATGCTTGGTAATGTATTCCAAACAGACCTCATTCGTGATCAATGCCGTCTCCAGCATTACCAAGACTGTCGGTACTTTCGGCATCCTTGGTAGATTTGGTTTGTGCTCTGGTAGACATAGATGGCCGAGAGATGTTGACTCGAGGTCTGAAGTTAGGATCCTTCTTCTTCAGCTCTGATTCCGGCGGAGAGGGAGTTTCCCAGTGGCTCGCCGGGACCTTGATAGAAGTCATCGGGAATGCTAGACAAAGCTAAGGAAACAGTAGATGCTAGAGAATCTAGTTGAAGCACAAATGGGAGATCATCTGGATGTCCTAGCTAGCTGTGCCCTGTGCCCGCCCGCCTCATGCTGGCTGCTGCTGATCAGCCCGCGTCGAGTCCGAAAGCCCAAACGAATCGATGGAATGGTGGATGGATGGAGGTAAACACACCTTTCACAGCCATGTAGACATGTTCGAGCATACCTGTTCGGTGTGGCAATTACACGACAGATGGTGTGTAAATTACCCGTTTTGTGATGTGTATACATACCTTATACATATATAAAACAATAATTTTTGGCGTTAGGCTCGCAGCTCGGAATCTCACAGACCTCACGGCAATCTCACTGAACTCTCCCAACTCGATAGGGAGGATCAATTACGACAGTTTCACGGAACGCAAGAGTACGAAGGGCTCAAGGCGGGAGAGGAACAGGACAGATACGAGAAGGCCGTTAACAGGGCCAGAGTCGAGGATGAATTGAGGAGACGCGAAGATAGTCAGGCGACTCCCAGACAGGAATCAGGATGGCTCCCCAGCGATCTGGATGATATGAGAGAATACTCCGACCTGACGGGAAAAACGGGAGTTACGGGTGTCACGAGACACAGAAGCAGAAGTGTAGACAGCATGAGTTCAGAGCTGTCTTCACCACCACCAACTACGGTTTACGGAGGAAGCATTTTGGCTATGCCTCCGAGCGCGATTTCACAGGATCCTTTTGCGACCCCGAGAACGAGCGGAATATCAATTGTGGCTGCGAGGTATATTCAGTCGGAGGAAAATACCAACAGACAGGCAGCGAGCAGTGAGGAAGAGGAGGGGGGAGAGGCGGAGACTGTGAAAATCAGCACACCCATTCCCAGAAAATTCAAAATCAGCGACAGCGAAGATGATGCAATGACGGAGGTGGATTGGAGGGACAAGGAACCCTACATGACGCCAACGAAGAAGGGAAAGAAGCGCAATAAGGGGAAGGGGGTGGTGAGGCCGGTTACGCCCGAACGACCTATCCCGAATATGCCGCATACGCCAAGCAGGAGAAAACTTGAGGCCAATTGGTTCAAGCCTGCAGAGGCGGTGACCAATGAGGAAGGGGTGGTTAATCTGGAAGCATTTATTGGTGAGTATCTTTGGAACACTAATGGGCTGAGGGATTTTATGGCCACCAACCAGTTGCATGATGAGCGGTATGATGAGTGGTGCTTGAAGCAGGCAGATCATATGGCGGCAAGACAGAATCATACGGATGCGGGGGTCACCTCCATTTGTAGAACGTCGGAGAAGATTTTGACTGAGGTTGAGTTGAGTAGGGAATATGATGAGGAGAGGGCGGATAAACTCGATCAGAGGTTGGAAAAGATAGAGAGAAAGGTGGCTAAGTTAGCTCCGGTTAACATGGCCAAAACGATTGAAAATGCAATGAACGCGTGCATGGAAAAGATGGTGGGCCAATTGACCGAAAGAGTAGTTGAGAGGTTTGAGGAGATGGCGGAGAAAAGAAGCCGGAAGGAAAGAAACCGGAAGAGAAGAAGAAGGAGACGTGGGCACAGCGAGCACCGGCACCGGCACCACCAAAGAAACAACCCGAACAACGACAGCAGCAGCAACAGCAAGGGGAAAATAAGAAGAAGGGAGATGGCTTCACTGAGGTGAAGAGGCAGCAGCAGAAGAAAGAGGAGCTGAGGCCGGTCCCCCCAGGACAAAATTCGATGGAGAAAAGGAGAGTCACTTTTAGGAGAGATAATGGACTCCCACTTTCTCAGAAGAAAGATTTGGACATTTCGTCGGAAGTGAATAGAGCACTTTTTGAGGCGAAGGTTCCACACTTTGTGTGCATCCAAGGGGTTACGAAGAACACCCGAGGATGCCTATCAACGATTACGACTTCTGGTTCAACGGCTGAAATGCTGATTAGGTACAGGGAAATTGTGATCAAGGCAGCGAGAAAGGTGGACGCAGGAATTGTGGACATTGAGACGAATGAACTCTGGGAGAGAGTAAAAATGCACGGCGTCAATTTCGATAGATATTTGGGAAAGAAGACCGGAGGAGGTCTGGAGAAATTGAGGTTAGAATTACAGGCTGAGAACGAGGGGGTGGTGTTGCCCCTTGCCATCAGTTGGATTGGAGGACCAAAGGATGTGCAGAAGATGAAGAGTGAGGGGAAGAAAGCATCTTCGGTTGTGTTTGCAGTCAAGGGAAGCAAAATGGCTGAAAGAGTTTTGAAAGGAGGTTTGAGAGCAGCTGGAGTGAAATACATCAGCAAAATGTAAATCGGTCCGGAAGCCACACGCAAACCTCCCAGACACTCCGGTAGACCTCACCGGTGCTCCCAAGTGATTCCAGATGCTCCCAGGCCCCCCTGGAGCTAAGCAAAGTGCT